>Ga0187878_1000257_pt1 | contig 66015 bp, 65 predicted proteins | sample June2016WEW_17_1_FD_132979 | JGI IMG/M metagenome (GOLD analysis project Ga0187878, IMG submission 132979) | Peatland microbial communities from SPRUCE experiment site at the Marcell Experimental Forest, Minnesota, USA - June2016WEW_17_150 | ecosystem: Environmental > Terrestrial > Soil >... | reverse complement strand
GGCTCGTGTAGGGTCTGTCGTTGGCATCCTTCCTCTCTATCGGTCTCGGGGGCACTATGTGGAGGAACATGATGTCGATGTACTCTGTTCCGAGGTCCTTTAATGCGAAATCAACGGCCTTGACGCCTTGCTCATAGGTAGCGGCGTTTGACTTATCTGAGACCACGACGGTGCTCCTCTTCACCCTCTTCAGCGCCTCTCGTACGTGAGGGTGGGTGCCGTAGTCGTCTGAGGTGTCCCACATGTAGACGCCGAGGCGGGAGGCCTCCGCTAGTATCTCGCCTCCCTCAACGGGTGTCTTGTCCCCCTGCGTCATATGATCGTCTGGGCCCTTTTTGATCGCGAGGGGCTCGGTCCCGAAGCAGAGCCGACTCACCTTCAAGCCAGCGAGTTTGATGTTCTGCATATAAATCGGGTCGAGATGGATGCTACTCATAGATAAAACATGCCATAACGCTGCGATGCACTCACATCAGCGGCCACCTGTTTAAATTATGCGGCACAACAAGGACAGACGATAACCATGGAGTTCTATGACGTCATTAAGACGAGGCGGAGCATCCGCAGCTACAAGTCAACGGAGATACCTGAGGACGTCCTCGGCAGGGTTCTCGAGGCAGCGAGGGTCGCCCCCTCGGGGAGCAACAGGCAGCCCTGGAAGTACATCCTCATCAAAGACTCAGAGCTGAGGAAGAAGATCGCCACACTTAGCGGGGGTCAGCCCTGGATAGCGGAGGCCCCGATAGTCGTCGTGGCTTGCGGGAACGACATAAAGTATGACCGTGGCGGCTACATGGGTGAGATGAGCTTCCTCATAGACTCGGCGATTGGCCTCACCCACCTCATTCTCGCTGCACGTGAGGAGGGACTCGGCACCTGCTGGATAGGTCTCTTCGATAACGAATCTATCAAGGAGTTCCTGGAGATCCCGCCTGGGTGGAACGTCACCGCCGTGACGCCCCTCGGCTATCCGAAGGACCCTACGTGGACATTCCCAGGGAGGCGTAAGGAGATCAGTGAGATAGTCTCCGTGGACGAGTGGTGATGAGTGGCGAGGATTCGCTTAGTAGTCTTCGACATGGCGGGCACAACCGTCGACGACGTGATCGATGGTATGCCGCTCGTCCTCCGCAGCTACGACGACGCGTTCCGGCGCCACGGAGTGGAGGTCCCTATGGAGACCCTGAACGACATGCGTGGCCGCGACAAGCGGGAGGTCATAAACATGCTCGGCGGGGACAAGGCACAGGCCATCTACAGGGACTTCGTCGAGATGCTCCAAGATAATATTGGGAGGGTGAGGGAGATTGAGGGCACTTCGAAGACGTTCACCTGGCTTAGGGAACATGGAGTAGCGGTAGGCGTTGAGAGCGGCTTCCCAGCGGTCGTAACACACGACATAGTCAAGCACCTTCGATGGGAGGAGTCGGGACTCATCGACTACTGGACGTGCAGCGAGATCGTGGACGAGGAGAGGCCCAGCCCCGCCATGATCAGGCGTACCATGCGCCACTGCCACATCAGGGACCCAGCGGAGGTGGTCAAGGTGGACGACACCGCTATTGGCATTGAGGAGGGGCATAACGCGAAGGCTCATACGGTAGCGGTCCTCACCGGCACACAGAGGAGAGAGAAACTCGAGGCAGTGAAGCCAAATGCCATCCTCCCTAGCGTCAGGGAGCTACCCGACTACCTGAAAGAAAAGAGTCTCGTCTAATTAATTACCTTCATAGTCTCGAAAGATAAGGGGTGTCGGAGAATCGACTCTTTTTGGTTTGGATTTTCCGCGAAACCCTTTTAATGTATCCCCTGTATCCCTCTTTTCGCGCGGCCTCTGTGGTGTAACGGTAGCATACGGGACTGTGGATCCCTTGACCTGGGTTCGACTCCCAGCTGAGGCCCCATCCCGCGCGTCGGCAAACCTATAAATGGGCGATGTCGGCTAACAGTGGTGGGCGGAGGTCGCCCAGCTAGGCCAAAGGCGTAGGACTGAGGCTCCTATCCCGAAGGGGTTCATGGGTTCGAATCCCATCCTCCGCACCATTTCATACATCCTCCGCACTTTTCGGAGGTCACTTGCGCTTCCTGAATACCTTAGCATCACCGACATCGCATACGTAGTCGAAGCCAGACTCGACCAGTTTACAGACTTCATCGACCTTCGTTGCCGCCTTGCTGATGAAGCCTTCATTCTGCTTATCGTAGATTGCTTCCTCGAGTTGAACGTAGACCAGTATGTTCTTGATATTCTTGTGTCCGAGGAATGCGCGCACGAGCGTTAAGCGGGGCTAGATGTTGATGAGCAGGACCGCGGCGAGGGTCAGGGCGATACCGAGGGCGTTGACCCAGTTTATCCGCTCCTTGAAGAGGAGCCAAGCGATGACAGTGACGAGCAGGAGGCCACCCGAGTTGACGAGAGGGAAAACTATCGCACCAGGCAGGGCTACGAGGGCGAGGAGGGTTGATAGGTTCCCGCCGATATTGAAGGCCCCGACAACGCCTCCGTAGGCGTAGTCCTTCCTCGTTATCTCGGCGCGGTGCCTGAGGGCGACGGGGACTGTGATGAGGGTCGCTGATGTGAAGACGGCTAGGAAGAAGACATCCCTCTCAGGGCTAAGGCCGGAGGCGACTAGGACCTTGGATGAGAATTGGGCGAAGCCCTGGACGAAGACCTGCGTCATTATTAGCAGTAGAGTCTCCCTATCAAGAGAGCCATTCAGCCCCCCGCCTATCTTAGCTGCTAGGAGGGGGAGGGAGATGAGTGCCACAGCGACGCCAACTATTTGGTTGATCCTAAGGCTCTCGCTGAAGACTATGACGGATAGGCTAACAGGGATGAACACAGACAGCTGACTAGCGGACACGGCAATCGAGGCCCCGCGTCTGCCGATAGTCGTCATGCCTAGGTACATGCCACCGATATAGAGGAACCCAGTCACGAAGCCGAGGCAAAGTGTGAGGACCGAGGCTGGGTGGAGCCCGTTGATAAGGAACATGGCTGCGCTTAAGGCGAGCGCTGTGCAGTAGTTCGCGGCTATGACACCCCAGCGGGTCTTGATGAATCCAATAGCAAAACGGTTAGTGATGTTGATGCCAGTAATCGTGACGATCCCCGAAACAATAAAGAGCATCGGGGGGACGCCACTGAGATCCAAGGCAGCTTACCCTTCACCATCCACATCTCCGGTTATATAATATTGGAGGCACACAGTCGCGTAAATCAGTAACCGATTTTACTGAATATCATGGCAGCAGATCGGTTAGCGGGAGAGTCATTGGCGAGACTCAGCAAGGAATCGCCTCTGAGGACCTTATCCGCCAGCGATGAGTCTGAGGCAATCTTGCCAATGTACTTTTCGCCAGTCTTCCCCTCGATGTCGCCTTCCCAGTCCTCTGGGAATCGATAGTTCCCGACGACATAGAAGCGCTTGTAGTTGAGGCCCAGCTCATCCAGAAGCCTTCGGGTTCTCTTGACGTGCTCGAACGCCTTATTGGACGGGTCTATTATGTCGATGACGTCATCCACCTGGGGGGTGACGCGACGGTTGAGCTGCTCGAGGCCTGCGGGGGAGTCGATTATGACGTGGCTGTAGCTTCGGAGCATCCCCTCGAGTGCCATCCTCATGGCCTTGTTAGGCGTGCAGTAACAGCCCTCACCCCACTTGACGCCTAGGCTGAGGAGGTCGAACCCCTCACCCTCGTAGAGTCCCTCCTCCCAGATTCGGGCCTCCAGTTTCTCCAACGGGAAAGGCTGTGGGGCGTCTGTACCATCGCTCTCCCTCTCCATCGTGTCGAGGAGGAGTTCAGAGATCGTGGACTTTCCCGCCTCCTCGAGGTCCACGCCGACCATCTCTGCGAGGTTCATGTCGGGGTCGAGGTCGACGAGCAGAATGGGCGTTTCCCCCTTCTCGATGAAGTGCTTGGCGAGGATGGCTGTGAAGCTCGTCTTCCCTGTGCCACCTCTACCCAATACAACTATTCGCTCCAACGGTGGTCACCAAGCGACGGTGATGGCCTTTTGTGGACATGCCTTGACGCATTTGCCACAGCGTGTGCAGAGGTCGGTCCAGACAGCGGTCACCTGCCAGAACTCGGGGTCATAGGGGTTGCTCTGCTTGGTACCGAGGGTCTCATGGCGGATGAAGACTGTAGGGTCGCAGGATTTGAGGCACTCACCGCACTCGCGTGGGTCAATGCCACCTGAGGCATTCCCGCACTTCTTCTGATCCACTATTATCTTTGTCCTACTCACCAAAATGCCTCCTAGTACTGACCCTTGAGTCCGGGGATGTCGTCACGTGGGATAAGTCCGAGAGCGTCGAAGTTACAAGTGTCGCGGCAGAGGCCGCATCCAAAGCACTTGTTTTGGTCTATTATCACTCGCTTTATTGTCGCATTATAGTGTATCGCCCCAAACTGACATCGGGCTACGCACCTCATACAGCCTTGGCAAAGGTCAGGGTTAACCTCTGCCACGTACTCAGCCTTGTAGACGGTGTATATCCCGAAGTCGTTGCGGAGGCGGAGGCCGCCACACTGGGGGACCTCACAACTGCAGATGGCATTGATATATGGGACTGGTTGGAACCAGACCGTGGAGACTCGCCCCTTCCTGTTCTGCTCCTCGAGAGCCGCTACTGCCTCTTCACGCCCTAAGCGGACCTTAGTATCCTTTGGTATAAAGCGCGGTAACTTTTCGATCACCCCACTGAGAGCGCCGAAGTTTATGCAGCAGACATCCTTGCACCCCTTCTGCATCCAGCGGCACATGCAGTAGTTCTGGATGATGGGCTCCGCGGCCAAGTTGAGCATAATAGTCTTCGCCTCCTCAAGGGGGATCACTTGGCCGAAGTGGCCATCCGCCCTGACGGGGTTCCTGTGTCTGCTCTCGCTGTGGATCATGTTTTCGGCCTGCCATCGTAGGAGCCTACCAACTATGGGCATCTTGAGCTTGTAGCCAAGGCCAATGCTGCTTATGCCCATCATTTTCCTGATGTAGACCTGCTCGAAGTTCATCCACTGCTCAGTTAGGTATGCCTCCATCTGCATCTCCTCGGCTAGCTCGTTCGAGTAGTTGCGGGCGTTGAGGTACCACTTCCCACCGGCGCCGTGCTTCATACACCACTGACACAAGGTTGGTTCTGAGACTAATCGGGCCGAAGAAGATTTAACAGTTAAGCAAGACCCGGGACTAAGCCGCTGCGAAACAAGCCACAGTTAAATATGAAATACAAAGAAGCCTTTTCCATGCCCGAGTCAGAGCTTATAGTCAGCCTCTCTGATGCCTCCCGAGGTGACGTAAGTAAGGTAGGCAGTAAAGCAGCCAACCTCAATGACCTTATAGACAAAGGTTTCCCCGTCCCCGATGGCTTCGTTGTTACCACCGCGGCTTACACTCTATTCGTAAACGAGAATAAGGGACTGCAAAGCCAAATCGAGAGTGAGCTCGCGGGCATAGACTATAATGACCCGAGGTCGGTCGAGGAATACGCGAGGAAGATTAGGGAGGCGATCGAGGGGTCGAGTTTCCCCATGGAACTCGCGTCGGAGATCAGGGAAAGGCTCAAAGGAATGGGCGGGAAACCAGTCGCCGTCCGCTCATCCGCAACATCCGAGGACCTCGGTACAGCCAGCTTCGCTGGCCAGCTGGAAACCTTCCTCAACGTTCGAGGTGCAGATTCCGTCATCGAATCTGTGAAAGGCTGCTACGCCTCCCTCTGGACGGGGCGAGCACTCTCATACATGCACAGGAACAGCGTGAGCTACGAGGACGCGAAGATGGCCGTTCTAATCCAGGAAATGGTGCCCTCCCGCAGCAGTGGCGTCATGTTCACGGTAAGCCCCTTAACAACCGACGGCTCCGAGTTCCTCATCGAGTCCACCTTCGGACTCGGGGAGGCCCTCGTCAGCGGCAGGGCAACACCCGACAAGTATGTCCTCGGCAGAGATAGAGAAGGCTTCAGGGTACTAGCAAAGGAAATAGGGACAAAGACCACGATCGCTCAGGCATCGAGAGATGGGGTCGAGTACATCGACCTCGAAGAAACTCAAGGCTCGAAACCTAGCTTAACCGATGAGAAAGCTCTGGAGCTAGCACAGGTCGGAGCGAAGATTGAAGCGGTGTTGGGCTCCCCCCAGGACATCGAATGGAGCATAGGGGAAGAGGAAAAGTTATACATCCTACAGAGTCGCCCCATCACGACTTTACGCATTGAGGCAGCCGACGAGATTCTATGGACCCGGGGTTATAGTGATGACTACTGGAACGACCCGGTGACACCCCTCTACTTTGAGCTGCTCGGTGACCACCTGACCCAGTACGTTAACATCGAGCTCAACGACATAATGGGGTACAAGTCGCTAGACTCTGAGAAGACTAGACAGCTACTCCGACTCCACAAGGCGCATGCCTACTTCAACCTCGAGGTCCTAAAGAGGAAGGTGGAGAACGAGATACCTCCCTTCCTGAGGAACAACGACGTCCTCAACTACTTCCCCGAGGGCTCAGGCCCCTATGGAAAGGAGACTATGAGAAGACTCCGCTTCAACACTATCGGGCGCATATGGGCGGAAGTACGTGTCACCTTCAAGGACCCTAACGGTTCGGGAGGCAAGACCGACAAGGCTTATGAGGAGTGGGTGCTGAGGGAGTTCGACCCATTCTTCCTCAGCTTCGATGAGAGGCTTAGGGCTGTCGATGGTGCCACCCTCAGTGGATACATTGAACTCGCAGACGAGATCCACGAGCTGATGATCGGCCACTATCGCTTGGTTCGATACGGCATCCCAGTTCACAACATTGGCATGAATCTTATCACCCAGTACCTTTTGGTGAGGTTCCTCGGCGCTGAGGAGGGGAGGAGGGTGTACCCTATACTCGTCTCCGGTCTTAAACATAAGACGAGTGAGACGAACGCAGAGATCGAAGAACTATCAGTGAAAATAAGGGCATCCCCGGAGTTGAGAAGAATGATACTCGAGAAGCCCTCGATAAATCTCTACGATCTACTCTCAACATCAAACCTAAAAGAGGTGGCTGAGTTCAAGACCGATTTCGATGCCTTCCTAACCGAGTACGGGGTCAGGGGCTTCACCCGCGAGGTCTACTATCCGCGATGGGGGGACGAGCCGAAGTACGTATTTGACATACTCAAATCCCTGGTCTCCGGGGACGCCATCGATGTCGCAGCAGCGGAGGAAAGGAGTGGAAAACTCAGGCTCGAGACAGAGGCGAATGTTAAGACAGCCATTGATGGGCAAATCTTTGGCTTCGCAAAGTGGAGCCTCCTCTCGGGCATCCTTGGCAACGCAAGGCGATATATTGTCTTCAGGGAGCAGCAGCGCTTCACCCTCGACAAGTGGATTACCATGAGTAGGCAGCTCCACCTTGCCCTAGGCGCGAGGCTTGTAGAAAAGGGGATAATCAGCCAACCCTCGGATATTTTCTTCCTAACCAAGTCGGAGGTTAGAAGCCTTGCACTGAGAGATTCTAAAGAAACAGCAGAAACGATCCGCTCTTACATTGAGTCGAGAAGGGCCGAGTTCCTCCGATACGAGAACTCAACGCCCCCAAAGTTCCTGCAGGGTGAGAGGGAGTTTAACGACCCACCGCCAGACGAGTCTAGCACATTCAGGGGGATACCAGCCAGTCAGGGTGTGCTCACCGCCCCCGTGCGGGTGCTTGGAAGCATCGACGACATCTGGCAGGTGCAGACGGGTGAGATACTCGTTGTGCCGAGGACGGACCCGGGGTGGACGCCGGTCTTCAGTAAGATAGGTGGCCTCGTCACCGAGATGGGTGGAGTACTCAGCCACGGCGCTGTTGTGAGCCGAGAGTACGGTATACCCGCGGTGACAAACGTGCACGCCGCGTGTAGCCTCTTCAAGACTGGGCAGAGAGTTACCATAGATGGCGTGAGGGGGATTGTGACGCTTGAATAGGGGAATGGAGCCGCTAACCCACACGCCGGGAACCCACCGTGAGTGGAATGAGAGCTACTATCTCTGCTTCAGCGACAGGCGAAGCCGGCTAAGTGGGATGACGCGCCTGGGCTTCAAGCCAAATAAGGGAGAGGGCTCAATCTTCCTCCTACTCTTCCTCCCAGACGGTTCCGTAGCCACCTTCCAAGGAGCCGAGAAGATTAGTTCCTACCCTGAAGCCCTCAAAGCCTGTGGAATGACACACGCAAGGCAGCTGGATGGCTCCTGGAGTTACAGGTTCAACGGCGGAGCCGCAATCATCAGTGACCCCGCTGACTTTCCCAGGATAAGGGATGACCCAGCCCTTATCACGCGGCTGGCCCCCGTATTTCTCGACCTTCACTTTGACCCCATCAACGAGACCTACGAGTACAGCGATCATATGACGCCGGAGTCTCGGGAAATCGGTAAGAAGAGCGGGGATGAGCACTGGGAGCAGGTCGCGAAGATCAGCGGCGAGGTACGAGTCGGGGGAGATGTGTATAGACTCACCGATGTCATAGGTCAGCGGGACCACACGCACGGAGTCCGCGACTGGACGGGCGTCGGAGATTGGCTCTACTACGTCGTCTGGTTCAATGAGGGGTTGGCTGTGAACCCCGCAGCGATAGCCCTCGACGATGGGAGGCTAAGCGTCGGAGGGTTCCTCTGGAAGGAGGGAAGGAACATCCCAATCGTGGGCATACATATACTCAATCAGCAGTTCAAGAATGGCGTCATACCCGTGAGCTCTGTCTTGGAGCTGACCGACGCCGACGATGCGAAGCATGTTCTCAAGGGGAAGGCGGGGCCCGTTGTACCGATTCCATTCATCGACGAGCACGGTGAGGTATCCATCCTCGCTCAGAGCTTCGGTGAGTACGAGCTTGACGGCGTGAAGGATGGATATGGTACTTACGAGACCCTGAGAATAGGGAATAGAAGGACCTAGATTTGAGTATAGTAGCGCATAAGCAATCGCGTCACATCTATGGTTGAGATGATCCCGGTGAGTTTCTTATCGCCATCGACGACAAAGCAATGGTCCTCCTTTCTCTCGATCATCTCCTCAATCACCTTCATTACACTCTCCTCCTCACGGAACACAATCGGGGGGTGTAGTTCGATCGTGCTCAACGGAGTATCCAGCATCGTTTTGGAGAGAAATGCTAGGTCCTCGAGAGTGACGTAGCCGATGACGTGCTCTTCCGGGTCGACGACTGGCATGACCCGGAAGCTAGTTTTCCCAAAGGCGTCCATAGCCTCCCTAACGCTTAAGCCCGCCTCGAGCTCTAACGGGTTCTTAGTTGAGATGTCCTCAGCCGTCAGCTTCTCCAGCTCCTTCGGCTTACTCCTCATCACCTTATAGTAGAACCTCTCCAGCGCAAGCTCCTCATGGCTGACCTTATTCGTGGGCTGGATGGGGTAGAAGCTGTAGGCACCTGAGACGAAGAAGCAGACGACGGTGGCTAGTATAATGGGGATGATGGTATGGGCGCCAAATACCTCGGCCATGAATATGATGGGGGTCAGCATCATCTTATGGACGCCCGCGGAGAACGCCGCCATCCCCATGAGTATGAAGACGGGGGTCATCGCAGGCAACAGCACCGTGCCAACTATGGCTCCCCACGCGCCTCCGAGGAGAAGCGTGGGGAGAAAAAGTCCACCCGTCCCCCCAAAGTTCATCGTCACGCCCGTGGCGACCGTCCTCAGCAAAAGCACCACACCCAACGCTATCAGTGAACCCCCAGTGAGGAGCGGGACCATCTGGAACCCGGGCCCCACTGCCTCAGGCACGAAGTACCCGATCGTGCCCAAGACGAAGCCGCCAACGAGCAGCATCAGCGGGTAGCCTCCCATAACTATAATCTGTTTGGCGAGCCTCTCACAAGCCGCGTAGGCGCTTGTGAAGACGAACACTATTCCACCCGTGGCGAGTCCGAAGCCCATAGCTATTGGCAGCCAGATAAGCGGAAGCGCAGGGATGTCGAGCTGGAGATTGGGAACGAGACTCGGTGCCCCTAAGGCGACTGAAACTAGGTAAGCCGTGGAGCTCGCTATCGCTGCCTCGATGAATGACTCCTTCTCGAGATCCCTCCTGTATGGGAGCTCAAGCGCGAAGAGGAGTCCCGTTAGAGGTGTCTTGAAACTGGCGGAGAAGCCCGCGGCGACGCCTATCATGAGCGCCTTCCCCGAGTCCATCCGTAGTCGAAGTATCTTGTTCAGCCAGCTGGAGAAACCCCCAGAGATTACCATGGAGGGCCCCTCAGGGCCGGCGGAGCCACCGAAGATCGAGGTGGCGACCCCCGACGCCGTCTTCACGATCGCCTCCCTCGGCATCATACCGCTCGGCGTCAGATGGAAGACCTCTAGGATCATGTGGAAGCTGCTCTTAGGCGTCCTGTACCAAGCGAGTAGGTGGACGAGGAAATAGCTAAGCACAAGGCCCGTGAATGGGAAGATGAAGAAGAGGGTGGGCGTCTTCAAGGCGTCCTGATAGAAAATCTCCCAGGCGTAGAAGATGACTCCGTTTATCCCCGAAGCAGCGACCCCTGCCACGACGCCTGTTGCGATGGGCATCAGCCACCAGGAGAAATTTGAGCGCTTCGTCAGCCATCAACCCTTATTAATCCTGTGAGATTAACGCAGGTATCTGAGTCGTGGTAGATTAAAACTTGGCGGAGAAGTTCGTGAAGCCTCCCTGGCTCTACATCATCATACCCTTCTACGCAATACAGAGCTGCATAGGGACCTACATCACGCTACGCATCCTCGACCTCGGTGGGAGCGTGCTAAGCGTCGGCCTCGCCAGCTCGGCCTACAACATCTCCCTGATACCCTCAGCATTCATCGGTGGAAGGATCGCCGACTACATCGGGAAGAGGCGCCCCATCCTTGTGCTGAGCGCCGTCGGGCAACTGCTCACTCTTAGCATTATTGCGTTATCTGGGGACATCAACTTCATAATCGGATTCTACGCCATCTACAGCTTCTTCAGCAGCTTCAGCCCCACCATCTTCAGCCTTCTCCTCATGGACACCGTAGCCAAGGAGAACCTCGGCGAGGGGAGCGCCTTCAGCTTCAAGTACATGATCTACGGAAGCCTCACGGGGAATACTCTCAGCTTCCTCGTCCTGACGTCCCTCCCCCTCACGGCTGTGGCCTTGCTCCCCATCGCATTCAGCACCGCGCTGCTCGTGGCGTGCATAGTACTCGTGAAGGACTCGAAGACGAAGACGGAGAGGCAGGCGATAGCATTCGACCCCGATGCCCTCATCTCCCGCCTAACCCACCTCCCTGTGCTCATTCTAAAGGTCCCCAAGTTGGAGGACTTCAAGGGACTCGTCGACGGGGCCCGGAGCACGGTGACAAGGGATATCCCAATCATAATGGCAACGAATGCCCTCTTCTTCCTCGGCGCCAACCTATTCTTCACCAGCTACACCCCATTCCTCAACGCGAACAACCTCACCTACCTCGAGATTACGGGGCTAAGCATCTTCATCACGTGCATAAACGGGCTCGCCGCCTCCCAAAGGCTCAGCGGCTTCAGCAGGAAAGGGGACCCCGGCATGTTGGTAGAGTTCCTCAGCCTCAGGGCGATGGCCTTCCTCTTCGGGGCTATCGAGAGTCTCTACTTCTTCGGTCACGATGTCCTTTACGTGACGCTCCTCCTCTACCTCCTCATCGGTATGGCCTACACGAACATCACAATAGGCATGAATGCCCTCCTCTACAGGTTCCTCCCCCGAGAGGGGCAGGGGGGCACCCTCGGAGTCTACAGTGCCATAAACAGCGTCGCGTTGTTCCTCGGCAGCTTCCTCAGCGGGACAATCAGCTTCTTCCTCGGCTACCCGGTCACCTTCCTCTTCAGCAGCATCGCCCTCTTTGGCTCCGCGAGCCTACTGGAGTGGCACTTCAAGCCAAGACGCGCTGTGGATGAGGAACCGATCTAGGCGAGAAACAACTCAGCTACTCGTTCCGATGGGCCGACCAGGCTGACTGACTTCGAGCCCTCTACTGCCTCGACGAGGGCCCAGAAGTTCAGGGCCTGGGGGACGTTTGACTTATCGACATCGAACCAAAGTTCTAGACGGGACTCGCCACCATGTTCCCCGGTACTGAGACAGAAGATGAATGGGTAGTTCCTATGCTCCGAGGAGAGGAGTAGTTGCCTCTCTCTGGCCTCAACGAGCCTCATTAGTGCACCCTCGAAAGATAAGCCACCACTGACCAAATCCAGTGGCACAACCTTGCGACTTGGCTTCAAAATGGTACCTGCCTCGCCATCCTCATTGTCCTCGGCGGAGAACAAGTCCAGCCCATAACCCGTTAACCTAGTAGATGCAACGTAACCAAGCCGTGTGTTTCTTCTGCCCCTCGGCCAATCGACGGTAGAAGCAGCAATCCTCCGAATCGCTGCCCCAGTATCGATGACCTCCTGGGCGATGTAGTGGGTGAGTAGTCTGATCATATGTGCCACGATTTCGTCTAGGTCACCGGGTAGACGATCTAGATTCTGGGCATCGTAGTGTTTAGCAGTGTTCGGGATCGATGGAATGCTGGCGAGGTCGCCGAGGAAGACACAGATATGCATCCACGATTTGGGCTCCGTGGAGAAACCCGCCCACTGGAGGGCACCCGATATAAGTCTCATGGATTCCGCCTCCTCGACCGTGAATGTGAGGATCGGCTTCTGCCCCGGATTTAGGAAATAGGCCACGTCCGCGATGGCTCCGTCCTCCTGACTCACGTGGTTCCTCTCAACGTGGAATCCGAGGCTCGTCCCCCTCTCTATGAGCCACTCGGTGACACTCACCGCGTCGGCTGGGATGCCCGTCGGCACCTCACCTGTATGCTTCGGCCAAACGACTCCACTCATCCGGGGTGAGTCGCCAGTCGAGGGCCCCCATGAACTCCATAATATGGATGGGGTTCGTCGACTTGGGAATAGTGAATATGTTATCTTGTGCTATCAGCCAGTTTAGAGCGACTTGAACGCGGGTCTTGCTATGGGCCTTAGCGATCTCGTCCATCACCACGTTTTGTGTCTGGAGGATGGCCCCTCTCTCTAGTGGCCTGTAGGCGATGAGGCTCACCCCCATCCTCCGGCATGTGGGGAGGAGCTCCATCCGGGGCTTTTGGTCGAGGAGACTGTACTGGACCTGGTTCGCGACTAGCTTCGTCTCCCTGAGGAGATTCTGGGCCTCCTCCATGAGCTGGGCGCTGAAGTTGCTAACCCCAATAAAACGGGTGTGCCCCTCCCGGAGGCACTCCTCCATCGCGCCCATCGTCTCTTTGAGGGAAACGTCGGGGTTCGGCCAGTGGATGAGATAGAGATCAACATAGTCGCTGCCAAGGCGTTTGAGGCTCGCCCTAATCGAGCGTAGCAGGTCATCTCTGTGTAGGTGGTTGTGCCAGACCTTAGAGGTTATGAAGAGCTTCCCACGGTCCATCCCCTCAATCGCCTCACCGACTAGCTCTTCAGCGTGGCCCGCACCATAGTATTCGGCGGTGTCGATGTGGGTCAACCCGAGCTCTACCGCCATCCTTATGGCGGTCACAGTCTCGCTATCCCGTACCTTATCAGGGGTCTCCCTGCCACCCATGCCCCATGTCCCAAGGCCGAGGATGGGTATATTTACGCCCTTTGTTAATTCCCTGAACTCCATCATGTCGAAGCAACCTCCTTGGTGGAGGAGGGAATGGGGAGGATATGAGGTTTAGGCGACGAGCCTCTGCATGAAGCCCGTATAGTCGTCAGGTGGGATCGTTGGCTTGAACCCCTTCGTGATCTCCTTTGCGAGCTTCGCCTTGTCGTAGAGGAGATCGATGCAGGTTAGCGCCATCACCTTCGCTGGGAGGACGTAGGCGATCTGCTTGTCGACTATCTTGTAGTCGCGCCCGTGCCCCCTACCTGTGCAACCGCCCATGCCGATACTCGTCGTTGGCATTATGCAGCTTACGTCGCCCAAGTCGGTTGAGCCCGTTGAATGGCCCTTCACCTTGATCTGTCCCTCACCAACGAGGGAAGAGGCGTTCGCCTTCAGAATCTCATCGAGTGCAGCGTCCTTGATGTACGGCATGTAGCCGGGGTGGTCGTCTATCTCTACTTCAGCCCCAACCGTCATCGCCCCCGCTGTTAGGGCTCTATTTACCTTGATGTTCGCGTCCTTAATCGCCTCAACAGTTTTCCCCCTCACGTAGCTCTCCATACGGACATCAGCTGGGACATTGTTCACGATCTCCCCGCCCTTCGTGATTATGGGGTGGACCCTGATGTTATCCTCGTCCCTGAAGGTCTCCCGCTGCGCGTGAATGCCCATGAGACCGAGCATCGCTGCGTTTAGAGCGTTGATACCCTTATGGGGGCTCCCCCCGGCGTGGGCCTCGAGCCCGATGTAGTGGACCATCTTCCCCACGAAACCATTGTTGCTCCCGCCAACGCTGAGCTTCTCCGTAATCTCGCTGTCGGTATGGCTCCCGAGACTGATGGTGATATCCTTCATGTGGCCTAAGCGGATGAACTCCTGCTTCCCCCCGAAGAACTCGAGCTTCCCCTTCTCCCTGAGACTGTTCCTGTAGTCGATCTCAAGGTACTCCTCTGCGGGGACAGCTAGGAGGGCTACATTGCTATTGAGCTCCCCCACAACCTCATTCAGCCCGAAGCCCGCGCCGAGCATAGCCGCCATCTGGGCATTATGGCCGCAGGAGTGGGCCGCCCCAGTTATGGGGTCGCACTCCGGGTGGTCAGGTACGCGTATCGCGTCCAGCTCACCGATTACGCCGATGACCGGCCCCCTCCCCTTCTTCTTCAGATAAGCCTTTGAGCCCGTGATCCCGATCTTCGAATCGTAGGCCCACCCCATCTCACCGTACTTCCTCTCTGCGAGCTCAGCCGTCTTCCACTCCTTGAAGCCGAGCTCCGGGTTCCTCCAGATCGTCTCACCGATCTCGATTATCTCGTCAGCGCGGGTGTCTATCACATCCAGCACCCTCTTCTTGATGGATTCCTTAGACATGACGAATAGGTGGATCCGATGCGGATTTAACGTTGATTCGTCGCAGTGATGGGTTTAAACGCTAATAAAAAGAGAAGAAATCCTAAATCGTCCAGCTGAGTCTGGGTGGTGTAAATAAAAATACCAGAGGCGAATTTCCGCCTTTGGTTTTTCCTATAGTTGGTGGGGGTTAGACCTCTTGCTCCTGAGGACCGCGAAGGCGATCACCAGGAGGAAGACGAAGCCGATCGCGTAACCGAGTATATGCATGTTCGCATCTCCGCGGGAGACGACTAGCAGCAGCGGGGCAATGAGCAGCGAGACTAGGTTGACTACCTTGATCATAGGGTTTAGAGCAGGTCCCGCTGTATCCTTCAGGGGGTCTCCAACCGTGTCGCCGATGACGCTCGCTTTATGCCTCTCGGAGCGCTTACCAGTGTTGTTCGCCGGGTCGCTGGGCTCTCCCTCGATCTGCTTCTTGGCATTGTCCCAGGCGCCTCCCGCGTTCGCCATGAAGACGGCGAGGAGCTGACCGCTGACGATTATCCCAGCGAGGAAGCCGCCCAGCGCCAGATCACCGATTAGCAGACCGACGACTATCGGCATCAGGACGGCCAGCAGGGCGACACTGACCAGTTCGCTCTGCGCGGCCTGTGTGCAGATTGTGACCACGGCGCCGTAGTCGGGCTTTACCGTACCCTCCATCACGCCTGGTATGTGGAATTGCTTACGTACCTCCTCAACTATCAAGGAAGCAGCCCTCTGGACTGCTCGTAGAAGCACCGAGCTGAACAGGAAGGGCAAAGCGCCGCCGATCAGTATGCCTACGAAGACACGTGTGTCCGCGATATCCAGTACAATAGGGGCACCCCCAGAGGACTGAAGTGTCTCAATGTATGAGCCAAAAAGGCTGACCGCTGCAATAACGGCGGAGGCGATGGCGATCCCCTTCGTGATCGCCTTGGTCGTGTTCCCGGTCGCGTCGAGCTCGGAGAGGGTCCTCTGACCCTCCTCGCTGTCGAACTCGTCCTTGCACATCTCGGCGATGCCGCCGGCGTTGTCCGAGATTGGGCCGAAGGCATCCATAGCGAGGTTGTTCCCCGTGTGGGAGAGCATTCCGATGCCGCTGAGTGCGATAGAGTAGGTTATAAAGAGGACAGCGCTTGTGTCAGGAACCTTGAAGCTTGTGAATATGATTCCAAGCACAACAATAGCGACGGCCCCGAAGACGCCCAACTCGATCTTCTTGGAGCGCTTCGCTAGGATGTAGCCGATAATAAGCGCGAGGACGCCGGTCAACAACAGCGTCGTTGTGATCGCCGCCGCGGGGAATGTGAAGGAGTAGATGGAGATGGATAGTATTATCGACACGACTATTATGAGAAGAGCCCAGACTGTGCTCTCGTAACCCATCGCGAGCCCACTAAGGATTACGAGGGCGGGCCCAGTCTTCGCAGAGTTGACTATATCGTTTACTGCGGCAGTACCCCGCTCTGTGAAGGCGCCAGTATACTTGTTAAACGCGATGGCGAGGAGTATACCGGTCGCCGTTGCGGAGAATAGCCTAATGTCTTGGGCGTAGAACCAGGAGAGCAAGAAGAAGGACACTATCGAAATCACGGAGGATAGGTCGTAGCTTATGTCCATGGCGCGGAAGGCGTCCTCCTTCACAGGCCAGATGGCGACCGCGTAGGTACCTATGATGGAGCTGAAGACGCCAATGGCGCGGACAAGTAGCGGGAAGACGATCCACTTTAGGCTGTGGGCAGGGTCAACCTGCATCACTGCTAAGCCTAGGATCATGGCGGAAACGATTGTAACCTCGTAGGATTCGAAGACGTCCTCCGCCATCCCGCTAAAGTCCCCGACATTGTCACCGACAAGATCAGCGATCGACGCCGCGTTCCGCGGGTCGTCCTCGGGGATGCCCGCCTCAACCTTACCGACGAGGTCAGCACCCACGTCGGCAGCCTTCGTATAGATGCCACCACCAACACGCATAAACATCGCGAGGATAGTGCCACCAAAGCCGAAGCCAAGGAGGACCTCGGGGGCGTGGGTCCCGTAGATTAGGAAGATGGTAGTTCCGCCGAGCAGCCCAAGGCCATCGGCGAGCATGCCCGCGATGGTTCCAGCGTGGTACGCCACCCTAAGGGCGTCCTTAAAGGAGCCCCTCCGAGCCTGCTGGGCGACGCGCACGTTGGCTCGGGTGCCAATGTACCTGAGGCCGATCTGCCCGATGGCCAGCGAGCAGCTGGCACCCATGAGCAGTGCGATGCCTCGCCCGATGGAGATATCCCAGGGCGAATTAGCCAGGTAGGCAGTCAGGAACAGCGCGAAGGCTAGTATGATGGCGATGGGTATGACGACGGACATCTGCTTGTTGAGGTAAGCCACAGCCCCCTCTCTGATGGAGTTTGAGATCTCCTGCATCTTAGGAGTCCCAGGGTCCTCCTTGAGGACCCTCCGGGCTAAGATCCAGGCGTAGCATAGGGCTGCGATTCCCGTGAGAACGACGACCATCAGACCTACTTGCTCGAAGAGGCTGATACCGGGGGTAATGAGGATTGATTCCATTCTTACATTCATCACTTCCAGACGGAGAGCATCAGCCCCTTCTGAGACTGCAGAGCAAGAAGCGCTATCGTGTAGACGATCGCGAATCCTGTCTGACCGTAATGGGTTGGGACCGTAGCCAACTCCGACTCACCTAACCGCCTGAAAACTGCCCTCATCAAATATTAATTTTGCCTATGTACTCGTGTAAAGAATCTATTTGAAAAATGCTAAAAACTTTAATCATTTACTCCGGTCGACTATAAGGTCTTAGCTACCCAGAATAATTATCTACCCCGACCTGGATAACATCCTCCATCGATGGTGATTAGTTGAAGCTCCTAGAGTACGAGGCCAAGGATGTCTTCAGGCGATATGGGATACCTCTCGGGTTGAGCGTCATCGCCGCGAAGCCGGAGGAGGCGAGGGACGCCTCGATGATGATTGGCAAACCTGTCGTCGTTAAGGCCCAAGTAGGTGTCGGTGGCAGGGGGAAGGCGGGCGGTATCAAACCCGCCGACACCCCTGCTGAGGCGGAGGAGGCCGCTAGGCAGATACTAGCCATGAGGATCAAGGACCTCCCCGTCCGAAAGGTTCTCGTCGAGGAGCGGCTCACCATTCAGCATGAGGTCTACCTCGGCGTCATCGTTGACAGGACGGCGAAGTGCTACACGGTCCTCGCCTCCATCGAGGGGGGCATGAACATTGAGGACATCGCTGCGAAGAGTCCGGAGAAGATAGTCAGGTACAGCGTCGACCCGTTGACTGGACTGAGGAGCTACCACGCCATTTCAATCGCTAAGAGCCTCGGCTACACTGGAAAGAAGATGCAGCAACTATCCGACATCATCCAACGGCTCAATAGGGTCTCCTACGAGATGGATGCAGAGCTCACGGAGATCAATCCACTCATCGAGACGGCAGAGGGATTCATAGCTGCCGACGCACGCCTCAATGTGGACAACAACGCCCTCTACAGACATAAGGAGCTCGAAGCGAAGTTTCTAGAGAGCTTCGAGGGGGAGCTTACACCCCGGGAGATGGAGGCCCGCGCCATGGACCTCATATACGTCGAGATGAATGGCGACATAGGCATCATCGGCAACGGCGCCGGCCTCACCATGGCGACCCTCGACACCGTCATGCTCTACGGGGGGAGGGCGAGGGACTTCCTCGACCTCGGAGGGGGAGCGAGCCCCGACCGCATAGGCAAAGCGGTCGAATTCATCCTCAGAGACAGCAGGGTCAAGGCTCTATTCGTAAACGTTCTCGGCGGCATCACCCGCTGCGATGACACCGCCATAGGCATCATCAAAGCTAGGAAGGAACTCGGCGACAATAAACCCGTAATCGTCCGCATGATGGGCACGAACGAGGAAGAGGGAAAGAGACTCCTCCACAGTGCAGGCATAGAGACGGATGACACAATGGAGGAGGCGGCACAAAAAGCCGTCAAACTCGCGAGGGGAGTCTAAAAATGAAACTCATCAACAAGGACACGAAGGTAGTCGTTCAGGGGATAACCGGTACACAGGGCAGATTCCACACCGCGAGAATGAGGGAGTATGGCACAAAGGTCCTTGCAGGGGTAACCCCGGGACGTGGCGGCCAGGATGTCGATGGAACCCCGGTCTACGACACAGTCGCCGAGGCAAAAGAGAGGAGCGGCTGCGACGCATCGATAATATTCGTCCCAGCCCCTGGCGCTCTCGACGCAGCCCTAGAGGCTATGGAGGCGGGGATGGATCCCGTCGTCGTCATAACCGAGGGGATACCCGTCCGAGACACTATCGAGCTCGTAGCGAGGGCGAAGCAGACTGGCACAACAGTCGTTGGCCCCAACACACCCGGCCTCATAAAGGCGGGGGAGTCGAAGATTGGGATAATGCCGAACCAGGTCTTCAAAGCTGGCTCGGTCGGTATAATCAGTAGGAGCGGGACGCTCTTCTACGAGATAGCAGCCCACGTCACCAACCAGGGACTCGGCGAGTCCACATGCGTCGGCCTCGGTGGCGACCCCATCGTTGGCCTCGACTACATAGAGCTCCTCAAATGGTTCGAGAGGGACCCCGAGACTAGGGGCGTCGCCCTCATCGGGGAGATTGGGGGGAATGCTGAGGAAAAGGCTGCCGACTTCATAGCCTCTGGTGGCTTCACAAAGCCTGTCGCGGCATACATCGCCGGGCGCGCCGCCGTCCCCGGGAAGAGGATGGGCCACGCAGGCGCGATAATCCAAGGCTCCACAGGTTCCGCTGACAGCAAGATAAACGCCTTAAGGGGAGCAAGTGCAGCCATCGGCGAACAACCTGTCGATGTCGCTAAAGCACTCAAGAAGGCCTTGGGCTAGCCCTCATCCATTAGGCTGAGGAGATTGTCCAGCATTCTGTAGGTGAGCCCCCAGACGACATTCTCCCCCAGTTTGAAGACCTCGCCATCCCACTCTTTCACCTTCGCCGTCGTCCTGCTCGCCCTAAGATCCTTAAGGTGTATCCACATGTAGGCGGTGAGCTCCAGGTTGAGCCTGATCTCCGGCCTGCCCTTGTAGAGGTAGACTATTGGGAGCACATCCCTATCCGGCTTCATTGAGGAGAAAATGATTGGCAGCGCTCCTATGTAGGTGAGTGAGTCAAGGTCTATGCTGGTCTCTTCGCTGACCTCCCGCACGACAGTGTCTCTGAGGGTTCTATCCTGCGGCGCTTTCTTCCCCCCGGGGAATGCCATGTCCCCTGACCACGGGTCACCAGGTACGACCGCCCTCTTGACGAGGAGGGTCTCATAGTCGTCCTCTTCCTCCCTGAGCAGAATAGCAACGGCAGCCCACGCATCAAGCGCTTCTATGCCGCGAAGCCTACGCTTCAGCCTCTCGATCAAGGGGGACCACTCGGAGTGAGACTGTCGAGGAGGTTAAAATACTAATTGCTCAGATGTCGAGTCGGGGTAGAGTTTATACACCCTGCAGGGTGACCCTCACTAGGTCCCTTAGATGGATGCGGTTGATGAGGCTCGAAAGTCTGAGGAAGCGGAAGCCTTCGTTAGGCGCGTGGAGGAGCTCAAGCAGCTCAGGGAGCGTATGGAGAGGGTCAGGCACAAGGTAGCGGTTATGAGCGGGAAGGGCGGGGTGGGGAAGAGCCTCGTCACGGTCAACCTCGCAACGACGCTCGCCGCAAAGGGGAAGAAGGTTGGTGTTCTGGACGCGGACCTCCACGGGCCCACAGTACCTAAGATGCTGGGACTCAAGGGTGCGCATCTCGAGGCTGGTGAGAACGGCATAATCCCACCGATGACGCCATCCGGGATCAAGGTCGCCTCGATGGACTTCCTACTCCCGAGCCAGGACTCACCCGTAATCTGGCGTGGCCCCCTCAAGATGGTGGCCATAAGGCAGCTGCTCACAGACGTTGATTGGGGTGAACTCGACTACCTCCTCATTGACCTCCCACCGGGGACTGGTGACGAATCGCTAACCGTCCTCCAATTACTACCGGGAATCGACGGCGTCGTCATAGTCACGATGCCCAACGAGGTGAGCGGCCAGGTCGTGGAGAAGTCCATCTCATTCGCCCGCCAGCTCAAGGCACCCGTGATAGGTGTAGTCGAGAACATGAGTTACCTCATCTGCCCTCACTGTAATAAGAGAATAGACCTCTTTGGCAGTGGCGTGGCGGAGCGCGTAGCCTCAGAGATGGGAGTACCTTTCCTCGGCTCCATCCCCCTCGAACCCAAGATAGCTCAGAACTCCGACTCGGGGACCCCCTTCGTCTCTGAGAACCCCAACAGTCCAGCAGCGAAGGCCTTCATCGGTATCGTAGCCGAGATCGAGAAGTTCGTGGAGCTATAGACTACCTTTTTCTCTTTCCCAGAGTATCTTCTCAGGCTCAAGCGTTCTCTCCGAGTAATTTAACTCGAAGGTGGTAGGGAAGGTTCGAGCTAGTTCAGCCATCGCCTTGAACTCGGTGCAGTGGCAGGGGGATAAAAGTTGGAGGTCGAATTGCCTCAGCCCATCGATTGTCATGTAGGTATACTCGGCTCCTACCTGTGAGGTGTGTCCCACCAATAATCGCCCTCACCATATCCCCCACCAGAGCTTCTACGTGGCTCAGGATGTTTAGGGGACCGGAGTGTGTACATCCGGTAACCACGACGAGCCCGACACCCCTCTCATGGAGGAAAAGGGATTGGTCATCGGGGATCTGATCCCCTTTCTCGGAGCCTCCCTCAACCTTCACCAGCCGCGACCTGCCCAGCTCCATGATGGTCTCGAAGCTTTTCCTCGGGACCTCACCGGTGGCCCAGACGCCGGGTGTGACCTCGACGGGGATACGAGATAATATCATCTTACCCCCTGCCGCCTCGATCTCCGCGAGCCCCTGCCCCTCGGGGATGGATATTTTACGCCTCTCTCCCTTCTCGTTGACTATGAATGACGGCGAGAACGCAGAGGGGTGGGCGAATACTTTCACACCACCCGCCGCCTTCACGGCCTCCACCGTGGCGGATGTGTGATCATAGTGTCCGTGGCTTAGCACTATGGCGTCTAATCCAGCTAGGTCTATCTTCAACTCCTTGAGGTTTCTGAGGAAGCAGTCCCGGTCGCTTCCGGTGTCGAGGAGGACGCCCCTCCGAAAGCCCGTCACCTCATAGTTGAGAAGAGCGGAGAATCCCCAGTGTCCCACTGGACCGGTGCTCTGTGTGAGATTGTCGAGAATCGTCGTGATTTTGAGGCCGCTTACGTCAGCGGGGGTTATCAGGGGTTAGAAAGAGGAGGATTAGAATATAGGCTTAGACTGCTGGTGCCTCTCCGCCTTCACCCGGTTTCCACCCCTTGACGTAGCCGAGGGTCGTCTTCACCGAGCGGCTCAGGTAGCCAAGGTCGGTATCTAGAGCGCAGAACCTGAATCCACGCTTGATGGCATCGTTTATGTCCGTGGCATCCTGAGTGACGAAGCAGTGCATCCCAGGTGCGACGCCGTGCTCGCGCCCCGCATCCACTACCTTATCGAGGGCCTCGATGAACTTGGGGTTCGTATACTGCTTGTGGATGCCCATGTCGAGGCTGAGGTCGCTCGGCCCCACGAAGCAGGCGTCGACCCCCTCGACGCTGAATATCTCGTCGAGCTTTTCCACCCCCTCGACCGTCTCAATCATGGGGATGACGAGTATCTCATCGTTCGCCGTCTTGAAGTAGTCTGGGTCACGGAACGCCGCGAGGCGCGGTCCCGCCCCCCTCTCGCCCTGTGGAGGGTACTTCATTAGACGGACGGCCTCCTTCGCCATCTTCGCAGACTCCACGCGAGGCAGGACCAAACCCATCGCGCCAGCGTCCAGCACCTTCTTGCACCAGATTAGGTCTATCCACGGGATACGCGCCAACGGCATGCATTTATCACGGGCGTAGAGCATCCCCTGGACGAGGCTATGGTAGGTCTCAGGGCCATATGCGCTGTGCTCCATGTCGCATACAAGCCAATCGAAGCCCATGTCCGCTAGGTACATAGTCATGTCGGGGTGACCAATCGACACCCAGGTCCCTATTGCCGGTTTCCCGGCCTTGAGCTTGTGCTTAACCAGGTTTCTCATAGGGTTGAAGGGTGTGTACCGAGCTTATGATTCTTCGTCTTCGGGCTGCTCTTCGATCCAACTGAACTTTTTCTGAAGCGTCTTGGGGTAGTAGCTGCGCCAGTCAAAGCTCACCTTCTTCCCCCAATCGTAGTAGATTCGAGGGTCGATGTAGTTCTTCAAGCTCGTGCCAAGGTTGTAGTCACGCGTCATCTCCTGGGCCTCGACCTGTAGCCTCATCCTCTCGATGGCCTCCCTTCCACGTAGACGCTTCCCTTCTAACTGCTGCTTCTCCTTCAGCGAGGCAGTGATATAGGCATTTTTAAGCTTCCTTATGTGATCCCGGACCGATTTGGTCTTCTCCCGAGCGGATGATAGGCGCTTCCTCGGGGTCTTCTGGTCACCGCAAGCCTTCTCGACCTCTGCGAGCTGCGCACGTAGCTCTTCCTCCCTCTTCTCCGCTTCGGCGAGCCTCTTTTCAGCTTCCACGAGCTTCTCTCGGTACTTCTTCTCGCCATCCGCTAACTTCTGGCGGATCGCCTTCTCATAGGCAGTGGCCTTAGCCTCAAGCTGTTTCAAGCGGTCCTTCTTCTTCTGGAGGCTCTGCTGCCACGTCTTGGGGATGGTACGCTTATGGTTGCAGACTATGGCTGCCTCTAAGTTAGCCTTGAGGGCAACTTGGCGCTTGATATAGTCTGGGTCCTCGGGCTTCACCAGCTGAGTAGAGAGCTTTCCACCGACGGCGTCGGTTGCATAAAGGGTCCTGAAGACCTTGGCGCTGAGCCCTTCCATTATCTCCTTGAGGAAGTCGCCAACGTGGCCCGAGTTTATGCCCTCGAATAGGCTCTCCTTCCCCGCGCCTGCGGCGAAGTCGCGTAGGTTCTGCACAACCTTCGGTGGGAGTTGGGCTGTGATATTCATCGGCACCGAGTCCTTGCCCAAGAAGTTGAAGGTGACGGAACCATCCCTGTTGAAGCATACGTGCTCGGGACGGAGCGTGCTCGCGCCCACAGTGTCGGCCTCGTCTTCATCGTCCTTCTCGTCACCGACCCTGAACTTGAGGCGGTCGATGAGGTAGCAGACCGTCGCCGTCTTACGTCTCTTCAGGTCCTCGGTGGTTAGGTTGCCTTCGATGTGTGCCTTTACCTCGTCGAGCTTCTCCTTGAGGGAGCGCGCCTTCTCGTACTTCTCCATGTCCTTCCTCTGCTTGAGGAAGCTCGCGTCCCCGGGCCAGACGTACTTCTTCTTACCACTGAGCTTGTCGGTCCAGCGGGCTATCCACATTGTGTCCGGCTCCCAGACAATCGCCTTCCAGTTACCTGGGGGTCTAGGTGCGTCTGGGCTGAGGTTGAGCTCGATGTCCTCGTAGGTTGGGCCCTGCTTCCACCTGCCCCTCCAGGGGTGCTGGCCGCGCCCCATGAATATGCTGTTGGGCTCCACGTTGTAGTTACCGAGCTCCATGCGCTGCCCGTCTACGGTAGCGTAGCCGTACTTCTCCTTGTTAGCATCGCGCAGGGCCTTCCTCTCTACAGCCTGCGCCTTCTTCACCTCGGGGGGAAGGTTCTGCTTCTCCTCCCTCTCCCTCTGCACTAGCTGTATGATATCACTGAACTCGACATCACCAGGAAGGAGCTTCACGCCGAGAGCCTTGCCAAAGTCCTCATGGAAGTTCTCGGCGAATTTGGGGTCGTCAACGTAGGGGGTACCGACCTTCTTCGCCCAGGAGATGGCCATCTCCTCCTGCTGGTCGTTTAGTTTCGTGAGTTGGCCTTTGATCTGTATGGAGAGGCCTCGGCCTATGTACTTCGGGGGGACTATGACGCTGTTGTGGTGGAGTGTGTTCACGCTGTGCACCGGGGGCTTTGATGAATACCGGGGGCTCATCTATAAAATTACCTCAAATTTGCCGGTCATAAGGTGAGTGCTTTCTCCAGTTCGTCGACCCTAAGCATGGCGCCGAATCGCTTCGCAGGTTCCCCGCCTCTGAAGATGAGGATGGTGGGGATACCCATGACGTGGTACTCCTTCCAAGACTCCGTTTGGGTGACGTCCATCTCGTAGAAGTTGACCATCGACGCCTGCTTCTCGGCAAGGGCCTTAATCTGGGGCTTGAGAACCTGGCAGGCTGGGCAACCCTCGCTACTGAAGAGTACAGCGACGGACTTCGCGGAGCCAAGCACCTTGTCCCGGAACTCGGGGTCCGTGATGGGGGTTATCTCATTAGACTCTCCTCTGCTGAATAAGCCTCTCAGCTTTGATAGGGGACTCGGATACTTTTTATAGGCGACCTGGTAGCCAACATCCTCAATCGCCTTCTCTATGGCAGCTAAGGGGATCGTCTCGTCGTAGGTGACCTTTAGCGTCTTCTTGAGATAGTTGCCCTGGGCCTTCCTTACACCGAGGACCTTCATCACTGACTTCTCTAATGTTACGACGCATGTCGGGCAGTCCATTCGGGTGATCCCGATCTCCTTCGTGACATCGGCCATGGCTATTCCCTTGGTTTCCACCTGCGGAGCAGGAGGCTGTTGCTGACAACTGTTATGCTGCTCATCGCCATCGCGCCAGCGGCGAGTATGGGGTTCATCTGTAGCCCCCAGGGAATGAGGACACCGGCGGCGACTGGGATAAGCGCCGTATTATAGGCGAAGGCCCAGAAGAGGTTCTGCTTGATCTTATTGTATGTGCGCTTGCTGAGGTCGATGGCCCTCGCTACGTCCTCGAGGTTGTTCTTTATGAGGACGATTCCTCCCGTCTCAATGGCGATGTCCGTGCCGCTACCGAGGGCGATGCCCACATCGCTGGCGGCGAGGGCGGGAGCGTCGTTTACGCCGTCTCCAACCATGGCGACGATTAATCCCTCCTTCTGCAGCTCCTTGACGACCTTCACCTTGTCCTCGGGGAGGACCTCAGCTCTATAGTCGTTTATGCCAACTTGCTTCGCTATGGCATCGGCCGTTCTCTTGTTGTCGCCGGTTATCATGATGACCTTGAGGCCCATGTCGATGAGCTTCTTCACAGCCTTAGGTGCGTTCTCCTTAATCTGGTCCGCGACAGCGATTATACCGACCACCTTATCGTTTGCTGCCACGAAGGCGAGGGTCTTCCCCTGGTCGTAGAGGGACTCGGCCTGCCTCTTCACCTCGTCAGGTATCTCAACCTTCACCTCCTCCATGAGGCGGCTGGTTCCAACGACGTATCTTCTACTCCCGATGGATCCCTTGACCCCCCTGCCCGCTAGTGCTTCGAAGTTAGTGGGATCAAATATCTTGAGCCCCTTCTCCTCAGCTTTCCTCACGATTGCGGTGCCGATGGGATGCTCGCTTAGCTTCTCGAGGCTTGCGGCTGCGAGGAGTAGCTCGTCGGGCTTATCGCCCACGACATCTGTTACAGCTAGCTCACCTTTAGTGAGAGTACCAGTTTTATCGAATGCGACGACCTGTAGGCTACGTGCCTTCTCAAGGAACTCGCCGTTCTTGATGAGTATACCGTTCTGGGCTCCGAGCCCAGCGCCGACCAGGATGGCCGTCGGTGTGGCTATTCCCATCGCGCAGGGGCAGGCCACAATTACGACTGCAATGAATGTTGTGAAAGCGACGCCGAAGGTCTCGTGGGCGATGTAGAACCAGCCTAGGGCGGATAGGGTGGCTATGATTAGTATTGTGGGGGTGAAGTAGGCCGCGATCGTGTCGGCGAAGCGCTGTATGGGAGCCTTGCTGAGCTGCGCTTCCTCCACCATCTGCACTATCTGCTGGAGGGTTGTATTCATCCCAATCTTGGTGACGTCCATCTTGAAGCTCCCCTCCTTATTCATCGTGCCACCGATGACCTCGTCCCCCACCTTCTTCGATACTGGGACACTCTCACCCGTGATCATGCTCTCGTCGACACTGCTTATCCCGTCGACGATGACGCCGTCGAGGGGTATGCGCTCCCCCGGCTTGACGCGGAGAATGTCCATCGGCATGATGGTCTCGACGCCGACCTCATCCTCAGAGCCATTCTCTCTGACTATCCGTGCCATTGGTGGCTGGAGGTCGAGGAGCTTTCTCACAGCATCCGAGGCCCGGCCCCTGGCGACCTCCTCAAGGTACTTCCCAATCAGGATGAGGGCTAATATGAGGGCTGAGGCGTCGAAGTAGATGTCCATGCTTGGCGCCCACTGGGGGAAGAGCACGACGAACGTACTGTAGGCCCAGGCGGTGGTCGATCCTATGACTATCAGGGTGTCCATGTTGGCGGTCCTAGCCTTCAACGCACCCCACGCCCCACGGTAGTACCTCCACCCCGCAACGAACTGAACGGGAGTCGCGAGGAGGAATGCCCACCACTCCATTGGGAGCAGTGGGAGTGGAAGATTTGCGAACATCACGATGAATGTCAGGGCACCGAGAATTAGGCTGAAGATCGCGAGATTCTTGAGTTTCTTCAGTTCCTTGTCGGGCTGCTGGAAGGTGAGCATGCAACCCTCGCTGCAGAAGTAATAGGTCTTACCACCCTGCTCGACCTTGAAGGCAGCGTGATCCTCGTCAACGTACATCCCGCAGACTGGGTCGCGTGCCAAAGGTCTTCACTGGGTCCTCTGAGGGGTCCCCTAATTTAAGGAGTCAGGGGAAAATACCCTGAGTTGGGGGTAAAGTGGGAGATATGCTATCTGATTCTGCCTTCTACGCCTTTATCGACGCGAACCGTTTCCTTCTCCGTCCCCAGCTGCTTACCATTAACGTAAGCCTTCCCAGCCTTCGCCTCGAGCGTTAGGGCAGCTATATCCCCGATCTCAATCTGTATGGCACTCTTCCCGGAGATGCCTTCGGCGATTACCTGCGTCCCTGGTGGGCTATCCGGCGCGTTAAGGACACCTATCACGCTGCCCGAGTCGGCTGCTAGTAGCATCCCCTGACTCAGCTCCCCACGCAGCTTCGCGGGCTTCAGGTTAGTTACAACAACTAGGTGCTTACCAAGTAGCTCCTCTTTAGTGTAGTGTGGCTTGAGCCCGGCACAGAGCTGCCTCTGCTCCGAGCCGAGGTCGATCTTGAGGATGTATAGCTTGTCAGTCTGAGGGTGGTCCTTTACCTCGGTGACTACTCCGACGCGTAGGTCAAGGGCCGCCGGACCAGTAGGCTTTGTAGGCTTCTCTTCCCTCTTCGTTTCAGCCTTTGACCCCTCTCCCGGCTTTTTAAGCACTATAGAATCAATCTTCCTAAGGATTATTTTTGCTCCGGCGATTCGGTGGTTCTCGACGACGCGGTTAACATCAGCCCACTTGAGGTTGTGTAAGTATAGCTGCTCCTCGACCCCCTCGGAGAATACGGGGGTGATCGGTTTCATGAGGATAGTCACCGTTTTGACGATGTTGACGCAGTCTGTCAAGACCCCCTGAGCCTTCTCCTTGTCGATCTTTACTAGCTCCCATGGCTTGTTGTCTTGGAAGTACTTGTTGCCGATTGTGCTGATCTCCAGTGTCTTTGCCACGGCTTCACGGAAGTTGAGGTCGTAGTAGCTGTTCCTGACTTCCTCTGCCTTTTTCGTTACTTCAGTGAGTAGCTCCTTATTGAGGGTCGTCGTTATTGTGCTTTCGAAATTCTTGTCGAGGAAGCTGAGGGTCCTATAGACGAGATTTGCGATGTTGCTGACGAGTTCGTTGTTGACCTTGTCCTGGAGGGTCTTTAGGTCTAAGTCGATGTCGGTCATGGTGTGGCTGAGGTTGGCAGCGTAGAAATATCGGAGTAACTCGGGGTCGAGGAGGTCCGCGAACTCGCTGGCGGTGAGGAATGTGCCGCGACTCTTACTCATCTTCTCCCCGTTTACATTGAGGAAGCCGTGGACGATGATGTTGTCGGGGACGTGGAAGCCGCTGCCCATTAGTACGGCGGGCCAGAAGAGGAGGTGGAAGTAGATAATGTCCTTCCCAATTACGTGGATGATCGTAGAGTCTGGCTTCTGCCAGATGTCGTCCGCTGTGAATGGTTTATCCCTGCAGTAGTTCGCTGTCGAGGCTATGTAGCCGATGGGGGCGTCGAGCCAAACGTAGAAGTACTTGTCCTCCTCACCTGGTATCTTAAATCCGAAGTATGGGCCGTCCCTGCTTATGCACCAGTCCTGGAGCCCCTGATCCACCCAGCTCAGAATCTGGTTCCTAATCTCAGGTTGCAGGTTCTTGTTCCCATTGAGCCAGGTGCGGAGCTTGTCGCTGAAGTCGTTGAGTCGGAAGAAGTAGTGGCGGCTTGGCTTCCTGATAGGGGTGGAGCCACAGATGCTGCAGTAGGGCTCGTCGAGATCCGTTGTGGCATAAGTTGCGTTGCAGTGTTCGCAGACATCACCATACTGGTCCTTAGCCCCACACTTGGGGCATGTCCCCTTAACGTACCTGTCAGGGAGGTACCTCTTGCAATGCTCGCAGTATGTGAGCTCGATCTCCTTCGTGTAGATGTGTCCCGCGTCTACGAGGCGCTTGAAGATTAGCTCCGTGTACATCTTGTTCTCGGGGCTGTTTGTGGTGTAGTAGCTGTCGTAGTCGATGTTGTACCGCCTGTAGTCCTCCTCGTGCTCCTTCACCCACCTGTCGATGAACTGCTCAGGGGTTACACCCTGTTTCGCAGCCGCTATCTCAATGGGAGCCCCATGTGTGTCCTCTGCCCCACAGTAAAACGCATCATGGCCGTTGAGCTTGAGAAATCTGACATAGATGTCTGTCTGGGTGTTCTCCAAAAGGTGGCCTATGTGGACAGGCCCGTTGGCGTAGATGAGCGCAGATGTAATTAATATGCGGTTCTTAAATTCCTTCATTGTTAACTCCCCCGAAGTTTTCGATCGAATAGCTTGTCAGGGTTATTAAAACACGTTGCCTCGGCTCAGCCGAGTAACTCCGAGTGATATTTATTCTTCTTGTGAGTTTTGATCCCTACAATCACCGGCTTTCATTTATTTAAACCTCTGTCTATGTCGCGTCAGAAATGTCACATTTTCATTTTTAATTAAGAAATGTAATATGGGACGGTAACTCCAGTCAGATCGATGGCGGAGAAGGATAAGGGGAAGATAGTCAGCAGGGAGGAAATTCTGGGCCTCGTCCAGCTGGTGATCATCTTTACAGCCATCCTAGCTGGGCGCGAGATTGGTGACCTCTACAGTAGCTACGGGGAGCTGAATAAGATGGCGGTGAATCTCGACTTCACAGAAGAAGGTATGTCCAACTATCTTAGGGAGACAATACAGGGGAGGAACTCGACCCTCAATGTGGGGCTAGCAGTCACACTTCCTGGCTTCACAAGCACCGAGGCGCAGATCACTCAGACTCCCGATTATGTGAGGAAGTGGCTAATAAGCATCACACTGAGCCCTATAGTAGTCACGCAGCCGGAGATATCCGATGTAGATCTCACTTTCCAGATAGAAGGCCAGACTGTGCTGAATCGCACATATCCTTTCCCACGGGAGAAGGTGGGCTACATTAGTTTTGTGAGGAGAAACCTCACGCTATCCGTTGAGGATAGGGCTACCTTCAAGAAGCTCGTCAGTGACGCAGCAGCAGCACACGCGGGGGAAGTGGAGGTTACGATTACTGGTAGGGCTAAGGCAAACGTCCTGTTCTTCGAGGCTATGCTTCCCTTCAAGACTACAAAGTATCCACTAGTTCTCCCACCGACACTGAGACTCACAGGTTCTGGGTGGGAGACAATGAATGGGTCAAGCATAAGGGGCAGGATAGGCGACCTGACGTCTGTGGGTATAGTCTTAACCAACCCGACCAGGGTCCACTCCATCACACAGAATGTCACTTGTAGGATATACCTCGAGGGTGATGAGGAACCGGTGGCGACGATCACGAAGGAGACTACAGCTGCTCCTGGGACTGAATCCACCTATGTCTTCAACTTCATACCATCTAAGCCTGGGACTTACCTCTACACCCTCGACTCCTCTGGTATCGCGGTACCAATCGAGGCCTCACCCCAGCTAATGGTCAATCCCTAACCGGGAAAGCTCAAAAGCGGCCGAGAGTCTTTACTCAGCGGTATCGTATATGGAGGGCATCTTAGTCAAGTATCCCCTCATCTTGGTCAATCTCAAGACCTACAGGGAGGGTATGGGGGAGAATGCAGTAAGACTCGCGAAGATCATGGAGCAGGTCCACCTAAAGACGGGGGCGAGCATAGCTATCTCTCCTCAACTGGTCGACTCGAAGATCGTGATCGACAGCAGCGAAACACCTGTTTTCGCTCAACATGTCGATCCAGTTGGTATGGGTCAGTACACGGGCCACATCCTCCCGGAGTCAGTAGCCGAGGCGGGCTGCGTAGGTACCCTCATCAACCACAGCGAGAGGCAGATCCCCCTCGAGGTCATAAGGGACACGGTGAAGCGTGCGCGCGAGGCGGACCTCGCATCCATTGTCTGCGTAGACACGGTAGAGAAAGGTAGACAGGTTGCGGCCTTCGCCCCTGAGGCCATAGCCATAGAGCCTTCAGAGCTAATCGGAAGTGGCATCTCCGTCTCCAAGGCTAAGCCTGAGGTAATCTCAGGGAGCGTAGCGGCGATAAAGCAAGTAAACCCTAAGGTAAGGGTTCTATGCGGCGCTGGGATAACTAACGGTGAGGACGTGATAGCTGCACAGAAGCTAGGGGCCGAGGGGATACTCGTCGCCAGCGGCGTCGTCAAGGCTAAGGACCCGCAGGTCACCCTTCTTGACCTGGCACGCAGCCTCAGGCACTGAGAGCCTTTACAGTCTCCTCTATCAGCCTCTTGTTCTCCGAGACAAGGCGCTCAACCTTGGGCTGTGTATCCGCCTCAGCGTAGAGCCTGAAGATAGGCTCCGTTCCGCTGGGGCGGACGAGCACCCAGCTACCATCTTCGAAGATTAGCTTTAAGCCATCCATGGTGTCGAGGCGTGGCGCTGAGACCTTCTGGCGTAGCACTTCGAGGACTCTCTGCTTGAGTTCGTTGGGGCATCGGATCTTCTCCTTAGCTTGTGCATATGTAGGAAGCTCATCCACGAGCTCACTCAGCGCCTTGCCCTCCTTGGCTATGATGCCGAGGATGAGAGCCATAGTCATCGAGCCGTCCCGGACAGGGTGGTGTGGACCATACATGACCCCACCGTTCTCCTCCCCGCCAAACTCTATACCGTTCTCGATCATTGCTCGACTAACGTCGACACTCCCCACGCGGGTCCAATGTATAGAACCACCAGCTGCTTCAACGACATCAACTATGGCGTTGCTGCTGCTAACAGGTGTGACAACCTTCGCCCCCTTGTGCTTCTCCATATAGTATTTGGCGACGAGTGCGAAGCTTCGGTCCCCCCAGAGGGGCTCCCCGCGTTCGTTCAGGAATATACTCCTATCGGCATCGCCATCGAAGGCAATTCCAAAATCTGCGTTGGCTGCCTTAACTAGCTCACTTAATGCCCCGAGGTTATCAGGGCGTGGTTCAGATTCTCGTCCTGGGAACCTACCATCGAGCTCGGCGTTGACTGTGTATACCTCGCAGCCTAGGCGCTGAGCGATAGTCGGAGCGACTAATGTTCCGACGCCATTCCCGGGGTCTACGGCCACCTTGAGCCTCTTTCTCCTAATGATACTGCCTTCCGCCTTGGAGATGACCGCATCGATGTAGAGATCGAGGGCGTCCCTCTGCCTCAGTGTTCCTACGTGGTCCCATTCGGCGAGTTTCGGTCCTCCAGAGAAGTAAATGCGCTCTATCTCGTCCTCGACGCTACGTGGTATCTCGACCCCGTCGGAGGCCATGACTTTGACACCATTGAATTCTGGCGGGTTGTGACTTGCCGTTATCATGAGGCCGCCGTCTAGGCCGAGGTGTTTGACCGCGTATTGGAGGGCGGGAGTGGGTAGGATACCGAGGTCGTGTACATTGCAGCCCACCGATTGGAGCCCAGAGGTGGCAGCGTCACCGAACATTGGGCTTGTGACCCGACCATCCTTGCCGAGGGCAATGTTCTTACCAAGAACTTGACCGCAGGAAGCGGCGATGAGGGTTACGAGTTCGATTGTTAGCTCCCTATTTGCGACCCCTCTGACTCCATTCGTTCCGAAGAGCCGACCCACTACATCACCTGACGGCGCTCTAGTATGCTTTCGCTCACTTCCTTACTAGGGCAGATACTGACACCGTCGGTTATTGTGACACCGTCATGTATCCACGAGTAGTCACCGACAAGGCTCCCCGACTCCACCTTCACCCACTTTTCCAGGATAGCGTTCTCACCGATTATCGCGTTCTTCACCGAGGAGTAATCGCCAATGGAGGCACCTGTGAAAAGAATGCTATTGTCTATCCTGCACCCCTTCCCAACTAGAACGTGGTCACAGATGGTGGTATTGGGGCCTATAAGGCTGTCCGCTCCAATCTCAGCGCTTGGGCCTACATAACAGGGGGAGATAAGTTTAGCAGTGAGATCGACCTTGGCGCCCTCGCCGAGCTTTACGCCCTCATACTTGCTGAGAATTATCTGGTTGGCCTTGAGATAATCGTCGGGTGCACCCATATCAGTCCAGAGGCCGTGGAACTCGAAGCCATAGAGTTTCCTCTCATTGGCCAGAACTGGAAAAACCTCTCTTTCTATACTAACGGATCGCCCGTCGGGGATGTAGTCGAATATCTTTGGGTCAAAGACATAGATTCCTGCATTGATGAGGTTGCTGGGTTCCTTCCCCTTTTCGGGTTTCTCGACAAAGCGAGTTATTCTGCCTTCCCAATCCAGATCGACTGCACCGTACCTGCTCGGGTCGGAGACAGGGGTGAGGGCTAGGGTGGCAAGACCACCCTTGGTCTTATGATATTCTATTAGGCGTCTGTAGTCTATGTCTGATATTACATCCCCATTGAGGACGAGAAAAGCTTCCCCGTTTAAAAGCTCCTTCGCCTTTCTAATGGGGCCACCTGTACCGAGGGGGCGTTGTTCGCGACTGTAAATGATGCCCAGGTCGTACTTAGTGGGTCCGAGGTAGCGGACAAGGGCCTCCGCCATGTAGTTCACCGCCATGACGACGGTATCCACTCCCCCCTGGGAGAGGTTTTTCAGCGTCCAATCCATTAGAGGCTGATCCCCGATGGGAAACAGCATCTTAGGCCTCGTGCAGCTTAAAGGTCTAAGGCGGGTGCCGAAGCCACCCGCAAGAACTAATGCCTTCATCAAGCTTCACCGGTGGTTAAGTTTGGCGAGGCATGGTTTAAGAAACTTCTGTAGTAGAAATAGATATGTAAATGTTCCAGGTACGCGCTTTACTGCTTTAAGAGGAAGCCAACTACCTCACTTAACTTCTCAGAGCTGAGCCTCTCATATCGTTCAACACTTCCAACGTCGTACCAATAAGCATCCGTGAGGTACGCCTCGACTCGGCGACCCCTCTGTACAAGGTAGCCTATGACGTCGCCCATGAGGTCGAAGCTCTTGAACTGTCCCTGCTGCTGGAGTGTTAACATCTCCTTCAGTACGGAACCGCTCAGCGTGAGTATCCCTATGCTGACGGGCTGCATTAGGTCTGGTTTCTCTATGAAGTTCGTGACACGGGTACCATCGAGCTCTGCCTTTCCTACACTGATGTTGTAACGCTTCGCCAGAGCCAACGTGGCGTCCGCCTTTGTGTTCTGGTGGTGCCTCACCATCGCTCTGATGTCGAGGTTGCTGATTATGTCCCCGTAGTAGACGACGAGGGTATCCTCATCCGTTATTACGCCCTTTTTGTAGGCGTTGAGCAGTGCATTTGCGCTTCCCTTGAGGTTTGGGTCATCTAGAACGTACGTCATCTCGACCCCGAACCGCTCGCCGTGTTCGAAGTAGTTCTCGATTTGTTGATGTTTGTACCCGACGAGGAGAACGGTCTTTGTGATTCCGTTGTATTTTAGTAGACGGAGGATGTAGTCGAGAATGGGCTTCTGCTCCTCCCCGATGGGAATCATACATTTCTGAAAGTAGTATGTTAGGGGTCTGAACCTAGTGCCTTCGCCGCCTGCCAGTACCACGCCTTTAACCGACATAGCTAAGCATCCTTCGATAGTAACAGGAAGAAGCCGAGGATCGCTATAAGGAATCCCAATGGTGTGAAGAACCGCGTCGGCGCTGCTCCCTCGACGGTTAGGGCTAGGTAGGTCATTATACCCCCTAAGACGAGTAGGAGAAAACCAAAGAGTGCGACGATCATCCTCGAAATTGAGAAGCTGAATCCGCTCGACATACTATCCCAAAAATGAGTCACGCGTTGGCGTATTTAAGAATCAGGGACGGTGGCTCCGATCTTCTCTGGGAGATACTTATCCACTATGTAAGTCAGCCCGTACCTGCTGAAGGCCTCCAGTTCTGCTTTCTTCTGGAGCTTGATGAATTCCTCTATCTGCTTCTTCCAGGGGTCCTCGTTATATCGAGGATCCGCTTGGAGCTCTGTTAGCCTCTTCTTATCAAAATCGGTGAGGTTCTCGGTAGGGAGCTTGTATTTGGTTATGTCGGTTGCCCAAACGCCTATCCACTGTGCGTCAGGGGTTGTTAGGCCTCTGAGGTGAGCGGCGTTTGCGCTACCTGAGCATATGACCTGAGCGATGTGGACCCCCCAAGGGTCACCATCGGTGAATATGTAGACGGGCATTCCCCAATCCTTGTTAAGGCGATGGATTATGCTGCGTGTGCTGCGCGGGCTCTGCCCAGCCGTGTGGATGAGGATTGCGTTGAACTTTTTGTGGGCTTGCTCCTCGACTAGACGTGTAAACATTGCACCCTTCTCAACGACGAGTATCTTATTGGCTGTGGTCTCTATGAACTCGCTGCTTGTCACAGCTGGGCCGACCATTATACCGTCTGGATGGTCGGTGAGGTTTGTGCGGCGCCCCTCATATCCAGGAACGGTGTACTCGATGGTTATATCCCCGAAGATGGCGCTCCGCTCCTCGGGGTAGATGTTGAAGTCCTCCCTCGCCTTGTTGAGTGCCACCTCTAGGTCAGTGATGATGTTATCGGACTCTTGTTGATCTGTGTATTCGATGTCACGCTGGCCCCTTGCGGAGTAATACGCCTCCCTAAGAGTACTCGTCTTCCTCTGCCGGACGAGCTCACGCGCGAACCACGCGGTCCAGATGAGTTGAGTGAAAGGACGGATGTGCTTTATGTTCCGACTGTGGCGTTTGACCATCCTGTCGCCTAGGATGTACTGGCGGGCGTGGGGGTCGTACTGGATGTTGTCGATGCTCCTGCTCTGCATCATCACCCAAGGGAACTCCCCCTGATTGATCTGGTCGTATACAAGGGAACCCAGTTGCTTGAGGGCCTTGTCGACAGCCTCCCGCTGCTTCTCCGCTTCACTAATCCTCTTTGCCATCGATCCTCTCCTCCTCTATCTTCTCTTCTAGCTCCTCGTCTAGCGTTTCGTCATCTGGCGGAGGAAGTACACCGTTTCCGTTCTCGTCCCCATTCCCGTTCTCGTCGTCATCTTCCTGCTGGTTGACCACAAGTATCTCATCGAGGAGCTTCTGAATGTCGGGCATGTCTGTCTTGTCGCCTAGCTTCATGGCGAACTCTGCAATCTTGGGGAGGTACTTGCTGAATATGTTAAGGCGATGCTTCTGCTTTTCCAGTTTAACACTGCGACTAATGAATATACGAAGGTCACGCGCCGCTTCTCTTATGGCGTTGGTAATCTCCTTCTCGACTTCCACTTGGTCGGCTAGGAACTCCTTCCCCACGCTCTTGTAGGGGATCTTCGTCGAGCAGAGGTGAATCGCGACAATGAGGGGGGTCTCCTGTTGAACATTATATGTCCTCCAGTTAATGTCCTTAGAGATGACCTTGTAAGTGACACAGCTCGACTCGTCGAAGAGGAGGGGAATACGGTTTGCGAATCTGTAGAGTGTGGTGCCATTTCCTATTTTACGGATTGTTGGCCCAGTGACTAAGGCTGCTTCGACTATAAAGGGGTAGCCACTGTAAGTGGCGGGTGGCCGCTGTACAGCCTTTATGAAGTCGGCGTCGGTGAGGTTTAGCTCCTTCCTTATCCCCGTTTCGAGGAGGTCTGGGCCTATTGGGCTGAGACAGCTCGAGTCGGGACGGTAGAACTCCTGGAACTCCTTCGCCGCACGGACCAGCTTTACGATCTCGTCGGATGAGAGACTTGCGGGCTTCATTTCCTGCCTTATCTCGGCGAATGCAAGGAACTTCTCCGCTGTCTTGGGTCCTACGCCCTGGAAGTGATCGATCCAAAAATTCTTCATGTCCCGGGATTTGGTGACAAGAAGCATCCTGCGTAGGGTCTCAACATCTATGCCGTGTGGGTGGGGTTTGACCTTCTGGGGGACAGGGGGCATCTGAGTGGTGCCCCTCTCGAAGCGATATAGACGGTTCTTCGGATCTATGAAAGTGATGTCGGCGTAGGGGTTGACCATTGCAGTCTGTCGTAGGTATTCTACCATGCGGCTCATTATTCGGGGGTAGTCGCCCTCGATCTGGAGTTCGACGATGGTACCGCGCCACCCTTTTTCGTTAGAGAGGGTTGTGTGTCGGATTACCTGGGGCTGGTTCTTCTGGATGTCCATCATCATCTCGTACTCGTGGATTTCCTTACCGACGCTCGAGGTGACGACCACAGGTTTGTGGGTGGTGATCTGGCCATATAGGATGGTCATCTTGCCACCCATACCGAAGGTTCCGCGGTTTTGCTTGAGGGTATATTTGGATCCATAGAAGATCTGGGCGAAGCAGGCAGGTATCTCCTCTGAGGGGACACCCGTGCCGTTGTCCTGGATTCTGAGTAGGTATACAGCCGTCCCGTTTTCGCCGCTACTGCTGCTTAGCTCAGTTATTCGGAGGTAGATGTCTGGGGGGATTTGGGCGCTTTCGCAGGCGTCGAGGCTGTTCTCTAGGAGTTCTCTGACGCCGACGTAAATGGCTCTGCTGGGGTTACTGAAGCCGGCGATCTCCCTGTTGCGATAGAAAAAGTCGCTCGGGCTGACTGCCTGGTACTCTACTTCCTGTATCTGTATCGTGTCAATCCCTCCTCTCAGAAGCGGGTGGAGACTGATCGTACCAGATCTCGCCACGATCTCTCTTCAGCTGGCGACGGTAGGCGAAGAGGTAGTTGTAGACCGTCTTGTGGAATTTGCCGCGGATGAGCATCATAACAGCCTCCGTCGCTGCGGGGAGGGACTCAATTTTGCCTATTAGGGTCACTGTGCTTCCATAAACGCTCATCTGGGTCTCGGTCAGCTCCTCGATTAGGGCCCTACTCTTACCCTCCTTACCAATGATTCGCCCCTTGATCCTCTCCTGAGCGCTGTGGCTTTTCCCCACGACCTCCTCCAGGTCGATGATGGAGAGGTCGAAGTCCTCGTTTGCCAACGCCATTGCGCGGTCTGGGCTGAATCCCCTCCCGATTGCCTTGACTATGTTAGCTACTGTGAAGATGACGGAGACATCCGACTGGTCAGGGCCGAGAATTATCTCCACGTTCCCCGTCTCGCTCTCGATGCTGAGTGTTATGTTAAAGGTCTTCTCTATTCGGCTCTTCACCTTGCCCTCTGGGCCAATTAGGACTCCGACCCTGTCGTGTGGTATTCTTATGTAGTTACGCTTCTCCAATCTTCACCCACTCCTCTAGTTCCTTGTTGTCGTAGACTTGTACACCCAACCTCGCGAAGTACGCGTTCACGGTCTCCACATCGTGTTGTAAGAGGCTTGGGGCGAGAGGATGTATCGTTAGCATCGCTTGACTGAGGTCGAAGATGACCGGCTTCTTCTCCCAGACCATTATATTATACTCACTCAGGTCCCCGTGAACAAGGCCAGCCTTCTGATAGAGCGCCCTCATCTCATCGGTTAACACGTCGTAGAAGTCGCTAGGGTCCTCTAATGGCAACTCCCTCAGCAGGGGGGCTGGTACTCCGTCGACCCCTATAAAAGTCATCACGAGGATGTTCCTATAGAAGTCTATTGGGCGGGGCGAGTTGACACCTGCCTGCTGGGCGAGCTGAAGATTGCTGAATTCCTTCTGCGCCCACGCGTAGACAAGGCTCTTATTATCCGTACGGATGTGCTTGAACCGTGGATCGCCCTCAATATACTTCATCATACCCTTTCGGAACTCGGAGGTAGTCGTGTAATATATCTTGACGGCTATCTCTGCCCCGCTCGGCGCCGTCCCCCAGAAGACATGAGCCTCCTTACCCGCCTTCAGGACGCCCTTTATCTTATCGATCTTCTTCTGTTGGATCAACCTAAGAATGCCCTCCAGGGTGGGCCGATCGAAGACGGCCTCGCTGACGTTGAACTCCTCCTGGTTCTTGTTCAGCATCAGAGCTGTCTCTTCGTATCGCCTCTGCAGCTTCTCGGCCTTACGCTCAATCTTGTCCTGGCTGGGCACGTGAAAATCAGCCTACTCTATCTTCATTATACCCTTCTGCTTGAGTTCGTCGACCTGATTCTGGGTGTATCGCCAGAATATCTCTCCACGTTCCTCACTCTGGAAGTCCCATGGACTGACTAGGACTATGTCCCCCTCGCGTATCCAGGTACGTCGCTTCATCTTGCCCCTGATGCGGCAGACCCGAATGTTTCCGTCCTGGCACTTCACCATCACTCTGTCGAAGCCCAGCATCTTCTGTACGACGCCTAGCACGTCGTTCTTGCTGGGAAGGACCATGTCATGGAGGTCCTTTTCGCTCAGTACCTTCTTCTTACCCATTGAGCGACCTCTGACGGTTGATAGCATGGCGGGAAGCTTAAAAACGGTTCCTATAGGCTTAGTAGCAAAAAGAGCCGTTTTTTAACTAGCTTGCTTCAATTATCTGTTATTTTCTGATTCAATTTTACCTTATTTGTGTTAATTCGGATTTCAGGTTAAATCTTGACGGGCACGCGTCTGTTAATACTGATGCCCTCTAAGGTAACCCTGGAGTCGTATGTGTCAACCTCCACACCTTTAAGGAGGGCGCATCGGAGGGCCTCAGTGAAGACTGGATCCGAGGCACCATTTGGGCTCAAAGAGAGAGCGTCTCCATTTTGGATTAGAAATATGAGAGCGCTCCGAATCTTGTTAGGGGCGCTTCGTGAGGGCGAGGAGCTCATCCAGTAGTGGCTTATTTGAGGCCGCTATCAACTCCATCGTCGTTTCCTTCGTCAAGGTGAAGTCCCCACCTATTACCCCATCGACGGCATAGGTACCCCCTGCCTCATCTAGAATAGTGAGGGCAGCTGCAACATCTGTGGCTCTAACGGTGCTGCGCACATCAACATGAGCGTCAAAGCCTCCTGAGGCTATCAAAGTGAGCTCGGAGGCGGAGCTGCCGAACATCCGAATGAACCTGCAGGTGTTTAGGAGCGGTGTGATGCGATCTAGTTTCGGTGTCTTGCTAATATCAATAGAGACGAGGGCTGACCTAGCTTGCCTAGGCGCCGCGACCTGTATCTGGCAACCGTTGAGGGTGACCCCCTTACCGGCTTCAGCCGTGTAAATATTCTCCGTATATAGGTCCCTGACTACTGCAGCAAGCGTGCTTGAATGGAGGCCGTTCTCCGAGACGGATAAGCATGTTACAGCGGGGCGCAAACCCCTAGCGAGGTTAGTGGTGCCATCGACGGGGTCCGCGATCACGGTTGGCCCTCCGTTTCCCACCAAGACGTTCCCCTCCTCGCTGACTAGTTGAGCGGAGACGCTTTGGCTTCTTAGGGAGTCAACTAACGCATTCTGAGCGGCTTCATCGAGGAGGTGCTTGTAGTCCCGCATCTCCAAGCCCACGCTATTTAGCTTCGCCTTGGCGATAGCTGAGAAGATGCAATCTGTAGCCTCGCGGAGGATTTCGATCCAGTTAGATGAGTCCACGCCGCCTTATCTCCTCCATTAGCTGATCGGTGAGCTTCTTAGGGTCTTCCATGCAGTCGAGTGTGATCTCTGGGGCAAGTGGTTTCTCGTACTCTTGCTGTGCACCAGGGACGAAGCGGGCTTGACCCGTGGCAGCTTGAGTGTAGATGCCCTTCGGGTCCCGGGCTTCACATATCTTCAGCGGACAGTCCATGTAGACCTCAATGAACCTTGGTATCCTCGCCCTCGCGTAGTCCCTCCAGCGCCTCCTATTTGCGGTGGCGTCGAAGATGACGTTTACCCCGTTAACAGTGAGGAGCCACCCCATATAGGCTAGGCTTGTGTAGAAGACCTCCCGTTCCTCGGGGTTGTAAGTGGGGTTGGGAGTGAGGATGAGGCGAAGTTCATCCGTCTCCAGTATCTGTGCGCTTACTCCCTCTTCGGAGAGCTTGGCCTTTACGAGCCGGGATATGGTCGACTTCCCTGAGGCGGGTAGCCCAGTGACCCAGATCGCCCATCCTTGGATCAGTTCCGATCCCCCAGAAGAGACTCTACCCTACGCCAGTCGAAGGGACTCTCCTCGAGTACATTCCGAGCGAAGTTTAGGAGCTTCCTACGGATCCCTTCATCTATTCTGTACCATACTGGGCTCCCAACTATCAGGGCACGCCAGCAGAGGTAGGGCGGGATAACACTGAGCAGCTCCTCATCGCCACTGGCATCGAGATAGGTAGAGTAGAATGTGTTCCATAGGCCCCTAAAGGGTTCATTAAAATCGTGGCTATACATCAAACCCCAGAAGAGGTAGTTAATGCTCATGGCTCCGATGTCGTCGGCTGGGTCACCATACTCGCCACGGCTCCTATCGAGGACTGTGAAATCTACACCCTCACGAAATATGACGTTGAAGGGATGGAAGTCGCCATGAGTTCTACTCAGTCGGTGCGTTAGGACCTTGTTTCTCCACCTCCACTCAACACACTTCTTCTCGATATCTTCAAGCATCGCCGGTTTGATCCACTCGTGGTCAGCGGGATAGCTGTCGGTTAGTCCGAAGATGCACTCGTTGTGGCCGAGGAGCTCCCTGTTTCGGCGCTCATAGTAGCCGGGGTCATACTTCTTTTCGGAGTGTATTTCTGCGAGATACTTCGCCATTGCCCTAACGCGGTCATGGTCAAGTAGCGTGGCGACACCGTTCTCCTTTATCCTATCGAGATCTTCTCTGTAGACCCTGCCTTCGACGAACTCAGTCAGGAGGAAAGGTTCCTTCACATCACCTAGGGTCTTCATTGAACCGTCGGTGATTATAGCGCCGACGTCGACTGCGTGAGCGTGGCTGGGGAGTGTGTTAAATGCGTGGGCCTCCCATAGGAGTATGGCTGCTCGATCTGGCATCGTTTCATGGCCGAATCCTCCCGGTCTCACCGTATTGAACACTAGTCGCCTTTTCACACCTTCAACAGCGATGTCTATTCGCATCGGTGTCCCATAGCCATACTCCTTCAAAGCCTTCTCCGAGTCGGCCTCCCCACCGAGACCTGTAACGGATATAAGCTCCACTTTTTCCCTAAAAAGTCTAGTTAGGTAGTCCTTGAGCGCTCCTAAGCGGATCTCGGACATGTCAGGTATCAATCTATATGGGGCAACTAAAATATTCTCTTAGGGATTGAGGGAATGGTTTTATCGAGTATCCTCCCCGAGGCATTCTACGAGAGGAACCCAGAGAAGGTTGCTCGTGACCTACTTGACAAGAGTCTGATCAGGGTCCTAGACGGAGAAAGACTCGGTGGCAAAATAGTTGAAACGGAGGCTTACCACGGCATCACAGATCCAGCTAGCCGCGCCTTCCACGGGAGAAAGAACTACAACTCCCCAATGTGGAACCCCCCTGGACGCGTATTCATCTACAATGTCCACAGGTATTGGATGCTAAACGTGGTGGCACATAGAAAAGGGGAGGTTGGGGGCGTCCTCTTCAGGGCATTGGAACCAACTCAAGGGTTAAAGACGATGAGAAGGCTTCGTCCCGTAGTTGACGACAGGGAACTGACTAACGGGCCAGGAAAGCTGACCCTCGCTCTTGGGGTTACACAGGAGCTCAATGGCTACCCGGTCACGGACCTTAACAGCCCGGTACACATCCTCGACGCCCCCAGCGCTACTGACTACTGCACGAGCCATAGGATCGGGGTGACAACTGATCTCCCTGAAGAACTAAGGTTCTACATCCCGGGCAACAGATTCGTATCTCGGTGATACCCCGCTACGCGTCACTCAAATATCACGCACCACAGTTTCTATTCGTAGTCTTGTTCCGCTTTATGCTCGCGCCACTAGAGGGTTATACAGATGGGAACCTCAGGACACTCTGCTACCGCCATGGGGCAGATCTAACCTTTACTGAGATGGCGCATGTCGAGAGCTTCCTTAGAGGGAATAGGCAGGCACTTGAGAAGATAACTCCCCGAGATTTGACACCTGTGCAGATTCAGGTGCTCACGGGGCAGGAGGAGCATTTGGAGTCCTTCCTAAGCGGCTTCGAGCCTTTCCCCGGGTTTGAAGGGTTCAACCTCAACCTGAGCTGTCCCAGCCCAGATGTCATTCGGCGGGGGAAGGGTGCAGCCATGGTCAAGCGGACCGCGAAGACTAGCAGACTTGTCTCCCTCATACATGCTCGTGGCTACATAGCCTCGCTTAAGATGAGGCTGGGTACGAACGCATATGAGAAGACTCATAAAGTCTACTTGAACAGCCTCCGCGGGGTTGACGCAGACTTCTTCGTAGTTCATGCGAAAACCGCCTCGCAAGAGTCGGGTGGAGCCGATGACTACTCGGTCTTCCCTGAGTGCATCGAAGCGGCCCACGGCATACCAGTCATCGCGAACGGTGGGATTGACTCCACCGGGAAGGTGAAGTTACTGAGAGACATGGGGGTTAGAGGCGTCATGATTGGCAGAGCGGCTTTAGCGAACCCGAGCATCTTCGATACTCTGAGAAATAAACTCGGCCTTAATGAACCTCCGAAGATAATTCCGACATTAAAAGAGTTGAAGGCGGAGTATGATTCAATTTATGCCCTAGTCGGTGGCTCGGAAAGTTACAGAAATGCTTTCATGAGAGTCTTGGGGAAGAGGGCCGACACAATGCAATACTAAGTTTGGGTGAAAATGCATATTAACTCCCATTCCTTGCCGTTGACAGAGGGATACTTAACGTCATACAGGGTAAAGGACTACATGGACAAGACCTTCATGACCATCGACGTGGGCCAATCTGTCCGTGAAGCTGCTAAGATGATCGCCGAGGGTGAACATGGATACATCATTGTCACAGAGAAGGGAACGCCTAAGGGGATGATCGCCTCACGCGACATTATAGCCAAGGTGGTGGCACCCAACAAGGACATAGACAAGACTGTGGTTGGAGACGTGATGTCAGCTCCACTTGTAACGGTCGACCCCGATGAGGACCTGATCAAAGCCTCAGAAATGATGGCGAAGCAGAATGTCCACCGACTCGCCGTAGTAAAAGGTGGAATAATCTACGGGGTCGTGACGACTCGGGATATAGCCCAACGCTGCGGGGACTATGTTGACAAGTCGGTGAAGGACATCCTTAGATGGTCCTTTCCCATGAGATGAGATTATTTTCAAAAAAGTGGCTCTAGGGTCTCCATATTGTGATGACGCCGTTCTGTTCGAGTTCCTCGATCTCCTTCGGCGTCTTCTTAAGGACGGTCTTTAGGATCTCCTCTGTGTGTTGGCCGAGGACTATGGCTCCAGTCTTGATCTCTCCAGGGGTCTCGCTGAATTCGGCGGGGAACTTTGGTATCCGATAGCTGCCAGCTATGGGGTGTGGGACCTCGATGAAGGTCTTACGTGCCTTGAGGTGGGGGTCGTCGAAACCCTCATATGCCTCGTAGATGGGGGCGGAGGGGACGTCGAAACTTACGAGCCACTCGAACGCCTCCTTTCTCGTCATAGTTGAAAGCTTCTCCTTGACGAGGTCGAGTGTAACCTCCTCTACACCGAGCTTCGACTTCATCTCCTCGACTGCCTTAGGGCGACTGCCCGCTATCTGGACCCAGCCGTCCTTGACCTTGATGACTCCCCAAAGCTCATTCGGTGGGCGGCCACGCTTCCTCCGCCTCTCAATGGGGCTCTCCTTGAAAAGGTCATACGCGACAGTGTCGCAGCCATTGAAGCTTACCATTGTGTCGACCTGGTTAACATCGATCATCTGGCCTATGCCAGTTTTGTCGCGATATCGAAGGGCAGCGACTATACTAAAGGCGGCGAAGACGCCTGGGCCGATGTCCCCGAGGGCGCCAGCCATGGTTACTGGTTCGTGGTCCTCGGAGATTCCCTTACCTGTGGCGTATGTATGACCACTTATAGCCTCAGCGACGACCGCGTAGCTGCCATACTTACTGTAAGGGCCATACTGGCCAAAGCCGCTGAGTGCAGCGTAGATTATGTTAGGTTTTATCTTTTTGAGCTCCTCGTAGCCGAGGCCGAGGCGTTCCATAGCTCCCGGGGTGAAGTTCTGAACAACTACATCGGCCTCCTTGACGAGCTCCTTGACGAGAGCGATACCTTCGGGATTCTTCAGGTCAATTGTTATGCTCTTCTTACCGCAGTTAAGAGCCATGAATGTGGTGCTAGTGCCCTTGTAGAGTTCACCGGGGCCTAACCTGCCTATGTTGCCCCAAGGGGGCTCGACGGTGATTACATCGGCACCGAGTCCAGCAAGCATCATGGTGCAATAAGGTCCGAACCAGACGTGGGTGAAGTCTAAGACTTTGACGTCCTCGAGGATCTTCATTTTGGAATCGTTACGATGGGGGCGAAGACACTGATAATATTTGCCCTTTAAAATGTTGAGGGAATTGATAGCGCGAGGGCTACAACGAGGCTGCCAGAGGTAATTAAACAAAGGTTTAACCTGGGCGGCATCGCCCCCTGTAAGAAATGAAGATAATTTATCTAAGCCACCTTTTCCTAGTCGCAGTTATCTTAGTTTCTACATCATACGTTATATCATTGGGAGGTTCTACTCCCTCAGGCAGGTTTAACGAGAGAGCAGTGATCTACGCCCTACCAGCGTGTGCCTGTCGAGTGAAAACTATCACGGTGAATCTAAACAATACAGGCCAAGTACCGATCATGATCTCAGAGATAATCGTGAATGGTACTTCTATCACGAGCCACAACTTTCCTCCTGATCACATGGAGATCACAACGGACTACATGTTTGATGGGAAACCGATCCAAGTAGGCGAGTCAATAAGTTTTAAGTTACAGATTGGCAGCGGGCTAGGAGAAACGACGATAGAGATCTCGGTTGTATCCGAATCGGGGATTAGTTATACGACATACGCCCACCTGATAGATTGAGTTACATGGACATCGGGATGCTTTTTTACTTTAAAATGGCAAGTAGCTCTTAAGAGAACAATCTTCCTTGAGTTGTTTGAGCTCCTTTTGTAGGCTCTTGTTTATGGGAATTCCTTTCTTTTCCCTCTCCAAATAGGTGAGATATTCCTTTTCCCCGGCAGTATAGATTCTATCGTAGCCTGGCATCTTCCGTGAGGCTCTTAGGCCGCGTAGTATTTCGCCCGTGATCTTCTTGAAGTCGTCGAGCTCGGTAAAGGCGGTGATATCTATTGCGATAAAGAAGTGGCCTAGGTTCGTACCTGTGAGCGCCTTAAGGAAGGCGCCGCCCTGTAGGCTGGCGCTGAGTATCTCAACGACAGTGGCGTATCCATAGCCCTTGTAGCCGCCTGTTTCATAGAGACCACCGATTGGTAGAAGGGCTGCTTTGCCCTTCGTGAGGCCTTGGAGAATCTCATTGGGGTCCGTCATATATTCACCATTGTTGTCTATGACCAATCCCTCTTGGACTTTCTTCCCGTTTCTGGCCAAGACCTCAACCTTACCGCGCTGGATGATGCTGGTCGCACAGTCAAGCATGAATGGAAAAGGCTCGTCATTCGGCATCCCAAAGGTGAGTGGGTTCGTACCGAGCATATTCTCGGTGCCGAACGTCGGTGGGATCGATGGTCGAGCGTTAGTTCCGATGATACCGATCAGTCCCTCGTCGACTGCCATCTGGGCATAGTAGCCCGCGATGCCGAAATGGGTACTGTTTCTGACGGCAACCATGCCCATTCCAAGCTTCTTCGCCTTCTGGATAGCCATCCTCATCGCCTTCTTCGCAACTACCATACCCATGCCTCGGTGCCCATCGACGACGGCTGTTGTGGGTCTCTCGCGAATTACTTCGAAAATAGTCACAGGAGACTGCTGTCCCGCTAAGATCCTGTCGATGTAGATGGGTTTGAGCCTGCTGATGCCGTGGCTGTCTATACCCTGTTTATCAGCTGCAATAAGGACATCACTGCATGTCTGCGCATCTCCCTCAGGGACTCCCACGCTTTTGAAGACATCAAACATGAAGTCACGCAGCGTCTCGCTCTTTACCCATACTACTTCCTCCCCTAACATGAAACTCCACTTACCAGCCTAGTGTGTCCACACTTCATGCATTTAACTTGATTTCGTATTTGCAGGGCTTAATTGTCAGTCTTGGCCCAGTCGAGGGACCGGATAACGGCTTGCTGCCACTTCGTGTATAGTCTTTCGCGGTCACTCGGCTTAATGGTGGGTTTGTAGACCCTCTCAATCCGCCATATTTTGGTCAATTCGTTCTGGTTCTTCCAGTAGTCGACAGCGAGTCCGGCGGTGAATGCTGCGCCGAGAGCTGTGGTTTCAGTGTTTGAGGGGAGGACGACGTGCTTTCCGAGGATATCGGCTTGGAATTGCATGAGGAAATCATTCTTCGTTGCTCCTCCATCGACACGTAGCTCTCGAGTCTCAATCCCACTCTCTTTCTCCATGGCTTCTGATACATCTCGGGTAAGGTAGGCTATGGCTTCGAGGGTAGCGCGTGCGATGTTTGCCCTACTGGTGCCCCTGGTGATACCTAGGATGGTGCCTCGGCTGTATTGATTCCAGTGGGGTGCGCCGAGGCCGGCTAAGGCGGGAACGAAGTAGACTCCTTCGTTACCTCGGAGGTTCTTAGCAAGTGCCTCCACTTCATATGGATTCCTGACTATGCCCACATCCTTCAGCCACTCGATGGCTGCCCCTGTGACGAATACACTCCCCTCAAGAGCATATTTTGTTTCCTCGCCGATGCACCACGCAATCGTTGTTAGGAGCCTATCCGATTTTGCTGGTTTCGTCCCCGTGTTCATGAGCATGAAGTTACCAGTGCCGTATGTGCACTTCGTGGCGCCGGTCTCGAAGGCAACCTGGCCGAAAAGGGCGGCCTGCTGATCACCGAGGTCCCCAGCTATAGGAATGCTTGCACCCAATATTCTGGGGTCTGTATATCCGATTATTCCGCTCGATGGGCATGGTTCGGGTAGGATAGCCTCCGGGACATCGAGCATCTCAAGCAGTTCCGGGTCCCATCGGAGTCTTCTGATGTCGAAGAGCATCGTCCGAGATGCATTAGAATAATCGATGGCGTGGACCCTACCACCCGTAAGCATCCAGATTAGCCAAGAGTCGACAGTTCCAAAGAGGATTTCGCCTCTCTCGGCTCGCCACCGGAGGCCGGGGATGTTGTCGAGTATCCATCTTATTTTTGGGCCAGAGAAGTAAGAGTCAGGAACTAAACCGGTTCTCTCTTTTATGAGTACAGCGTGGGGCCTTAGGCCCTCAACGAGGTCTACAGTACGCCTGCACTGCCAGACTATCGCGTTATGGATGGGTTTACCAGTCTCCTTGTCCCAGAGAATAGTAGTCTCGCGCTGGTTCGTTATCCCGATGGCAGCAATATTAGAGGGTACAATCTTCGCGTTCCTAATGGCTTTCCTCGCCGCCCTGAGCTGGGCACCCCAAATTTCCAGGGGATCCTGCTCCACCCAACCCGGTTGGGGGTAGAACTGCTTGATCTTAAACTGACCTAGCGAGAGAATATCCGTTTCGCGGTTTAGAAGAAGGGCTCTGGCGCTCGTCGTCCCCTCATCAAGGGCAAGTATGTATCTCTCGCTGGTCCCGGGCATGGGAAGTGATACGTCCCATGGAATAAAGAAGGTTATTCAGATGCTAGGTAACAGTGGATCTCTCATCCTTGAATTTCTGGTACTCCTTATTGTCGATCACGGCCTTTAGGTGCTGGGCGACCTTCCAGATATCAAGATAGGTGACGTACAGGGGGATTGGGGCAAGGCGAATGATGTTCGGAGGACGGAAGTCGGGAATTACGCCGCGGGCAATGAGGGCTTGGTTGATCCTCCACCCCTCATTGTGGGCGACGCCGACGTGTCCACCTCGACGCTCAGGCTCGCGAGGCGTAGCTATCGAGTAGTTGTAAGGCGCCTTCCCGAGCATCTCGTCAATGAGATACATGAGGTAGCCAGTAATCTTGATGCTCTTTTCCCTGATTCTCTCGATGCCCGCCTCCCCCATGATCCGAAGTGAACCTTCAAGCGGCGCAGCACTAAACATGTTGATTGTGCCAATCTGCCACGCAGCCACGTTCTTGGCGGGATCGTATTTAGTCACCATGTTAAACATGGTTGAGCGGTTGTTTCCCCACCACCCCGCGAGGCTTGGGCGAACACCAAAAAGCCTCTTGTTCACGTAGAGACTTGCTGTTCCGCCGGGGCCAGCGTTCATGTATTTATAGTTACACCAGAAGGCGAAGTCGACGTCCCACCTATCGAGGAAATGGGGGACGACACCAACGCTGTGGCTACAGTCGAACCCAATGAATATCTTCTTCCTGTGTGCTGCCTTGGTAAGGCGAGCCATATCGGTGAGCTGCCCCGACTTATAGTAGACGCTAGGCAGCAGAGCCAACGCCACCTCTCCGGTCATCTGTTCGATGACATCGCCCTCCTCAATGAGACCGTTCCTGCTTTTGACAAGGATGAGATCTTCTTCGGGATCGCCACCCCTGAGTAGTATGTCTGCATAGAGGGCGTAGAGGTCACTTGGGAAGTTGAGTTCATCCGCGAGTATCTTTCGCCTCCTACCCTTTGGATCGTAGAATGTGGAGACGAGGTTATGGAGGTTGACTGTGGTGCTGTTGGTGACGACTACCTCCCCTGGCTCCGCGCCTACGAGGGGAGCCTCCATGTCGCCTAAGGCCTCGCCGTAGTCTATCCAAGGGATCTTACCCCTTCCCCAGCCTGCTATACCCAGGGTCTTCCATTCATTCGCTACGCGTTGGAGAGACTCCTCAGCGTCTCGGCTCATGAGACCGAGGCTGTTCCCGTCCATGTAGATGGAGTTGGGGATGTGATAGAATCGATTCCTGAATATGGCGAGGGGATCCTTTGCATCCAACTTGAGGGCGAAGTCCTCACCGAGCTCATACTCTAACGCCTTTTTCGTCATGGGAAAAGATGGGTCAGAAGGACCGTAAAAGAGGTTCGATTAGGAGAAGAGGTGGATAGTTACATTGGAGCCGACATCGAGGCTCTTAGTGCCTATCGGTATTATGATGTACCCATTTGCATACGCCATACTCGTTATGTCCCCGCTCTGCTTGAAGACGGGTATTGCCTCGCCTCCCTCAACTCGAACGGAGTAGAACTGTTCCCTCTCCCCCTCCGACTTGATGGACCGGCTTAGTTTCGCTACAATGGTTATATCCTCCGCTGGGTGTAGCCTCGCTAATTTCCTCAAAGCGGGCACGAGGAAGATGTATGCATTGTTGAGGCAGCTAGTCGAGTAGCCGGGCATACCGAAAACGGGTGTTATTCCAACTTCGCCGAATAGCGTAGGCTTCCCGGGTTTCACCATGAGTCCGTGAAAGTGAATCCTCCCGAGGTCCTCGAGTACGCTAGCAAAGAGGTCCCTAACACCTACACTGCTGCCACCGCTGAAGACAGCGACATCATATTCAGTGGCTTCCCTCACGGCCCCGGCGATAGCCTCTGGGTCATCTCTCACAAGGCCTCTACGGATGGGGACACAGCCATTCGCTGATATAACAACTGAGAGTGTATAGCTATTTATGTCATAGACTTGCCCCAGTTTGAGAGGTTTTCCCTGTGGGACGATCTCGTTACCAGTAGAGTAGATGGCGACACGGGGTCTAGCAAAAACTTTGATTTTGGAGAAGCCAAGGGCTGCGATAGCTCCTACCTTACCGGGCGTTAGGACATCACCCGCTTTGACTACGATCTCACCCTTCTTTATGTCCTCACCCACGGGGGCGATGTTGTGCCCAAGTCTTTCCTCTTTCTGTATCGTGACCTCGTCGCCCGTTAGTTTTGTATTTTCGACCATGACTACTGCATCCGCTCCCATCGGGACTGGAGCCCCCGTAGCGATCTCAATGCACTCTCCGTCGTTGATTATGCCGTTGAAGACCTCGCCAGCGTGACGTACCCCTATCAGTTTTAAAGTCACAGGCTTGGAAGAAGCCCCTAAGGTATTCTGCGCCTTTACTGCATATCCGTCCATGGAGCTCCTGTCGAAGGCTGGCACATTGAAGTCAGCTATAACATTCTCAGCCACTACTCTTCTATCTGTATCCTCGATTGGCACCTCCTCAACCCGAGTAATCTTCTTTATATTCTCATCTATGAGGCGTAACGCGTCGAGGCGTGTCATTAGCTTACCAAAGGGCTTCATCTGTTTATCTCCCACTGCATATGGCCCACGTTGGGCAGTATGATCTTTGTGAGCGCAACTTTCATAGCGTTCCGCGATCCTGGGAGGCAGAAGATGAGTTTTCCTTTGGCGACACCTGCTGTGGCGCGGCTCATAATGGCAGCCCCCCCGATTTCGTCGTAGCTGATTCTCCGGAATAATTCCCCAAAACCTGGCATCTCCTTCTCCAACAGGGGTTTGACTGCCGCGACAGTTCTGTCCTTGAGACCTATGCCTGTTCCTCCACTTGTTACTATTACTTTAATGGAGTTATCGTAAAGGAGCTTCTCGACTTCGATCCTTATCTTCTCATCGTTATTGGGGACGATTGAGTGACTCGCTACAGTGTGCCCGTCACCCTCTATTAGGCCGACGGCTATCCTCCCCGTTTCATCATCCCTTTCAGTCCTCGTGTCGCTCGTCACCACGAGTGCGAAGATTGTAGGCACTTTCTTGTCAATCGGGTGTTCGCTCATTTACTTCTCTTCCTCTTCTCGATGACCCTGATATCACTAATCCTCGTGGTGGGGTACTGACCTTCCTCATCTTTCTCCATGTACTTGACCATGTCCCAGACTGTTAGGAGGGCGACTGATACCCCCATCAATGCCTCCATCTCGACTCCGGTCTTGTATATGGCGGAGACGCGGCACCAAGCCTCTACGTGGTCTTCTCCGAGTGTGAAATTAGTGTTCACGGAGGATATGGGTACTTGGTGGCACAAGGGTATGAGATCGGGTGTCCTCTTTACAGCCTGAATGCAGGCTATCTCCGCTGCAGCGAGGGGATCACCTTTCTTCATCTTACCCGCTCTGATCGCTTCTATCGTCTTCTTCTGGAGTATGATTCTGCCAGCTGCCTCTGCGGTCCTGGACACCGACTCCTTGTCAGCGATGTCAATCATCCCAAATGGGTCAATATTTGTCAGGTCTATCAACCTCCACCCAACGTGCTCCCGAGGGTGTGTGCTCCCTTTTCCAGATGGGTACCCTCCTCTTCAACTCGTCAATGATGTATCTACAGGCATCGAATGCTGCTTCTCTGTGCCCTGCGGAGACAGCCACTAAGACGATGTTATCGCCTACTTTTAGGTCGCCGTACCTGTGGAAAATGAGGACATCATCGACCCCAAACTTCTCCAGAGCCTCATCTCTAATGGTTGTGAGTTGCTTCTCCGCCATTTCCGGGTAGACCTCTATCTCCATCCGCTCCACCCGTGCGTCATCCGACTCGTCTCTGACGATACCGACAAACATCACCAACCCACCCACGGGAGGCTTTTTTAGCGACTTGAGCTCCTCGTCGATGTTGAAGTCGTCTTTGGTGACTCTGATCAATGCTTAACCCCCGCTAACGGGTGGGAAGAGGGCGACCTCGTCTCCCTCCTTGAGAATTCGCATAGGCTCGACGAAGGATCCGTTTACGGCGACAAGTATGTTATCTTCTTGGCCATCAAGCATAGAGTGGAGTCCTTGGACCGTACGCTTCAGCGTATCTGCCGTGGAGTTATCAGGGACCTCCAGCTGTTCCTCTCTTAAACCTGTGAGCTCTCGTATGCTTGCGAAATAGCGTACCCTTAACCTCACTCAGCATCCCTCCAGTAAGGGGCCCTAAGACTAGTAGCCAGTCGGAAAGCGTCCACCAAATCCTCTTTCGACGCTCCACTCCTTAAGAGTTGCACTAAGGGAACGAGGTTATCATTTCTCATTAGACATGGCTTGAGGCGCCCATCGCTTGTGAGGCGGAGCCTGTTGCAGTTGGCGCAGAAAATGGTGTTGTGGATTGGGCGCACGATCTCCACAGTGGCACCGTCGGTCAGTGTGTACCTCTTCCTCCGATGCATAACCTGCTCCTCGACCCTCACAGCCTCGGCATCCCACTTGCGTTCAAGGGGCGTAATGTCGAAGAAGAGGTCATCCCATTTCTCAACACCCCGTTCGAGAGGTTGGTATTCAATGAGTTGTAGGATCGTCCCAGTATCTGCGGAAAGATGGAGCATATCTTGTATCTCTTCGGAGTTTAACCCCTTCATGACTACGAAATTGAGTTTTATAGGCTTGAGTCCAGCTTCGTCCGCTGCGCGTATCCCAGCTAGTACTTGGTCGAGGCAATCTGTGCCAGCGATCTTTTTCACTGTCTCGCGTTTGAGGCTGTGGAGGCTTATATTTACCCTTTTAAGTCCCGCATTTTTAAGGGCGACAGCCTTTCCGGGGAGTCGGAGGGCATTCGTCGTCATTGAGACCTCCATGACGTGCGGGGATAGGAGGCTGATTATCTCAACAAGGTCTTCCCTCATCAGTGGCTCGCCGCCAGTGACCTTTATCTTTGTTACACCTAACTCAGAAGCAACTTCGACTATTCTCCCAATCTCACTCGGAGTCATCTCCTTACCCGGGTCATGCTCCCCCTCACGGTGACAGAAAAAACAGGCAAGGTCACACCTCTGCGTGACGCTGACGCGGAGACTTGTGACAAGCCTTCCAAAGGGATCGACGAGTTGCTCCAAACCTATAACGGAAGTATCGGAGCCTCGGCTCCCTAAAACGGTTATGCACACATGTGCAATACGGAAATCCTTATACGATATGCTACATCAAACAGTTCGAAAGTGATCTAGATGGCAGAGAAAAAGGGCATATCGATCAATCAGAAGACAGCTGTCATCCTTGCAGTTGTGATCGTCGTTGGGTTGGTGGGAGCAGTCTGGTATTTCAACCGCCCCGCAGCTGGAAAGACTCAATTGATAGTCTCAACGACTACAAGCCTCTATGAAACTGGGTTTCTATCCGTCCTCAAAAAGAGTTTCGAAGCTAAGTACCCGCAGTATAACGTGAGCTTCATCAGCCAAGGCACAGGGCTAGCGCTCGCCACCGCAGCGCGTGGCGATGCTGACCTAGTCCTAGTCCACGCCCCCTCGTCTGAGGTGATATTTCTCAGTAATGGCACTGGCGTGAACAGGAAGATAATCGCATACAACTACTTCCTCATTGTCGGCCCGGCGAGTGATCCCGCAGGGATTACTGGCCTATCTGCAGTTGACGCTTTGAAGAAGATCGCGGCCGCCGGAGAAGCGGGGACGGTGCTGTGGGCGAGCAGGGGAGACAAATCCGGCACAAACACAAAGGAGATCGCTCTCTGGAAGCTAGCCGGACTCGACTCCACAAAGCTCGCAGCAGAGAAGGCTCCCAGCGGGAGCCCATGGTACCTATCCGCAGGCACTGGCATGACTGCGACACTCCAGCTGGCCAACCAGAAGAACGCCTACACAATAACCGACATAGCTAGCTTCCTAACAAACACGGCGAACGGCAACATCCAGCTCGTCCAGTTCGTGGGGCCTGAGAAGAACATGCTCAATGTCTACTCGGTCATCGTTTGTAACCCAGCGAAGAATACGCGAGGCAACTTCAACGCCTCCATGACATTTGAGAGGTACCTACTCTCCACTGATGGGCAGAACCTCCTTGGAACCTTCGGCGTCCAGGGAAAGACTGTCTTCTCGCCCTGGATTCCGACACTGACGGCGGGCACGGACACGACGACGATACAGTGGGTGGAGTCCTACGCTTACATCCAGGGCTCCGAGTGCCCGTCTCAGTACCGCCTGAACGCTAGCGACCTATACAAATAAAGAGATTGAGCCATCCTTTTTCTGAAGGGACCCATTTTTGAGCTGGCAGCCAATAATCGACGGTCTGTGGCAGGGCGTACACCTCATCCTCACGGGAGACAGCGAGGTGATGCAGATAACTCTGAGAAGCCTTGAGACCGCTGCGGCAGCGACGGGGATGGCAGCGCTCGTGGGGATGCCGATTGGCGTAGTTATAGGTCTGGGGTCGTTTAAGGGGAGGAGTTTCATTAAGACCTTGTTCAGTGCTCTTGTTGGCGTCCCCACTGTGACTCTTGGTCTCTTCCTCTACATATTGTTCTCGCGAAGTGGCCCTCTGGGGTATCTCCAACTCCTATACACGGTGCCTGGTATAGCCGTGGGTGAGGGGGTTCTCGTGACGCCGCTGGTCATCAGTTTCGTGGCGAGTGCAGTGGAAGCTAGAGATGTGGGTGTGAGAGACCTCGCTCGTACTCTCGGTGCGTCGGAGTACGAGAGTTCTCTCACTGTTCTCAGAGAAGCCTGGAGTGGTGTCTCACTAGCCCTCGTCTCCAGTTTTAACAGGGCATTCGCTGAGTTAGGCATCGCGATGATGATCGGTGGGAATATCGAGGGTCTCACCAGGGTCCTAACCACGTCGATCGCCTTACAGACCAACATGGGTGAACTAGGCATTGCATTTGCTCTTAGTTTCATCCTCCTAATAGTCGTAATCTCACTCAACTTCATAATCTCATGGCTCGGAGGGGGACTCTAGATGGAGCTTTACAGACTAGAGGAGGTCTATAGGAGCTTCGGGACAAGGCACGCCCTTGAGGCTGTCGACCTTTCAATGGGGGAGGGGGAGGCTCTCGGCGTCGTCGGGGAGAGTGGAGCGGGGAAAACGACCCTGTTGAGGCTCCTAGCAGGGCTCGATATCCCCTCGGCTGGGACCTTCCGTTGGAGGGGAAGGATCCTAGACAAACAGGTTGCTGCCAAACTTAGGAAGGAGGCGACGATGATCTTTCAGCATCCCCTATTTATTCGCGGTAGCGTCTACGATAACGTCGCCTACGGCCTCCGCCTCAGAGGCATTAGTGAGGACGAGATATCAAGGCGCGTCTCGGAGACCCTCGTAAAGGTTCGTCTCCCTGGTTTTGAGGTGAGGGATGCGCGCAAGATTTCTGGTGGTGAGCAACAGAGGGTTTCTCTCGCGCGAGCCCTCGTTCTAGACCCAAGGGTACTAATCCTCGATGAACCTACCGCTAACCTCGACACGGAGAATGCCTCCATAGTATCAGACGTGATTTCGGGTGAGGCTGGTGTGAGGAGCATCGTCGTTGCCAGCCACGATCTTGCACGGGTGGGTAGGCTCGCAGAGAGGGTAATACAGCTTGAGGCGGGGAGGATAGTCGCTGAGGGGGGAGTCGAGGTGCTGGCCTCTAACAGATTCGGTAGCAACGTCTTCTCGGGGATCGGAAAGAACGTTGACGGGGAGTCCGAGGTCGATGTTGGGGGAGGTACTAGAATAGCATGCAGCGCCTGCCACGAGGGGCGTGTGGCTGTCAGAGTTCGACCTGAGGATATCATAGTCTCCAAGACCCCGATAGAGACGAGCGCCAGGAACAATTATAGTGGACGCATAGTGGGGGTCGAGGAGAGTGGCTCCGTCATTAGGCTCAGGATAGACGCTGGTAGGATATTCATAGCGAAAATCACTCGCCGTACCCTCACCGAGATGGAGTTAAACGTCGGCTCGGAGGTATATATAAGCTTCAAAGCCTCCGCAGTGGAGCTACTCTAATTTCCGCGCCTCGAAACTTAATAATCAATATTCTTGTTAAAGGTGACACAATTGTGAAACTCGACGGTTTAAAAGTGCAGACACAGTCCATAAATCCATGTGGGTAAGGAGTCACTGAAGGAGTGCCAGTTTTCAAGTACCTGCAGAGCTACTACCAAAACTTGAGTTCAGCTGATCCTGTTTCTTCAATAAACATCCACGTTGTTGTGGATGCGTTTCATTGTGTTCTCGATGGCCATTATGCTGGGAGTCGTCATCTTCACGGCATTGTTAGGGCACGCCTCAACGCATCGGCCACAACCACGGCACTGATTGGTGATCAGCGCCTTCCCGCCGTCGATTTTAATGGCGTTAACGAAGCAGACCTTGGCATTCGCCGCAACCAACACAGGAGTCGGGGTAAACAGTTACTTCGACGCCTTCCATCTTCGTTATTCTCGCCGAAATGGCGCCATTCAAGTTGGGCAGCATCTTCCAGAGGCAGCAGCAAGGGCAGCAGTTGCAGAGGGTAAGGAGCCTCTTCCCGGGGGCTACATCTAGCCAGATAGCATCGAGCTTATTCCTGCCGATGACGTGTATGAGACCAGCCTCGTCAGCGTGGCGGATGTGAGCGTGGGCCTCCATACGCGTAATCGGGTGACCGAGCTTAGGATCGATCCTCTTTGCAGCCTCACCCATGAAGAGGCAACCGAGGTCCCGTGGATAGTCCTCGCACTTATTCGACTCCCGACATATACAGAAATTCATCGCCCAGTGGAAGCCCGCTTCGTCGATTAAACGGTGGACTATCTCGCTAGGGAGGGGCGTACTAGTACCAGGATCTATTTGCTGGTTGACAGCAAACTCGACAACGTTATCCTTTGGGAGGTAGACCATGTCATCGCCATCGAAGAGCATCTGGCTCATGATGGAACCGATACCAGGAATACGCGAGGCTTTAGCAAGTGCGAATCGGTAACGGAAATTCTTCTTGAGGAGGGTTATAACCCACGGAGGGCGCAAATGAGTCACCTATTCTACGATGTATTGTTTCTTTGCACTAAGTAATTAACATAAAATGTTCTGACTGATGTTAAGAGGAGATACGATTATACTTCACTCTTAAGCTTCTGCTCAAGCGTCTTGAGTTCACCGTGCTCAGCGAAGCGTATCTGGGTATTGAGTCTTAAGGGGAGACCAATTTGGCGAAGGAACATGGCGAGACCCCCACCGTCGATCTTTTGCCCGATCTTCCCTTGCTTCACTGCGTCGACGAGAGCCTGCTCGACCTGAGGTATAACCTTGGGGAACTGTTCCCTTGCAGCTCTCCAAACCTCCCATCCACGGTCGCCAAAGATGCCATCGAGTATCTGGTCAGTGGATGGCTCCTTCGACTTGTCTTTCGCCAGGGCCTGAGCAGCCTGCGAAGCCTGTTGGGTAGCAATGCGCCTATGTATCTCTTGTATCTTTTTCCGCTTAAGGCGTTCCAGCTCGTCGTCCGACATGCCGTAGAGACGAATGAGAACCACGCCTTTAACCTTTAGGCTCCAAGGCCCAACCCGATTATATACGCAACCAGTGCGCGATACCACAACCTTCACCGATAGGAACCTGAGATTCCTTATAGACGCCGTCAGTGTTGAGAACATGATTCAAGGGACGGACTGGCCTGCCCCAATGGCTGTCGAGGATCCATGTGAAAGATCAAGGAATCTAAAGTCCAAAGCGAACCTGAACGAGAGGCGATTCTAAGAGGCAACATTACGAGGGTTCTCGGCATATTAACTTAGTTTTAAGAGAGCTCTAACTCGTACTTCTCCTCAGTAAGGTCCCTGCCCCAAATGTGGTGTGTCTTCTCCTCCGTCTTCTTGAATCCCCAACGCCTATAGAGAGCAAGAGCTGTCTCCAGCTCACTGAAGGTCCAAAGGATTACCCGTTTATAGCCTGTCTTACGGCTGTAATCGATGGCCTCTTTCATAAGGTACTTACCGAGGCCTTTCCCCCTTGTCTCTGGTGTGAGTAGAAACCATCTAAGCTGGGCTACACCTTCCCCGCTGCTCACAATAGCGAGGCAGCCAGCTACACTACCGGCATACTCGACAACCCAAATTCTTTGACCGAACTGATTCTTAGCGAGAACAAACTCAGATAGGGGAGCAGCGACATATGCCTCGAAAGTGTTATCCAATCCATATTCTCGAGCGTAGAGAACTCCATGGAGACGCACGATTTCGCCTAAATCTCCCGGCCTCATCTCGTTTCGTATGATGGTCTCCATACATGAACTTCATTTAGATCTTCTAATATAAGATTTCGAATAGTCTAATTCGGATCTGCGCGTGTGCATTGCCTGTGGTCGCGTGGTCACTGAAAGAAAATAAAAAATGATACAATAACTCTAGGTTATTAGGAAAATTAGAAATAAAGCAGGAACTCACTCTGGCTTAATCCTACCGAGCCGAAGTGCATTAAGTATCACTGCTAGGCTCAATCCCATATCACCGACAGCGACTGCGATCCATAGAGTCACGAATCCCAGTAGGGCTAAAAGTGCGACAAGAAGTTTCACAACTACGCTCAGTGTTATGTTTTCCCTTATCCGCTGCATTGTGGCCCTACTTAGGTCTACAGCATATGGAACAAGGTCGAGCCTGTCCTGCATTAGGGCTATGTCCGCGGTTTCTAGGGCGACATCACTCCCCATCGCCCCCATCGCCACACCGACATCCGCTTTCGCCAATGCGGGTGCGTCGTTTACACCATCCCCCACCATAACCACACCACCAATCAACCTTAAGGCCTCCACGGCTGCCACCTTCTCTTCGGGAAGGAGTCCAGCCTTGAAGTCGTCGACTCCAACCCTACGGGATATATCGCGAGCAGCCTCCTCATTATCCCCTGTAAGCATCTCCACTCGTAGCCCCCGAGCCTTAAGTGCAGCTATTGTAGCAAAAGCCTCAGGTCGGACCTTATCCGTTAGGATGAGAGACCCGATCAACTCTTCATCTTTTGCTACAAGAATGATTGTCTTCCCTGTATTATTAGGGAATAGTTTGTTCCCATTCTTAATACCAAGTTCAGTAAAGAGCCTCGGATTGCCGACACAGATTGTAGATTTCCCTAATCTGGCCTGTACGCCACGTCCAGGGTAAGTCTTGAATCCCGTGGGTTCACTCTGAGACATCTTCTCCTTCTGCGCCCTCTCGACTATCGCCTCGCCTATTGGGTGCTCTGATCTCGCCTCGAGAGCTGCTGCACAGCGCAGTACCTCACTGGGTTCTGCTCCACGTATCTCACTCACCTCGAGCTCGCCACGGGTTAGCGTTCCCGTCTTATCAAAGGCCACCACCCTCGCTTTCGCAAGCTCCTCGATATGTATGCTACCCTTTACCAAGACGCCGTTTTTGCTCGCGCTCGCTATGGCGGAAACCATTGCAACTGGTGTTGAGATAGCCAGAGCACATGGGCAGGCTACGACAAGCATCACCAGCGATTTATAGACCCACTCGATTAGTGGCTGTCCTAATATTAGAGGCGGTACCGTAGCAATAATCAGGGCTGCAGCTATGACTGTCGGAGTGTACCACTTGGAGAACCTGTCGACTAGCGTCTCAGTTGGCGACTTGCTTTCCTCGGCCTCCTCGACCATTTGAAGTATACGTGAGAGGGTCGATTCCTCAGCCATAGTCGTCGCTTGAACGGCTAGAAAACCATCCACATTCATAGTCCCAGCAAAGACATTGTCGCCGACGCCCTTCGTAACGGGGATCGATTCACCTGTTATAGCGGACTGGTCAATGTCCGACTCTCCTTCTGATACCTCACCGTCTAAGGGTACGCGGTCCCCAGGTCTGAGGATAAAAACCTCCCCAGGCATTACCTCACCTACTGGGATCTCTACTTCCGAGCCGTCGCGTCTAACGACTGCGATCTCAGGCTTCAGTTGGATCAGCTCCTCGATTGCGTGGCGAGCCCTTTCCGCTGCGTAGTCTTCGAGTCTCTCGGCGAGGTTGAAAAGAAGGACCACAGCTGCCCCCTCCTCGATGTGGCCGATGAGGCTCGCTCCCACCGCGGCAACCGTTATGAGGAGGTCAATAGACACTCTGCCATGGAGTAGTGCTTTTCCACCCGAGATAGCAATTGAGTAGCCAGATACAACCATTGATACTAAGAGGAGGATTTCGGAGAATAGTATCATGCCATTGAGGAGGCTCACCGCGAGGCCAACAGCTAGGACAGTTCCAGAGAAGACAAGCACCCATACGCCGACGCCTCCATCCCCCTCGGCGTGTAACCCCTCGTCGCGGTTTTGGTGCGAGTGTTCCTCAGCCAAGTCTCAAGCCTCAGTTTCAAGGATGGTTAGCGGATAACTTTTATTAATATAGTGCTAAGATTGGGCATGTTATTATTAATCATTAATAACATATAGGTTCATTCATAATAATTATATCACGTCTAACCGATCAATTGCCTCTCAACACTTTTAATCAACGAGGCGCGAGAATCATATGAAATGTCCGGGCAGAGGCTCTATGCTGTCATTGGAAGGGACACACTGAGGAAGGATGGTGTCTCGAAGGTCACGGGGCAGGAACGCTTCTCCAGCGACCTAACACTACCAGGGATGCTTCACGCCCGCATCCTCAAGAGTCCACATCCTCACGCCAGGGTAATTAATATAGATAAGACCGAAGCCGAGAGAGTTGGAGCCGTCGTCATCACCCCCGATGATGTCCCCGAAGTAACATTCTGTCCTCGTCTAGTTAGCACCCCCGAGGTCACTTACAAGGACTGGCACGTGTTAGCTAGGAAGCCAGTGTATGTTGGTGAGCCCATAGCGGTGGTCGCGGCAGAAACGGAGGAGCAAGCCCAGACTGCGATGGAGCTCCTTAGGGTAGAGTATGAGACATTGCCAGCATCCTACGATGCACTCGACGCCATGAATCTCGGGACGATGCTCCATGACGAGATTACTCTCAAGGAGAATCAGCTAAGGATTGAGCGCAATATAGCATGCACCCTCGACACATGTGAGGGAGAAGTGGAGACCGGCTTCGAGGAGGCCGATGTTGTCATAAGACGTACGTACAGGACGAACCGCCGCTATCACACCCAACTGGAGACTAAGTCGGTGCTTGTGAAGCCTGAGCCAGACGGTGGTGTGACAATTTGGAGCACGACCCAGACCCTGCACAATACGAGGCTCCTAATCCATGAGATATTTGGCCTTCCCATGGGCAAAATACGTGTTATGAAAACAAATATAGGCGGCAGCTTCGGATCCAGCATCCAGGTCAATACCGTTGTCCCCATCGCAGTCGCGATGGCACTGAAGACGCGTCGCCCTATACGCTTAAGCCTCACACGCGAGGAGGACCTACACGACCACGTCAGCTACAGCATGATCTTCGACCTCAAAATGGGCGTCAAGAGGAGCGGTAAACTCACCGCGGGACACCTCGACGCGTGGCTCGACATAGGCGGCCACCAGATACAAGCGTACCCCCTCCTCGGTTGCATAGTTGGCTGGTGGGTAAACCTCTACAAGATTCCTGCTAAAAGCTACAGGGGTATCGCGGTCTATACGAACAAGGTTCCAAGCTGCGCGTTCCGAGGCTATGGTAACCCCCAGATGACCTGGGCGATGGAGTGCATGATGGATGAGCTAGCTGAAGCCATCGGTGTGGATCCCGTCGACTTCCGTCTCCAAAACTACATCGGGCAAGGAGACATCTTCTGGGGGCAGGGCCCAACTGTGAAGAGTATAATTCAGAGCTGTGGGGTAGAGGAAATACTCAAGCGAGGAGCGAAGGAAATAGACTGGTACAACCGTCCTAAGCCGGGGAGCCAATTAGGGCGTTTTAGGCGTGGCGTTGGCATGGGACGCGGCTACCACACTAGCAGCGCTGGGGCGCCTGTGCCGGGGACCGTCGTAGACTTCGGAGGGGCATTCTTGAAGCTGAATGAGGATGGGACTCTAGACTATGTCACTGCTCTCATGGACCATGGAGGAGGCACTATCGAGGCACACGCGAAGATAATCGCTGAGGAGCTCTGCGTCCCACTCGACAATGTTAACATAATCCAAGCAGACACAAGCACGACTGTCTACGACGTATGCACCCATGCCAGTAGGGGCATCTACTCAGGTGGAGGTGCGGCTCTAAAGGTGGCGAAGCAAGTCAAGGATAAGATAAGGGAGAACGCTGGGAAGATTCTCGATGCCTATCCACATGCATTAAAGTTTAGGATGGACCAAGCGAGAAAGCAGGGGGTAGTCTACGCAGAGGGCGTAGAGGGACGAGAGCTAACATTCAAGGAGATCGCCTACACTATGAGGCATAAAAACTGGGGTACGATAGCCTCCGTTGACAGCTACCGTCAGCCCGCTTGTCCACCCCATTTCACCGGTTACTTCGTCGAGGTTGAAGTAGATACATGGACAGGTAAGGTACGCCCAATAAAGGTCATCGCAGGTGCCGACATTGGCACCGTGATTAATCCGACCCTCGCTGCGGGGCAGATACACGGAGGCTTCGCACAAGGGTGGAGTATGACCCTCCTAGAAGACATGCCGCATGATCCTAAGACGGGCGACCTCGTCAACAGAGGTTTCCTCACCGACTACAAGATACCCACGGCGCTGGATATGCCACACCTTGAGGACTTCAAGGTCTTCTTCGTCGATACATATGAGGAAACGGGTCCCTTCGGTGCGAAGGGAATAGGGGAGGGGGCGCTCAATCCCGTCGCTGGCGCTGTCGCAAACGCGATACAAAACGCATTAGGCGTAAGGTTTTACGATCTTCCCATCACTCGTGATAAGATACTGGCGGCACTTCACCAGAAGGAGGAACCGCAATGAGCATTAATACACATGATACCCACATACTCCACAGTTTCCAATATTATGCACCGACCAGCGTCACTGAGGCGGCAAAGCTTCTAGACAAACATGGCGTTGAGGCAGTAGTTCTCGCCGGGGGCACAGACCTTCTACCTAAAATGAAGCAGGCGCTCCTAAAGCCCCGCCAGGTCATCAATCTCAAGCAGATACCTGAGCTCGTAGGCGTCCGTGAAGAGGCTGAACTCATAAGAATAGGTGCGCTCACCAGACTCAGAGACCTTGAGCGCAGTATTATAGTTACAGAGAAGCTACCACTTCTGCACGCGGCTGTCTCTTCCATCGGTTCGGTCCAAATTAGGAACATGGCGACTGTCGGAGGAAACCTTTGCAACGCGTCTCCAGCCGCGGATAGCGCACAGGCACTTATCGCTCTCGACGCGAAGGCGAACATAGCTGGGCCATCGGGGGATAGGAGCATTGAGCTTGAGAGTTTCTTTACAGGTCCAGGTAGAACCGTACTAGGAAGGGGCGAGTTGTTAGCTAGCCTCATAGTACCCTACCCTGAGCCAGGAAGCCAAAGTGCCTTCATTAAGCTCGGTCGGACGAGCCTTGACCTCGCCACAGTCAGCATCGCCGTTAACGCTAAGATGAAGAAGGAAACTATCGAGAGCATTAAGATCGTCATGGGCGCTGTTGCTCCTACACCACTCAGACTCAGAAATGTCGAGCAACAACTCATGAAGAAGAAGCTAAACATGGACGCCATCGAGGAAGCTGGCAGACTTGTCTCTGAGAGCATCAAGCCGATCACAGATATTAGAGGTACAGCAGAGTACAGACGCCTCGCCTCGAGGGGGCTCGCTATGGAGGCGTTAACTCGCATCCTCGAGGACTCTAGGAGGGATAAGTGATGAGGATCAAGTTAACTGTCAACGGAAAACCAAGAAGTTTCGACGTCGAATCAAACACCCTGCTCCTCAATCTCATAAGAGATAACATGATGCTCACTGGAGCAAAGTACGGCTGCGGCATCGGTGAATGCGGCGCATGTACGGTCCTCCTCGATGGGGAATCGGTCCTCGCCTGCATGATCCTTGCTATTGAAGTAGACGGGAGGACAATTGAAACCATCGAGGGATTGGGAGAGTATGATAGCCTCCATCCGATCCAAGAAGCATATCTTGAGGAAGGCGCCATCCAATGTGGATTCTGCACCCCCGGCTTCGTCATGTCGACGAAAGCGCTCCTCGCAGAGAAACCTCAGCCGACGGAGACGGAGATCAGGGAGTACCTTAAAGGAAACATGTGCCGCTGCTCTGGATACGTCAATATAGTAAAAGCAGTACAATCAGCTGCGGCAAAGATGAAGGGACCCGGTTGAGGACTGGGGCAGTCGTCCTCGCCGCTGGAAAGAGTAGTCGGATGGGAGTAAACAAACTACTTCTCACGGTCGGGGGAAGAACAATCTTAGACAGGCTCCTGGACGTCCTTACTCAGACAGTGGACGATGTTGTCGTCGTAACGGGAAACAATCCCGAGCCAATAAAAGCGATTGCTACCGCTCATGGAGTCCGCATCGCCCACAATCCAGATTATGAGAAGGGGATGACCACTAGCTTCCAGGCTGGCCTAAGAGGAATAGGCGGTGTCGACGCGATCTTTCTAGTCCTTGGAGACCAATTAGGGCTTGGACCTGAAGCCATACGAAGGATGGTGACTGCGATGGAGGATGCTCCGAGTGCATGTATAGTCAGCCCGATATTCAGTGGGAAGGGTGGGCACCCCGTTCTGTTCCGCTCTAGCCTCTTCGGGGAAATACTTGCTCTGACAGGCTCGCTCAAGGAGGTTGTCGATGGACACGCAGATGTTTATATACACGTCGAGGGAAATGAATGGAGTATTATCGATTTTGATACTGCTGATGATTTCGAGCACGCCAAGAAACTCTTCGAGAAACGACGGTAAGACTTTTCCAGTACAAGATGGTCAGGCTGGAGCATGGAGACTGATTCGAATAAGTGCGTCATGATCATCGATGCGGGGCTCCCGACGGGTTTAAAGTTGAACACGGCGGGGCTCCTTGGGACGACACTCGGTCGCAAGGTCGAGTCGATGATTGGCCCCGATGTCTTAGACAGTTCTGGTGAGATCCACACAGGCATAATAAATATCCCGCTCCCGATTCTCTCGGCCGATTCGGAAGCCATCAAGGGGATTCGAGAGAAAGCAATGAAAACCTTTGCCCTACTCGTC
>Ga0187878_1000253_pt1 | contig 66514 bp, 59 predicted proteins | sample June2016WEW_17_1_FD_132979 | JGI IMG/M metagenome (GOLD analysis project Ga0187878, IMG submission 132979) | Peatland microbial communities from SPRUCE experiment site at the Marcell Experimental Forest, Minnesota, USA - June2016WEW_17_150 | ecosystem: Environmental > Terrestrial > Soil >... | reverse complement strand
TGGTCCAGCCCCAAATGATACCCAGTCATGACCTGATAGAAACACTGCACCTAAGGTTTGAAAGTAGGATGAAGATGGAGCACCAGCTTGAACAAATTCTTGACTTAAAGTCAATAGAAAGATTATGGTGACTACACCAACGATGTAGAGAACTGCTTCAATAAGTCTGAAACTAACAGCTCCAATAGCGAGACTTTGATTGAATTTTTTTAATACAGGATATAGCGAAATTGCAATACTAACACTCAATATGGCAGCGATGAACACAAGAAGTGCTCCTATTAACGCTTGGTTTTGGTTTGCCGAAAACTCAGTAAAATTCAAAGTTGTGATAGGTGCCAAAAATGGTGAGCTTAGTAAACTTGCAGCCGTTGCAGATATTAATAATACTCCCGCAACTCTTGCGTTATTTCTGTATGAATTCATTTTGACCCCTTTTCTTTCAAGAGCCCTACTTCTGGAAAAGCTTGAAAGATCTCACATGCTCTTGATAAGCAGTGAATCTCGGACAGGCTTTAAACTCGCTTCCGTTCTTACAAAAGAGCTTCTGGTCTTCATCGGTCGGCTTGTAATGTTCCCTCTTCACGACAGAAGCTGGTTGCGCTAGGCAATCACTCCCAGATAGATAGATACAATCCATTTGATTATCCTCGGCTTCAATCTCTGCGTATAGCAGATGAGAGTTTTTGGGGTCTCAATGATAAGAGTTTGCCACCTACGCGCCACGGAAAACATGCCCCAAATTCAGAAGGGGTACTGGTGTGTGAGCGCACCATGAGTACCACACACACAAAACTGAGGACTACTACGACGACGGTTCAAATTTCATCGTCCGCACCGAAGTTTTTTATCGATCCATTACGCAGCTTTAGCTGGGTTTGATGCAATGAAAATGAAGTTGATGGTTCTTCTTTCTGTTGTTGCCGGTTTGGTGATTACACTGATCACTAGTTTGATTGATGTGACACCTATGGGGCTGGTGGGTGCAACTTGGCATGGTTGGCCGCTCCCATGGTTCTACGTAATCGTCTACCCAGGTTCACCCATCTCCGTAATTGGCTCAACTTAATCGGTGATATCATCGTCTGGTTTGTCATAGCCCTCGCAGTCGTCTTAGTGATTTCTAAATTCAAGAAGACGTCCAAAACCTAGGATACATTCGGTGTAACGATCGGAATCCGCTGAGCCCACGGCACAATTCTTCCCGAGAAGATTAAGGCTCATAGAGGGGCAGAGGATTCTGACCCCAATTTAGCGGTACACACAGCCTTACAGTGAAGCAACGGAACAATGCGAGTTCAAATTCCGTTGCTCGCACCAGTAGTATCACACACACAAAACTACGTTAGCGACGACGTCGGTTCAAATTCGTCTTGGGTGGCAGAAAGCTTCGTAGCGTGGTCTGCCATTCAGCATCTTTCACAGGTTAAGCGCAAGCTCAGCCTGCTCTGCTGACGTTTTGCTGTTTTGCTCAGATCGTGGCGTGAGACTTAATTTGAGCGGCTGATTTTGTGGTGAACTCATGAAAGCGATTGTGTACACAAAATACGGATCGCCTGATGTTCTTCGACTCGAAGAGGTGGAAAAACCGACTCCCAAAGAGGATGAAGTACTGGTAGAAGTTCATGCGGCATCCGTAAATGACTGGGACTGGGGGCTCCTGAGAGGTAAGCCGTTCGTGAACCGCCTACTATTTGGGCTTCGAAAACCAAAAGTCAAGATACTCGGGTGTGACATAGCGGGGCGGGTTGAAGCGGTTGGCAGAAACGTAAAGCAGTTTCAGCCAGGTGATGAGGTATTCGGGGACATATCCGGGTGTGGGATGGGCGGTTTTGCCGAGTATGTATGTGCTCGTGAGAATGTATTGGCGCCAAAATCTGCCAGTATGACCTACGAGCAAGCAGCGGCCGTACCTCAAGCGGCAGTCCTCGCCCTGCAGGGTCTTCGCAAAGGACAGATCCAGCCGGGCCAAAAGGTCCTGATCAATGGTGCGGGTGGCGGTGTGGGTACGTTTGGGATGCAGATTGCCAAATCATTCGGGGCTGAAGTAACTGGCGTAGACAGCACGGGGAAATTAGACATGGTGCGCTCGATCGGTGCAGACCAGGTCATTGACTACACGAAAGAAGATTTCACCAAAAGTGGGCGGCGTTATGACCTGATTCTTGATGTTGTCGTATATCGTTCGATCCTCGATTACAAGCGTGCACTAAGCCCCAAGGGCATCTTTGTCATGATCGGAGGGTCCATACCTCGAGTCTTTCTGATCGCGCTCACAGCACCATTGATCACAAGGAGCAAGAAATTAGTTATCCTGGCCCATAAACCGAACTCGAAAGATCTCATTTTTATGAACAACCTTTTCGAGGCCGGCAAAGTTGCTCCGGTCATAGATAGACGTTACCCGTTAAGTGAGGTTCCTGAAGCCCTCCGCTATTTTGGAAAAGGACACGTCCAAGGAAAAGTGGTAATAACTGTTAGATGAAGATTGAAGACCCGGTCAGGGGGGATCGCTCGTAACCGACGTCGTTCAGTTGATTTGTGTGTGTGCTCGTCAGGAGTAGTCCTGTGTGTGTGCGCACCACTAGACCCACGACCACCAAAATTACGATGAACGAACAAATTCTCCACCCGAAAACCATTTTAGTGACGTGTATCCTTTCGGATATACAATTTAATCGGGAATCTGATGTCCTATGCCAACAAAATTCAAGGTCAAACTAACCAAGATTGGAAACTCGCTGCGCATGACGATACCGAAGCCTGCCGTGGATGGTCTCGGCTGGAACGAGGGCGATTCTCTCAGTCTCACAGTAACGGATCACGAGATCAGGATCGGAAAGGCGACTGGTAGAGATTGAATCCGCTACACTGAAAGACCCGGCCCTAAACAGGACAATAAATTTCATGTACCGCATCTCACCACTGTGGCTGTGAATTGGAAACCATGTCGACGGATTTACTGTCTCTTGGAATCGTGGACCTAGCAACCAAACTTGAGAAGCGCGAACTTTCGCCTCTTGAGCTTGTTGAACATTACCTTTCAAGAATCGATCAAGTCAATCCCAAGCTGAACGCATTCGTGGCTGTCTCAGCTGATGATGCTCGACGCGCTGCAAAGGCCGCTGGAGACGAGATCCGAAGTGGCAGATACAAGGGGCCTCTCCACGGTATCCCACTGGGTATCAAAGACATTATCGATACATCCGGTATCAGAACAACATACGGTTCAGCAATCTTCCGGAACAACATTCCAGAGAAAGACGCTACTGTGGTGTCACGCCTGAAGGAAGCTGGAGCAATAATTCTCGGCAAGACTAACACGCATGAGTTCGCCTTCGGCGTAACAATGGAAAATCTGCACTATGGAGCTACTAGGAATCCGTGGGCCACCAATCGAATTCCAGGAGGCTCCAGCGGCGGGTCAGCAGCCGCCGTGGCCGCTTGTATGTGCTGCGCCGCCGTGGGAACCGATACGGGAGGCTCCGTGAGAATTCCATCAGCCTTCTGCGGGGTAGTTGGTCTGAAGCCAACGTATGGCAGGGTCAGCACAGCAGGAGTTTTTGCAGTTGCAATCGGGATGGATCATGTCGGCCTGATAGCACGATCTGTCGTCGACATCGCCCTCATGCTCCAAACAATCGCGGGTTTCGATCTTGCTGACCCAAGGAGCCTGATGACAGCCATTCCAGATTTCTACGAAAACATCGGAGACTCCGTTGAGGGAGCCAAGGTAGCGATATCGCCAGACTTGATTCCGAAAGTCATGGATCCTCAGGTTGAATCAGCCTACAAGAAAGCTACCTCGAAGATTGAGAGTCTTGGAGGTGAGATTCTGGAAAGAAGCTTCAAGGCATCAGATCTTATTGAACGTGTATCAACTACGTTACTCTTGGCTGAGGCTGCTGCTCAACACGCAGAGCTGCTGGAGAAGAGCTCTGATAGGTACGGAGCCAACATCATCGATCGATTCAGAGCAGGGCAGAAAATCAAAGCCAACGAATACATCAGGGCTTTGAGGGAGAAGGAGGTGATTTACCGTGAGATTGAGATTCTTTTCAAAGATGCGGACTTTCTGCTCACGCCGTCCGTCCAAATTCTTCCTCCCAAGATCGGCGAAAAGAAGATCATGGTTGGCACGCAGGAGATGGACATCATCCCTTGTTGTGCGCGATTTACCAGACTCGCAAACATTACAGGAATACCCGCGATAGTACTTCCATTCGGCTACAGCGCCGACGGCCTGCCGTTGAGCATTCAACTGATGACGCCGAGGCTGTATGAGGCCGGACTGCTAAGATTTGCGCATGCGCTCGAAACCGCTACTCCCGAGCTTCGTAATAGAAAGCCCATGCTATGATGACACAACTTAGTGCTTCGGCGCCCTATGTGTAGCATTGGAGACGCAAGTCATATAGGCTCATGTCAGAACTGACCTTCAAGGAGATTCTAAGCGACGGCTTCGCGCTCGTTTGATACAGCATTTGCAGCAAAAGCAAGCGGACTTGTCCGTGTGGCAACGCCTTCCTCTGTCTTCGCATTCAACATTTTCTGAACTGCGTTCGGATTCGTGGTGAAATACGTCTTCCTCTGGCACCCATATCTTCACCTGGGGTCGACATGAGTCTCGGGGCGCTTGTCATCGCTTACCCTCACCGCAGAGCGCGAATATAGTGCTAGACCTTGAAACATACTGTTCAGAGAACAGAACAGCTTGGCGGTTGTTCTTGTTGAGTCACTGCTCGATCCTGTGTGAATTCGCTCGACATCCTCGTAAGATAGAATTCAACAACAATAAAGCCAATGAAATGGATTGGTGGTGGATCTCTTGGTGCGCACACACACAAAACAACCCCAATCTATCGTGCCCCGTACAACCAAACACCACCAGAATTCAAAACAACTAAGCCCCAGTATCCCTTACCCAAACAACTCCCAGAAACCATGTGCATACACACGAATTCTAATCCAACTGAAAAAAGAATGGAAACGAAGTATCAGCGAGCGAAGCAAGCAGCGTGAAAATGTGTGTGTGCGTCTCTCGGTGTGCGACGCCGGCTTCTATTTCGTTAGGCCCAGCTGTCTTCTGATCTTCTCCATCAGTTCTAGGTATCGGGAGTCCGCCCTTGCCTTGGCGAGGAGGGGCGAGTACATCATGGTTGAGGGAATTAATGCGTGGGCTTCGAGGGCCTTGTTCATGTACTCGAAGTATGAGTCGAGGTCTCCGAGTGCATGGTAAATGTATCCGATGTAGTTGAAGCCGAGCGGGCCTATCTTGGCGTCCTCGATCTTCCTTATTGCAAGCAGCGCCTTCTCCTTGTCGCCTTCCAAGGCCGCGATTATCCCGCCCTGGGAAGTGGCCTGAGGACGGCTGGGCTCGAGCTTCTCGAACTTCGCATGAAACTCCTTGGCCTTCTCGAGATTTCCATTGGCTAGGTAGTATTCCGTCATGCCCCTGTAGGTGAACGCCGGGGCCAGCTGCTCGGTCTTCTTCCAGAGCTCCAGCGCCTCCTCCTCCCTCCCGGCATAGAGGTATGTTAGCCCGACATGCCAGATGAACCGGGGTCTGATGGGGTCGAGGCGGTACGCAGTCTCACTCTGTCTAACCATCTCCCCCGGGTCTCCCTTGAGTGCCGCCAGTTCCGATAGCATAGCGTACGGGTCTGGTAGGCTCGGATTGAGTTCCAGCGCCCTTCTCGCTTCCCCCTCCATACCCGGCATGTCGTCCACGCTGAAGAACATCGCCGAAAGCACCGCGTGCGCCTCCGGAAGGTCTGGGTCGAGATCGATGGCACGCTTCAGTGATGACTTCACATGTGAGAGGGAGACGTCATGGGGCTCGCCTCCGGAGTTACTAAGCCAGTCGTGGCACTCTGCCACACCCACGTATGCCTTCGCGAAACTGAGATCCAACTCAATGGCCTTCTCGAAGAGGCCAAGGGCCTGCCTGACTGAGGCCTCACTATCCTCCCTGAGTAGCTCCCTGCCACGCAGGAAGCAGCTGTACGCCTCGGTGTTCTCGGTCGGCTTCTTCTCCAGGGTTCTCTTCTCTGACTCGAGGAGCTGGACCTTCAGCTCCCCCGCCACCTTCTCCGCTATCTCGCTCTGGACCGCGAAGATGTCGTCCAGGTTCTTGTCGTAGTGGGAGGACCAGAGGTGTTCTTCCGTTCCGGCGTTGATGAGCTGGACTGTGACTCTGACCCTGTTGCCGGCTTTCCTGACACTTCCCTCTATCAGAGCCCCGATGCCCAGTTCCTTTCCCACCTCCAAGGCTCCCTTCTGAGAGCCCTTGTACTTCATCACAGACGTTCGAGCTATGACCTTCAGACTCTTCACTTGGGCAAGCCTGTCAATCAGCTCCTCAGTCATGCCGTCCGCGAAGTACTCATCTGCGGGATCTGGGCTCATGTTAGCGAAGGGAAGGACTGCGACTCTGTTTGCAGACGACTCGGGACGAGATGAGACCCCAGCTTGCTCCCAGGGCATCACCAGCTTGTAGACTTCTATCGGCGTGCTCACGTTCTTCAGAGGTTTGACTCCGAGACTCACCAGTTTGAGTTCGAATTTGTTTTGGACGTGATCATAGACTTGGCGTGTGACGCAGACGCCTCCATCCTCAGCAAGCGGCTCTATCCTGGAAGCCACATTGACCGCATCGCCGGAAATATCTCCACCCGATTCCACGACGTCGCCGAGATGAACACCCACCCTGAGGTGAACTCTCCGTTCCTCAGGTAGAGAGATGTTGAACTCCCTGACTGCCCTCTGGATATCATAGGCGCATCTCACAGCGTCCAGAGCGCTCAGGAACTCCACAAGGAAAGCGTCGCCGATGGTTTTGATCTCTCTTCCATTGTGGCGAGCGAGGATAGGCCTGATCAGCTTCCTCTGCTCCTCAACTAGGGCTAGTGAGAGTGATTCGTTCCTTTGCCCGAGGGCGGTATAGCCGACCATGTCGGTGAACATTATCGCCGCCAACCGTCGCTGCTCTTTAGTCGCAGCTTCCCCTACTCGCGACAAGTGAATCAGGCCCATACCCAACATAATGTTACGGATTGATTAGTCATACGCAACTGAATAGCTCCTCAGGCGCTTTTGGACATGGTTAGGGAGCTTAGCTTACCGCGGACTATTCTTGTACGTTCTGATAGAGTCAGTGCTCTTCACGCTTGGAATCTGAGACGTCGTTCGTCGTCGTTTCGTTATCTTTTTGGTGGTGGTGCGCACCACCAGACCCACACGCACAAGATCACTCATGAGGGTTCAAATTCCGATCCCCACACCAAGAGATCCACACAAAAAAACGGCGTGAAAGACGACGCGCGAGACCGTTTGCCTCAAGTTGTGTGTTTACTCGGCGTCGAGGTCCCTCGCGTCTGTGTGATGGAGCGGCGTTAAGCTTGTTTGAAAATCTTGGCAAGTCGTAATACTTGCTCCACAATCTCGACAGGCTGAACCCCTTTGCGCAGCTCCGCGAACACAGCCTTCTCCAGGTCGGCCGCACCACCGCCTATTCCCTTTCCGCTGGACGGTTTCGCGGTCTTCCATTTCACGCCTGGCCCAGCCGCCAACCGGTACCGTTCCTCAATTACGGGTACGCCTGCCTCCTGACATATCTGCCTCATTCCGTCAGGAAAAGCCGTATAGATCGCGTAACGGCTCAACTTGTGAGTAACTTCCGCGTGTGACCTGAAGTATTCCAGCAGATCTCTCAAGGTCACAACGATGCCCCCTTCTTCGACGTAACAATAGCGAACATACTCAACGATTTCACGCCTCAGAGACGGATCCATTTGAAGGTAACCCCGTTTATTCCACATTACTCGTGCAGGAACGGGGCTCTTACGCGTTACTGATCGCAGCAGAAGCTTGCGATATCTGCTGCTTGTTCTGCTGTTCTGCAGGTCTGCGTTCCTGCCGTTCTGCAAGAACAGCCTATATTATCATAGATAATCTAGATATGTTACCGTTCTATCATATTATCATCATACTCATTGTGATGCTTCTCCAATATTATCAAGATAATATACGATGATATACAACGGTCATTCTTGCAGTTCTGGGAAGAACAAGAGAACGCCCAAGAACTGTCTATCACATACGGAAGAGGCCTGTGGGAACCAGGCAGACACCGAGGAAACTACGTATGCTCTAGAGGTACACGCACGCAATTAAACAGGATCATCACAGGAGACGTCACAGCGCAAAAGATTCCAAATCAGGCTATTTACCGTCGGAGGTGCGATTTCCTCCGGACCCGCCACCTTCCATGAGTAGCGGTACCTTTTCACTCTCACTATTCATGGTGTGTCACACGACTATTGATGCGAAAGGAGACTAATCGGGTTTGTGTCTTCGATGTGAAGCTGAGCTGAGTATTGTCATGAAATTGAACCCTACAACCAATATCCAAATCCCGGCGGCCGCACCACCTTCGCACCCTTCTTTTCGCTGTTTTCGGTACGTTCTGGGTAATCGGCGGCTCTGTCTCTAAACTATATTAGATGCTTGGTTCTGAACGGTTGACTTGGGCTGTTAACCATCGAAGGGATCACTCTTCGAGAATTCCTCTCGACTGTGAGAGGCGTTCTGGACAAGGCTCCGCCAACATGGCGGAGGAAGCGTACCGGTAGACCTCCATTCGACCCAACGAGCAGAATCATGGCTCTACTCGTGAAGGAGCGGTACGGCCTCACATACCGCGACGCAGAGATATACCTCAAAGAGAACAAGCAAACCTGCCTAGAATGCGGAATGACCGAGACGCCCGACCACAACACAATATGGCGCACCATGACCAAACTCCACGAACCCTACCTGAAACAGCTGAACCATGAAGTCAACCAGCTTTTCAAAAAACGGAGAAACGCATAGCCGTAGACGCCACAGGCTTCAGCCCCAAAGCATACCACTCATGGCGCAGAAACGAGTCCAGGAGAGAATACCTGAAGCTCCACGCAGCCGTAGGCCTACTCTACAAGGCTATTCCAAGCATGGAAGTCACCACAGGCACAGTCGGCGACACAACACAACTCGGCACCCTACTCGAAAGCCTAGACGACATAGAAACCGTCTCAGGCGACACAGGATACCTCTCCCACAGAAACTGCATGCTAATCGAAGCAAAAGGAGCAACACCCTACCTCAAACCAAGAAGACACAGCCCCGAAAAGCCCATCGGCCCACCCGCATGGAAACGCATGATACGATCCTACAGGCGAAACAGACCCGGATGGATGAAACACTACCACACACGATCCATGGCCGAGACAGCCTTCTCAGCAATCAAACGAACCCTAGGCCACCGACTCACATCCAACAGAAGAGACCACCAGAAACTCGAACTCATGACCAGAGTAATCGTCTACAACACCACAGTCCTAATCAAAAGCAGACAAAGAGGAGTTTAGAGACGGAGCCTAATCGGCGGGTAATTTGGGGTTACCCACAGTTGAGGCTTCGGCGGCCGGAAATTTCCGTTTGAACATTGGCGGTAGGGGATTTCCAGCGGCGGGCTCCCTCGCTGCTCTCAAGGACTCATGCGCCGACACTTAAACACGATCCAAGAATTCCGGAGGTTGCGAGAAATCTCGCGTTAGTTCTCATCCCGATCCACAGGACTCCTAGGGTCACTATCGGCCCGTCGGTCCCTAGTGCGTCCAGTCCTCCAGAGTAGCCATCCTTGGCGGCCTTATTCCGTGCCGCTTCTTGATGAACGCAGAGTTCGGCCAGTAGCGTCTCTTTGCGTCGAGCTTGAGGTACCCCAGATCGACCAGGGAATTCAGTTCTTCCCATGTGGCGGCGGATGCTCGGTCAACCTCAGTGAATCCCAAGCGCCTCTGATGATATTCCGTCGCACTCCTGCCTGGGTATCTTAGGACTAGAGCCATGAGTTTTGAATACATTCCCTCAAGCGATTCGATATCCAGCTTCCCCCAGCTCTTCAAAACCTCTAGGAACTCCGATTTCTGAACTGCTCTCTCGGCTATTCTTTCGTAGTCTTCTAGCGCATAGAGGAAGGCACGATTGCCTTGCGTAACCGTAAGCTGTGGGTTGGCCCTTGCCACGAATCTCAGGACCGTTGCAATAGAAAGATCTTCATGTACAACCTTCTGACGAATCTTCTCGATTTCCTTTCTGTGGAGGGCATGCACTTCTTTTAGGAAAAGTCCGGAGTCTTCAACTCTACTTTCTGGCACGACTTCGTCTGCGGCAACAGCTGCAACAGCAGACTTGAGGTCATCGTCCAGACTGTATTCTTCGATACTAGTTCTGACTTGCGCATACGTTGCCAGATACATGGCATCGGTCTCAAGACTGTCCGGACTCCCTCGGATTCTCGTGAATAGCAGAGGCTTGCCAGGTGGCTCGAACGTCGCTGACCTCCAGTCGCGCAGTTTCAGTTTCGAATGTGGAAGCCCGGCTTCATCTAGGTCTTGGACGATCTCATCCATCCTCTCGTTGATCCTCTGGCTCTGCTGTATGTTCTTCAGCCGCTCCAAAGCAACTTCAAAAGAGCTTGTCATGAGACGAAAACCCCCGACTTTCTTCGCCATGACATCAATTCCTTACTGTAGAGGTTCCGCGCCTCTATTCTGCATTGTTTCTTGTCACAAAAATAGAGCACTTGACCTCTACCATCCTGCATAGCATCACCCAAGTGGGTGTAGTCTCTCGTACTACCACATGAATGACAAGTGAACTGCGTCTGAGCTAAAAGAAGTTGTTGTCCCTTCTTCATGGTAGGTATCTCTTTTCCAGAGAACCAGTAATTGCTTGCTCCCTTGGCCCATCTGGGGGTGAGCAGTAGTTGTTTCAGTCCCTGATATCCGGGGATTCGTTCCAACCATTGATCGCCAGTTTCGCCTATCCATTTGAGAACGGCTAACACAGACTCAGGTAAGGCGATGAGCCGCTTAGGGCGGTCGTAGAATACGTAGACAAAAAGCGCCACAGCTAGGACTCTTACGGAGAATGCGTCAACAGCAGTCCCAGAAATGTAGGACCATACTAAGAAGAGTAAGTTCAGTCCGACCAGCCAGACATTGCAGTCTCTTGCGAGTTCTTTCTCTCCCTCCGTTCCTCTTGGATACGCACGCCGACGCCTCTGGATCTTGATGACAATTCCTGCAATTGCGGTCGGAACAAGGGAGGCCAGTACCGTGTTGAGCCCGAACCCGATGAGCACATCCAGGAACTCCATGATATGGTCGCCCTATGGAGGAGGATGCTTCCCTCTTCGAGTCTTGGTTCTCTTCGTTGCGATCTTGCTGACTCTAGGTTTAGCTCTGCGTCGCTGCCGGATGTAATTACTGAGTTGTCGAACCCACCCCGGAAGAAGCCACCAATAATAGCTTCCGGCAACAAACTCGTACGTTCCTAGCTTGCCGTCGAAGCCGGCCTGAATGAGTTGCTCAACCATGTCATTGAACGTCCTTCTATCGTGAGGGTCAGACATGACCAGTCCTTGGACAGGAATGTTACCTACGATTGCCGCAGCTTTCGCATTCCTCTTTGAGAGGCCGAGAATATGAAGTGCATCCGAGGGAAAGTTGGGACGCGTTGGTACGCCTCGTACCAGCTTAATCAGGAACGGTCGAGGATTCGTTCTGCTCGGATGCTTGCCCACGACACCTGCCGAATGCAGCTCTTTCAGTGCTGACCGGGTGTCTTCGAGCGTTTGTCCAATCGCGTTTGCGACCTGTCTTGTCCGCACCTTTTGCGTACGCGTTAACGCGCCGGCTGCTTGAAGTGCTCCCACGATTGCCCTATGGATCTGCATAGCAGCAGACATTGACGGTTACCTTCTCTCCTCACTGTAGGCACTTGCTGTCATCGCGCCCTTCCTCGGCCCTCTCGTGAGCATGAATAATCAGCGAGATCCAGACGGGAAAGCAGTGAATCCCAGAGAGCAAACGGACTGTATCGCTCTTTCGGGATTTGAGACTTTGGATGCTCCTTCGAACATGAAGGAGAGTGCATCAGGATGCGCCTATCGAGAACTTCTAATGGTGTTTATGATCTCTTTCGCAACTCCCTCGGCGAAAGCGGTTTCAGATCCAACCGGCATTTCTCTCAGAATAACGCCGAAACGAGGCCGAGAACTTGCTGACCTGATCTGTCTGAGGAAGTCGTAGTCTCTTGCGTGGGTCGCAAGCAAAACAAGTATCAGTACTTCCAGCTGTTTTGTGCCGGATACTAGTGCTTTTCCAATTAGAGCGTAGAGGTGTTGTCCGGGTGGCCCCATATTCAGTTCCACGCCGGCAACTCGTCCCTTGTCGTCGGCGATGGTGAGGTCGAGATTGAGCATGGCGGCACCTGACTGCAGCTTGACGTTGGTGGAAACCTTCCACCCGTCGGGGGCCAAGGTCGTTAGGCTGGTGTAGAGCGAGTTTTGGTAGAAGCTTTCTGTTAGACGAGAGCGCGCATCGGAAACTCCGTCAACGACTGCCTGTTTGATTATTGCCTTGATCTCGTTTCGTTTGGTTTCGGGGACACTGTAGAGCTTCCTCTTGCCCATGCGTTCTGATTCAAGGACACCCATCCTGTTCAGGTTACTCATTATGCGGGCAACGTTCGGAGTCAACTTGTTCAGCTTCAGCGCCACGCTACTCGGCGTTTCACCCTTCTCGGAATTGCTGACCACTTCTTCGTGAGAAGGAAAGACTTCACTGACTCTGGCATGCTGCCGATGATCGATCGGTTGCCAGAAAGACTCCAACTGAAGTTTGAAGAGAATCGAGATCGCACAAACAAGCTTGCGATCATCTACGCCGAATCTCGACTCCCCAAATCTGGTCTTCTAAAGGTGATACCTGAGGATCGGTCATCTTGGATCGGATGAAGAGCCTCCAAACATTCTCTTCTCCAGCCGGTGGAGCACGCGAGAAGGACGATCCTCGTTGTATGTCCAAGTATTCGTGCAAGCGTCGTGATTTGAACCGTCGTCGTTCGTCGTTTCGTCTGAATTGTGTGTGGGTAGGATGGTGCGCACACACAAGCCGGAAGAGAGTCACATTCAACGGCCAACGATTGAAGGTCGTGGCAATCGAATTCATATAACAATCTATGTTGAACTTCTCCGGCGATGACAGTCCTAATGGGCAAAGACGATTCATCTCAAATACTTGGTATTATCTTTCCGCTTCTCCCCCAGCACGCAGAACGGTTTCTTAATCAGGGTAAGACGGTATTTGTAAAGTTCTTTGGCAAAGAAAGAATTCCTGTCAGGTTGCAGTCTGGGAGCAGGCTGTTTCTGTACGAATCTAGAGGCAACGAGGAGATTGTGGGAGAGGCAAGAATAGTCCGCATAGATATGCTGCCAGTATCTGAGATAGTGGCAGTCTATGGTAATCGCCTGTTTCTGACACAATCCGAATTCGAGGATTATGTTGGAAACAGGAGAGACAAGAGAATGCTTGTACTCGTGCTAGAGGATGCGAGGAAGTATCCAGTCGCTCTGAAGCTTGGAAAATCTGTAACAATGGCGGGACGATACATGACGCGCGAATTATATCATCAGATTTCTCGAATCAAGGTAGCTAATCAGCGCTAGGATCTCACTGCGAGGGTCTCGTCACCTTGGCCATGCATGAGGCATCGTCGTCAGGACCGTGAATTCCCACCTATATGCACAGCAGCGGGTCTATCCCCAAGGGGACATAACTCTTCCCTCCCCGTTGGGAGGAGAACGCGAACCAAGCGCTGCCTAGACTACACAGGTTCTTCGAGTATCGAAGCTTCAGCTACACTGTCTAAGCTTTCCGTTGATTCCTCTGTCGCCCTAGGCAGCTCAAGCAATACTCGTTTCCCGCTTCGTAGCAACAAAACTGACAAGCCTAAGCCTTGGAAACAGCGTCGGTCTATGACTCGAACACACCTACTCTGCTATTCCTCGTCTTCGAGAATACCTGTTTCATCTGCTGGCTCTTCAGTTTCTCCCTCTGTGAGGATTCGCAAAGTCTTCCTGATCTCATCCAACTCGTCGTTCGAAATCTCATACAACGTGGCACAGGTCTTGTCGATTTCGTCCTCAACCCTCCTCAGTTCATCCTGAGCGGCTGAATCCTGTCGCTCATAGTATCTTCTGGCAATTTCATGTGCTCGTTGTGACAGCCCCGAAAGTCTTGCGTGCGCTTCGTTCTTTGCATCGTATCTTGGAACGTAGACATGATTCGTGATGTGCGTGTCCATCATTGTTTCGATTGTGTAGCTGGTAACTGCAAGCTGAGCGATGGACGAGTTCAACACGGAGGCGACAAAATGAGCCTCATCCTCATTTGCGCAAGGCACGAACATCAGCTTGTGATCTGGCACTACCACTTTCTCCTTCAGGATTCTGTCATGCCACGGCCCAATTACGGCTACGGAAAACAAGCCCTTCCCTGATATCTTGCCGGCTATCTCTTTCCAGGCAACTCGATAAGGTGTGAATGTGTATTCGCCGATGTCATACAACGAGTAGAACGGCTTGCCTTTGCCCCACAGCTTGTGAATTGCCCTGCCTTCTAGGTCCTTCTTGAAGGAAAGGAGAAGTTCGTAAGTCTTCGAGAAACGAACCTTCATAGTTCTTTCGTCTAGCGGATCGCCATTCTTCGGGTTGTGTGGAACGATTATCTTGTGGTTCTCGGGTGAGGAATACCATTTCTTCACATTCCTGCCCTGGATTAGTGGATAGATGAGATCTGGCTCGACCACTCGCTTGGTTTGTGTGACCTTCTTTTTCCCTATTTGAGACAGATTCTGAACAACAATTTGTGATGGTTGATGTGAAACAATATCAATCCAGTAGACACCGTTAAGTGCAGTGTACACTCCGGCATATGCACGATATTCAGATGGTCTCAGAACTTTTTGCATTACTCTTAGGGCTTTCTCCGTCGTTATCATCCAAGGAGATTCCGGCTTCCCTTTGACTATCGGAGCAAGAATCATCTGGAACTGGTCGGTACCGATCTTCACATCGTGGAGTCTCTCCTCTTGATTGATTCCTGTGCTTCTCCGGTTGTGCCACATCGTGCAGGGAATTGGGAACTGGCTTTTGTTGTCCTTCTGAATGACTACCATGGATGTTCTATTTGTCGCGCCCTCGAAGGGGTATAAGGTAACGAGGTCGTGAATTTTCGTTACGTTGCAATCGATTCTCTTGACTTCATTGTGCAGGCCATTTGCCAGAAACCTTCGAAATCCTGCGCCGGATTGACTCTTGTAGGTTGTGAAAGGTATGAGGAAGGCAAATCGCCCCTTTTCTGTAACATATCTATCGAGGCAGCGCACTGTGAAGAGCATTGCCATATCTCGCTTTACTTTCCCGAGACTTGCTCCTTCAGTCCTCTCCAGTAGGCCATAGCTGTTCCACAGCGTTTTCGTATCGTCTCGATACTTCTCAGGCAGATTCTCCCAATTTATCCAGGGCGGGTTACCCACAACGAAATCAAATTTGCCCATGAGTAGTGGGGCAAAGGAGTTCTTGAGTAGTCGCGTCCAGATTCTGTTCTTTCCTTCTCGCTCCAACCTTCGCATGAACACGAAGAGTTGTGTGAGAGAATCTATGGTGCTGGATTTCAGCCCTTTCAACTGGGTGGCCATTAGCTCATGAAACTGGTCCTTGGTGTACTCGCCCCTCATCCCTGTTTCAATCATCGACAGAGCCTTTGGGAGATGATTGCTGTCGATAATTTCGTTCGGAAAGACGAAGTCTCCAACCGCTGTTCTCAGATAGACCTCTAGTTCGCCTGTGAAGCTTTGTTTCCTACTCACAAGGATCGAATCGGCTAGGTAGACCGGGATGTCAACGTTCAGTCCTGGTAAGAGTCTGTTGAGTTCGCCTAAGGCCAAAATGTAGTTCGCTTTGGCTGCCAGGATCGCAAGCGGATTAAGATCGATTCCAATTACATTGCTCGTGATTCTTCGAAGCAGCTCTTTCTTGTCAGGATAGAACTCTTTTTCCGCCCACGCCTTCACCCTGCCGATTGCTAGCACCAAGAACGTTCCCGATCCACATGCAGGGTCTAGAACTCTCTTTTCGGGGTTCCCGTCATAGCCTACTTCGTCTAAGACTAAATCGGCTAACCAATCAGGGGTGAAGTATTCACCTAGGTCATGTCGTACTTTTCGAGGAACGAGATTTTGATACAGCCTCTTGAAAAGGTCCTTGACTCGTTCAGGATACAGTTCTGAAGTTGCGGGGTCGTATTCTTTCAGTTGTTCCACAATGAGCATGATTGCTACGGCAATTCCCTTGCTCCATTCGTCAAGATACCATGCGAAGTAATCAGCCTCTAGGAGGTTCCGTATGCCGAGCTGGGCTATGATCCCGCCCTCCTCCAGTTCCTCCAGCTCCTTCTTCATGTCATCCAGTTTCGTGTGATAGGCAGTCTCGATTCTCTCAAGAAAAGATCCAAACATAGGATTGAAGTAGGAGATCACTTCAGAGGTAATGAGTTTCATAAGTAAAGTGTAGTAGGTGTGTATGCAAAACATCAACTTCTCAATGTCTATGTTGCGTTGCTTGAGCCCGTAGTACTCGACGAGTGCAGACAACTTTTCTGGAGCATAGGAACATACTTGAGAGAAAACTCTCTTCCAGTCCTCAAAGAGCATTTGCGTTCTCTTGGAGTCAGGTTCTCGCAGACTGTCGTAGAGTAGCTCGATGATCTTCCTGCTTAAGTCTCCTGGTCCGAAATCGGCAACGAGAGTTGCGGGCTCAATTATCTTGAGACGTAAGCCTCTGATTGCTCTAAGGAGCGTTCTGACAGTTTCCTTATTGACGCTAAGCGGTTGGTCTTGCTCCTCCCATTGTCCACTTCTAAACCGCAAAAATGAAATCTTGTAACCGTCTATGATGACACCGAAATACTTGGAGTAATCTCGCTTATCTGTGGATTGCTCATGTATGTATTCCTTGACCTGCTCCTTTGCCTTCGTAAACTCAATCTTACTGTCCAACTTGCCTGGCGACTTGTATTCTAGGATGACGTGTCCGTATAGTGCGTCCTTCCTGCCTCCAGAGATTCGGTGTCCGTGCTCATAGGACGCCCATTGGATACCCAATTTCTCGAGAATGGGCCGGAGCGTCGCTTCGACTCTTATCTTGAGTTCTTCCTCTTTCGTCGATGCGGAAGCGTGTCTCAGTATCGCTTTGGCGAGTTCTTGGGTGTCAACTTGTTCGAGACCGTTACGTACGGACTCAGCTACCTTGCTCAAAGAGACCAACTAGTGCGGGCTCTGTAATGATTCTACATCAAAGACCTACTTTCGAGTTGTGGTAATATGAGCTTATTTGATGACAAAGTACGTGTCATGCAAGCTTGGCGTGTCGGACGGATGGGCAGAGCGAACCGACGCACGACGGCCCCTACACCCAACAATCCTTATTATGCTAGATAACTCTCGGTCGGTTGCCCATCATGCTCGTCTGACGCAGTCATCCATGGGGACTTGTGGCGTTGCAAAGACTACTTCCAAAGCTCAATGTGGTCAACGTGGTCGCGACTGCCGAGCTGGGTCAGTTTGTGAATCTTGAAAGACTCGTCTATGTTCCTGGCTTTCTCTACAACACAGCAATCTATCGGTGCGCCTACCTGAAGGATAACAGAACGAGGGCAAAAATTTCCATCTTCTCAACGGGTAAGATGATCAGCGCTGGAACGAAGAGCTACAAGGATGCCAAACACGACCTGAACTACGCAGCGAAGAGACTTGCAGAGATTGGACTAGTCACCAAGGCGCGAATCAATGTCAAGCTTCAGAACATCGTGGCAACTGGAGACATCGGTCACACGATCGACATCGAAAGGCTGGCAACAGAGCTGCCAAACGTCATCTACGAGCCAGAACAGTTTTCGGGAGCAATCTACTACGCAAAGGAACTAGAAGGAGCATCCATCTTGATCTTTGCTAGCGGGAAAGTAGTGTTTGCCGGTTTGAAACGAGGAGAACTTCTAGAACGTGGAAAACGTGTCCTAGAACTGGCTCGGTACATCTGGCTAGCGAACCCAAAGCAAGATGTCACCTCAAGCAATGCGTCATGTCTTGGAGCCGGCTAGCCCGTCTCCGCTGCTCGTCATGTGAGGCTACTCCGACATTGGGACGTGCGCACCGCATTGTTTGCACCGATAGTAGACGATATGTTTCGCGGCCACAAATCAGGCATTTGCAGAACACTCCGTCTGGGAATCGTTTGGACATCCAGATCGGTATCAACTTCGGATGCCTACAGACAAGACCGATATCTACTCATGATGACGGAACGAGTTTGCGTGATTCTCCCCCCATTACCACCCCGGACTGCGGTCTTACTTCTAGGAAGATGGGGTAATTCGATGTGATGCCACCTACTGCGACACATCGCTTGTCCTGATCAATCGAATCACAAATCGCTTATGCATCCTAAGCGGATAGAGATATCGATTCTGCCCTTGTCACAGCAAGATGTTCTCGACAAGTTGACCTCTGACAAGAAGTTGTACGGAGAATGCCCTAGCTGCGGTGAAACGTTCCCGCTCTTCAAGGCCGATCTCTTCTATCGTAAGCCTACGGCCACACAGGCGCTCAGTGCTGTCGAACAGTGGAAACGCAAAATCATAGAAGCACAGAACGATCTCACGAAAAGAAAGCAGCAGACCAGACAGAGGTCGAAACGCGGCGTGATCGACGTGAACGTCGGCAAGGTTCTCGAGAAGATCGCTCCAGCTCTGCCCGGTTTCAGATTCGATTGTCATGATTGCCGCCCACTCTTTGAACCCGTTGACTACATAATCTTCGAAGGACTGACCAAGAAGGGAATGGTAGAATCAATCCAGATCATAGACATCAAGACAGGACAATCCGGGTTGAATCCCCACCAGCAACAGATCAAGAATGCAGTGGACGAAAAAAGAGTCGAGTGGAATACCTACCAGAAGCCGGTCTAGAGGTTGAGCTGGATGCACCAAATAGGCAATCTGGCCGGATTCTTCGAGACTCAGAGGATCATATTCGGGATATGCCCACATTGCCAAGCGCTCTTCCGCCTCAGTGACATAAAGATCTCATACAAACGCAGATTCTCGAAGGATTGGTTCGACAACCTACAAGATGAGGAGGAGGAGGCCGAAGAAGAACGGATGAAGTTACAGGAGACGCTGCAGGAGATTCGGAGAAAAACTGTTGAACGATCCAGGAGAGTGCATCTCCCCAAGATGCTCAGGCAGGCTGACCCAGTCTTCACTCCTCTGGGATACTATCCGCAGGACGTAAAGGCCATTTTTGATCCCCTTGACTTCGTAATCTTCGACGGAATGAACCTTCACCAGAAAGTCAAGCGAATAGTGTTCGTAGACGAGCAGACCACTAACAGCGAGATACGCCGGGTACAATCAAGTATTCAGGCGGCCATACGCAAGGACAGGTATGAATTCCAATCAGTGCGCCTCACGAAAACGGGGCAGATCCAGCCATGACAGAAGCGCACGCGTTGTCGAATGACTGGGATGACTGTTGACAACAGTCACCTTTCTTGGCGGGATAGACGAGATCGGGGGCAACTGCTTCCTAGTCGAGGACAAGGGCACGCGCCTGCTTCTGGACTTTGGAATGAGATTCTCAGTCCGAAGGAAATACTTCGAAGAGTACCTGAAACCGCGCAGTTCTGCCGGCCTGATTGACGTGCTGACGCTTGGCCTAGTTCCTGATCAGCTTGAATTCTATCGAAAAGACCTGCTGGAAATGATTGGTAGGAAAAGCGCCTCTGAGCCCTACCTCGACGGTGTCCTACTCTCCCACATACATTACGATCATTCTGCCAACATCTCCTTCCTAGACGAGAGAGTCCCAGTCTATACCAGCCAAATCACAGCCTTGTATGCTAAGGTTCTGACGGAAACGGGTCAGAGAAACATTGAGACCGAACTTTACGATTTCAAGCCTCGTCCCTTGACGAACCCGCGGATGGAAGCAACTCCAAGAATATTCAAGACGTTTGATGGTGAATCGAGATTCAAAGTCGGCTCCATAACAGTGCATTCCTACCCAGTCGACCACTCTGTTGCTGGAGCGACCGCATTCCTGCTGGAGTGCTCCGACTCGACCTTACTGTACACAGGTGACCTCAGGTTCCACGGCCCCCTTGGTTCCCACACACGAGGTTCCATAGAGAAGATTGCAGAACAGAAGCCCGAAGTGATGTTATGCGAAGGGACAAGGGTGGACGAGACTAATACAAGTTCAGAGAATGACGTGAAGACCAAATCCCTGCAGACCGCGGGCAAATGCAAAGGCCTCATAGTTGCAGACTTTGCCCCTCGAGACGTATTCCGGCTATCAACTTTCCATAGTATCGCCAAGGAGCTTGGAAGAAAACTCCTCATAATGAAACAAGACGCTTATCTCATCAATCAACTCCGTGAAGTCCAGCCACTCAGGGATCTGCTGCCGCCAATTGATGATCCCTCTATTCTGGTCTACGTCGAAAGAAAGGGGAGCGGAACATACCGCGACGTCGATTACAGAACATGGGAGCGTGAATTCCTCTCTCTTCCAAACGCCGTCCAGTCGGACTATGTCCAGAAGAACCAGAGCAAGATCATGGCATGCATGGGGTTCTTCGACATCAACGAACTCATAGATATGAAACCGAAAGCTGGAAGCATATACATCGAATCAACATCGGAACCGCACAACGAGGAACAGGAGATCGACGTCGAGAGACTAAACAACTGGCTTGACTTCTTCGGACTCACCAAGTTTCATTTTCATTCTTCCGGACACGCGAATGCCAGCGACCTAAGGCACATGATGCAGACTATCAAGCCCAAGTGTTTAATCCCGATTCATACGGAGAAGCCAAAGCGGTTTGGAAACTTGCACCGTAACGTGAGGCGTGTCCAGCTAGGCCAGACGATCAACATCGGAAGCTGACAGGGGGGGTCGTTGATCCTCTTAGGTAGCAATTTGGATGATGTCGCTATCACGGATATCGAGATGTGGAGTTACGACGTATGCAGATCATCCCCCTATGAGGCAGCGTCGTGATCCTCGTAAACGCCTTTGGGGTGGTTTCGCCATGGCTTGCGGTCATCGGCCTAGTCGGCTGCATCAGCAGCCTAGGCGCACAATGGCAGGTCTCGCTGTCATGAAATTACTGCGGGACACCAGTTAGGTCCACATGGTCGCCCTGTCACGTCATCTTCGAATCTGCGAATCGGCTTTCCTCTTTTTTATGTCATCGACACTCGATCTGAACCTTTCTGCATCCACAATACCCTCAGTGAGGATCCTCTCGAGGATATCGCGGTGGAGAAACTCATCTCGGATGTACTTTTCAATCTTCTGATATTCTCGCTGATAGTACAGGTCCTTGATGACATCTCCGTGTATGTCCTTGATCGGTAGTCCGTAAGCACAACATACTGCGTCGTGGTTGAGTCCTTCGCACACGCAGTGGTTAAGGTGAAGGTGCATCTGCAAGAGGTCTACTGATGGCCAGAACAGTTTCCTATACAGCCAGATTGGGTCGTGACCACTGCTGGAAGTGCGGATTTCATGGTACTGCATTCTACAGAAGAGAAACGGGATATCAAAATGAAGGATGTTGAATCCCACGTAAGTCAAATGCGTCTTAGACTTCCAGGACTCTCTGGTTGCCTTGTCAAGAACATCGTAGAATTTCTGCAGGGTCTCGCGTTCGCTAGATACCCATTCCTCGAGAATCTGAAGATCTTCATCGCCGATCGAATATGCTATTGCAATCGTTTTTCCCTGATGAGGATTGAGTGCTCCCATGGTCACTCTGTAGTACAGTGAGCTGTTGGATTGAGGAGTCAATTTGCCATTCTCGATCATGCTCCTTGAAGCTAGGTACTCTTCACTCGATTCAAAGTCAGGCACAGTTTCGATGTCGAGGTACAGATAGGTCAAGCTGTACTCATTCCAATCCTCTATTGACGGACAGAGCTAACGGGGTCGACCCGATCTCCAGAAGATCCAATGATCCGGACCGCGCTTCTGGCTTCGGGAAGGTAGCGATTTATGACTTTCGGCGCAAGACACGGATGCCGCCGTCTGCGATGCTCGAGTCCAGTTCACGTTGTACTGTCGGGTCTATCCCAAGATGACCGCCATGCAAACACGTCCTTGTGATTGGTCTTGGAGATTGAAGCCGTTTTGTCTCAGTGGTTCGCCTTGTCCATGCGCTTGATGGAAAATCGTATTTCCTTCGAGACTTAGTCTCTGAGGTGATTCGGCAATGTTGAGGCGCTCGCAGGCTCTCTTGGTTGAGCTAGAACGAGCGATACCTAGGCGTCCGTTTGTTCCGACGGTTGTTGAAGTTGCCGGAGCTGCGACGTGCCCGCGCAGCGCTCTTCTCAAACTGATCTACGGAGCGTCTGGGGAATACAACCCCGGATTTGCTATTGGCACGGTCACTCACTCTGCGCTTGCTGAACTCGGTCGTATTGAGGCCAACGTCGTGAACCTAGTGGACCCAACCTTACCTGTCGATGATATTGCTCAACAGGTGTATGAGAGATGGCTGGAAGCCGCAAACAGCAAGATCGAGGATTCATGGAGGCTTTTCGCCGACGCGCGGATACGCGCATCGGAGGGTCGAAACGCAGTCCTCGACAAACTCCGGAGCTTCTCGCGTCATCTGGCAAATGAGATTCATCAGGGATATGAGCAACCTGACAGAATTGTGGCTGGTCATCATATTATCAACCTCGATCTTCCGCTACAAGGTATCCCGGATGAGTACAGAGTGTATGATGACCCGCCGCGGGTCGAGATACGCGAGTTCAAGAGCTACGGTGGTTCAAGAGTCAGTGAGACGAACAAGCTACAGGCCTGTGGTTATCAACTTCTCCTAGAACAGCTCTACCCTCATGCAGATTTCACAATCAAAGTCATGTCCACAGACGACATTGTCAACGTGCGAATGACCGAGAGCAGACGGAACAGGCTCCTTGAGGGGATCTCGACGATACAGCAGATTTACGAAGACGCGAAGGCACGAGCCAGACCTATTCCCCAGGTTTGCGAAGTCTGCCCTGTCCACGATGCATGCAACTACTACTTCCACGACGTTCAGCCACAACATATCAGGAGATACCTCTGGCGGTTGCGGATGGAGACCCTGGAAGAGAAGGGCCTCACTCAGGTCTGGAAGTGGAGAAGCAAGATTCTGCCGCTAGATGCCAGAGTCCAACTAGGATACGCCGAAAGTGGATTTCTGATATCCGAACTGCAGTCGCGCAGCGTCCGACTTGTGAAGAGCGTAGGCATCAGCAACTTCCTTCCGGGAGACACTGTCATCGTCAGCGGAGGAGACCCATTACGGACGCCGAGTTTCACAGGCGAAGTATCAGCCCTGAGCGGGAACAGTCTCACGGTCACCCCGTATGGCGACTTGCCCCTCGGCCTAGCCAGTGAGGGAGTCACCGTTGACCACTATGACGTTGACCTGACGAGCCGTCAACTGAGATCAATAGACGCGGTTCATCGAGCCACGGGAAGAACTGGCGAGCTGACTAGGCGAGTCTTGGGGATTGAAGCGCCAGGGCCGGTCACCAGGCAGCTCGATTTTGAATTTGCTGAGGATCTCAATGAGGAACAACGTCATGCTGTGACAACGGCGCTGAGTGCTCCGGATTTTGCAGTGATTCTTGGACCGCCGGGAACTGGCAAGACAGCTGTCATAGTTGAGACATTGGTGCAGCTTGCGAGAGAAGGAAAACGCGCCTTGGCCGTTTCAGTCACAAACACTGCAGTTGACAATATTGTGGAGCGGCTTCTAGACCTGGGTCACCGGTTCGAGATCAGATTCGGAAACTGGTACAAGATCAGAGAGCGCGCGATGGAGGTCGCGCTAATCAACTTGGTCACGAATGAGGAGGATCGGGCACTCGCGGCGGTTGAGAAGATGAGGACTGCCGCAGCCGTCCTGACGACTTGCAGCAGTGCATCATTGGACTTGGTCAAGGCTGGACGGTTTGACGTAGTTCTATTTGAGGAGTCGAGTCAAATCAGAATGCAAGATGCATTCTCCGCGCTCGTCCAAGCTGACAGGGCAGTTGTAATCGGCGATAACAAACAGCTCCCGCCAGTCTCACATATGAATAGGCGAGTGAGCAGCCTCTTAGAAGTCGCTCTGGATACGTCGAACAGGCATGGTCGCAGCCAAGACCTCGTGACCAATCTCAGAGTCCAATACAGGATGCAGAGGCAGATCTGCGACCTCATCAATGATGTCTTTTACGATGGCAGCCTGCTATCGTCGCCAATCATAGCGGCAAGACCTCAAATTCCTCCACTGAATCAGGGGACAGGGATACCACACCTGGACAAGACGCTAGACCCGACTGTCCCAATTGCCGTGGTCGATGTCGAAAGCGTGGAGGAACGCCGGGGCTACAGTATCTTGAATCAGGCGAACCTGAAAGTCGATTCTCTCCTCGTCGCTTCTCTGAGCTCCGCTGGGCTGGTGTCGGGTCAGATTGGTGTGATTACGCCCTACAAGGAGCAGCAGCGACTGCTCTCCGCAACTCTCAGCGACTCAGTGGATGTTGGAACGGTTGATAGTTTCCAGGGTCAGGAGAGAGACGTCGTAATACTCGATCTTGTCCGTGCGAATCCTGGAAAGGAGGTCGGGTTCACACTGGATTCTAACCGGCTGAACGTGGCTCTGAGCCGTGCACGGGAGAAATTGGTCATTGTAGCCAACCTGTCAACCTTCAACGGTCACCCACAATTTGACCGCGTGTTGAACCGGATCAGATCACTCTCGGGCACGTTAGTCGAACATGTCACTGCAGAACAGTTAGACATTCAGCTCCCAGAATACATGAAAAAGCTGGAAATCCAAGTTAGACCCGTCATGGTGGACAGGTTGAATGAACCGGAGGAGCAGCCGCCAGCCGAGCCGATAGCTTCAGCGGGGAACTACGTTGACATCTACTAGCAGGATGAAGCCTGACTTCAAATTCATTCACTTGGCTGACACACACTTAGGGCTCAATTGGCCGGCAATCGGCAGACGAGAGAGCATCCAGATTTCAGCTTATGGGAAGGCTTTCGAGTTAATCATTGACGCCGCGATTGAACGTCAGGTCGATTTCGTAATCCATGCAGGAGACCTCGTCAATCGCCCTCATCCGCCAACAGCCGCTTGGAGCAGAATCCTACTGGAACTTCCAAGACTCAAGCAGGCGGGAATACCATTCATCATCACGGTGGGATCGCACGACAAGTCCGAATCGTACTTCGACAAAGCCGGCGGCGACGTGCTTCAGCTCCTCGAATCGAGATTGAGTCTAGCTAGGAGAGTCGATACAGACCAGACCCCAGCCGTGAACATCGAGACTAGACAGGGGAAGAGAATCTCAGTCTATGGTCTGGGAGACCACGGCCGAGAACAAGAGGAGACCCTGCAAGAGCTACGCAAACACATGAGCGGGGACGCCGACTTCAGCATCCTCCTCATGCATGGAACGGTATCGGAGATGCCGCGGATGGTAGGTCCCACCGTCGACACGAAGACGATAGGTGACCTCCTGTCGCAAAGGTACGTCGACTACGTTGCGTTGGGACACAACCATAGAAGATGGGAACACAAGGACCTCCAAATATTCAACCCTGGTTCCCCGGAGGTCATCAGCTTCGCTGACGCGCCAACAATAACCTACAGTTACGACGGAACAAAGCTGACAGAAGAGCAACGAGAACCCATCGAACATGGGTACTACCTAGTGGAAGTTACAGGAGAAATCATCAACGCACAATTCCAGACGTTGCCGACCAGAGACGTGAGGAATATTCAGGTCAGATTCGACGACGCCACAGCACCCGGGGTGGTTGAAGGAGCAAAAATGGCAATCTCACAGAACATCTCCAATTCGGGAATCATACGTCCAGTCCTGAAAGGCACATTGCATCCTTCCACATCTAGAACCGACATCAACGTTCCGGAGATCATGTCGCTCAGGGAGAAGCTGCTCTTTCTGGATTACCCGCTCCTTGACTTCAACATGCCACAAGTTCAACTCGAGATTGCGGAAGGATCTGACATTGCGCAGCCTCTGAATCAGTATTTCAAGTCCACACTAGCACAGAACGCTGAGAAAGCAACACGTATCGCAACCAAACTCATCGAACTCTACGCTCGAAAGACCAAGACTACGCATCAAGAAGCCCTATCCGAAATTGATGGGTGGCAGCCAGATGATTAGACAGATCAGGCTTCTTAACTTCGCCACGCATGAAGACAGTTCAATAGAGTTCGGAAGCGGAAAGAACGCGATAATTGGTGCCACAGGTTCAGGAAAGACGAACATCCTGCTAGCATTGGACTTCGCCTTCATGGGGGAAGTGCCTGGAACAACCCTTTCTGAACTCATCGCAGATGATGCCGAAACAGCAGAAGTCATACTGGACTACCTTGAACCACGATCAGGACAGAACTACAGGATTCATCGAACGCTCACCCGCAACGCAAGCTTAGGAGCGGACCACGAATGTTCTTTCACGAACCTGGATACAGGAGAAACCGTCGAGAAGCCCGAGGCAGTCCAGAAAACGCTACTAACACTTGGGGTTGATCCGTCAGTCTTCAGGCACGTAATCCACGTCGCACAGGGGAAGTTCGCGGCCACACTCGAAGAGACTCAAGAACGGAAGAACTCCCTCGACAAACTCTTCAGAATATCTCAACTCGAGAACACCTACTTGGAACTCGGTCGCCAAGAAGGGCCGATCCAACAGATAGGGTCCAGAAAACAAGCCAAACTTCAAACAAAGAGCGGCCTCGAGGCAGTCGCATCCAAACTCGGCGAAGAGAAAGCAAGCCTCGAGAAGATGGCTCAGGAACGGCAAAGCAAGCAGGAGCAGCTCGGGCGGGCAACGAAGGAACTTGGCGAACTCGAGCAGACGTCCAAACAGAACATTGAAACCCTATCGGAACTTGACGCCGTCGAGGAGGGTTTCAGGAACGCAAACGCCAGCGCGCAGAGTACCATAATGCAGATTCAGACGCTCATGTCAAAGTTGCAGAACTTGCTCTCATCAGAAGATTGCGGTAAGGTCGAGAAGCTAACATCCGCGGAGACTGCGGCCTACCTTGGATTGATGAATTCAAATCTTCGTGGTTTGAAGGTAGAAGAGGACACCCTCAATGAAAGCTACACCGGGAGCTTAGAACAATCAGCTGCTACACACTCACAGATCGGTCTTGCAGAAGACGAGAAGAAGACTACCGCGGCCCAGATTGCCACAGTTCAGAATTACTTGGAAGGCAAGGGCGAACAGCCCCAAATCCAGTGTGACAAGTGCGGCACCATGTTGAGCAGAGATCAATGGGGCAAACATGTCACGGAAGAACAGAAAGTACTGAAAGACCTTCAGGCCAAGATCGCAGAACTCGGCAAAAGACTCGAGACCGAGAGAATTCTGACTGACAAGTACAAAAAGAGATTGCAAGATGTTCGATCTACCTATGATAAGGTCAGAGGCGCAGTGCTGCTCGTGGAGCAACTGGTCACACAACGACAGGAACTAGAGAACGCTACAGCCTCCAAAACTCAATTCTCGCAGCAGAAGAACAAACTCGTAGACGAGCTGAGGACACTCCTTCACGCTGAACCTCCATTGTCAGACGAAGAAGTGGCAAATCAGGCCCGCTCACTCAAGCAGAAACTCCAGACCCTCTCAAAACAGGTTCGAGATTTAGGGGATGAAATGAGGCGATATGACGAGTACCATCTTAACCCTCAGAAGAAACGCGTTACTGACGCAGAGGAGGCGGCGTCTCAGCTTGAGAAGCTGAAGCCGGAGATCAAGCTCGATGAGAAGAAGATCGCTCTGCTCCAAACAATCAGAACCGCACTGCGCGAGATACAGCCAGCGGTGAGAAGAAGCTTCGTCTCGAGAATTACGCAAAGTGCAAACGACTATCTGAAACGCCTCTACGGTGGCGCAGAGATTGAGAGCTTCCAGCTTACCGAAGATTACGAGTTCCTCGTCACACGTGCAGGACACGAGAGGCATGCAAACAGGCTTAGCGGTGGTCAACAGGTTCTCGCAAGCATGTCGTTCCTATTGGCTTTGAGCGAAGTGCTCAGTCAACTGGATTTCCTCATTCTCGATGAACCAACAACACACCTAGACGAAAACCGACGAGGAGAACTAGTCACCGTTCTGGAAAATCTAAGGCGGGTCCCTCAGTTGATAATAGTTGATCACCATCCGGAGTTGCTGGAGGCCGCAGACACGCGATTCCGAATCACACTAGCACAGGACGGGCACAGTCACGTAGAACAGATCGACACATAATATAGGAGACACGCCATTTCGTTAAGTCACGGTTTGCCTCAATCTCGCCTGTAATGCATTGGCGTGCAAGTTCTGGATCACCTGATCAGAAGCTCTAAATCTGATATTACGGCATCAGGACTTGCGGGCCTGTGTCAAATGAAACTTGCCCGATTTCATGGGGAGATACCATGAAGACTCGGCTTCTACACGTTGAGCGGGACTTCGGTCATAGTATCCAATGTACCAGACCCATCGTCGATGTCGAGATCACAGAGAACATTAGAACTCCAACAGGATGGAACGAGTACCAGAAAATGGACATCTGCTGCGTTGGTATCATTATTGGTGACCAGATATTCCAGATCCACCGAGACCCCGGAGCCAATGACGTTGCATAATTCAAGAGAGAAACGATCTCTCACATGGAGCGTCATCCACGTGTGCATGCCTTCAACAAACACTTCGAGTATTATGGGCTGAGGAGCTACCTCGGAGTTGATTCTATCTACGTGGAAGAGATCCAGCCCTTCAAGGGCAGAGGCTGGACCAAAGACAAGTTCTTCCAGGAACTTGTAACAGACGGCATCGTTAGAGCACGAATGCCTATTGATCCATTCAACGGCGACTCAACACTAGTATTCCACAGTTGGACGAATGGGGATACGAAAAGCATCTTGGACCACAACGTCGTGTGTCTTCTCAAGGAACACTACATTCTGGAGCACCAAGATTACCTGTACAGGAAACATAGTCACAGAATCAATGATGGCGGATGGTACGAGAGTTGCGAATCTGACGAGTGCTGAGGACAATCGAACATGTGTGGCATGTCATGTTACAGATGGACTCTTGAGTGCACGTTAGGCTCGCGTGTGCGCATATTCCTTACTCGCGCAGGATCTCCCTCGGTGCCATGACCCCTTGGCACCAATCTAAGCAGAAACGCTCGCGACAATACCGATCTTTCTCAAAGCCAGCCCAAAACAGCTATACGAACAACTCGTCCTACTGCACTCTATGGCTAGTGAGACGAACGAGACAAAACCTCCTCCCGAATCGGCTCAGGCGACAGCCGAGGAGCGTAGACGGACTCTCGTAGCACAGTTCGGGACAGACCCTAGGGAAATGACGGCTACCTTCACGGATGGACGGACTACCAAGGTAATACACTACGCGAACCCGCTCGATGTGCCAGCAAGGATCCAGACGGACACGCGGACATTCTTCCTGATCGAAGCAAAGCCCGACCGCCTCCCCTGCCCCAGCTGCGGAAACCGGAACATGAGAAATGCGAAAACTTGCAGTGCCTGTGGAGCGACAATCGCAGCTCAAGCGGACTATGAGGAGGCCCGGCCGTCCACAGGTTCTGTCTTGGGTGCGACGCGCTAGTCACGCTATCGCCTAAGCGGAATTATCGGCTCTCCAGAGCAATCTCTGCATGTTATCGGATATCCACCGAAGGAGTAGTGTGGTTTTTCCAGCGTTGCTCCACAGATCTCACAATGGGAGGAGCTTCGGGCTGTTTGGACTCTGGCGTAGTGTGAAGTCATGTTCTGATAACTAGTGGGCGAGCGGCTTTAAGCCCGTGAGGTAGCTGAAACTAAATGGTCCGCGGAATCCAAGGCGCGTACCTGTATGCTGTAACCGCAGAACTGCAACCCCATCGGAAATCGCACGCATCACAAGTATGTCTCTCCGGGACTTGTTCGATCGGAGGAGGCCCCCAACGTATCCCATCCTTGGTTCGTTCCCTCTCGATCTGTTCAACGCTCTCGGTGAACTCTTCGAGCGCTTTTTCTCGGTCTTCTGGATCGACCTTCATTCGAAAGAACGCGCGACGTTCCTCGTTCTGGGTTGGTGGGTCAGATTTCAACTCATTCAAGAACACCAGGACCGCCTCTTCAGGCTCATCACCATACTTCTCGGAGTAAAGTAGTGAATAGATGCGCATTTGGAGTTCATAATCTCGCATCACACTGCGCATTCTCTCGCCTATCGGAAGCTCTGTCCCTTTGTAGTCCCAGATCCCAAGACCTGAAGTTGGTGACGATGATTTCAGGAGGACATCAACTACCCCTTGCAAGACGAACTTGCCGACATCAATCTGCAGTCTGCATTCAGTGTCTTGGACTCTCGGGTACAATTTGGGACCATAGTATCTATTGAATCGTTTCAAAAGATTCAAAGCAGATTGCCTTTGAGCCCTATTGAAAGGAACAATGCCTCTGGTTCTCAGAGACGACTCGGCTGCCACAAAATACGATTCGATCTCTATGTCCGTGGGAACCGTGCCTTTTGTCGAGCCATCTAACCTTCCAAGATAGTGCTCGTGAGCGAAGTCGAGTGTCTGATGAATGACCGTCCCGAAAAAGAACTGTATTGTCTTAGCGGGTCGATAGCGACGCAACCTGTACATTCCGTACTGACGTTGACATCTTCTGAAACTCAGGACGTCACTTGAAACACTATACAGCCTCTTGATAGGCTCCTTTTTTGCTGAGCCTATCCGAAGAGAAGAGAACCGTTCATCAATCGCATGCGTCATCACAATCGCCTTCGCATCTTCGTCTCGTGTGCGCGACTTTCACCATCTGAGCGAACGACGACTCCTTGCATTTCGGGTGTAATGGTCAGCAAACTGCCCTTAATTGACTCGTCGTTGAGGAGGAGAAATAGCACATCCTGGGCTCGTGAGTAAGCTACGTAGTAAAGCCTGATCGTGTCCTGCTCTGCACGTTCGTACGCATCGGACGGGGGCAATTCGTGGCCGCCGAGTGACGTTCGGTATGGCTTCAACAAGTCCTCGAGTGCATACTCTTTTGACTGTGCATGCCATCGAACGCTATCTTGGGTCACAGCTAGGCTACCTACAAAGACTATTGGAAATTCGAGCCCTTTTGATTGGTGAAAAGTCATGATGGGGAGGCGACCTCTCGGAAGCGACTCTTCCCTGTCCTCAAAGTCATTCATACCTTCCGATATCAAAAGGTCTAGAAACGAGTAGTAGAAGTTACGCTTCCATTGGATATTGAGCTCGCCTCTGAAATTGGTGTCAGTGGTGAGTTTGGAACCGTAGACTGCACCATATGATTCGAGAACACTTGATAGCAGGGACAATCGGAGGGTCTGTTCTGGGTCATCCTGAGCTTGACGCAAAGGGTCTTGGCTGACCAGATTGTAGAATATCTCGAGCAGCTCGATGTCCAACATCCTGGAGGTTGGCATGCCACGAATGGCAGCTCTCACAGCGGCAACGTACTTGCTTAGAGCAGAGCTTGTTTCGACGCTCTTGAAAGAGTCGCGCCATTCTTGCATGATCATATTCTGAAAACGTTGGTTCTGCGAGAATTCTCTGAACCTATCAGTAGAGTCGAGAGCTTCCAGCAGAGCGCCCAATGTGAGTTGAACCTCTGGTTCTTCTAGCATCGCCCGACTGCGGGGGTTGTATACCGGGACACTTTCTTCGCGTAATGCTCTGGCATATTCACCGGCTTCACTCAAGTTGCCGTTGGGTCTGCGTTCTCGCGTAGATCGCATGAGGAGGGCGCAATCAGCGTATTCAGTTATCATGCCCTTTTTTCTGAGGGCTCGCACAAGCCCGGCTAGTTCCAGAGCGGTGTCCCTCATTGTGGCTCCCCTGATGATATCAAGAGCCGGATAGTCGCCGCCGCGCCCTCTCACGGCCTGAATGCTAGGCTTGCCCACGAACTCCCTTAGTAGTCTGGTCGACCGGCAGGAAAGCATAAGGTGATTGTAGAAATCCACTATCTCCCCGGGTGACCTGTAGTTAGTGTTCAGGAACACCTTAGCAACGTCTACCTTGAAGTAGTTCTTCATAGCTGCCTCGAAGCTCAGTATGCACCGAACGTCTCCTCCACGAAATCTGTAAAGCGCTTGCTCATCATCTCCAACAACCGACAAGTTATGTGGCGTTCGTGATGCCAGCTTGAAGTAGATCATCTCTTGGATCGGATTCGTGTCTTGATACTCGTCAACTAGCACATGGGAAACGCCGGGTCTTGCCGACGTCCCGTCACCTCGCAGGAACAGTGAGCCTTGCTGCGAGTCTAGAAAGCTGAGGAACCTATATTCCATGTGTGCAAAATCCACACACCGCTGAACCTCTAATTCGTGAGCGTAGTCCTCATACAGTTCTACTGCACGTTGCAGTTGAGCCTCACTTGCTGACCTCATTGATCCGATATCTGTTCGATCCTCTACAATCCTATTGAATAGGTCTACAGCACCTTTCGCGCGTTTCCATCTGTTTGGATAGAATCCTGTTTGACGCTCAATCAGAAATCCAAACGTGACCCAGAAATCATCGGGTGGTGGCTTCTTTGACCAGCCAGACTGTCCAGCAGCAATGGCCGCATTTTTGTGTATGAACATGAGTTGCTCGAGTTCATCGAGCAACTGCGTCCCCTGATATGGTCGGTATCGGAATTCCCGCATCACATCGTTCGCTATGCTATGCAAGGTTCCTATACGTATGCCGGAAACGTCAACATCAGTCACCCAAGGATGGCTCGCCGCAATCGCTGCTTTTCGTGTTAAGAGTCGATCCTGAAGCGATCTAGCGGCCTTCTCGGTGAAGGTGGTGAGAAGGATCGATCCGGGCTCAACTCCGTCGACCAGCGTGAGCTTCAAGCAGTGAAGGACCAGAACCTCGGTCTTGCCTGACCCGGGCCCTGCTAGTATCCAAAGAGGTCCCGCGTCATGTGATATCGCTTTGACCTGGGGCGCGTCCAGTGCTCTCCCTGTGTGTTTCTGAACAGTCTGGAGGAGCTCGGTTGTTGTCAACAAGTCAGGCCCAAGCCAAATCTACTGTCTGACAAGTGCCCATGGGCAATGTGAAGTCTCCGCCCAGTAAGGCAGATTCACTATTGCCCGAGTCCCCTTCATAAGGTAGCTCGTGACTACGCTCATGCAGTGCGGTGGACTCTGAGGACAATGAGTGGGTCACAACCGAAAGCTCGGTTCTCCAGCCGTCTTCCGACTGAAGATTACCTCACTCTCGCTGTATGGGCTGAAAAGAAAGATCCAACAGCTGAGGTACTGACAATCCAAATCCGACACTCTGCAGGCAGCAGCTGGGAAACCACCGGCAGACTAGCCGTGTATCGAACGGGTGATGGCAACTACTCCCAGCTCCCTGAACGTCAGCCTGCCAGAGAGACTCGGGAACAGAAAGCAGCCGGTAACATCTCGGATGAAGGCAACATATTCTCCTAATCGTTTCGCTTCAAAGATCCAGAGCTATACACTGGCAGATTCGACTTTGCTTTTCGTTTGTCAGATTCTCCAGTTGGTGCTCCCCTTCAATGGACACCATATCATCGCAAAGCGATAAGAGCAAAGCAGGTGCAGTCTAGTCCGAGCTCAAATATGCTTCAGCAACATAGAGGATTCTTCTTCTCACCACACGAGGGAGTTTCGAGTCTATTGTCTCTCAGCACCAGACGAAGACAGGTGGCGAGCCACCGCATAGACTTGGACTAGAGAGGAAATGCGTTGGCTCGGAAGAGACTGAAAAGATCAGTCGGTCGGCGCGTCAGCGCGGGTTTGCAACCTTCTGCATCTCAGAAAAGCCGCCTAGCCCTGATGTCGCACTCACCTATTCGCCTATCCCATTCATCTCTCCTCCAACTGGACAGCTGTCCAAGATGCTTCTGGCTGAGGTACAACCACGGGATTTACCAACCTCAAGGGTTCGCCTCAAAGCTGCCTGACAGGTTTGATTCCATCATCAAGACCTACTTCGACAGGTATCGAAGCTCAGGAACACTGCCGCCGATGCTTGAAGGAAAATGCCGGGGACGACTCGAAGACCCGTTCGTTGAGGACTATGCGTGCAAAATCAAGAATGGATATCTCTTCGTCGGAAAGCTGGATGAGTGCCTAGTCACCAGTGGAGAACTCCACACTCCAGTTGACCACAAGACTACTAGCGCTGACCCGCGAAACATGGAAATCTATCCTGCATATCGAGCACAATTGGATGCGTATACCTTCCTGCTGGAGAAAAACGGTAAGAAGACGACAGGGTACGGGCACCTAATCTTCTACTATCCCGAGCACACCGATGATCTTCACAAAGGTTGCAGATTGATCATTGATGTCAAGACCCTAGAAACGGATCCGAAGAGAACCGAGTCAGCCATCAGGAAAGCCATTGAAGTGATAGAGTCACCCAGATCACCTAGTCCGTCCAAGGAATGTCCCTTCTGTGACTGGTATGAGAAGGTTGCCGAGGCACAATCTGGCAAGCACGGCAGGATCCACGTTCCGGACGCGAGAGATAGCGCAGTCCGACGAAGGGTGCAGTCGATGGAGGGCGTGGGTCGAGGCTCTGAAGAAATAGCCGGAGTTCGCACGCCGATCGCTGATCTCCGAGACGGCATGACAGGCGTGACGGTTGAAGGAACCGTCATGAAAGTTGAGCCACCGCGCACAGTCGGCGAGAACAAAAGGGTCGCCCATGCCCTCTTGGAGGACGGATCGGGTGCAATCAAACTCGTCCTATGGGATAAGCAGATCGAGGAGGTGACGCAAGGTTCCAAGATCTGCATTTACGGGGCCTATGTGAAGACTTGGTCTAACGAGAGACAGCTGCACGCAGGGTGGACAGGCGTCATTGTATCAAGAACGAATCGTTCTTCTTACCGCCGTCGTGCGTTATCTGATGGCAGGACCGCGGGCTACCGAGGTCGAGTCTAGAAGCGGTTGATCAGATCCTCACTGCATTCAAGCACGCCACGAGGGTTCGAATTCCCCAGACACCACATAATGGCGGAGACAAATTTGATGATAAATGAACCCACCCTATGGGCAACCCACTGCTCTGGAAGAAAGAATCCTATTCGAGAGGGTGAGCCGGAACAGCTCTATGACTCCACAAGGATCTCCGCTTTGATATCGTGCTGCAAGAGGAGAGGGCTCGCTTGGGGCATCGTGAGTGCCAAGTACGGCTTGTTTTTCCCTGATGAGAAGAGGCCGAACTACAACACGACGTTCAGGTCTGATCCGGCTACAAAGCAATGCATGGTACTAGAGAACAATGTTCTGCTAGATGAAACGGCGAGCCGCGCGTGGATGGATGGCCTTGCCCTCCGAGTCAAGAAAGCGGTCCTTGCTCGGAACATCAAATCGATCGTGTTCTGGCCGGGTGAGCCCCGCAATGGAGTTGACCCCTTGATGAGGGTCAAGTGCTATCTCAGTTTCCTACACGTGGGCATAGACGAGTGTAACCTGAGTCACAACTCTTGGCGAGAGATCGTTCACCACATAAATGCCTTAACGAAATCCGGAGGGGGCAGGATTGTTCTGATAGACAAACTGCCTGAGTAGGCGGCCGGCATGGTTGATCTCCACGCGCTTCTGATCAAATACGTCAAGAGCAAATCGAATCTCATTGACCTTCAGTTCGACCCAGTCATTCCACCTCAGCTTCCGTTTGACCCATACTCAGAAGACCTTTTGGAACGAAAGAAGATCGCTCACTACTTTCTCCTAGTGGCCTCGGTGGATGAGGGAAACGTGATTGGAGAAGCGGATAATGCTAGAAAGCTACTTGTCAGGCTTCATTCCGCCTTGAGAGAGAAGCTATTCTCAGCAACTGAGAGAGTATTCCATGAAGCGTTAGAAAGCCTGAACATAAGATTCCCCGCAAGAGAAGGGAGATTGGTCCCGAACATCTTAGGCTCAGTGAACTCATTTCTGACGAGTCGAGCCAATGAGGATCTCGTCAACTACAGCAGGAAATTCCTCGACCCTGCTGCTCTCGCGGAGGAAATTGCGATGAACGTTTTGCGAATGGGCCGCACTCCTGGCTCAACTAGGAAGAAGACGTGGATGTACTTGCGATGGATGGTCAGAGGCCGACCTGACCTACAGCTATTCGATCATTTCGACTCGAGTGATCTGTTCGTTCCGGTGGATAGGAACGTCGCGAAAGTCGCGGTTTGTGCTGGCAGGATTCCTGAAGATCATCTGAAATCGCTAACATGGAATGACACCGTTGAAGTGACCGATCTGGCGAGGAGTCTGTTTCCCGACGATCCGGCAAGAGTCGACTATCCCTTCTTTCTACTTGGGCGGAAACTGCGGTCAAACCTCGGCCTCTCAGAGGAGTCTCTTGTGTCTACAATCGAAGGAGACCCTTCCCCGTCATGACCGTGAGCCTTCTGTCCAGCGCCCTCTCCCACACCAACAATCCTAATTCGCCTGGAGCCTGAACGACACTGATCACGATGAAAAAAGGGCAATTGACCACGCGAATCGCTCGCAAGCTCTCAGAAAGATACAGCTCTCGCCCACTAGATGTCCTCTATTCTCACGGAGAAAGAGGAACCGACCCTGAGGAGCAGTTGGGGCTTATCGTGTGTTGGTTCGGCTCGAAGGATACACGTGATTCACATCTGGCTTTTCCAGATATCGCCGTCGTTTCCCAAGGTTCCAGCAGGGTTCTTGTGCTGATTGAGATCGAGGAGAGTAGTGCGCCGCCCAAGAAGCTGATGGCGGACGCGCTCACAACCCTCATCGGAGATCACATCACGTTTCAGGGAAGGCGCGAACTGAAAGTCGGACCATGGACGAGGCTAGTTGTCCTGACAAAGGCCAACAAAGTGGCAATGGGCATACTTCGGCTTCACCTCCTGCAGGAAAGGCTCAACGAGATAAGAGGCCAATTGCGTAGCGGAAACGCTTCGGTGCAGCAAGTCGTCATCGGCACCTTCAAGGATCAATCGGATCTGGAAACAAAATTGTTTCGTGAGATTGAGAAGGCACTTGTCTCTATCATGTAGGGCGAGGATTATTTCTTGAAGTTCACATTAGTTACCCTCGCAAAGCGGGCATGCCCTCCCCCCCGCATTCACGGAGCCTATGTGAAGACTTGGTCCAATGAGAGACAGCTGCACGCAGGGTGGACAGGCGTCATTGTATCAAGAACAAATCGTTCTTCTTACCGCCGTCGGGCATGAGGAACAACCGAAAGGAGACTGAACCAAACAGAGGAGAGAGGATTCTCCCCTGTATCTGACGAAGAGAGAGACCAGTGTGAGCTAGGTCAGGCCAAAGACATCGAGCAGAGTTCGGATTTTCCTCCAGCGTACGACTCCGATCGGCGGTTACGGTGTGAAGCCATATGGATTTGGCTTTTCTCCACGGAGTGAAGGTGGGCTTCTTGCGCAGTAGACCGCTCTCGAGAGCCTGCTCGCGCTAGCGATTGTCGCCACGGAACCAGCGAGAATCATGTTGGGCAACATCTTCCGGTTGAAATGCTCCCACGGATCAGCGCCCGGAATGCGTCAACGCCAGCGCACCTAGGCCACTAAGCCGTGATCGGTTGAATGATCGCATATACGAGTACCCCCAACCTGCGCAGCGCGACGGTGTCGTGCGGGGTGACCGCGCCGACCATTTCCATGAACTGGAGACAGTCCTCTGGCGCGTAGCCGTGAAAGTGATTGTTGGAGTAGCCGAGTGCCTTCTTCCCTTTTCCAGCGACTTCATTGACTCTTGGAACCCACTCCGTCAACTGTTCCTCAGAGTACTTGCAGTTGAACCACGCCTAGTCCCTCAACCGTGTCATCTGACTTTTTGGAAAATACAACAAGCAGCGGCCGGAACCTGTCGGTCCGTCATCTTCCTTTAGTCTAAGGTATTCCTGTCGATCAAGCAGCTTCGCTCTTCGTAGCGGGCATTCTTTTAGCTCTGGCACTAATACCAGGCGATAAAGAGACAAACCTTCATGAAAGCAGCGATCGTTGTCGCCCATCCTGATGACGAGACCATTTGGAGTGGTGGGCTGATACTGCAGAAACCAGAGTGGCAATGGACGGTGCTTAGCCTATGCCGGGCCGATGACCCCGATCGATCCCGGAAATTCAAGTCGGTTAGTGGCCTGCTTGGTTTCGATGCTTTCATTTCCGACTTGGACGATTCCAACCCTTTGAAGCAGATAAATGCTCAGAGAGACATCGGTAGTAGGATTCTCAACTTTCTTGCGTCCACTTGTTGGGATCTTTGCCTGACCCATGGCTCCAACGGAGAGTACGGCCATCCCAGACATAAGGAGGTCCACGCCGAGGTCGTCAGGCTGGTCCACGACGGAACCCTAGAATGCCGCCAGTTGTGGACGTTTGCATACGAATGCAATGTTCAGAAAAGGTTCTGCCGACCTGATCCACATGCCAACTTTCTAGTCCGTCTTACAGAGAAAGAACTCTTCGAGAAGAGACGAATAGTTCACCGGGAGTATGGGTATGGGGAGGACTCGTTTGAGGTTCGTTCCTGTATAACACCTGAAAGCTTCCGACGCTCCATTGTGAGGGAAGAGCGGCAATGAAAATCCTGGTTATGTACGACTATCCGCCATCCCCTGGAGGTTTGGCCACTCAAGGCGACCTTCTCTACAGGGGGTTGGGGAAACTTGGAGTGGAGGTTTTCCCAGCACCATTTGATTCGGAGCAGGAGAAGGAATGGTACTACCGCTGGTTCCAACCAGACATAGCTGTGGGTGTCGGATACTGGGGGCATACGCCACATTTGATATTGCATCCGCAACGTTTCGGAGTGCTAGCGATACCATGGTTGGTCGTCGATGGCTACCTAGGAGGCTACCAGGAGATACTGAACGCCCTACCCTTGATCCTAGTTACGTCCAACTGGGTCAAGGATGTTTTTTCGCGTGACGGATTAGATTCCTCAAAGATTGAAGTTCTTCCAGTAGGCTGCGATACAGACTCCTTCATCCCGAGAGAAAAGGAAGATCCAAAGGTCGTAGCAGTGCGTGAGGCACTGGGAGTGTCCCCTGAAGAGATAATGATTCTCACAGCGGGCGGAGACGCGGCATCCAAGGGAGCCCAGGAGGTCATGCAGGCGCTCGCTATTATCGATAAGGAAGCGCCTGATTGGAGATACGTCTGCAAAGTCTGGCCTCAACCTCGGACGCAGCAACAAAACCTTGCTGACCTCCAACTAGCTAAGCATCTCGGAATCGACAAGAAGGTGATCTATGCCACGAGCCGTGCATCCCGTAACTTCATGCCCTACTTAATGGCCGCGTGCGACATCTACGCTGGACCGTCCCGTTTGGAAGGGTTTGGAATGACGCAGGTAGAGGCAGGGGCGTGCGGAAAACCCGTGATCGGTATCAAGGCCATGGGGATGCTCGATACCCTAGTCCACGGGCAGACCGCTTTTCTGGCTGAGGTTGCTGAGGAGGTCCGCATAACGGAGGGGACTTCAGGAGAGGAGGAGGGATACGAACATCCGCATCGAGTTGTCTTCGGGAGACCACAAACAGTCGACTATCGAGCAAGCGTGCATGACATAGGAGAGTATCTACTGAGACTCATGACAGATGAAAAGCTCCGTCAGAGGATGGGGGAAGCTGCGAGAAAGCGAATAGTAGAGAGATTCGACTATCGTGTTGTGGCAAGGAGTTTCATGCAGATAGTATCGGAACGACTGAGGATTCCTTCAAATGCCCAAGAGAAGTGACATCGTCGAGAAGGCAAAAAGAGCAGCGCTGGACGTTCTACTCCATAACATACATGGCCCATGTGATGGGTTGCCTAGGACTGCTGGATGGGGCTACCCGGAACCGTATACTCGCGACCTCACGATCTCCAGCCTAGGAATCCTAGCATCAGGCAATCAAAGGCTGACTTCTTCGCTTCGTCATGTGCTCGAGACTCTCGCTCGAAACCAGAGTCCCCGAGGGCTGATTCCGGGACTGGTTCATGATCCTGAGGACCGAGCGAGCAGTGACACTACGCCACTTTTTCTATTGGCTGTGGCTTGTTTTCGCATGGCCACAGGCGAGAGTAGCTTCCTTGAGACTGCGGTCCAAAAAGCAATGACGTGGATGGACTATCAAAGCCCCTCCGATAGGATAATGGTCGGACAGTTGCCCACCAGCGACTGGCGTGATGAGCAGTGGGTTCTAGGGTTTGGCCTCTTCGTCAACACCCTGGTTTACTCGTATCTGAGGCTTTACGGCGAACATGAAAAAGCCAATCTCCTCCGTAGTCTGATGAGCAAGTACACCATAACAGCTGGCGTCACGCACCGTCATGTTCATGAGGGGCTGGCTCTGCGGCAAAAACCGTACTATGCCCTTTGGTCATACAAGAACTATAGCAGCGAACGGTTTGATTTGCTGGGAAACAGCATAGCCATACTTACCGGAATCGCCTCGTCTTCACGAGCCAACGCGATCATATCATGGGTTGAACGTGAGTGCGCTGCGATGCGGGAGAGAGGCCAGCTGGTTGGCGACCTTCCACCGAACCTTTTCCCCTTCATTCGCAAGTCGGATCCTGACTGGCGACCACGCTACAAAGATTACAACCTTCCAGGAGAGTATCATAACGGCGGTGTTTGGCCTTTCGTATGCGGTTTCTATGTGGCGGCGCTCGTGGCTGCAGGTCGGCAACGGCTCGCAACGAAGAAGCTTGAGGCGCTAGCAAGGATAGTACGACCTGCAAAGAGAGCCAATGTGTCTTTCGGTTTCAATGAATGGCTAAGGGCACAGGATGGGGCGCTACGTGGCCAGGATTGGCAGACTTGGTCTGCAGCGATGTATCTTTATGCCGCTATCTCGGTGGAGCGATGTGAGACTCCTTTTTTCAAGGAGGTCCGGAACAGTTCTCATGATGCCGCATTCAGGTGAGCAGGCTAGACGAGAGCAAATCCTAGCAGTGGAATTGGAAAGCTAGTCAGCCTCACTAGAGCGGATCGACCTTGGTGAAGTTTTGCCGACGGTGCGGCGCGTACATACCGACTGGGCGCAAGTCATGCCCCAAGTGTCGAGCTGATATCGATCTCAAGGTGCAACTGAAACAGCTTCGACCCTCAGAGCTTACTGTTCAGGATGTCCTCGAGTGCTTCCCAAGCAGGTCATTGAGACCATATCAGAAAGAGACCATAGAGCACATGGTTGAAGCCTTCAAGTCCGGAAAGAAATGTGTAATCCTCACAGCTCCGACAGGGTTCGGTAAGTCATACGTGAACGCTTCCTTCGCTTCTGTTACTCGTTCATTCTATGCAACGCCACAACTGGCCCTGATTGACCAGATGCTTAGAGATCCAACCCTAAGAAGCAGGTTCGTAGAGATCAAGGGACGCAGAAACTACCCCTGCTACTATGAACCGCAGCGAAGTGTCCACATAGGCAGATGCGTAACCGAAGACTACGTATGCAAAGAACGCTTCGAAGTATGCCCATACTGGGTCCAAAAGGCGAAAGCGATCAAGGCCCCAACTGTCTTACTGAGCTTTGCGTATCTTGTAGCTGAAGGCCAAACGGAAGGCCACAGCGAAAGCTACCTTGGAACAAGAACACTCCTAGTGCTTGACGAAGCCCACAACATCGAAGAAGAATGCCTCAACCACGTATCTGTGAACGTCACACCGTTCACGATTCCAAGCGAAACCTACGCCAAAGTCCTCCCACAATTGCGAGAAGTCAAGACCGAAAAACAACTCGACAAACTGTTGGAGAGCATCGAAGCGAGTCTCAAAGCACAACTTGAACAGGCGCGCAAGATCGCAGAAACCACAGGGCTTTCAGTCATGCAAGCAGAAGACATGGAACGAATTGGACGATACCTTGAAACATACCAGCAATACAAATCATCGAAATCAGAATGGGTATGGCAGATCAAGGGTGACCAGCTATTCGTGCAGCCGCTCTTCGCGAGAGAATTCATGAAGGAGCTAATCTGGAAACGCGCCGAGCACTACATCATCTCATCTGCCACGATCATGAACCCACAAGAGTATGTCGAGCTGATCGGGCTGCATGACTTGCTGGAAAATGATGAAATCTGTATCCTGCCTCAAGTGCCGAGCACCTTCCCAGTAGAGAATCGTCCTGTCATAAATCGAACAGTAGGCCCGCTATCTAGGGCTGGGTGGGAAGAGAACATGCCCAAAGCGGTGCGGGCTGTAGAGCAGATACTGAGAGAAGAGAGAGGCAACGTGGCGATACACTGTCATAGCTACGATCATCAGAAGGCACTATTCGAGAATCTTCCTGAGGACCTTGGGCAGAGACTCGTCATCCACACAAGAAGAGACCGCGAGGAGAGACTCAGAGAATGGATGCAGTCACGCGGCAAAGTGTTCCTCTCAGTTGCCTTCAATGAGGGGCAAGACTGGAAGTATGACGTATGCGACGCACAGATCCTCCTCAAAGTACCATTTCCAGACCTAGGCGACAAGCGAGTCAAGAGACGACTCGATATGGGGCGCCAGCAATGGTACGACAATCAAGCAATGCTAGAAGTCATTCAAGCCTACGGCCGCGCCGTTAGAGCTGAGGATGACAAAGCAAGATTCTACATCGTGGACGGCAGCTTCCAAAGACTCGTCGGAAAGTGCTGGAAGTTCATCCCCGGCTGGTTCAAAGATGCACTACCCGAGTCCTTTGTCCCCGGTTCTCAGATTCGGGAAACATGAGCTTGACGTTCTCTATGCGGCTTTGCTTCGCGTGGAGTCTCTCTATCGTCCGCTCACCGATGCTGCTATTGGATTTAACCTGATTGTCGGCAGTCCATTTTCACTGAGGACTCAGACGGTCAATCGGTCATCTCTTCCTCTCTTATCGAACGATCGATTTCGCGTTTGCTATGATGCGAAGAACGAGACGACTAAGAGATTATCCACAACTGCCGTGGGTTGACCCAAAGATCTGCCCACACCCAGTCCCAGTTGCTCTGCTGAAATTCAACGACCTCGATGAAACAGTCTTCCGTTGTGATGTGTGCGGAAAAGTCATGACATTGGGCGAGCTTGCCCCAACGAAGGCAAGAGGTTGATTAGAAGTGGTCTGCGAGGGACGCAACCATGAGAACGGTCAGATTTCAAGTTTGATCCGACATTGGTTAGATGATGAGACGCGCCGAATGTTGGCTGAATGGTCCTCCGTCAAGAGTGAACTAGAACGGAAGCAGCTCTGTCAGAAGTGGAGGCTCAGCAGCAGACTACACCCACCATGTATGTTTGAGCTCTCGTGAAGTGCTTCATCTTTACCGGTTGCAGTTTCGGTTGGGGCTCACTGAGATGTCCTGCATCACCTTTCGTTCTTTTCACTCGAACAAGACCAACGTGACGCGTATGGACTCAGATGAAACGTGCACGTATTGCGGAAAGGGACTCGTTAACGGACGTTGTTTCAGATGTGGAACCTGTGAACGGTGCGGAACCTAGCCGCGGAGCGTCGGAATATCCACCACGCTGGAGTAGGATATCAAGATGGGTGAGGGGGCGAGCCGGCTGGCGTTGCGAGCTTTGCGGAGTAAAGAATGGGCCTGCTCCCAACGTACTCACGGTTCACCATCTGGACAGTAACAAGTGGAATCTCTTGCCGTGGAATTTGGCCGCGCTCTGCCAGAATTGTCATTTCAAGGTCCAATGGACTGTTGACTTCTGCCAATCCACTCTCTCAGGCATTTACCCTCGCTGGCTAGGGGAACACGTGAAAGCCTACAATGTCTGGGCGCAAGGAAAAGGACGGACGCGACTCGCCTTGGCCGACTAAGACAGAGTATACAGATGCTGCTTACTCCAAGCGAGAGAAGTCAAGCTCCGCCCGGTCGTCCGGATTTGAACCGCCACACAATAGTGACTTTATGTGTGCGTGTGCCAAGCAACTCATGCACGCTAAAGACGAAAAAGGAACCCTCGAGACTCTAGGCGCACAAATACAGTACGATTGCAGTGAATGCTTTGGACCCAAATACTGTTGGAGAGATTGCTGCAGTAGCTACTTCATGCCTTTGGACATTGAACTCCCTACTCTTCGCTTCAGCTGGAAAAAGGATCGGGTCATTCAGCGTCAACGCTTATCGCATAATCATGGCGGTGGGGCTCCTTGTGATTGCACATGCGATCTTGCTAGGGACCATATTGCCCGTGGCGACCAATGGACAATGGTTCTGGATGGGGATGAGTGGAGTTGTTGGCTTAGGTATCGGTGATACCGGATACTTCTCGGCGCTTGTCACTATCGGGCCTAGGCGTTCGGTTCTTCTCATGGCTTTGTCCCCAATATTCGCGTCCATAGGCGCCTACCTAATGTTGGGAGAGACAATTCCAACATTCGCCGCTCTTGGGATAGCCATAACATTGGCCGGCGTCATCGTAGTCATATTGGAGTCAGAGGAGCGTTCAGGAGAAGAACCTGTTTCAAAGAGGCTGAGAAGCTACGGCATCTTCTTTGCCTTGATCGGGGCAATTGGTCAGGGCGTCGGCTTGGTCCTTTCGAAGAAGGGAATCTATCTAGACCCGGGAGTGATACTGAACCCGCTATCTGCAACGTTGATACGCATGATCTTGGGAGCGTCATTTGTGTGGATAGTTGCAGTAGTTGCACGGAAATTGCCTGAGCTTCGCAGAGCCATGAAGAGCAAAGAGGGAATCCGTGACACTGCTGCTGGCGCGTTCATCGGTCCCTTCATGGGTGTGACGCTCTCCATGGTAGCAGTAACCTATGCTAGTGCTGGTGTCGCCCAGACTCTGATGTCTTTGATGCCAGTCCTCATAATCCCAGTAGTGTGGATTCTGTACAAGCAGAGAACCAGCTTGCGAGGAATACTAGGCGCAGCAATCGCAGTAATTGGCGTTGCAATCCTGTTCCTAACCTAACGCGTTCTCGGACCGCGCGCATCCGTCTGATGGTCTATTGGCGCTTTGAAGACCCAATATGAGAGTCGCCTCAACTCTTCCTAGGACATTTGACCGCAGGATCGAAACTAGGGCGTACCACACCGCAGGAGAAGCTATGAGCTTCATTTTTGGTGGTCGCCACCAAAATCAGCGTCGAGGGATTCGAAAGATTGAGATATTGACAATGCTCTTGTGAGGCATGGCCCGTCTCTCTCAAACACACAGTTTCGCGGGTGACGTAGTTTAGACGGTGGAAGTCAGATCATTGAGTCCAAGAATGGATGTTCGAAAAACAGTTCAGGAATACGACGCAGAGAATGTGACAGTGGGCGTGCTGGGATCACACTCCGCGGAAGAGGTAGGCGTCGCCTCGAAAGCCATAGGGCTTCCCTGCGTCGTGGTTTGTCAGAGAGGCCGGGAGTACTTGTATGTGAAGCACAACCGAGCTCTCTTTGAACACATCATTCTCGTTGATAGATTCGCCGATGTGGCCAGTCCAGACATACTCAAGCAGTTGAAGGAACTTAACACGGTCTTCATTCCCAACAGGAGTTTCTCCGTGTACGTTGGCTATGACGTGATCGAACAGCGCTTTCCTATACCCCTCTACGGGAACCGACTGTTGCTGCGAGCCGAAGAGAGAACCGAGCTGAGAAATCAGTATTGGCTGCTGGAAAAAGCGGGGATCAAAACTCCCAAGAAGTTCGAATCCCCAGACGAGATAGACCGACTCGCCATCGTGAAGGTTCAGCAGAAATCAAGACCGCTTGAGCGGGCGTTCTTCTACGCGACCTCAAGGAGCCAATACGAGCAAAGAGCCGAGGAACTGCTTAGGAAAGGAGTCATCGATGAGCGGAGCCTTCGCAAGGCGAGGATCGAGGAGTACGTCCTTGGGCAGAAGTTCAACGCAAACTTCCAGGGCTGGGCGCTCACGGACGTCTTCGATGACTTTGACTTCGTCGGCTTCGACGATCGCAAGCAGACCAACCTGCACGGCCTTCTTAGTCTGCCTGCACGAGATCAGCTTTCAATCGACATCGCCGTTAGAAATGAAGAGATAGGCCACTACGGCCTCACAATGAGGGAGTCGCAAAAAGCGCTGATCTATGAAGCCGGAGAGGCGTTTCGGCGAACTTGCCGAGAAGAGTTCCCGCCTGGCGTGAACGGGCTGTTCGCCCTCCAGGGGGCAATCGCGTATGACTCGGACGACCCCGAGAGCAAGCGTCTATGCTTCTACGTATTCGACGTAAGCCCGAGGATACCTGGATGTCCCTGCGTCGGACCAACCTCACCGGAGATGCGACGGCTCACGCTGAAGTACGGAGAACTCCTGAAGAAATATGGCCTTGACCGGATTGAGGCGCCGATGGATCTGCCAATGCTGGAGATCAAAGCTGCAGCCGAATCCGGGAGACTCGCGGAGATTGTCACATGATCTCTAGGCAGAAGATTGCGGAGGTTCTGGCAGGATACGACCCGCGCAAGTTGACCGTAGCAACCATCGGCTCACACTCGGCACTCCAAATCTTCCACGGCGCAAAACAGGAGGGGCTACGCACCCTCAACATCTGCACGCAAGAAAGGCGGGCAACATACGAATCGTTCCCATGGGCGAAGGCAGACACGTTTCTGATCGTTGAAGACTTCAAGGACATTCTCAGAGAGGAGACTCAGGCACAGCTTATCGAAGAGAACAGTATCGTAGTTCCACACGGCAGTTTCGTCGAGTACGTGACCGCTAAAGCGATTCTTGAGAAATTCGCAGTGCCTATGTTTGGAAACAGGGAGAGCCTCAACTGGGAGACTGATAGGAACAGGCAGCGGGCGTGGTTGGAGTCTGCTGGTCTCAGGATGCCCAAGGAGTACAAGACCCCGTCGGACCAAAGAGTTTTCGTCAAGCTTCCTGGCGCCAAGGGCGGACACGGGTTTTTCACAGCGAGCAACGAAGAGGAATTCCACAGGAAAATCTCTGAGAAGGTAAACGGAGGAGAAATCAAACCTGAAGACGCCCAAAACGTCGCCATACAAGAATTCGTCGTAGGTGTCCGCTACTATCTGCATTTCTTCGCGTCACCGTTGCTGAAGCTTGGCCTGCCCGTCCGGGGGTCAGCTCTTGAGTTACTCAGTATGGATAAGAGGATCGAGCCTATTGACGAGAGTTATCGAGGCCTTCCGGATGTGCCGGCGCATTTCTTCGATTATACGGTAACCGGCAATGAACCCGTGATAGTGAGGGAAAGCCTTCTCCCCGAAGTTCTAAGGATGGGAGCGAGGACCGTCGAGAGGTCGATGGAGCTCTTCCCGCCAGGCATGATCGGCCCGTTCTCTCTGGAGACCATCTTTAGCCCAGGCAAAGGTTTCACCGTATTCGAAATTTCAGCGCGCATAGTCGCCGGCACGAACCTGTATCCTATGGGCTCGCCTTACTCTGCCTATCTTTACAAGGAACCAATGTCAACAGGGCGACGCATAGCACGCGAAATCAGTCTGGGTTCAGAAAGAGGACAGCTTGATCGAATAGTCTTCTAGGGCGTGGTCTTCCTCTCGCATACTCATGAGAGCCGGAGACAGTCATCTCGCGTCACTCCAATTAGCAACCACAGATGACAAATCCGTTATCACGTGTTCCAAGCATTCATTACTGAGATGGCTCTGCTACGTGAAGAAGGCTTTTCTTAGCTTGGGAAGAACTACAGGAGTGTCTGTGCGAGTAGCACGCTGGAGAGGATGCCGTAGCGCAGACGATCGCTTCAACTGAAAGTGCTGTGGATGACTGGTCCGAAGGAATCATGTGGAGTTGTAGGAGCTAACAGCGGGAGCGCTGAGGTGATTGGTGATCTTTGGCATGCGATGTTGGCTCTTCAACATAGAGGCCAAGAGGGAAACGGAGTCTTCACGTTCGACGGGTCGAGGTTCTACCATCGGAAAACGCTAGGCCTGATAGATGAGATCGATAACTTCGCGCCCTTGCACGGCACGTGTGGAATTGGACATGTCAGATATTCTACGACTGGACTGTCCCCACTTGACCCAACAATACGTACCGACTCCTGCCAAGAGCTCATGGAGACTGCACTTCAGCCGTTCTTCGTCAACTATCCCAAGGGAGGGATAGCGCTTTGTCACAACGGGAACTTGGTGAACTATGTCAACCTGAGACGAGGGTTGACGGATCAGGAGCGGTTCCTAGCTTCAGACTCTGACGCCGAAGTCATTCTAGGATATCTCGCGAAGGAGCTGTCCGAAACACGAGATTTCGAGAAAGCGGTCTCGAAATTTGCATTGACCATGGAAGGAGCATACTCCGCGGTAGCGATTACAGGCGAGCAGGAACTGATCGCGTTCAGAGACCCCCACGGCTTCAGACCCCTATGCTACGGAAAGAGAGGCGACACAACCTTCTTCGCCTCCGAGAGTGTCGGCCTAGACGCCGTCGGAGCCGAACTACTCTCTGACGTGAAGCCGGGAGAGATTGTCACAGCCAAAGCACACGGAGAAGTTGAGAGACAGACAGTCGTGCCCTGCGAGAGAACAGCACATTGCATGTTCGAGTACGTGTACTTCAGCAGACCAGACTCGACGATAAACGGAAAAGAGGTCTACCCTATCCGAATGAAACTAGGGGAAGAACTGGCGAAGACCTACAAAACGGATGCGGATGTGGTCGTCCCAGTACCTGACACGGCCAGACCAGCCGTCGAAGGCATATCGAGAATCACTGGAATAGAAGCATCAGAAGGACTGATCAAGAACCGCTACATCGGCCGGACTTTCATAATGCCAGGTCAAACCAGAAGAGAAGACTCAGTAGCCCTGAAACTGAACACAGTGAAGTCGGTCCTGAAAGACAGAAAAGTGATAGTTGTTGACGACAGTATCGTAAGAGGGACAACTTCCCGCAAGATCGTCAACTTAGTTAGGGCCGCGAGGCCGAAGAGCGTTGAGTTCTGGGTCACCTGCCCTCCAATAGTCTCTCCTTGCTTCTATGGAATCGACATCTCCACTCATGCAGAACTCATCGCTGCGTTGAAGACCGTTCCTGAGATTGAAAAGGCGCTGAATGTACATCGTCTTTGCTATCAGATGATCGAAGGTCTGGTGAAGGCCATAGGCTTTGATCGAGATAAGCTCTGCATGGCCTGTCTCACTGGAGAGTATCCGACTCCGCTAGCACAGAAGATCGCGGACACGATGAAGAAGAGAGTGGGAGGAGAAGACAAGCGCAGGTACTGGGAGCGCGAACTTCCCAATGAATAGGACCAACGTGCTTGTCATAGGATCGGGAGGGAGAGAGCATGCATTGGCCTGGAAGCTCAAGCAGAGCAAGCAAGTTCACAAGGTCTTCTGCGCTCCAGGCAACGGCGGGATCCCGAACAGCGTTCCGATCAACGTATCAGATTTCGAAGAGCTAGCAGCGTTCGCGCGGCGAAACCATTGCTTCACAGTGGTAGGGCCAGAGGAACCACTGACCAAGGGAATCGTCGACTACTTTCTCAAGGAAGGCTTGGACGCGTATGGAGTGACGAAGGAAGCGGCAATAGCCGAGAGCAGCAAGATCTGGGCAAGATGTTTCATGAAACACAACGGCATTCCGCACCCAAACTTCGAAGCCTTCGAAGACCCCGCAACCGCAACAGAATACGTGAAGAAGAGAGCATTGCCGATCGTTGTCAAGGCTGACGGACTAGCGTCCGGAAAAGGCGTTGCGGTATGTCGCACAGAAAAGGCAGCGCTTGAAGCAATCAACGATATGATGGTGAAAAAGAAGTTTGGCAATTCCGGCGAACGAGTCATTGTGGAAGACATGCTGGTTGGCGAAGAAGCCTCTTACATGGCAATCGTCGACACAAAGGCACGACGATGCATCCCCTTAGCCTCCTCGCAAGATCACAAACCCATCCTAGACGACGACGAAGGGCCCAACACTGGAGGAATGGGTGCCTACTCCCCCGCTCCAGTTATCGATAGCGAGATACAGGAGAAGACGCAGAGAGACACAATAGAGCGATTCATCGACGGAATGAGAGGTGCGAATCTGGAGTTCAAGGGCACCCTCTACATGGGCCTCATGGTGTCCGAAGGTGTTCCCTACGTTCTAGAGTTCAACGTCCGGTTCGGGGATCCTGAAACTCAGCCCGTACTCGTCAGAATGAAATCGGACCTTTTCGAGTACCTCGAAGCATGCGTCAATGACCGGCTGGCTGATATGGCCAATATTGAGTGGTCGACGGAGGCGGCAGTATGCGTCGTAATGGCATCCTCCGGCTATCCTGGACAATACGAAAAGGGGAAAGTGATCACAGGTCTTGATGAAGCGGCACGAGCCAAGAACGCGGTTGTCTTTCACGCTGGGACGAGCGTGAAAGGATCGGACATAGTCACAAGCGGTGGACGTGTGCTGGGAGTCACTGCGCTCGGAGACACGATACCGCAAGCAATCGAGGAAGCCTATCAGGCCGTCGATCTAATCCACTGGGAAGGAGAATATCATCGAAAAGACATCGGAAGAAAGGCGCTGAGACACATTCTTGCCGCCTAAGAAGATCTTCGACCCTGAGCGTCGCCCGAAGCCGATGAGAGTAGCATGCTTCATGTCGGGCTCGGGAACGAACGTTGTCAAGATTCTCGAGAACCGATCACAGAGAGGCAGCAGATGCCCGTACAAGGTAATCCTAGTATTCTCGGATGTCTTTGACCCGTCAAACCAGAAATGCAAAGCGCAGCTGATATCCTCGCAACATGGAGTCGACTACAAGTGCAATGACATCATGGGATTCTACAGGCGGCATGGTCAACAGACAAAGAGGGATCTTTCCCTCCGCCCTCAATACGACCGGGTCATAGCCGATCTGATCGCCGAATACGATCTCGACCTTGTCGCGCTCTGTGGATACATGAGCATATTGACGACTGCTTTTCTTGGGAAGTACGAGGCGCACGTCGTGAATGTGCACCCCGCTGACCTGTCGGTGAAGGAGGCAGACAAGAGGAAGTACACCGGCATTAATGCCGTCGGAGACGCCATATTGGCGGGTGAGAGGACACTTCATTCCACAACGCATGTTGTGAGACCAGAGGTGGACTACGGAGAGATCCTGATGCGATCCCCGCCGATAGAAGTAATTCTTCCAGAAGGTCTCAGTCCGCATGACCTTCGCAAAGGGGAGAATACCGAGATCCTGAAACGAATTGTCGCCGAACATCAAGCTAGGCTTAAGGAGGAAGGTGACTGGGTAATCTATCCCAAGACTTTGGAGATGATTGGCGAAGGCCGATACGCCCTCGACGGACAAGGGAACGTCTACGTTGACGACGTATTGATGCCGAACGGATTTCGCCTCTGAAGATGGTGAGAACAGTCAGATGGTTAACGTTGGCATCCTAGCCTCAGGAAGAGGATCGAACTTTGAGGCAATGCTACAGCATCAGAAGCTAGGTGTTTTCGTCGGAGTCAACTTAAGCGTACTAATTTACAACAACCCTGAAGCCCGTGTGAAAGACACAGCAGCGGAATCCGGAATCCCAAACTACTTCGTGGACCATAGCGGCAAGGATCGGACTGACTTCGAACGGCAGCTAGCCGCAATCTTAGATTCGCATGACGTACCGCTAGTCTGTCTCGCCGGTTGGGACAGAGTAATCGGCTCAGAACTGTTCCAGAAGTATCGCTGGAGAATGATGAACATTCATCCGGCGCTTCTTCCTTCATTCGGATGGAAGGGATTGAATGCAAGATACGTGCATGAAGCTGCTTTGGAATACGGCGTGAAGTTGACAGGATGCACAGTCTTCTTTGTTGATGTAAGCGTTGAGAAAGGACCCATAATACTCCAACACCCCGTCAGGATCCTAGAATCCGAGAGAGAAATGTTTGCAGTTAGACGAGACGAGGCGATTCAGTCGCTGTCGGACAGAGTATTGATCCACGAACATAGGATGTACCCAAAGGCAATCCAGCTCTACGCAGACAAGAGACTTAACGTGGAGGAAATTACCACACACGACGAGCGCAGCATTCGAACCTCCAAGGCTGTCACTATAGACCTCAGCGATGACTGGGAAAAGAAATGGAATGAGAGGCAACGAGCATTCATTGGGTGGCAGAGGAAACAGTGGACTGAACGAGGAAAAAACATGAACGAGGAATAGATTTGCCGGTGATAATGCGGGCCGAGTCCATCTTTCAACAGACGAAAGAGAGAGTCGCAAACGAGGTACGAAAATTCAAGCAGGTGGGAATCACGCCTGGCTTAGCAGCCATACTGCCAAAAGATGATGCGACAGCCAAAATGTACGTGTCGATGAAGCAGCGAGACTGCAATGAAGTCGGCATCTACTCCGAGGCGTGGGAGATCTACAAGTACGCGCCTGAAGAGACGGAGAGGCAGCTGTGCGCCAAGATAGAAGAGCTGAACATCAGAGACGACATCACCGCCATTCTTATCCAGATGCCTCTTCCAGACTTCATCGACAAGCACAGGCCATTCGAACTTCTCATTCCGGAAAAGGATGTTGACGGACTAACTCCTAAGAATAAAGGGAAGCTCATGAGCCGCTACGATTTCGAGAATGACGTACTGCCCTGTACCGCCGCAGGCGTGATCGAACTTCTCGATCGATACGGAGTAGAGATCGGAGGCAAGAATGTAGTCATCATCGGACGTAGCGACCTGGTTGGAAAGCCTCTCTGGAAACTCCTTGAGGACCGCAACGCGACGCCGGTATGCTGTCACCGAGCAACGCGGAACTCGCTTGACAGAATTAGAGAGGCGGACATAGTAGTATCAGCCGCCGGAAGGCCGCCAGAACTGTATCAAGAAGACCCTTTCCGGTTGACTTCAAACATGATCAAGGAAGGAGCCGTTGTGGTTGGAGTCGGTGCAAGGAAAGACCCCGTCTCCGGAAAATTACATTTTGACGTGGACTTTGACGATGTCGCATCCAAGGCCTCTTACATCACGCCGAATCTAAAGGGGGTGGGTCTGATGACCCGCGGAAGACTTCTTTGGAACACCATCCTAACTACACACGGTTTGGAGAAGAACCTTCTCAACCCCTACTGAAGGGCACGCTAGGTTCGGGATTCGATCAAACGAAAGAAGCCTTGCTTGAGGGCAAACCTCGCAAACAAACAGGAACATGTAACTGGCCAGGTCAGCTCATCTTGAGGATGTAGTTGATCATAGACTCGAAGATCGGCTTGCCATCCGCGTATTCAGGAAGATTTGACAACCGCGTCCAGTCAGGCAGCTGGTACCCGAAGAACGCCCTCTCAGGATGAGGCATCAAACCCATCACCGTTCCGGTGTCGTTGCATATCCCAGCAATGTCATACATCGATCCATTCGGATTATGCGGAAAGAGACCCTCAGCGAGCTTTCCATCGGATTTAGCGAATCTGAACACTAACTGATCGTTCTCCAGAAGCTTCCTGAAACATTCCTCCTCCCTACCTCTTGGGAAGAGCAGTCTCCCCTCGGCATGCGCGATCGGTAGGCGTAGAAGACTCGCTTTGCGGATTCCCCGTGTGAATATGCATTTGCCGGAATTGTCGTGCCTGACGTACAAGTAATCATCCGACGAGGTCCAAGTGCAACGATAGCCAGCCGGCACGTTGCCGGCCAGAGCTACGTCAACGGAACCGTCCATGTTCCCTAAGGCTGGAAGTAGGCCTGTCTCGACCAGAACCTGGAAACCGTTGCATATGCCTAAGATCGGACGATGTGCACCTGCAAATTGCCGAAGCATTTCTCCAAGTTCATCGCCCAGAACATCTGCCCAAATGGCTCCGGCTCGCACGTAGTCGCCGTAAGCGAATCCGCCTGGGAAAACAAGCCCATGGTAATCGAGCAAGTCTTCCTTCTCAATGGCGCTTTTCACGTGAACGATATCTGCGTTGACTCCAAGTGCATCAAAGGCCTGTCGTGTCTCTTCGTCACAATTGGTTCCACAGGCTCGCATGATGCATATGCGGATGGACTTGCGTCGCATTCACGCCGCCTCAACAGATCTCTTCCAAGCGGCACGCAAGTCCACCAGGTCCATGCTAACTTCAACATGGTTTCCTGTTCGGATAATGAAGTGTCCGTCGCTTCGTACCTCACCTACCATGCCGCACGGGACCTTCCGCGTTAAGCTCTCGAATTCTCGTCTTTTACTTGGATCGACCTCAACGAGGAATCGTGTGTTTGACTCGGAGAATAGAGCTACATCATATCGAAGCTGCCCTGACGATGGAATTGAATCTAGATCCAGATCCAGCCCAAACTTCGTTCCGAGAGCCATCTCGGATGCGGCAACCGCAAGCCCGCCCTCCGAAAGGTCATGGCATGACCGGACACATCCACTGTCGATGGCCATAGTGACAGTTTGCATAATCCTCTTCGCGATCGGAAACCTAACCCTGGGAACAGAGCCTCCCGTGATGCCTCTCAGCATGAAGTACTCGGAGCCGCCCAGTTCAGGGTAGGTTGCGCCGACCAAGTAGATTCGGTTGCCAGGCTTCTTCAGCTCCACAGACACCGCCTGGCGAACGTCGGGGATTATGCCGAGAGCTGTCACCAGAAGCGTGGGTGTCACTGAACCAAGTGGCGACTCGTTATACAAACTGTCCTTTCCAGAAACGAATGGAGCTCCGAAACCCTTCGCAAAATCATAGCATCCGCGACATGCCTGCAGAAGGCTTCCCATCCGATCGGGCTTTTCTGGGCTCCCCCACGTGAAATTGTCGAGTAGAGCTATCCTTCTACCTCCGACGGCGACGTTGTTTCTCAACGCCTCATCAATCACAGAGCCAGCCATCCAATACGAATCCTGCTTTCCGTAGTTCGGATTGATCCCACACGCAATGACAACCCCTCTGTACGAGTCAGGTAGAGGTTTCAGGACGGCGGCATCGTTCGGCGCAGCGAAAGCTCCCTGAAGAGGTTTGAGCACGGTGTTGCCCTGCACCTCATGATCGTATGTACGAATTACCGGTTCTCTGGTTGTGATGTTTGGCGCCGAGAGAAGCCCAGTGATCGCCTCCTCAAGATCGCTTGGTGGATCGAATGTTGGTTCGACGGTGTGGACTGTATTGACTTCAGCGGTCCTCCTTACCTTCGGGGGTGAGAATAGGAAACGAAGATCAATCTTGAGGACAGGAATGCCCAGATGACGAACGGATAATGTTCGACCGCGAGTGAATCTCCCTAATACTGTTGCCTCGACGTCTTCACTTTCGAAGATGCTCAGCGCCTCGGTGAGTCTTCTCTCTGGAACGGACAGCAGCATCCTCTCCTGAGACTCGGACACCCAGATCTCCCAAGGCACCATAGGTGGAACGGTCTCTTTCAGAGGAACATGCTCAAGTTCCACCTCAGCGCCGCAGCTGGATCTGTGAGCCATCTCACTGACAGCGCAGGAGAGGCCTCCTCCTCCAAGGTCCGTGATTCCAGAGGCGAGCTTACGGTCTCTGATCTCCAGAATCGCGCGTTTCACTTTCTCTTCTTCTATTGGGTTCGGAACCTGAACTGCAGAGAGAGATGTTACTTCGGAGCTTTCCGCCAACTCGGCGGAAGCGAATGTCACTCCATGAATTCCATCTCTTCCCGTCCTGCCTCCCACAAGGAGAACTATGTCGCCCGGCTTGGTGTTCCTGACGAATCTGTTCATCGGAACTATGCCGACGCAGCCGCAATATACAACTACATTGCCTACGTAGCTTTCGTCGAACAGGATCGCTCCGTTCACGGTCGGAATGCCCATGTTGTTACCATAAGCTCCTACCCCGGCGACGACGCCGTCGTATATGTAGGTGGGGTGATTGACTCCCCTGGGCAGGGCATTCTTATCGTAGTCCAATGGGCCGAAGCACAGCACGTCCGTGCAGGCGATTGGTTTAGCCCAGACCGCGAGTATATCCCGGATCACGCCGCCGGTTCCTGTCGCCGCGCCCCCGAAAGGTTCGATGGCTGACGGATGATTGTGCGTTTCAACTTTTATCGCGATTGCGTAGGTGACGCCTTTCCTTCTCTCGAAGAGCACAATCCCCGCATTGTCTCGGAAGGTGTCGAGGCACCATGCCGGCTTGAGTTCTTTGACAGGTTTCGCGATGAACCTGCTGAGCAGGTCCCTAGCTAATACTCGGCCTTCCGGCGTGACTACGTCTCCTTTGAACGTCTTGTGAATGCAGTGCTCCGACCAAGTCTGCCCGAAGGTCTGGAGCTCAATGTCTGTTGGGTGCCGCCCCAGTTTCCCGAAATACGCCTTGAGCACCTTCATTTCGTCCAGAGAGAGGGCGAGGCCAAGATTAGCGCTCAGATTCAGGAGCTGCTCCTCGTCCGATTTGCCAAGATCGATCTCGAAGAGCGGGTAAGAGACATCTTCCCTTTTTCTGTAAGCGTCGGGGGTCATCCGACTTCCTCGATCGCTAGCACCTGAGCATCATCTTTCACCGGGTTCATCGTTGGGGGCCCGCCGTAGATCTGCAAGGCTCGCTCCTCAGCTTCCTCTCTTGAGCTCGACTCAAGATAGATTTCCCAGTACTTCCCGGATCTGATCCTGCTCAGTCCTTGGATTCCCTTCCGATTCAGTCTTCTGCTCAGTGTCTCTCCTTCAGGGTCTGAGACTCCCTCGCGAGGTCGCACCACGATCTTGATTCGATAGAGCACATTCACACCTCTAACCATGATTCCTACGTCTGACCGTAAACGAATTTCCCGAGACTGCTCTCGATGACAACCTGATTTCCATCAGGACTAGATTCGACGTAACCCATCTCTCTGGCCTCAACTCCAAAGCTCTCAGCGATGCTGAGCGCCGAATCGACGGCTTCCTGTTCGAGAATCACTTCGAAGCCCACTCCCATGTTGAAGTCTTGATACATGTCTCGCCATGTCTCGCCTGACTCTTTCTGTATGAGAGTGAAGATGGGATCTGGCTGTAGAGTGAGGTGTTTGATGTAGCGTAGTCCTCTTCCTAGTTTGAGGCATTTCGTCTGTCCGCCGCCTGTGTTGTGCACGAGCCCCGTCACAGAGGAGCCGACAGTGTCGAGGATTTTGAATACTATTGGAGCAAAGATTCGCGTTGGAGAAGTGATTGCGGCATCAATCGTCATTTCCAGCTCATCCACATAGTCTCCAACTCTGTAACGTCCAGAATATCCTGGCGTACCCTGGCCCAGGATTTCCGAGTACTTCTTCTCGTACTCGCCCGTAATCAGGCAGTGTCTGGCAAGCGTGATTCCATTGCACATGATTCCGCTGTTCAGTTTGCTCTCGTAGTGCGCCTTCCCTCCGCTTCGTAGTCCGACGATCTTGTTGCCTGAGCGGATTCCTTGTCCCGTGATCACCTTCGACAACTTGACCCTGCCCTCCATGAATCCAGAAACATCCAGCGTCGACAGCTGATCCGGCAGATCCGCAGTCTCGCCGCCGTCGAATGGCAATGTGACGTTGTGCGCACGTAGAAGTTCGCTCAGCTCGGTGAATTCCGAGTTGAGAATTTTAAGCAGGTCCTCTTTGGGGATCTTGGATTTGTTCAACGCCACGTAGTCAACGAAGCTGATAGGAACCGCGCCGACACACGCTATGTCATTCAGGTTCATAGCGACAACATCCTGTCCGATTCCCTTGAATGCTGTCAGTTTCCCAGTCTCCTTGTAGTTGAGGTAGCTCTGGACTGGTTTGCTACCAGCGCCGTCCGCGTGAGCAATCAGCGCGTATTCCGGAAATTGCGGATCCTGCTTAACGGCACAGAACGCCGCCGGATACAGTGCGCGTATGCTAGGCTTGAAGATCTCTATGCCTTTCTTGTGTATGTCCACACCTAGCTTCTCGTATCTCGATTCGGTCATTCTTGGAGGTTCTCCCAGCGGTGAATCATGTCTCTCGGCCGCATGTGGGAAGTCGAATTCTCAACAGAGTTTCTCTCGCTTCAGTCTATCCTCCCAGTATGCGAGAACCTTGTCTACTTTCGCTGATGCTATTCCTATGTACTTGGACGGGTTCCGTATCACTTCCATCTGCTGAGCAGAGATCTTCTCCAAGTATGGTTTGAGGGGCTTGTCGGACAGAGCCAGTTCCACTATCGGTCGGCCTGTACGGGATGATTCGATGCTTAGCCTCCTAACATGTTCATAAGCCTGCGGATCCCCAGATAAGGCAAGAAGAACGTACAACGGCTCAGCCACTAACGAGGGAGAGGCTTGCTCAAGGTTCCGTTTCAGGTTCGTTCTGTCAACCCGAAGTTTTCGTGACACGTTGGCAATCCTTCTAACGCAGAAGTCGAATCCAACAAGGAATTCGGCATCATACCTTTGAGAGGCCGAGTTTGTGAGGTCCCTCTGATGCTCCGAAACCTGATCTAGATACTTTGTAACTATTCTCGGGACGAATTCCTTCCATAAGCTCTCAACATTCTCGAAGGTGATCGGGTTGCGTTTCTGCGGCATCGTGGATGAGCCAACCTGGTCCTCCTCGAAGGGTTCCCCAACCTCGCCTATCTCCGACCTCTGCAAGTGACGCATGTCTCTCGCGAAGTTTGCCAAGACTCCCCATGCAGATATCACCGCATGGATCAGGTCTGTGAGGCTTTCAGGCGGGACGATCTGAGTTGATATGCGCGCTGGCTTGAGGCCCAGTGACGACAGAATGTCATTCTCCAGCTCCTCTGGTTTGCTTGTCAAGAGTGAGAGCGCGTTGTGAGCCCCAACCGCTCCGGAGAATTTCCCGACCAGTTCGCGTGTGGATTGTGCGAGTTCTAGCATCCTTGAACCCCAGCGGTCCACATACTGGGATATCGCGAACCCGAAAGTTATCGGCTCGGCGAACTGACCGTGAGTTCTGCCGATCTGAACCTCATCTCTCTCACGTTTTGCCAGCTCGATCCAAGTTTTCTCAAGCGCGACCATGTCAGGGATGATTACGGCCTCGACGGCCTTTCGATATCTCAAAACCCTAGCCGTATCAACAATGTCATAGGATGTTGCTCCAAGGTGCACGTATGGTTTTGCGGCATCGCTCACCTTTCGCTGGATGACGTTCACAAGCGCACGCACGTCATGTCTTACTCGCTTTTCCTCATCCTCAACCTCAGACGCGGTGACGGTGTTGGCTGCATTCGCGATCTCCGCTGCAATGCTTGACGGGCAAATACCGTGACGCGCCAGAGCCTGCGCAAGAGCCCCCTCCACAATTGCCTGATACTTGACAGACGCCTCCGCGGATAGGTACTGGCCCAAGTCCCGTACTGAATATCTGTAGTCCGTGGGAGAGCAAGCGCTGAATTTTGAAATCAAGTCTTCTGGCATCTCTCCCCACCACCCAACTCTTCGATAACTTCGCTTAGACTTCTCAGCTGCAGATCATCGATTTGCATGCTTCCATCAAGAACCTCGCAAGCTCCAATACATCTCTTTGAGACTTCCTGTATCACCATCTGAGGAAGTCGTGGCGGAGCCCCGTCTCCCGTGAACCCATGGTACTCTCTCAGGAAGACTCGAAGAAACTCCTTATCCAAAGCGTGAGCTTCCTGCTCCTTTCCAACTGCGAAGTATTTCCTAGCCCAAAAACGTGCTGAGTCATGCGTAGGAGGCTCATCGATCTGAATCAAGATACCCCCAGATCTTCCGTACTCAACCTTGAAGTCAGGCAATATTATGCCCCTGCTTCTTGCCTCATCGCGGTAAAACTCGTAGAGCCTGAAGGATGCTTCCTCAAGGACGCGCCAATCGTCGCCGGTCAGTAGACCCTGCTCGATAGCTTCTCGCTTGGTTATGTCGAGATCGTGACCGATATCCGACTTCGTCGTAGGAGTAAGGATGGTTTGCGGCAGTTCCTCGGCCATCTCTAGCCCATCTGGTAGTGTGACACCTCCAAACTCCCTTTTCCCTTTGGAGTATGCTCGCCACATGGAACCATAGAGGCAGCTTCTGACAACCCATTCGATATCTATTCGCTTTGCCTTGACCGCCCTGATCGACCGATCATCAACGCATTTCAGAAAGTGATTAGGTACTATCCCGTTCGTCCTAGTGAACCAGTAAGCGGACAGCTTCGTGAGTGACTCGCCCTTCCGAGGAATCTCGTCCGGTAAGACAACATCATATGCACTGACTCTATCCGAGGCGACTATCAACAGCTCTTGACCTAGATCGTAGATGTCCCGAACCTTGCCTCTGCGAAGAAGTTTTAGAGAGCCGTCCAACCTAGCTCGCCTTGGCCTGCTGCATTCTCTGGTCAGCCTTCTCGTTCTTCAATTGCATCTCCCTTTGATACTCTCTGACTTTGCGGGCCAGGTCCTTGTCGCACTCTCCGAGTATCTTGATGGCTGCCAACGCGGCGTTCTCAGGATCGCAGCTAACAAGCGGCGCTACACCCCTCGGCATTCTAAGCGACGAGTAGATGTCGACATTCCAAGCATCCGCCGGCTGCGGGGGACACGCGATGACAGGATGTTTCGTCTTGAAATCGACGAACCCCGAGAGCGCGTTGGACATACCAGCGACTGTGATGTATACGATCCTTACATCCAGTTTCTCGTACTCCTCGATCATCTGAAGGAGCCTTTCCGAATCCTTGTGAGCCGAGGCTACTCTGAGATCGCACGTCACTCCAAACCGATCCAGAACCGATCTGATCGGCGTAGCGAATGTATAGTCGTGCTCTGAACCGAGAATTAGAACAACCCTGTGATCCGACATGAACCAAGATAGAGGCAACTTGCCCTTATCTTCTTTGACTGAACTTCCTCTGGCGCGCTCCATGATGATGTATTGGCGCTTGGAGAATCTACATGAGAGTCGCCTCAACTCTTCCTAGGACCGGAGGAGGGACGGCCTGGCCCTGAAGTTGAGGGATATCAAGACCGAAGTGATGCGGGAGAAAGATGGAAGCTACACGATGGCATGCTCAGCGCTTGGCGTGTATTCAGTAGGCAAAACTTTGAGGGATGCTAAACGGAACTTCGAGGAAGCGCTTGATCTGCACCTGTCCGTCCTCAGAGAAAAGGTAACTAAGCAGATAGCAACCATCGCACCCGAACGCTGATTTCTGGTCTGGTCTTTGCCTCGTCTGAGACCAATTCACGGGAAGGATCCAATCAGGATTCTTTGCAACAACTTCGGCTTCTCAGCAGTTAGGTAGAAAGGTAGCCATGTGACCCTTCAACGCAACGATACTTTTGTCACGGTCCCCTTAAAGGAGATACAGGTTGGTCTTCTCAACAGAATTCTAAAGGACTGCGAAATATCAAGAGACAATTTTCTGCATGTCATGTGATGGAGGAGGGTTCTCAGTACAGCGTTGGGGGACTCGCACTCGCGTGGTCGTTGGGCGCCAAAGGGAACACATCTGTTTTCCACCTCGGCACTGATAATGACTGGTAGTGTTCAGATTCTGCTTGGCTGGCCGTTCAACTTTCAGAGGAAAAGAGATGAAAAGGTGGGATGGGTATTGAGGCTGGTTTGGTCGTTTACTTGACGTATGTGGGCACGGTAATCTTCGCAGGTTCGAACTCCTTGATCTTTCCTGCCAGAAACATCTCGTATGCTGATAGGTCCAGGAGGCCGTGGCCGCTGCAGTTGAAGGCGATTACTTTGGCTTCGCCGGTCTTCTTGCAGGCAAGTGCTTCGTCTATTGCGCATTTTATGGCGTGCGCTGTCTCGGGTGCCGGGATCAGTCCTTCTGTGCGTGCGAGGATTAGTGCGGCGTCGAAGATCTCTTTCTGTGTGTAGGCTACAGATCTCATGAATTTCTTGTTGATGAGATAGGAAATGAGTGGCGCCATGCCGTGGTATCGCAGACCGCCTGCGTGCACTGGCGGGCAGGCGTACTTGTGTCCGAGCGTTAGCATCTTCGCAAGCGGTGTCGTCTCAGCGGTGTCTCCGAAATCGTACGTGTAGACTCCTCGGGTCGTATGCGGTACCGCCTTGGATTCACAGGCAATGAATTCGGAGTTTTTCTTACCCGCCAATTTGTCCATCATGAATGGGAATGAGAAGCCTGCGAAGTTGGATCCGCCGCCGACGCAGCCGATTAGCACATCTGGATAGGTGTCGAGCATTTCGAACTGTTTCTTCGCTTCTAACCCCACGACGGTTTGATGCATTAGCACGTGGTTCAGTACCGAGCCGAGGCAGTAGCGCGTGTTCTCGTTGGCGAGCGTGTCCTCGATGGCTTCGCTGATTGCAATTCCCAACGTGCCTGGATGACTCTTATTCTCCTTGAGTAGGCTTCGCCCGAACTTCGTCTGGTTGCTTGGGGATGGGAATACTTCTGCGCCCCAGGTCTCCATCATGATTCGGCGGCCAGGTTTCTGGTCATGGCTGACGCGGACCATGTACGCTCGGCATTTCAGATCGAAGAAGGCGGAGGCCATCGCTAGAGCGGATCCCCATTGGCCCGCCCCTGTCTCCGTGACGACCCGCTCGGTTCCTTGAGCCTTGCAGTAGTACGCCTGAGCTATCGCAGTATTCGGTTTGTGGCTGCCGGCGGCATTTGTGTACTCGCATTTGAAGTAGATCTTCGCAGGCGTCTTCAGGTAAGCCTCGAGACGACGTGCTCGGAATAGTGGCGTGGGTCGAGGCAGGCGCAGGTACGCGTCGAGTACTTCATCCGGTATCTTGATGTAGCGTTCTTTGGAGTCTTCTTGGCGTACGAGTTCCTCTGCCCATATTCGAGGATGCAAGCCCGGGCTCAGCGGTTGTTTCGTGCCCGGGTGGAGCAGCGGCGGAAGCGGTTCGGGGAGGTCCGCCTGGATGTTGTACCACGAGGTCGGTATCTCATCTTGGTTCAGGAACGTTGCACAGTGGTTTCTATTCGACATTTGATTTCACCAAAACTTCGGAGGCCGCTTCGATGCGTCTTGATCCACGTGAGGAGGTTCAGTCAAGCGGTTGCTGGCTGTTTGCCGCCCAAACGCGGTCACCTGTCATCGGATTTGACCTCCGAATTGGGCCGCGTAGGCCAGCGTCTAATTTAAAGCTATGCTGTACTATAATGTACGTTGAAGTACAAATGTGGAGACAGATATCCCACCGCCTCGCAGACTACCCAGGCCGCCTCAAAGTCGCCAGAACACTCGTCGAGCTAGGGCTAAGCGTCAAGGAAGGCAAGATCTTCTGCGGAGACGTGGAACAATCCGAACTCAAAATGGCTCGCGCAATCGGCGTCGACCGACGCACCGTCAGAGAAACCGCCGAAATCATCGAATCCGACCCTCTCCTACAACCCGTCTTCAAAGGCCTCAAACCTGCAGGGCCATTCCTCCCGAATGTCGCTCGCTTTCTGGGCTACCGCGTGATAGAGATCTACGCGGATCCTCATGCGGTCGGAATTGTCACCGAAGCATCGTCGTTGATCTCTCAGGAAGGCATCGCGATTCGGCAAGCAGTCGCCGACGATCCGGATTTGACTCCGGAGCCGAAACTCACTTTTGTGGTGGAGAGAGAGCCATCCGGCGATGCCATTCAGAAGATGCTTAAGATTCGCGGCGTAACGAAGGTTGCCACGTACTAGCTGGGGAACGCACTGGAATTAGCGGATCTCATTTCGATCGCACGTGAAGCCGGGGAAGGGCTTGCAAGAGACTTCGGCAAGAAACATCTGTCAGAGATAGTTGGGATCGGTGACTCCGGAGACGAGACGATCCGCGCCGACAGTCTCTCCGAGCAGATCGTACTCAAACGCCTCAAAGAGATCGGCAATATGGAAGTCATGTCCGAAGAAGCAGGCCACGTCGTCTTCGGTAAACCAGAGTATAGGGTGATCCTTGACCCGCTCGACGGGAGCTCGAACTACAAACGCGGCATCCCACTCTTCACTGTCTCCATTGAAGTCCTAACTTTCCCGGCCCTGGAGCACGTGATGGCGGTGATCTATGAGCCGATGAATCGAAAGATGTTCTCAGCCGAGAAGGGACAAGGTGCATTCATGGACGGCTCTGAGATTCACACCAACCCGGAAAGACCATTCAAAGACTGTCTGTTCGACTTGGATCTCCACACAGCCGCAGACGAGAAGAAATTCACCAAATTCGTTGAAGCGTTCCGCAAATTCGGGCTCGGCCTAAAGAGTTTCCGCAGCGTTGGATCATGTGCGATATCGCTTGCCTACACTGCTTGCGGAACACTCGACGGATTTCTTGACTTTACCAGGAATAGCAGAATGGTCGACATAGCCGCCGGGCTATTGATATTGGAGGAAGCAGGAGGCGTCGCTACCGACATTCGCGGCAACCCGATCACCGAGAAATATGATTCACTAATCGCATGTTCAACCGAGGAGATCAATCGAAAAGTCAGGCAACTACTGCTAGACTAGGTTGACACGAGGCCTTCGTATGTCCGGCAAGAATCCGGAACGAGTCATACGTGCCGAAACTATTGTAGACGCGACCCGCGACGAGGTGTGGGATGCATGGACCACAGAGAAGGGCATCAAGTCCTTTCTGGCTCCGGCCTGCAGTATTGAACTTCGTGTTGATGGTCTTTACGAGATCTACTTTGACCCCGAAGCAGAGCCAAGCCGACGAGGAGGAGAAGGCGTAAGGATTCTGGCGCTTGAGCCTAAGAGGATGTTATCGATTACTTGGAATGCCCCTCCTCACTTGAGTGAGGTTCGAAAGCAGTGGACCCATGTCACCGTGAGGTTTGAGGAGACTCGGAAAGGACAGACGAAGGTGACGTTGACGCATGATGGTTGGGGAGAAGGAAGAGAGTGGGACGATGCCTTCACGTATTTCGCAAGAGCGTGGATTGAAGTCGTTCTTCCCCGGTTGAAGCATAGATTCTCCGTCGGTCCATTAGACTGGAACAATCTCCCAAAACTGAGTTAGAAGCGTCGAGTTGAGATGCGATTCTATCGACGGATTTCGCGTTAGCGAACTGTCCGTAGGCTATATGCTAAACGCCTATGAGCGATGCACGGTCGTTCTGCGCGAAGTGGTGGCTCGCATGCAAACCATAGCAAGGCCAAAACTGTTCGGGTCGCTCATATCTGAAGTGCTGAATCGTGATCTATGCACGTTCTGCGGTGCCTGCGTCGCATCCTGCCCGGTATACATCCTTCAAATGCAAGACGAGAAACCCACAATGAAGGGCAAATGCGAACTCTGCCAAGTATGCTACTACTCATGCTCGGCGGCCGAGTTCCCGAAAGATGATGTCGAACAAGCGATCTTCGGACGGGCGAGAACGGCTGACGAGCAGATCGGCATCTACAAGACCGTAGCGAATGCTCGCTCAAAGAAGCAAGAGATACTCCAGAAGAGCCAGGATGGCGGAGTTGTCACATCGATCCTCGGCTACGCGCTTGAAACCGGAAAGATCGATGCTGCCGTCGTGACAGGCATCGACAAGAAAATGCCATGGAAATCACTCCCAACTGTCGCCGTGGACTATGCTGACGTTCTGGAGGCGGCGGGCACAAAATACACGCCTGCGCCGACGCTCATCGGGCTCATGTCAGCCACGCAAGAGTACGGAAAGGAAAATGTCGCCATCGTAGGTACCCCATGCCAAATCCGATCGTACAGGAAAATGCAAACATCGCTTCTCGGGGCAAAGAAACTTGCGAACACGGTCTCACTTGCGATCGGGCTGTTCTGCATGGAGAGTTACCGTTACGATCAATTCATCGGAGATTACCTGCGAACCAAAGGCGTCGATGTGACCAAGGTCGGCCGTTTTGCGATAAAGAAAGGTAAGTTCAGAGTCACCATCGAAGGGCAAGAGGTTCTGACAGTTCCGATCAAAGAGCTGGACGAGTTTGTGCGGTCAAGCTGCAGAGTCTGCGAGGACTTTACGGCCGAATTCGCGGACATATCAGTCGGCGGTGTGGGCTGTCCGGAGGGATGGTGCACCGTGATCGCACGCACAACTCGCGGCGAGGAATTCCTCTCAGAGGCTGAGAAGAGCGGCTGGATAGAGATGAAGCAAATAGACGCAGGCAAGTTTGGAATGGAACAGGTGCTCAGAAACTCAGCTAGGAAGAAGACCAGCATCCGAAGTCATCCTGCAGGCGATTTGCAGAAACAAGCATCAGTTCAGATTCAGTCGCCCACGCCATGAATCACACGAAGATCCCGTCCACGTCTAATTCAATCTCGCCTTTCCTTAGCGATATGATCCGTAGATTGAAGGATACTCATCGATCAGTACTAGGTTGAGTCTAAGGACGTTGACGTATGGTTCGCCAACGGCCCATAATGTTCTTTCTACGTTTTCATCGACAGTGTGTTTGAGTTCGTCTGATGGGATTCCAGTTGTTGAATGTATCCTCGAGATTTGAGAATAAGCGTCTTGAAGGGTAATGTCAGGGTCCACGCCGGAGGCTGAATCGTTCCGTGGATGGAAGAACATCGGGGAGGTGAAATTCTGCGCAATCAGGCTGGAGCCTACGTCGCGCCCGTGGAAGTGTATTATCTCTCCGTTTGCCTGAAAGGGTAAGAGAAGTTGCCCAAAGCCTGTCACCACCAGCGGAAAGAGAAGTCCACACAACGCGAGTGAGATGATTGCAAGTCTGACCGTGGGTCCATAATCATGCTTGTTCTCGCTCAATTTGGCAATCTCCTA
>Ga0187878_1000252_pt1 | contig 66553 bp, 68 predicted proteins | sample June2016WEW_17_1_FD_132979 | JGI IMG/M metagenome (GOLD analysis project Ga0187878, IMG submission 132979) | Peatland microbial communities from SPRUCE experiment site at the Marcell Experimental Forest, Minnesota, USA - June2016WEW_17_150 | ecosystem: Environmental > Terrestrial > Soil >... | reverse complement strand
TTCAACCTATCTCCTCACGGTGTGGGATATGGTGAAACCCTACGAGAAAGACATGCACGGCCAATACCCTGATACCCGAATACTAGATCTAAGAGTCGTGACCAAGTCCAAGGGATGACCAGTACAATGGACGTTCCTTCAATGCACAAAGAACACGCACGAAGATCCGCAGCGGTTTTCATTCTGACCTGCAGCACATCGAAAGCGGAACAGAAGAGGAAAGGGCTACCTGTTGAGGATCCTTCAGGCGACATCATTGAGAAGTTCATGCGTGAAGCAGGCCACCGCATCACCGGCCGGAGGCTAATACCCGATAGACTCGTGCTTCTGCGCGCCACCGTCAGGAAGGCACTGAAGTCCGACGCAGAAGCTATTCTCATCACTGGAGGGACGGGCATTTCTCCCTCAGATGTCACCATCGAAAGCGTCACTCCTCTTCTTGAGAAGGAGTTGCCGGGATTTGGAGAGCTATTTCGAAAGATCAGCTACGACGCGATTGGGTCAGCTGCAATGATGACGCGGGCGACGGCAGGAGTAGTTCGGGGAAAGGCGATATTCTGTCTGCCAGGATCCCCCGACGGCGTTACAACTGCCGTCAGCAAACTCATAATCCCTGAGTTAGGGCATGTGCTCTCTATCGCAAGGCAGGGTAAGGCCTAGGTAATCTTCTTTTTTCGTCTAGGTTTTGTGGTCGTCCGGGGTTTTGCTCTCTTCTTCGCAACCTCTTCGGTGATTGTCGGTGGTTCAGCAGGAGTCGGGGTGACGCCGAGATACTCCATGGCGTCTTCGCTAAGGTGAAGCCATTCGACAAGTCTCGCTCCTTCGGTCGGGTTCTTCTCGAGGATGTACTTGATGTAGGGAAGGTAGCGAGGAATCGCTCGTCTCGACGAGATGTGGCAACGCGAACCTATGCTCCTGCCCAGCTCGGCTTCAATGGATCTCTTCTTTCTTGTTCTGGAAAGGAGCTGAATTCGTTCTGGGAACTTCATTGGAACCCAAGCTGGTTTCGTGAACTCCTTCGACATGGCAACTCCTGCAGTCTCCATCTCAAGCGCGTAGGGCAGTAGCTCCCAAGCGCGAGTCCGGTCGATTCTGGTATGATAAAGATCAGCCTGTGCAAGTGCGCTCATAGCGTGAGATAGGTCGCGTGGGTCATTGAGTTGTCTGGGTGCGTTCTCGTAGACCCATTCAAAGAACATGTCCAGATCCACATTGGCCAGGTCGGTAGCTCTTCGCGCTTGGAGACAAGTGGGCGATGTGAAGACGGTCTTGAGGGCATCGAAGATTGAGGCTCTACGATCCCGAAAGCCTAGCCAGGTTGTCTCCTCATAAGTGAGTTTCTTCCGTCCCGACGTGAGGACTTGGAGGTCGTTCATGATCGAGCGCATGTCTCCCTGGTTCCTGTCGACGATCAATCTGAGCGCCTGTTCGTCCACTTCGACGCCTTCTTTCTGACAGATCTTCTTCAGGTAGGGCACGGCGTCTCTGAGGCCAAGTCTCCTGTACTCGATCATGGTGGTTGCGTTTCTGATTGGGCCGATCTTTGGATCCCAAGGATCGTTTGCAGTAAGTATCACAGGTACCTGAGTGTCCTCCACGAGTCTGACGATGGTGTCGACGGCCCCTCGATCTTCGCTCAGGTTTATCCCATCTACCTCATCGATGAGTACCAGGCGAGATCTTCCGAAAAGATCTGACTGCCTAGTGGCGAGTCCAACCGTTCTCTCAAGAGCATCACGGTTTCTCTTGTCGCTAGCATTAATCTCCACGAGGTCCAGACCGCGTTCGTTGGCTGCGGCTTCAACTGACACAGTCTTTCCAGTTCCAGGCGGGCCATGCAGCAACAAGGCTCTCTTCTTTGGGGGGCCTTTCTTCCACAATTCCAGCCAATCCAGAATCTGCTGGATGGTCGGTTTGTTCCCTGCTATGTCGGCGAGCATCTTGGGCCGGTGCTTGGCGGTCCAGGGAGCGTTCATTCGAACAGCTCAGCTTGAGCGCTTCTGCGAACTTGCCAAAGCCAAATGAGCGAGCAGAGAGGAAAGCTGGACTTCCTCGTCTGCGCCCTGTATCAGCCGATAATCTATCTCCCCGGCCGCGTCGATTAGTTCGATCTTGCTCTTCTCCGGGATCGGCATCCGTAGGATCTCCGAATGGATCTGCTTCAAGATGTCTTTACCTGACAATCCTTGTTGAACCAGCATCGATCTGAGCTTCTCTCGTGCCTTGAGGAAATCCCCTTTCGCTGCAACGTCAAGGAGTTCCTGAACGTCGCCCGGTTTGGCTTTGCCGACGACCTCGTAGACTACCTTCTCGTCGATGGGCTTTCCAAGTGAGGAAGCGCCCTGAAGCGTGTTGATGGCTTTTCTCAGGTCGCCCTCGGAGGAGTCTGTCAGTGCCCGCAGTCCCGGTTCCGTTAGGTGAACGTGCTCCTTCTCAGCAATTATCTTCACGTATGCGGAAACATCCTCCGCCTCAAGCGGAACGAACCTGAAGATGGCGCATCTCGACTGAATGGGCTCAATTATCCGTCCAGAGTAGTTGCAGCTCAAGACGAAGCGACACGTGTCCGTATACCGCTCCATCGTGCGTCTGAGGGCATGCTGAGCGTCTGCGGTCATGTTGTCTGCTTCGTCAAGAACGAGGATTTTGAAGGGGACCTCGCTGATAGTGGCGATTCTGGCGAACTCTTTGACGGTGGTTCTGATTACGTCTATGCCTCGTGCGTCGCTTGCGTTCAGCTCCAAGAACGCGTCCATGAACCTCTCTCCGAACAGATCGTGGGCGAGGCATAGAGCGGCGGTCGTCTTTCCGGTCCCAGGAGGGCCAGCAAAGAGGCAATGGGGCATAGTCTTCGTCTCAGCGAACCGTTTCAGGCGGTTGACCACGTCAACCTGATTTCGCATCTCCGCAAGTGTTACCGGCCTATACTTCTCTGACCACATCGCGCTTTCCATGCGAAACACCAGCACCTCAATATGAAACGCAACAACGGCAGGCGCTTATGCACGCTTCGACGCCTAAAAAAGAATGGGATGCCTCCCATCGCCTGAAGCATGAACCATTTTCACTTGCCTCTCATGAGGAAGAACTTATGTGCCAAATCCTCTTCTCCGGAGTGACGGAGAGAAATTCTTGGGCGTAGCGTCCTCAGTGGCGGATGTCGACTTCGACTTCCAGAATTCACCCGTGAGAATAGTCCTAACGCGTGAGATCCCATTCGCTCATCCCGCGACTGAGAGACTCCAGTCAGTGAAGATTGGTCAAGAGGCTGAGGTTCCATACTGGGCAGCTGACGAACTGGTGAACGCGGGTTTTGCCAAGTACCGCGACGATGACGTACTGGATCTTCCTAAGCTTTCCAAGACGCACTGGAAAGAAACGATACCGTCTTCGACCCAGCTGCCGGCGCTGCAAGCTGAGTTCTATTGCATGCTCAGACGCTTCCTCGCGAGACTGAAGGCTGAAGGAAAACAGGATACGTCGAAGCTGAGAGAGTATGAGAAGGCCGACAACCTCTCCCGTGACGTAATCAATTGTCGTCTTCGCAAGATAGCTTCATTTGCTGCTGCGCCTGGGCCATCCAGTGATCTTCTGAAGAACATGACCTCTGAGGAACAGGCGCTGTACAAGGAGCTGAGGTCTGCGATAGGTGAATGGAAATCCTCCATATTAGAAAGTGAACCATCGTGACTGTTCTAACAGGGCCCGAAGAGAGATTTCAGGAATTTCTCCGCACATTTCAGCCTGAAAAAGGCGAATACAAGTACAGGAAGAAGCTCGGCCAGCTTCGCAGTCTCGGTCAGAACTACTTTGTGGTGGACTTCGAAGATCTCGTGGCATATGACTTGGAACTTGCGAGACTGATAGTCGACAAGCCTGACGAGTATCTTCCATACATCGAGCGCTCGGGCTGGGCCCAACTCAAGATCGAAGATCCACAATACGCCGAGGAGATCAAGAAGATCAGAGTCCGTTATAGAAAGCTCCCCGACCGCTTCTCGCTTCGAAAGGTAGGGCAAGCACAGCTGAGTAAGCTTCTCCTGGTTGACGGGATCATAGTCCGTTCAACTCCAGTTAGGCCGCTTGTGACACGGGCTGCGTTTCAGTGTAGGAAATGCAATTCGTTCACGTTCGTGGAACAATCCGGCCTCGTGATGCGTGAGCCCGAGCTGTGCGGGCGTTGTCGTTCTAAGCTTCTCGACTTCTCCGAGAAGCAGTCCACTTTCATCAACTCGCAGGAACTTCGAATGCAGGAGCGTCCAGAAGACCTGCCGCCAGGTCAATTGCCTAGAGCAATTGACGTGAAACTCTTCGAGGACCTGGTGGACGTTGCGAGGCCAGGGGATAGAATCTCACTCACAGGAATTGTCAGAGCGGAACAGGAGGTACTCAGTCGCGGGACACGACTTCGCACGTTCGACCTTTTCATCGACGCGAACTTTCTTGACATTTCGGGAAAGGAGTCAGAAATTGTCGAGATCACCGCGGAGGAGGAGGCTCAGATACTTGAGATGGCGAAGGATCCCTGGATCCACAGGAAGCTCCTCTCCTCGCTTGCGCCATCAATATACGGGTACGACGCCATCAAGGAAGCCATCCTGTACCTTCTATTCGGCGCTGTGCATAAGGTCCTTCCAGACGGAGTTACGATAAGAGGAGATGTCAACGTGCTCCTCATCGGAGATCCTGGGACCGCGAAAAGTCAGCTTCTCCAATACGTGGCACGCGTCGCGCCTAGAGGCCTCTACACGAGCGGAAGGGGATCTACCGCGGCAGGTTTGACTGCTGCGGTTGTACGTGAGAAATCTGGAGGCTTGGTGCTCGAAGCAGGCGCCCTCGTCCTTGCCGACAAGGGTGTCTGTTCGATAGACGAGATCGACAAGATGAGGCCCGATGATCGAGTCGCGATCCACGAAGCGATGGAGCAGCAGACCGTCAGCATAGCAAAGGGAGGCATCGTGGCAACATTGAATGCTCGAGCATCAGTGCTCGCAGCCGCGAACCCGGCGCTTGGAAGATATGAACCCTACAAGAACATCACCGAGAACATCAACCTCCCCGTCACGATCCTTTCCAGATTTGATCTGATCTTCATCATGCGAGACGCTCCCGATGTTGAGGTGGACACTAAGATGTCAGAGCACATCCTCACCCTGCACAGGGTCGGAGCGCCACCTCAAGAGGTACCACTGACTCCGCAGATGTTCAGGAAGTACGTCAGCTACGCTCGTGGAATATCCCCGGTCCTCACCGAAGAGGCTTCAAACGCGCTGAGAGACTTCTACCTCAGAATGCGGTCGACGTCGACCACCGCCGACTCACCGATCGCAATTACCCCACGACAGCTCGAAGCGCTCGTCAGGTTGTCAGAGTGTCGAGCCCGATCATTCCTGAGAGACAAGGTCACCGTGGAGGACACCGACGCGATCATCAGGCTGATGACGATATCGCTACAACACGTCGGAATCGACACGAGCACGGGCAAAGTGGACATCGACACAATAATGACTGGAAAACCCAAGAGCCTACGCGACCGAATGCAGACGATTCTCAGCACAGTAGCCACCATGGAGCGAGAAACTGGAGCCGTTCAAGAGTCGAAGCTCTACGAGGAACTCTCGAAGACAGCAGGATTATCCGAAGGAGAGGTGCAGACTCTAGTCAACCAACTCATCAGAGACGGAATCCTGTACTCGCCCAAGCCTGGTCATTTGAAGCGAACTGCCGCCTGAAGCAAGGAAGCCCCTGTCCATTGAGGATCGAAGAACTACCAATCGCGGATCAGATCAAACACATCCTCACCGAGAAGGGATATGACGAGCTCTATCCGCCGCAAGCGGACGCCATAGCCGCAGGCGCATTGCTTGGCAAGAACATCGTCCTCGCAAGTCCAACAGCTTCGGGGAAGACCCTCGTAGCCGAGCTTGCTATTCTGAAGAAGGTCACAGAAGGACAAGGCAAAGCGCTGTACTTGACTCCTCTTAGAGCTCTTGCAAGCGAGAAATATGACGACTTCCAGAGGTACTCCGATGTCAAGAAGTCGGACGGACACAAGGTCAGGATAGCGATAACAAGTGGCGACTATGATCGCTCCGACGAGCGTCTTGGCAACTTTGATGTTGTGATCGCAACTAATGAGAAAGCAGACTCCCTACTCCGTCACAAGGCGAAGTGGATCTCAGATGTTGCGCTAGTCGTTGCCGACGAGGTACACCTCCTTAACGAAGCTGCGAGGGGACCCACTCTTGAGGTTGTCATAACGCGACTGAGGAAGCTGACCCCGAACATACAACTGCTAGCGCTAAGCGCCACGGTCAGAAACGCAGCGGAAGTGGCAGACTGGATCGGAGCATCAGCCATCACGACAGAGTGGAGACCTGTCCCACTGAAGGAGGGCGTTTACTGTCAAAACGAGATCCATTTCAAGGACGGATCTTCCAAGACAATCCATCCATTCACAGGCAACCCAATCATGGACATTGCATTGCATACGCTCCATGAAGGCGGCCAGGCGCTCTTGTTCACTGAGACGCGCAGATCAGCCGTGCAGACCGGGAAAAGAGCTGCCGCTGTCCTCAGCAAAGTGACCTCGCCACGAGAGAAACGCGCTTCCGAGCTGGTTGCCCACAAGATTAGGACAAGTGGCGAGAAGACGCAGCTCGGTGAGATGCTCGCGGATCAGGTCGTTCAGGGGGCGGGTTTCCACCATGCTGGACTTCACTCGGTGCATAGGAGAATTATCGAGGATGCGTTCAGGCAAGGCAAGATCAAGATCCTCGCTGCAACGCCAACTTTGGCTGCTGGTGTCAACCTTCCCGCACGTCTCGTCGTGATCACAAGTCATGAGCGATACGAGGCGGGATACGGAAGGTACCCGATCTCGGTACTGGAGTACAAGCAATTCTGTGGCCGGGCGGGACGGCCTAAGTACGATGAATATGGAGAAGCGGTGCTCATCGCACAGACCGATGAGGAGCGAGATGCTCTCCTTGAGAATTATGTGCTTGCGGAGCCGGAACGCCTTTGGTCGAAGCTCGGTGTCGAGAAGGTTCTGCGCCCGCACGTTCTGTCAACGATCGCGACAGGCTTCGCGCGCTCAGACGAGGGACTCCGCGACTTCTTCTCAAGCACGTTCTACGCCTACCAATATGGGCCGCGAGCCATCGGCTCACGTTTGGCGGACATACTGAAGTACCTCGCCAAAGAGGAGATGATCGCATACGACAAGCGGGAGCTCGTCGCAACAAGGTTTGGACGAAGGGTTTCTGAGCTCTACATAGACCCCGTCTCCGCTGTGATAATCAGAGACGGCCTCTACCGAAGGGCAACGAATCCCACGGACTTCAGCTATCTGCACTTAATTGCTCGCACCCCAGACATCGCGCCTCGGGTCTACCCCAGGCGTGGTGATGATGAGAAGCTGGCTGCAATGGCAGCTGAGAGAGCCGAGCAGTTCATGTGTGAGATCCCTGACGAGCTTCTAGGATCATTTGACCCAGGCTACGAAGATTTCTTGTCGGAGGTCAAGACAGCTGCGGTTCTTCTGGATTGGATCGAGGAAACCTCCGAGGATGCGATACTAAACGCACATAGAGTCGAGCCAGGAGACCTCATGAGGCTGGTGCAGATTTCTGACTGGCTGCTCTACTCTGCCTACGAGCTTGCGGAACTCTTCGGACACAAGGACCTCCGTAAACCGCTCGGGCAGCTGAGACTCAGAGTGGAGAAGGGTACCAAGGCCGACGTGATACCTCTGCTGAGCCTACAGGGCGTGGGCCGAGTCAGAGCCCGAGCGTTGCACAATGCAGGATTCAAGGCCATTGAAGACATACGTAAAGCCTCGCCGTCAGAGCTAGCCACTGTTCCGCTCATTGGAACCAAATTGGCGAAGAAGATCAAGGAGCAGGCGGGTGGGCTCATCAAGTCCGAAGAATGGGAGGAGCTCAGATCAATTCGCGACGAAACAGAACAGAGTCTCCTGACAGAATACTCGAACAGTAATGAGGCGACGGGTTAGGCCGTTAACCCTCGCGAGCGACGCTCCTGTCTGGTCTTCTCAGTAGCCAAGCGGATGAGTTCTTTCGTCTTTCCTAGGTAGTTTCGGGGATCGAAGACGGACTCCAGTTCGCTTCTGGACAGCAACTTGGCAACCTCAAGGTTCTCCTGAACAAGGTCTTGGAACGATCTATGGCGAGTGGTGTTCTCAATCGAAATTGCTCTCACCAGCTTGAAGGCTCTGGGTTTCTGCATGCCCTTCCTCACGAGTGCGCTCACCAGCGCCTCAGACAATTCCATGCCTCCAGTGAGGTTGAGGTTTCTGGCCATTCGATCGGGCGAAACCCAAAGGTCCGAGAGGACTCTATTGATGCTGATGAGCATGTGCTCCGTGAGGATGAACGCCTCAGGAATCGTGAAACGTTCAGCCGCGGACTGTGTTAGGTCTCTTTCATGCCATGTGACCACGGATTCGAGAGATGGTTGAACGAGACTTCGAACAACCTTTGCAATGCTTGAGATGTTCTCGGAGATTTTTGGATTCATCTTGTGAGGCATCGCAGAGCTACCGATCTGAGACTTGACATCAAATGGCTCTCGTGCCTCGTCGATCTCCGTGCGTTGCAGATTACGGATTTCAGTCGAGAACTTGTCGATCGAGCTGGCAAGATTCGCAAGCGCGCAGACGAGTTCAGCATGTCTATCTCGCTGGACTATCTGTGAAGTGACCTCAACTGTTCCAAGTTTCAGGTTCTCCATAGTTAGACGCTGAATCTCAAGGGCATGCTCACCCAGGCCCGCCATCGTGCCAACTGCCCCGGTCATCTTGCCGACGACAACACGCGGCGCACACTCACGAAGTCGTGAAATGTGTCTAGAGATCTCTCTCATCCAGACTGCGAACTTGAGTCCGAGAGTAATTGGCAACGCGTGCTGGCCGTGTGTTCTGCCCACACAAACAAGATCCGAGTATTTCTCCACGCGCGTGAGGAGCGTGTGTTCGAGCTGGTCAACGCGCTTCAAAGTCAGCTCAAGGGCGTCCCTGATTTGCAGTGCCGTACCGGTGTCCAATATGTCACTTGAGGTTGCCCCCATGTGAACATACTGCCCGCTCTTACCACAAACCTCGGATAGAGCCTCAACTACCGCAGCGGTTTCATGCTTCGTTCTTGCCTCAATCTGCTTCACGCGCTCGAGTTTCACGTTTCGGATCGATGCTTTCTTCGTGATCGTCGCAGCGTCCTTCTGAGGAATATCTCCAACCTTTGCTTGCGAGCGTGCTAGGGCTGCCTCTACGTTGAGCATGCACTGTAGCCTGTTCTCCTCGTCGAAGATTCGTCTCATTTCGAGTGAACCGTATCGGCCGGAATCAATGGGTAGAATCGTCACCGAACACCGCCTTGGGGACAGACATATCAAAACCGTGATAGTATAAAGCCCCTGCCAACGCGAGGCAGTCCATTGGGTGCAATTGCGGCGGTCTTCTCCAAGTCCCCGATCGACGCGCCTCATCTCGTCGGCAAGATGCTCTGTGCGATGCGGCATCGTGCCCAAGATGCAGCAGCAGTTGCCTGGGGCAATACCCTGGAATCAGCGAAATCACCGGACCTCCTCACGGCATTGTCGCCTTCACAACATACAGCAATAGGATATGGTTTCACTCAGATTTTGCCCGAGGACAAGCCGCAGCCTCTCCAGGCGGAGGGAGGATGGCTCTGCCTGGATGGGAGAGTCGTCGCTGATGGAATGCTCGCCGGAGCAGAAAAGGCGGCTCGGCTCTTGGGCCCCAAGCTCACGCCCAGTGGGTTTCCCTCCATTCACCATGACGTAGATGGAGCATATGCGCTCTGTTGGTGTGCTGATGGTTGTCTGTTAGTCACACGAGATGAGCTCGGTCTCAAACCCATGTTTGTGGGTAGTCGCGGGGACTTGTTCGCGGTTGCCTCAGACCGGAAAGCCCTATGGGCTGTTGGGATAGATGAGACTGCCCCTTTGCCGCCAGGAGGTTGTCTGAAGGCAGGCGAGGGAGCACTTGCCCTTGAGTCTTCGAGACACGAGTTGGAAACCTCAGAAGCGCCGCGGGATGAGAAGGTTGACGCGGAGGAATTGTTGAGATTGCTGGTGGAATCAGTTTCAATTCAGACGGCTGGAGTTGGCAAAGTTGCGACTGGGTTCTCCGGAGGACTTGATAGTACTGTAATCGCCAAGATCGCGAAAGATGCGGGAATAGACTTGCTTCTCGTGACCCTAGGAGTTGGGCGGACACTCGAGATAAGCCAAGCCGAGCTGGCGGCAAAGACCATCGGACTGCCGATCGTCACAAGGGAGTTCTCAATGAATGATGTGGCCGCATGTCTGGATCGTGTGCTCTGGCTGATCGAGGAACCAAGTCTGATGAAGGTAAGCGTCGCGATGGCGATATCCTGGATCGCGCAGATCGCCGCCGAGAGCGGAAGACATGTGATAATGCTTGGACAGGGTAGCGACGAACTCTTCGGCGGATACAAAAGATTCGCCACGATCATGGGCGAAAGTGGAACGGACGCGGCGTCAGAGGCGATTTCCGAAAGCATTCGTAGAGCACATGAAGTCAACTATCAGCGCGACGAGCAAGCCGTCTCCGCACTTCGTGCTGAGCTTAGGCTCCCCTTTGCGACAAAAAAGATCGTGGAGTTCGCCTCTAGAGTCCCGCTGGTTATGAAAGTAAAGTCTCCTTCAGATAATTTGAGGAAATGGATTCTCAGAGATGCGGCGGTGAAGCTTGGCATTCAGACGATGATTGCAATGAGAGCCAAGAAGGCGATCCAGCACGCGTCAGGTGTAGAGAAGGCAATTCGGGAGATCGCCAAGAGGCACGGGCTTTCGGCTTCGGACTATCTGGAACAGAGGTTCATGACGATTAAGAACGAGTCTGGAGCAGCTGGGGATCGTTCCAATGTGGCAAGCTATTAAACAAATGACATACCCTTCAACTGTATAGGCGCAAGGTGGGAACCTTGTCCGATGTAGCACACTTTCTGCCTAGGTGTCCCAGATGCGGCTATGGTCTTCGCATGGTCCGGGGATACTGGTGGTGCGATTTCTGCCGGGTCACCATTATGCCTCAGCGTGGACCCTCGATTAGCGAAGCGATTCGGCGTACGGGTGAAAGGCTTCGACGATTCTTTTCCCCACCTCGACGAAAGCCCTCCGTCTTGATATACCCACAAAACGTCTCTTCCACACCGGAACAAGGCGTGTCACTTGCAAGATGCCCCAAATGTGGAGCCCTTACACCGAGGAATGCAGCCGCGTGCGTTCACTGCGGAACTGCGTTCGGCCAACGCGTAGAGATGCCTGTGCCAAGAGTCACACCCGTTCCGATGGTCTCAGAACATGATGAAATCGTATACCGATACGTTGTTGAGAAAAGGGGAGAGATATCGCTCTCAAGGGCCTCGACGGACCTCCACATGACAATCTCAGAACTCCAAGCGTCCATACGTCGACTGGAGGATTCTAGGAAGATTTCCCGAGAAGGCTTAGGCGGAGGTTAGAACAGATCAGAATTTCAGGAGGGTACCCCCCTATAGGGGGTAGGGGTCCGCTTCAGGTCTGTTCGGTAGACAGTAGCTGGGGAGGATTACTCGTCTTTCCTTCGCTTGGCGTGGGCTGTCTCTTTTGCAGGCGCCTCGGCAAATCGCGACAGGGTCTCCGCCATCTCCTTCAGGCGGCGGTCAACTTTGTCGTTCAGTGTGTTGGGTTCGAAGGTACCGTTCTTCCTTCTGTCGCCTGCCTTGACTCCTGTTAGGATCTCTATGCCTTCGTCGATGGTGCTGACTGGGTAGATGTGGAATCGGCCGTCCTTTACCGCCTTGACGACCTCTTCCCTGAGCATCAGGTCTTGGGCGTTGCTCTTCGGTATCATCACGGATTCGTCGCCTTTGAGACCCTTGAATTTGCACACTTCAAAGAAACCTTCAATCTTCTCATTCACTCCGCCGATGGCTTGGACTTCCCCCCTCTGATTAACCGAACCAGTAACAGCGATGTTCTGCTTGATCGGGGCATCCGCCAGAGCCGAAAGTATCGCGTAAAGCTCGGTGCTGGAGGCGCTGTCGCCTTCCACTCCCCCGTAGCTCTGCTCGAAAACGAGCCTTGCGGAGAGGCTTAGGGGCTTGTTTTGAGCGTACTTGTTCGCAAGGTATCCGCCAAGTATCAGGACACCTTTCGTGTGTATGGGCCCGCCCGTCTTTGCTTCGCGTTCTATGTCGAGCAAGCCTTCTCTTCCAAGGCCAATGCTTGCGGTTACTCTTGATGGTCTGCCGAATTCAAAGTCCCCGAGGCCTATTACGGATAGGCCGTTCACTTGGCCGGTCCTTGCTCCCGACGTGTCTATGAGATATAGTCCTCGTTGGATCATCTCAAGGATCTTCTGCTGGGTGAGGTTCGATCGGTAGATTTTCTCCTCGAGAGCTTTGGTGACATGGCTCGCGTTGATGTACTCGGACTTGTCTTGGGTTGCGTAGTAGTTTGCTTCTCGTATCAAATCGGCAACTTCTGCGAAGCGTGTCGACAGTTTCCTCTGATCTTCCGCCAGCCTTGAGCCGTGTTCCACAACCTTGGCTATGGCTGAGGCCTCGAGGTGCTTCAGTCCCTCCTTCTCGCAAATGGTGCAGACAAACGAAGCATACCTTCGTAGGTTCTCTTTGTTTCTGTCTATCGTGGTGTCAAAGTCAGCCTTCACTTTGAAGAATTCTTGGAACTCAGTATCGTAGGCGAGCAGGAGTTGGTAGACCTGCGGTTGTCCAACTAAGATGACTTTCACGCTGAGCGGGATTGGTTGAGGTGTCAGAGTCTTTGTCGTCATGAACCCTAGGCGTTCATAGGCTTCCTCGATGGTTATCTTGCTATTCCTCAGAGCTCTCTTCAGTCCATCATACGATAACGGGTTTGTCAGTAGGCTCTCTATTGGAAGGACCAGATATCCACCATTTGCTCTGTGTATCGAGCCGCCTTTCACGAGCGTGAAGTCGGTAGTCAAGCTTCCAAACTCAGCTTCCTTCTCAATTCTTCCAAACAGGTTTAGGTAGGTAGGGTTCTCCTCGAAGATGACCGGCGCGCCTTTGAGCTGGGAATTGTCCACAATGACATTCACTTTGTACCTCCGGAACGGCAGCTCTTTCATCCAAGGCGCCGCTGGCTGTCCCTCGGCAGTTGTGGGTTCTTGTGGACCTGCGAAGAGTTCATAGTTCTCAAGGATGTCGGCTCTGACGTCTTTCAGGTAGTTAACGACTTCAGGGATATCTTCGTAGGATTTCTGAAGAGCATCCATCAGGAATCCTATTGCGTACTGGATTGCATCATTACTGAACTTCCTGAGTGCGGATCTGGTTTCTTTCTCCAGGGTTGCTACTCGTTTCATGGCTTCTCCGAACTTGCCCTCGAGATCCGCTCTCTTCTGATCCATCTCTTTCCTCACGTGATCAGGGATCGATGCGAGTTCTTCTTCACTGATCAACTTGCCATTCAGAACAGGCATCAGCGTCACTCCAAGGGGTGTTGCCTGTATCGAGAAACCCGACCGTTCCGCTTCGTCTCCAATATCGGAGAGTATTTTGTTTCTTCTCTCTTCCGCAGCCTTGATCAATCCTTCTCTCTTGGATTGGAATTCGTCGCTCTGAAGAGCTCTAGGAACGCTTCGTTTTACCTCTTCTATGAAATTGTCAAGGTCTTTCCTGAATGTTTTCGCTCTTCCAGTGGGGAGCTGTATGTACAAGGGTTCGTACGAATTGTGGAAGTTGTTCACATAACACCAGTCCGGGGGAGCGGGACGGTTCTTGGCTATTGCTTCAAGGAAATTCCGAACGGCAGTCGTCTTCCCCGTGCCTGGAGGGCCTGCAACGTAGACGTTGAATCCCTTCTCTCCGATTCCTAATCCGAGATTCAGAGCCCGAAGGGCACGGTCTTGTCCAATGATACCCACCAATGGTGCGAGTTCGCCGCTCGTGCGACATTCCAAAGGCTCACATTCGACTCTGATTTCCTTCGGTGAAAGCTCGCTGACCCGCATGACACATCAGAACGGAGTCTTGGACATTCTAACCTATATAATGAGCGGGATCTCACTCGGGAGCAAATGCGCATGGGTTCGTTTCCGATTCGGAAGAGGGCGAGAATGACTCTGGTGATTTCAGCGTCTCTAACTATCTGATTGTTGCCGTTTTACCTTTCTTGTCCTTGAGTGACATTTCAAGGCTTCTCGGCTCATCGTTTGCGTCCCATGATGTCTCGATGTCCGCACTCGTGAGGGGCAGATTCTCGCCGTCTGAGTGAATGAAACCCGCGTCTACCGCGCCTGTGTCCATTACGAGTTTGGTGTGTTGAAGTAGATATGGCCCTTGTGCAGCCTCAAGAGATCCTTATTCGCGATCTCCCAGTATCCCATGATCCTCGCGCCTTCATGGTTCACGTACTCGGTGAGATATTCGCCGAGAAGGGAGAAGAAAAGTGGAGATGTAACATCTGCCCAATATTCGTCACCGTATGCTCGCGTCCATAGGGTCTCCTCGCTCATCGCCATCACGTCTGACAACCATCGACAGGATCACATATATGTCCAAGTGAAAGTCAAGTTCGGACACATCCGTATCTTTGAGTTCGTGTTGTCCCCTTGTTCTAGAGTCGGCGGCACATCCAAAACGGAGGGCCTTCCTAAGGCTGTGAAGGAGCACCTGAGGAAACAGGAAGATGCCAAGAAACACTGTGAGGAGAAGATCAGGGAATATATCGAAGCGCGTGCCGGAGAGATCGAGAGGCACAGATAGTAGCTTCTTCGCCCATCAATGCCAGTCGTCGTCATTCTACGATTTCGAAGTATTCTTTGACGTTTGGGCGACCCAGATATCTGAACACGACAAGAGGCACAGCGATACCGAGCACTGCCCCCGCGGCCAACGCCCCATACAGCATAGTTGCAGCGCTATCCGCGAGCGAAGTTTCCATCTGTGCTCCCAGCAGGTTAGGAGATGCGAGGAGTACAGCTGTTAGGCATATCATTATCAAGGCACAGACAACTGCCGCGATGGAAAGAACGCGCGTTATTGTACGCACTCGCCTCATTCGCTTCAGCAGACCAAATGCAACTACAAAATCCAAGAAAGCCGAAAGCGCTAGCAACCCCCACAAATATGTGAGATCCGGAAGGGTGATCCCCACGGCTGAGAGTGGCAATTGCCGAAAAGCGTCAAGAAGCGAAGATATGAATGGGATGCTGGCAACTGCGCAAATACCCAAGAGGATGCAGTAAGCGACTAGGAACTTGGCGCCGCGAGGTCTTACCGCGTGGGCGGCAGGTGACACTTGGGCAACAGGTTCGATGCCTCTTGTGGGCTCAGCGAGCCGTGGTCCAATCGGCGCTGCCTCCAGGGCATGGGGCTCAGTTTCCAATGGAGGTGCAGTTCTCTTGACGCTGCCTCTCGTTGCAGCAACGAGCATTGTTACAGTTGCTACTAATGCTCCCCAGAAGCCATAGGAAAGGTATGCTGTCAGCGCTCCCCAAGCGCCCGAAGCCATCGTGAACAGATTAAGTCCAGATCCCAGAGCAGTAAGTTCGGTTTGCAGGCCTATTGCGAAGACTATTACCGAGATGAGGCCAACGATTCCGCCAACCAGCAGTATCCGGTTTCCCTTTCCGATTGCGATGCTGCCCACTATCGCAAAGATGCCAGCCGACGCTACAAGGGGTAGAGTGGCCCAACAGAACCAAAGGCCCAAAGAGACAACTTGCGTTGATGGGTTGACGATAATACTGGCAGAGGTCGAATAGAGATACAACGGGAAGTCGATTACAGTTGAGTTGCCAAGGCCCATGATCGGGATACTGGCCGTCAAATTCCACCACGGCATGCTTAGACTTGCGAAGGCCACGATTGCTCCGAGAATTCCAAGATAGTTGAGCTTGCTTCCAAGCGGCCTCAGAGTCCATCTTCCGACTTTCACGGCAGGGCGCGAAAGCGCAGCAGCGCCAGCGGTCTCAGGTCTTGGCGGCTCCTGTTGAACTATCCCGGAGACAGGCATGCCTGCAGGTGGAGGCTTGACAGGTGCGACAGTGACCGGCGGTGGCTGAGAAGGTTCTCGGGGCGCTAGAGTTGGCGGCGGAGGCTGCAAGTATTGATACTGGGGCTGAGGGGCTGGTGGGAGAGGTTGAGCTGACCCACACTTGTCGCAGAACCGGGGGTAGTCTTCAAGCAGCCGACCACACGTCCTGCACAGCGTCGTCAAGCGCGCTCTTCGAGATTCGTGCGCGTCTAGGCCTATTATGCCTTTGTTCTTCCTAAACCACCTGCCATGGACACACGAATATTGAGGCAGAATACCTCCATAGGAGCCAGAAAACACTGGACAGAGGATACATTCGTACATGACCTGATAGACACGGCGGGCCCGGTGGTACTCGATCCAGTCAATGTTCGTTCTTAGTGTAGCGTAGTGTGTGGACGGGTCATTCCAGCTGAGGAATGCGGTTAGCCCGAGACCGAGAAAGCGGTTTGCGTGACGTCACCAATGGCTACGATGGGCCAGCCATTATGTTCACCATGTGGGGATGGCGCAAATGGTCAAGAACTTGCAGCACACATACTGATTGAAGATTAGCCTCGCCGTCGAAGAGTTTCGCGAATTATTTCATCCGCTCTTCACTAGGGGTATTTCGGTCGAGTTCCCCATAGCCCTTGCCCAAGCGTCACTTTCGGGATTGCTGCTGTTACGGCGGAGTCTATTGGGATGTACCAGTCGTCCGCGCGATACGTAGCGTTATCATAGTATGGCACTAAGCAGTTGTAGACGGTCCGATCGTTGGCGTCAACGATCTCACAATGCTGATCAATGTCCTTTCCCCACATTCGCAGCTGGAAAACAGGCATGAGAACCGTTCCGTAAGGTCCAACCGTCACCGCCGCCCCGCTGTCAACCAGATCTCCGCAAGGTGGTTTAGGCATGGGTGGAAGTCCATACGTGCCCCTCGGACAGGTCTGCGTCCTAAATTTCAGGTTCAAGGTCGCGCTGGTCTTGTTGACTATTGTGGCTTCAATCTGAAAGTTGAATCCGCCCATGCTTTGATTCCATTCTGGAATCTTAGGCCAGATATGCGTGTGTCTAGGTTCAGGCGATCCAACATTCGAAAGCATATTCCACGCTTGCTTCACGACACCATTCTCAAGCCATTTGACCCATAGTATCCTAACCTCAAATTGAGGAGCAGGTAACCCTGACGGCATCTTGACCCACGTTCCTCAACGATCGCATCTTTGGAGATAATGCTTTCGGACCTTACTGTATCTGCGGAACTATGGTTCTGGAGGTCGCATGGAAGGACCGAAGATCCTTACTTCGGTTGCCAATCAAGACGGGTACCGCATTGGTCACAATAGTTGCTGTCTGCGCGTATCATTACGGCGCATGCGGGACAGGCACGTGCTGTGAAGTCGAGTATCTTGGCTTCAAGAGCACAGGTCCTCACCAAATCTATCGTGTTCTCGCATATCTGTCTCGATTCGAAGCCTTCTTCACTCGCTGCGATTATCTCTCCATTTGACGCAACCAGCCTAAACCTGAACTTCCCAGCTTTGTCCTTAAAGATCTCATAATTCCCAAGCATGATTCACTCACCTCTTCTTGGATTTGCCGACGACTCTCGCCTCTTCTATTATGACGTGTACGGGCTATTTCTGACTTCGTTTCTGTCATCGTAGCACGACGTTTTTCGTTGTTGGATCTCTGCTGTGCGTCGCCACTATTGTGTCAGGATCGGTATGGCGGTTGATGACAGGAAGTTGCATATGAAGCATGGAATCACAGCTGCGACGAGAACCATGTTCCTTACTGCGCTTCTCTGCGTCAGGGCACACCGTAGTGTGAAGATTCAGACTTTAGGGTTTGCGCGGACCTCGGTACTCGACGACAAAAACGGATCCTCCGATTTCTCGAAGGCTATGATGTACCGGGTCCAGTCTCGTTTACCTGCCACAGAATCTTGGCCAATGGTGTTTCGCCGTTCGTCTTCGTTGAACGTCGCTATCCCGGCGAGGCACTCGAACCGGAACAACTTGAACCTAAGAAAACTGTCTGATGACTCTTCCAGAGGCATCTCTAAACTCGTGAAGTGTCTCAAGACTCGGACGGAGGCTCCAACGCATGATGAGCCGCGTCTGGCCGTGCAACCGAGAAATTATTCGTGAGGGCAGATATGGGCGTGGGAGGGTTCCGTGGTCTGGGAGGTCATGATTTATGAACTTGGCTCGAATAGTCAGAGATGGTGTGTAGGTTTGCTGATTGGAGAAGTCAAGGATAAAGTGGTCTATAGCAAGAACATGATAATGTTGGGAAAGGCTAAGGATCTTGAGTTTGACCCAGCGGAGATGAAGGTGACTCATCTTATTGTTGAATTTGAGAAGGAAGTGGCGAAAGATCTGCTTGGAAAAATGATCGTGATTCGCCACGCCGACGGGAAAGTCCCCACTGACCTGATAGAGAGCATCGAGGACGCCATCGTTCTCAAGCAGCCCAAGAATGAGTTGAAGGGATCCATCGAGAGCCTATGACCCCTCCTCAATCACGACGAGGGGCGCGCACGTAGACTGGCCTGAACGACCTAGATCGACATATTAGCGGAAGCCAAACAAAGCCAATGCCCTCACTCCTCAACCACGGGTGAAGCCTATTCTGGTAGTTCCTGGGAAGACAACATCGCGCCAAGACGAATCCTCGGAGACATCGCCGTCGAAAAGGAGAAGCACCAAGAGCTTCTCCAACCGGTCGTGAACTCGATTTCTCGATAACTATCTGAAAACTGTTGGCGGGCCCGGTGGGATTCGAACCCACGACCTCTGGCTTTCCGCCTAGTCGTCCGCAGGCTTCCGCGAGGAGCTTAGGTCTCCCCTCAACGTCATAATCCTGGCTAGACTACGGGCCCGAGCAACCCGAGGTGGGAATTTCTCCCATTCGAGGCGCTGAAGTCTGGTAAGTGATCGTGTTGAGGCTATGTGGTTTTCGGAATCTGACTCGCTTGGCTTGTGCTCGCAAAGCTCAGTGCCCTTTCTAGGGCATCAGCAACATTCTCTCGCCCCATTGCTTCTATGTAGGGGCCGAGTCTAGGTCCCTTCGGGGATCCTAGAAGAATCCCATATAGAATCTTGAAGAACTCCGGTGGATCGACTCCGTGTTTCTTCGCGACTTCAAATATCGAATTCTGGAGGATGTCGGAGGATGCCTGCCCCCTTATGATAGTGGTCAATTCGCGGACGGCGTCCGCTTCCTGGTCGGAAATTGTCGGGGTGTGCTCTGATATTTCGGCGAAGTCTTCCGCCCAATTTCGCGCATATCCTAGGCGTGCGTCAATCCCCGGCGATTCCTGCCCGTGTAGGTAGCCGTACTCCTCCAGTTTCGTGAGGACGTACTCCTTTTCCTTCCCCTTGGGTGCCACCTTTGCAAGATAGACGAGCAGGTTGTACGGAATGTGCATGTCCGGCTGCTGTGGCGGCCTCAAGCACCAGACGTACTCATAGAGGCCTCTCAGTTCCGTGTGCTCGAACTCGTCTTGGATTACTTTCTTTCCAAAGTAGATGTCCTCGAGATTGTCCAGTTCCATCATGTAAGTTGGAACGTCATCCACGGAGAGCGTTCTCGCGCCAACTATTCGCTTCAGCATCAGTAAGATCAGAGACTGTGGTGAGGCGTAGCGCAGCCAGATCTGGGGGGTGAAGACATTACCGACTGATTTTGAGATCTTCTTTCCTGATTTGTCAAGGAACATCTCATATCTAACGTGATAGGGTGGAGCATAACCGAGTACGTCTTGGCAGATGCGATCATTGACTCGGACTGAGTCGAGTATGTCTTTGCCATATGCTTCGAAGTTGATACCTAGTGCCTGCCACCTTGCTGCAAACTCGCTTTTCCAACTCAGTTTGCCGTGGCCTTCGAGCACGTTCGCTTCGCCTCTGAACCCACACCCTTGAAGCTCCTGTCCGCGCATGTCGACTTGGCCTTCACACGAATAGAGGACTTTGTGTTCATCTGGTAGGTACTTGTAGGCGCGAGTCGTGTAGATCCTTCCACATCCGCCACATATTGGAAAATATGGGAGGACCTCGGTGTACTTCTCTTGGCCAAGTTCTTCCTTTATGATCTTTGCAACTTTGTCGGCATTCTCTAGGATCTTCACGATCTGTTGGTTGTAGAGACCTTCACGATAGGTCTTCTTGGCAGAGTAGAACGTGTATTCGACTCCGCATTTGTCCAAGGCTTCGCGGAGAAGTGAACTCATGTGATCTCCGTAGCTTTCATGACAGTTGAATGGGTCCGGTATGGACGTGACCGGATATCCGAGGTATGTCGCAAGGGAGGCCGGCATGCCCGCCGGGACTTTCCGAAGTCCGTCAAGGTCATCTGAGAAGGCTACGTACTCTGCCTTACGTCCGAGCGTTTCGACAGCGAGTTTGATAGCGTATGACCTGACGCCGTCGCCCAAGCTACCGACGTGCGGGATCCCTGAGGCGCCTAACCCGCTCTCGGTCCTGACAACGGCCGGTTTTCTCCCAAGCTCGTCTTCTCTCTCGAGGACTCTATGCGCGACGAGGTCGAGCCAGGTTCCGCGTCCAACGATCTGTCTCGACATGTCGTGCACTTCCGAATGGCGATCTGCTATGCCCCTTGCAGATCATAAAGCTTTGATGTGGTATGATCGATCATGGAAATCGCGGATTGCCTAGCCCCATCGAGAAACGCTTTTAGCGTGGCCAAGTTGCTACCAGCGGACATCTCACAGCTTGAGGAGTGAGACGAGGATCAGTCGCTAGAATCCGATACACGAAGGTCAATGAATTGTCCACCGCAAGAAATGCCTGGAACTGGCTTGTCCTGATCGTTTTCGTTGGAATCGTAGCTATGATGGACTACGTTCTCTTGAACTATCTGATGTCTCACGGTCTTGAGGCGAAATCGTATCCGATCCAGCTTGGGAACAATCAACTCTCTATCCCTCTCCTGAGCCTAACTTTCGCAGGCGTGATAATCGTGGCAATCGCTGCTTGGCGCTACATGTCAAGCACGATGTCCATCTCGGCTCTCAAGGAAATGTCGGAGCTCGAAACCGTTCGCATGTTAAGAGCGGCAGGAGTCACCCTGTTCTTCTTCAGTGCGGTGCTCTTTGGTCCGTATATTATTGGTGCGAGCGTCTTTTGGACACAGATGTCTTCCTTAGGGCGAGCCGTTCCCCAACTTGCGGGTCCTCTGCAAGGCCTATTGTCATCGATCCTGCCTGCCATGAATTTAGACGCCCTTACAAAGCTCGCCGTATCCCAGAATACGGCTGCTGCGGCACTGGTTGCGGTTTCAGGACTAATAGGCTACCTTCAGCGTCGGATAAGGCGGACGCGGTAGCCCCCCCAACGAGAACGAGCCCCGTAGGATTCGAGCCGAGTGAAGGTATTTTAGACTTCGAACATTCACTCGTCACACATCCCCTTTAAGCTGGTTGAAAGGATCAGTCGTGAGGCCATAAATGACTCAGTTCGCATGCAGGATAATTGACATACTGACCCATCGCCACACGGTCTTGTTGAACCGCAAGGACTGCGAAAGGGTGGACATTCGAGCACACGACCGCGTCAACTTGAGACGGGGCGACATAAACGTGACAGCAACGGTCGACACAACCTCAACAATCGTGAACACAGGCGAGATCGGAATCACAAGCGACTTGACCCCGGAGCTCAGTGTCAAGGAAGGCGACATTATCGAAGTAACTCTACTACCTGCACCCAACTCAGCGCTCTTCATTAGAAAGAAGATAATGGGACAAAAACTCACCCGAGACGAGATCTACTCAATTGTTCAGGATTCAGTCAAAGGAAACCTCAGTGATGTGGAAATGGCCGGGTTCCTAGTCGCAGAACAGTTTTACGGCCTTACAGACGAGGAACAAGTCTGGCTAACAAAAGCCCTAGCCGACACTGGAGAGACGATCGATTTCCAGAAGCCTGTCTACGACAAGCATTCGGTCGGAGGCGTTCCCGGAAACAAGGTGAGTCTCCTAATAGTTCCAATAGTCGCCTCCGCCGGGCTGTTGATCCCTAAGACATCCAGCCGTGCGATCACCAGTCCGTCAGGTACCGCGGACACAATGAGCGTCCTGGCACCTGTAGAGTTCTCCACCGTTGAGTTGAAGAAACTGGCCCTCAAGACAGGTGGAGCAATTGTGTGGGGTGGAAGTCTCCGCCTCGCGCCGGCAGATGACGTCTTCATCGGCGTCGAACATCCCTTACGAATCGATCCTGAGCCGCAGATGATCGCGAGCATAATGGCTAAGAAACTCGCGGTAGGAGCGGACTTCATGGTCCTTGATCTGCCGGTCGGGAACGAGGCCAAGGTTCCGTCTTCAGACGAGGGAAGGAGACTTTCATTCAAGTTCATCAACATTGGAGACAGACTTGGCATCAAAGTGCGATGCGGAATCACATACGGCGGTCAGCCGGTCGGGTACACGATAGGTCCGGCATTAGAAGCTCGGGAGGCTCTTGAAGCGCTAGAAGGGAAAGGCCCGACTAGCCTAATCGAGAAGTCCACTGCACTTGCGGGCATGCTGCTTGAGTTTGGCGGGAAGGCTGTTCGCGGGGAAGGCCAAGCACTCGCGAGGCAGATCCTCGCATCGGGCAAAGCCCTAGAGAAGATGTGTGAGATAGTTGACGCCCAAGGGGGAGACAGCAAGGTCCGGTCCACCCAAATCCAGGTAGGCGAATGCCGGGCTGAGATCATCGCGCCATGTGACGGCTACATAACGCGCGTCTCAAATGCCGCCATGAACCAAATCGCACGTGCTGCCGGTGCCCCAGTCGAGAAGGGAGCAGGCATTTTGCTCTACGGAAAGGAAGGCCATAAGGTCTCAAAGGGAGAGAAGGTCATGGAGATTTTCGGGGAGAGAGACTCCCGGGTCGACGAAGCATACAATCTGGCCATAAAGCTGTCCCCTATCAGCATCGAAGGTATGCTTCTACAAGAAGTCTCAGGCGACTAGTCCGACGAATAAGCGGGTCGACTGAGATTTCAAGTAATCAGACCGGCCGGGCCACGTCGATTCCGCTGTGGCGTTCGAGTTTGTCGCCAAAAAGGAGAAAGCAATGCCACACACCTAAAGGACCACGTGTTCGGAATGCTTGTCGTCCATGTCCACGTGCATGTCAAACCCGAGTATGTGGGAGCTTTTCGCAAAGCATCGCTTGAAAACGCTTCAAAGAGCATCAGAGAGCCTGGAATTGCTCGCTTTGATATCATACAGCAGGTAGATGACCAAACACAGTTTGTTTTGGTTGAGGTTTACAGAACGCCTGACGCCACCATTCGACACAAAGAAACCTCACACTACCAGAATTGGCGGGATACAGTTGAGGGCATGATGGCCGAACCGCGTAAGAGCGTCAAGTACGCCAATGTCTTTCCCGTTGACAAAGAGTGGGGATAGTCAAACGCAGTTCGAGTTCGCTACGGCAGCACGGATACTTTTCGGGACAGGTGCACTACGCCAAGTCGGACCAATCGCAGCCGAAATGGGTCGGCGCGCTCTGGTCGTGACCGGGCGGACATCAGCACGCGCTGGTTCTCTGCTTGATGAACTCGCCACGCACGGAATCGAGAATACCCTGTTCCATGTGGTCGGCGAGCCAACAACAGCTGCTGTCCGCGAGGCCACCGAGCGTGCGAGAAATGCGAATTGTCATCTGGTCATTGGGTTCGGCGGGGGCAGCTCGCTTGATGTTGGCAAGGCTGCTGCTGTACTGCTTACGAACGAGGGCGATCCCGAGGACTATTTGGAAGTTGTCGGCAAAGGGAAACAACTGACGCACCAATCGGCACCTTATATTGCTATCCCGACGACCGCAGGAACCGGTTCTGAGGTAACTCGCAATGCGGTGCTAACTTCACCCCTGCATGGCGTTAAGGCTAGCATGCGGAGCTCACTCATGCTACCCAGAGTCGCGTTAGTTGACCCCGAGGTCATGTATGATCTTCCGCCGGAAATCACCGCCAGCACCGGGCTGGATGCGCTCACTCAACTGATAGAACCATACACGTCCGGTCGAGCTAACCCGATCACCGATACGTTGTGCCGCGACGGGATACATCGAGTCGCCCGCTCGCTTGCTCGTGCATTTGAGAATGGCGATGATCTCGCCGCACGCGAGGACATGGCCTTGGCGAGTCTCTTCGGAGGACTTGCACTGGCCAACGCCGGGCTCGGTGTAGTGCACGGCCTTGCTGGACCGATTGGTGGGAAGTTTTCTGCGCCACACGGTTCGATCTGCGCAGGTCTCCTGCCGTACGCCATGGAAGTCAACGTCGCGGCAATACGGCAGCGACTGCCTGCCAGCGAGGCCTTGCGACGCTATGAGGAGATAGCTCAAACCCTAACCGGCAGCGGGACCGCCAAAGCAAGCGACGGCGTAGAATGGGTGAAGGAGTTGCGTAGGACTCTGCGAATTCCATCACTCGCGGCGTATGGCGTGCGATCAGGTGATTTCCCGGAACTGATCGAAAGAGCAGACCGTGCAAGCAGCACGAAGGGGAATCCAATCCGACTGACCAAGGACGAGATGCTGCAGATACTATCGCGAGCTTTGTAAGAAGAACTCGCAGTTATGGTCGTGAAGTCCGGCATATCAAACAACAAATTCGTCAAACGACTTAGCAAGATTCGGTGATGATCGCCCATGCAAGATGTCTGCCCGATCTGTAATGGCACTGTGTTTGAAGAATCACGATTCTGCAAGCAGCACGGTCGAGCCAACATGCAGGTGGAAACGGCCTTCGGGAAATGGAAGTCAGCTTACGGGGATCAACTCGACAAGAATGCGTTTCTTGGACGGGTCCTGCAACTTCCCGAAACAGGGCAGAAGGTGAAAGAAGTCATCCGCTTTGTTCTGGAGAAGGAAACATCCTGATCACCGTACTCGTCGTAACCGAGAAACCGGATGCAGCGGTCCATGTTGCTGAAGCGCTTCACACGAAAGGAGAGCCCAAGAAGTTCATCTTCAAGGGGGTTCCGATGTACGAGGCCGAACGTGCCTCGGAAAGGCTGTTAGTATGCTCAGCGCTCGGTCACCTGTACAAAGTTGACCAGACCGGCCGCTCCCGGCACAGAGACTATCCTGTCTGGGAATACGACTGGAAGCCAATCCACGCAGCTGAGCGCAACCGTGAAAGACAGGAGAAGTGGCTGAATGCCATCACCGAGATCGCGAAACAAGCCAAGGCGTTCGTAAATGCTTGCGATTTTGATGTGGAAGGCTCGCTCATAGGGTACATGATCCTGAAGTACGCATGTGCAGGAGCGGACGCCAAAGCCAAGCGAATGAAGTTCAGCACGCTTACTCGTGAAGAGCTACAGTACGCCTACGAGCACATGCTTCCGCAACTTGATTTCCCTCTCATTAACGCTGGGATCTGTCGTCACGAAGTTGACTGGCTCTACGGGATCAACCTCTCCCGTGCCCTAACGGAGTCGGCGAGGAAATCCAGCGGAAGATACGCAACTCTAAGTACAGGGCGTGTCCAAGGACCTACGCTAAGATTTGTCGTTGATCGGGAACAGGAAATCGAGACGTTCGTCCCTCTGCCATATTGGGATATTCAGGCCATTGTGGAAATCGACGGAGAGAAACTGCGCGCGGAATTTGAGATCGAAAGGTTCAGTGTCAAGACGGAGGCCGAAAACGTTGTATCGCTCTCAGATGGCAGAGAGGGGTTAGTAGAGGAAATCGAATCCAAGGTCGTTTCGCTTGCTCCCCCGTTCCCGTTTGATCTGTCTTCGCTCCAAACAGAAGCGTATAGGCACTTTAGAATTACGCCACGCCACAGCCTCGGAATTGCCGAGCGTCTCTACCTTGATGCTCTACTCTCCTATCCCAGAACTTCGAGCCAGAAACTGCCCGCGTCGATCGGTTATCAAAGAGTTCTCCAAGGTCTAAGCAGAGACCCGAACTACTCGCAGTCTGCAACGAAGCTATTGAGTCAGAAGAATCTTCACCCAAACGAAGGTAAGAAGGCTGACCCGGCCCATCCGGCAGTATACCCGACCGGCACGATGCCGCGACGATCTCTTGAACTCAAAGAATCGAAGCTGTACGACTTAATCGTAAAGCGCTTCATGGCAACCTTCGCGCCACCAGCAACCCGGGAGACGGTGAAACTCACAATCAAGGTGAACAATCTAAGATTCTACCTAAGAGGCTCCCGCATCATGATCGCAGGCTGGATCGACTTCTACAAACCGTACGCGAAGTTCGACGACGTCAACCTCCCTCAACTTGGCAAAGGTACTCGCGTGAAGTTTCTCTCCGTCGAGGCTGTTGAGAAGTTCTCGCAGCCTCCGCCGAGATACAACCCAAGCAGCTTGCTACGGGAAATGGAAATCAGCGAGATAGGGACAAAAGCTACGCGAGCTGAGATAATTGAGACTTTGGTCCGGAGAGCATACATCCGTGGGGACAAGATCGAGGTCACTCCTCTTGGAGTTCACATAGTCGACGTTCTTGAGAAGTTCTGTCCGAGAGTCCTAGACGTGGCGTTCACTCGGGAGCTCGAAGAGATGATGGAGAACATCGAACTCGGGAAGGAAGAAAAGCAGCATGTGGTCAGCGAAGCGATCAATCACTTGAGACCAATCATGGAGGAATTGAAGGCTCACGAGCAAGAGGTAGGCGAACAGCTAAGTCAAACAATCAAGCAAGCCCGGATCGCAGAGATGACCCTATCCGTTGCATGCCCAAGATGTGGTCGCGGATTGCATGTTGTCAAGAGTCGGAAGAGTGGGAAGAGGTTCATCGGATGCCTCGGGAAGTGGGAAGGAGGGTGTGACTTCGCGCTTCCGCTTCCGCAGCTCGGGACGTTGACTCTGCTTGATAGCAAGTGTAGCAAATGCGGATTCCAGCTTGTCAAGGTCGTGTCGAGAGGAAGGCGTCCGTTGGTCACGTGTCCGATGTGCTACGTCAAGAAATAGCATGCTCATTTGGTAGATGCAATCCTACTCCATGTTGCGTGCTGCCTGCCTTCCCGCAGATCCAGCCAAGCAAGCAGTCTGACAACAACCTCAAGCTCAAGCAGGAACATAGCGCGGACTACGCTCATCGGATGCGAGGTAGCCTCACGGATCATGGCTCGCGCCAGGATCAGAGTATGGTCAAGAGCAATTCCTTCAACGTTCGCGAATCTTCCCATCTGTGTTTTGATCAATAGGTGCCCGTAGGTCACTCGTCGCCGCTGGGCAATGTAGTCCGGGATCGATGAAGGGACCTTGAGAACGAAGTTGGCGTTGGCCGCATGAACTACCTTAAGGCCTTTGTCTCGAGCGAGTGTGGCTATGTAGGCGTCGTCATTCACGACCTGAGAAGGTATTCGCTCAAGAAGGCTGGTTCTGAAGCAGTACAACTCTCCCATGACGAAAGGTAGTTCACCTGTTGAGCCAAGTTCAGTCATCGTCTGTCGCATGACTCGCCATATGATCGCTGCAGACTTGGCAACTGTCCCGTTCTCAGAGTTCTCAACAACTGGCAATCCGCCCACGACAGCAACTCTCTCATCCGAGATTGCTTCTAGGATTTCACCAATGGAATCCTTGGGGAGTCTTATGTCGGCGCTCACAAGCACGAGGAGCTCGACGAGACAGTTTGCCAGGATAATGTTGATTGCGTTTGTCTTGCCAGCTCGATTCTTCTCTTCAATGAGTTCGACTTTGGGATTCGAGTTCGCGATGTCACGAACAATGCTCACAGTATTGTCAGTGCACCCGGATGCGACCACGACCACTCTCGCGCCTTGAGGCAGATCCTTCTGGTCCAGAATATCCCCGAGTAGCGTCTTGATTTTTCTCTCTTCATTGTATGCACAGACCCCGATAGTCAAGTTCATGGGCGTGCCTCAAGGGGCCACCGCCTCTCATGCGGACCCAGTGAAAAGGGAAGCCAACACGCTTATCAATAGAACTCTGACGCGGGAGCTTGCCCACAACGGGAACCGGTCTGTGGCACTCGGAGGCCCGGGAGCGGTTCCCTGCTTGTATAGAGGTAGGCCGGTCGAGTCATCAAGGCGACGGCTCGGAACTTTTATGTAGAGTTCGACGTGCTGGAATGTGTCGGTCGTAGATTGGTGGAGTCTCCTGTCGGCCTTCGCGTTTTCATCTCTCAATTTGTCGCAACAGATTGTTCTGGTGCTTTCCGCAGTAGTCTCCGGATTGCTCGGAATCTATGCCATCCATGTTTGGTTGCTTACGTTGTTGGCATTTCGGAGGAGAACACCTAAGGTGGCCGTGTCTCCGGCTGTTTGGCCATCTGTGTCCGTGCATCTGCCGGTCTATAACGAGAAGCGGGTCATAGCGAGGTTGCTTGATTCAGTCCTTGCATTTGACTATCCTCGTGACAAGCTTGAGGTCATAGTGGTTGACGATTCAACTGATGACACACCACACCTTCTTCAATCCTACCGAGAGAGGTATCCGGAGCTCATTACGATAGTACATCGGGAGAACCGCGATGGATTCAAAGCAGGTGCGTTGCAAGCAGCTCTGGATAGGACCAGAGGCGAGTTCTTCGTTCTCTTCGACGCTGACCACGTGCCCGCCCATAATTTCTTGAGAATGATGGTTCCATACCTGTGTTCTGACAATATGGCGGCATTCGTGCAGGCGCGTCAAAGCTACCTGCATGATGTTGATTCGTGGGTGGCACGTGCTCTCGGCTTAGGGACCGATGCCTATGCGTTCGTTGATCAGGAGGCTCGATTCTCGGCTGATCTTCTCACGCACTTTAGTGGTAGTGGTGGCGTCTTCAGGAAGACACCAGTGGTCGACGTGGGAGGGTGGAGTTCGGACACGCTTGCTGAAGATCTGGATTTGTCAATACGTCTACGTTTGCGTGGTTGGCGTTGGGTGTACGACAGATCGATTGAATGTCCCGGCGAGCTTCCCGCCTCGTTCACAGTTCTTCGCCGACAGCAGTTTAGGTGGGCCAGCGGTTTCGCAGGTTGTCTAAGCAAACACCTACGGAATCTGGTCACGACTAATCAGATGTCACTGATGCAAAAGGGAGAGGCTATGATCTACTTATCGGGATACGTTGCTTCTCCCCTGATCGCTATTGGTGTTGTTCTTGCGATTCTCTATTGTCTTGTGTTCCCACTAGATTTCGTATTGAATGGGTTCTGGCACAATGACTTAGCTGCGTTCACGGTCGTGATGTCTGCACTAATCTACACAGCACCACTGGCGATGTTCTCGGTAGCGGTGCATAGATCCACGAATGGCTGGCCGGAGAGGATGAGGCGTTTATCAGACCTGTTATGTCTGGGGGTCCTCTCTGTGGGGATCTTCCTGACAAGCGCCAGAGCGGTAGTAAGTGGCTTTCTTAACAGAGCTACTTACTTCCACAGAACACCAAAACGAGGTTTCGCGACAGTGTCGAAGTCAGGTGCGTGAGGATGGGTTGGATGTCTAGGATCTGTGTCACGATTCCCACGTATAACGAGCATGAGAATATTTCAAAGTTGATACCCACACTCCTCCATGTCTTCGAGGACAACGGGATAGATGGATGGGTGCTTGTGGTGGATGACTCGAGCCCAGACGGAACCGGTGATATTGTGGAAGCGTTGTCTCGGGAGCATCCGAGCATTCGGGTAATGCACAGAAAGGGAAAGCTGGGACTCGGAAGCGCCTACAAAGACGCATTTCGTGAAGCACTAATGGATCGTGATACTGACTTCGTCGTCGAGATGGATGCTGACCTATCACATGACCCTGTCTATCTCCCCGCCATCCTGCAAGGCGCTCAGCGCTCCGGCGGAGTCGGACTTGGATCACGCTACGTGAAGGGAGGACGCATTGTCGGCTGGCCCATGAAGAGAAAGATCGTAAGCTGGGGCGCGAACTTCCTCACTCGCGTAATTCTCGGCATACCCGTCAAAGATGCGACGAGTGGGTACAGAGCGTTCACAAGAGATGCTCTTAGTAAGATCGGGTATGCAGATGCCGGCACAAAGGCCTACGCTTTCCAAGTCGAAATTCTTTACAGATGTCGACGAGAAAGCTTCTCGATCGAAGAAGTACCCATCACGTTCTATGAGCGTCAGCTGGGCAAGTCGAAGCTATCAAGCGGTGACATGTTCGATTTCTTGAAGACAGTCCTTCGGCTTCGCTTCAGTTTCTGAAGCTTGCTACTTGAGCTGGCTTCGTTTGTCTATTACCAAGAGAAGCGATATGATTAAGCCCGCTGCGTACAGTACGAGTGAGGCGTTGAAGGCCGCAACCATGTCGTTCGAATACCAGCCGGCCAGTGTCACCGAGTAGAACAGTGTCGCAATTGCTTCAACGATGCCGAGCGGAAAGAGCAGCAGCGTTAGCCACAATCCAAAGCGGCGTCCAAGAAGGACTCCAATTCCAGTAGCAAGTGAGACCACGCTCAGTGCTATGAGAGGAATCAGTCCCATGTCGTAAAGGGCAGAGAAGACAAGTCCGTAGGCGCCTAATACGAAAAATATCGCACTGGCGACGAGCAGTCCTGTCGCATGAGTACGCTCTAGACCCGCTTTTCCAGCCAACGCTTTCAACTCACGGTCGGACGCATAACACAGGGTCACGTATATCATTTTCACTCATAGGCACGACCGGCTGGAGGTGGGCAAGCTTCTTCCTCCAGTGTGTAACTCCCTTCAAAAATGAACAAATAGCGCGATGATGTGCAGAGTTGTGCAATGTCGCACCATGCGAGCTGGTACCGTTGGTTCCGGACCAAATTGAATTGCATGTTTCCCGATCTCAGATCTTCTCGGGATTCACGAGATCGTTTGACGAGGCGGAATTCGTTCTTTTCGGAGTGCCCTTCGACAAGACGAGCACCTACCGGGCTGGCTCCAAGTATGCCCCGGCAGCCATTCGAGAGGCTTCATTGAACATAGAGACGTACAGTTTCCGTTCCAAACTCGATCTTGAGGATGTGCGCATCTGCGACATAGGTGATCTGCACGTTGTCGATTCCGTCGATGAAACGTTGCGTCGTTTATCGGTTGTGGAACACGAGATCCTCAAGGCGTCAAAGATCCCTATTGCCATTGGTGGCGAGCACACAATCACGTTCGGTGCAATTCGCTCTTTCCCAAGAGATGTCGGCATCGTATGTTTCGATGCTCACGCGGACATGCGAGATGAATACATGGGCGAGAAGCTAATGCACGCAACGTTCCTCAGGAGAATCATCGAAAGCGTTGGCTCGGATAGGATTGTACACATCGGGCTAAGGGCGGTGTGCAGGGAAGAACTTGCCTTCATTGAGAAGAACCATGTAAGGCACTTTTCTATGCAGGAGCTCAAAGGCCATGGCCAAGAGGAAGATGCCAGGAATATTCGACGGGCGGTCTCTGAATTCGAGAAGCTGTATGTAACAATTGACATGGACGCTTTCGATCCAGGGTTTGCTCCAGGAGTTGGAAATCCAGAGCCGGACGGCATGTGGCCTGACCTCTTCTTCACCATTCTGACAGGACTCTGCGATGAAAGGGTGGCTGGACTAGACCTTGTCGAGCTTTCTCCGAACTGCGACAATGGAGTGACTGCGCCGCTTGCTGCGAAAGTGCTCTTCGAAGCGATCTGTGCAGTCGAGTCGGCAAAGGGCAAGACCGCGGGAAAATAGGTTCAATCGGTCCGTGTCATCTTTGAAAGAAAATGGCCGTTGCAATCGTGGGTGTGAGGATATAGACGCTGGCTCATATCTGAGCCATAGAGACCCGGGAGGCCGATCCTTGGGCTTGAGTCAACAGCTCTGAAGTCGGGATTCGCTGCCAGAAAACTGTTGACAACATGTTCATTCTCCTCAGCCAGAATACTGCAAGTGCTGTAGACAAGTGTGCCTCCTTCGCGCACAAATCGTGACACGTTCTCCAGCATTACTCGCTGAGCCCGTGAGAGCACGTGTATCCGCTCCGGTGTAGTTGTCCACTTTTCAGCAGGAGACTTCCAGAAGGTTCCAGTATTGCTACAAGGAGGATCTAGGAGAACGACATCGACCTGTGTGATCAGCGGAAGTGATTTTCCGGCATCCGCGAGCAGTGGATACGCGATCTTGACTCCAAGCCGAGCAGTTTCTCGCTTCCAGAAACTCATTCTTGGAGAGGACTTGTCGATTGAGCAGATCGTGCCTTTGTTCTCCATCAGTTCGGTTAAGTGCGCGGTCTTTGCCCCAGGTGCTGCGCACACGTCGAGGACTGAATCTCCCGGCCTTGGAGCGGCTATGGCGCCCGCGAGAACACTGGCCTTGTCTTGGATCGCTATCCTTCCTTGCCTGTAGGCCTCGGTCTGCGTGATAGGTCGCTTGAAAGACAGAACCTTGAAAGTCAGCGGGAGGTTCTGGACTGGTTCCAATTCTGTCCCTGTCTCCTCGATCTCGCGGAGACATGCCGCTTCGTTCGCCAGCAGCGTGTTGATCCGAATGTAGGACGGGGCTCGGTACGCGTTCCGTTGCATCAACTCCAGAGCCACGGGTCTCCCGAGTAGTAATGTGGACGCAGATACGAACCAGGCAGGGTGAAAGAGGCTTAGAGCCGCTGCTTGATCATGGGTGACTTTCCTCATCTCCTCAGGGATTTCTAGGGCAAGGATCCGTCCGAAAATGGGCTCGATCGGCTGTAGAGTCCTCCAGCCAAGTGCGGAGCGTGCGGCGTGCAGAAAGCGGACTGTGTCATGATCGTCCGCTCCGTGCAATCTCGTCCAATAGCAGAACAGTCTGAGAAGGCTCGCTATGCCATGCTGAAGAGAGGCAAGATCAAGCTTCCCGTCACTTGCCCTCATGATGAGGTAGTCTATAAGATTTCGACGGCGAGTCGTCTCCAGGATGAGCAACTGGGCTGTTCTCAACTGGTGGCTTCTGGTGACTCCCAGTTGTTTCGAACTTCTTGCGAATGCTGTCCGTTCACTCAGTCCTTCAAGTTCCATCCAGCTCAGGGATTCGATGGCTAGGGCAACAGCATCTTGCACGATTCTCATCCACTCAGGAAATGGCCCCGATCGCCTCGGATTTCATTCGTGGCAATTGATCTCCATCACTATATGTATTTCCTGATTCTGACAGTGTCCGCCAGGCAACCGAATCAGTAGACATCCACCTGTGATGGAATACGGAGAGAAGAATCTATGCCCTGGTATTGGGCCAGAAGGAAGCACAGGACACAAACGATTTCTATCGGAGCACTGTCCCAAGTACGTTGGAGTATTTCGCTGCATGCAGACGCTCGACCAGTTCGTTTCTCCGGCGTCAGGACAGAAATCCAAGCCGGCATCTTCGGAATTGGTCGAGCTGAGATCCCCTGCAGCTCCGCGTGAGATCCCGCCCTCGTATTTTGTCTCGATCGGCTATGATGGTCAGAAGCGTAGCTGCTATGTCCGACTGTACGAGCCAAAGAGTCATAGACTCTATGATTGGTACGACGTCTCTAGTCATAGGCCCTACTGTTTTTCAGACAAGCCAAAGGACGAACTCGAATCCATCGACGCCATTTCGAAGAATCCCGGATTTGAGAGGTTCGATTCAGTGGAGAAATACGATGCACTCCGCTGCAAGCAAGCGACACGCACTATGATTGTTGCCAAGGATCCGCTGACCATCGGAGGCAAGCCCGTAGGTTCGATACGAGATGCAATTCGCGCGTGGGAGGCCGACATAAAGTACGTGGAGAATTACATCTACGACAATAGCCTTGAGCCTGGAATGATGTATGAGGTTAGAGAAGGCGTTCTCAAGAGAATCGAGTATTCGCTCGCCAAAGAAGCGACCGTCCAAGTGGCGCAGCTGCTCAGGGAGGAATCAGACGAATACAGGAAACTGGCACTCGAATGGATGCGTCTCCTTGAGTGTCCTGTGCCGACTTATCTAAGAGCAGCGATTGACATCGAGGTATTCTCTCCTGTAATTAATAGAATTCCAGATGCAGAGATTGCCGATCAAGAAGTGATATGCGCCAGTCTCGCCGGGTCAGACGGGAAGGCGCGTGTCTTTCTTCTAACCAAGGATGGCAAGAAGCAAGGAACGACCCCCTATCCCCCAAATGCGTCAATTGAATTCTACGCCACGGAAAGAGCGCTGCTCGCCGAATTCTTCAAGGCCACAGTCGTGTACCCCGTCATCCTCACGTTCAATGGCGATGCCTTCGACCTCAGGTATCTGTTTCATCGTGCGCTGAATCTGGGTTTCGCAAAAGAGGAAATGCCCATCGAGATGGGTCGGGACGTTGGGTACCTGAGAAACGGTGTACACATCGATCTCTACAAGTTTTTCTTCAATCGATCGATTCAGATCTACGCGTTTGGCCAGAAATACCGTGAGAACACGCTTGGCGAGGTTAGTGAGGCGATTCTCGGCAGAGGAAAAATCGACACATCCGCATCCGTTTCTGAGCTCGATTACGGTGAACTCGCTGCCTACTGTCTCAATGATTCCGAGATCACCTTGGAGCTGACGAGAATCGACGATGACCTAGTAATGAAACTCATCACAGCTCTCTCACGGATCAGCTACATGAGCCTAGAAGACGTATCGCGACAAGGTGTGTCCAGTTGGATACGCAGCATAATGTACTGCCACCATCGAAAACGAAACTACTTCATCCCGCGAGCAGACGAGATCCAGGAGCTCAAAGGAGGCACAACAACCGAGGCGATCATAAAAGGCAAGAAGTACAAAGGGGCCACCGTCGTCGAGCCTCGTCCTGGTGTCCACTTCAAGGTGGCTGTCCTAGACTTTGCGTCGCTGTATCCCTCAATTATCAGAAACTGGAACTTGGGATACGAGACAGTTCGTTGCCCACACACTGATGAGGAATGCAAGCAGAACCTCGTGCCTGGAACATCGCATTGGGTTTGTAAGAAGACGAGGGCTCTTGAGAGTCTCTTGATCGGCTCTTTGAGAGACATCCGCGTGAACTGGTACAAACCACGTTCTAGGGATTCCAGTCTCTCGAAGATTCAGCTGAGCTGGTACAAGGTTGTCGCTGATGCGCTGAAGGTGGTGCTGAATGCCAGTTACGGCGTCTTCGGAGCTGACAGATTCGCTCTCTATTGTCCACCGGTGGCCGAGGCCACAGCAGCGATAGGTCGATACGCAATCTCCCAAACGCTGGAAAAAGCACGGGAACTCGGTATCGAAGTCCTGTACGGCGATACAGATTCGCTCTTTCTTGAAAGTCCTGATCAGAGTGCATTAAAGAAGCTCGTTGACTGGTCCAAGTCATCGCTACGTATGGAACTCGAAGTCGACAAGAACTATCGATATTTGGCTTTGAGTTCCAGAAAGAAGAACTATCTCGGAGTCAAGCCTGACGGAAGCGTGGACATAAAGGGGCTGACCGGAAAGAAGAGACACATTCCTGAATTCCTAACGAAAGCGTTCTACGAAATGGTCCACATCCTGAGCGACGTGGAGACTCCTGACGAATTTGAGAACGCGAAAGTGAGGATAACCGAGATCGTGAAAGGATGTTACCTCAAACTGCGAAACCGTCAGTACGCCCTTGAGGAATTGGCATTCTCAGTGATGATGGGTCGTGACACTGGAAGCTACAAAAAGACGACCCCTCAACATGTGAAAGCCGCAAAACAGCTTGAGAGCACAGGTGTCGAAGTGAAGTCCGGTGAACTCATAGCATATGTCAAAGTGATTGGAGAACAGGGTGTGAAACCCGTACAGCTAGCCAAGATAGATGACATCGACATTCAGAAGTACATGGACTATCTGCGGTCAACTTTCGAACAGGTGCTTGATTCGCTCGAAATCGAATTTGAGGATCTAGTCGGAGTCAAGAAGCTTGAGTCATTCTTCTCTACTGCGAAATGACGCATTAGACAGAAGTTGAAACAGACATTGAGGGAAAACGGTCTCACCCTAGTCGGGCTACGATACATTCGGGAGGTCAAGCATAGAGACAATCTTGGAAGAATGATCGTCGCAGCGGCGAACAGGCAAGGGCTGCAGCTGGAACGTGGCGACATAGTCGTCGTGGCCCAAAAGATTGTTTCGAAAGCTGAAGGGCGGGTTGTGTCTCTTTGCAATATCAAAGCGTCTGCGTTGGCTAGAGGAATGGCAAGGGCAATGAGGAAGGATCCGCGACATGTCGAGGTCATCTTACGTGAGACAAAGCGTGTGGTGAGGCGAAGGGGGCCGCATCTAATCGTGGAAACTCGGCATGGTCTCGTATGCGCCAACGCGGGTGTGGACAAATCAAACGTTGAAGGCGAGGACCTTGTCACGCTACTCCCGAAAGATGTGGACAGATCAGCACGGCGAATACGAAAGCAGATCATGAAGAGAACGGGCAAGAACGTTTCAGTCATAGTATCGGACACTTTTGGTAGGCCCTGGAGACTTGGGCAGACGAATGTTGCCATCGGCCTCTCAGGCATGAGGCCGTGGGTCGACTACAGAGGGACTAGGGACAAGTTTGGATACGAGTTGTCGGTGACTAGGATTGCCGCAGTAGATGAACTTGCGGGGGCAGCCGAACTCGTCATGAACAAAGTTGACGGCGTGCCCGTTGCCATCATCAGGGGCTATTCGCATCCTCGGGGTCGAGGGAGTGCGCGACAGTTGATACGACCCGCTAAGCAGGACCTCTTTCGATAGAAGCGTTCTTTGATCTCGTGCTTTATTCGGCCAAGGGTCCACACGTCATCGAACACAGTGCTGGGTTTGGGGGCTACGTGGACTATGGCATTTCCGCTCGTCACTCACTAACTCTGGATAACTCAGGGTCGCAGGAAAATCACAGCAAACTTAACTATCGCTCCGATGTTGTCTAAGCCGTCAAGGAAGCGCTGTTCTTGAATTCGATAAAACCGCCAGTGCCGGTAGAGGTCAATGACGTTCTCGGCTTCTCGAGGCTCGCACTTGCTCTTACTGAGGGATCGCAGATACTCTGGTATCTCAAACATAAGGGAAGGCAATTGCTCGGTATGTTTACTGCTTACATGTATTGGGACGGCGACCTGCCGATACTCGCCTACACCTACGTCGATTCTCCCCCTAAGGCGTTCCTTGCTTACAGGAGTGACTCTGCAAAGGGTGAGGAATGGATGTTCACCGATGACGCTGATGACAGCAAATACCGATATGGGTCATTCGTGCAGGTGAAGAGCCTGCCTGAGAAATTCCTTGAGTGTTTGGATGGGCAGTTTCCTTCACCGCCACTGCCGATGCTCGCCGAGGTCGAGAGCATCAATTCGATAATGCGAACTCTTGTTCCTCTCTCAATGCGTGAAGGCACAGTTTTTCCTCTCTGGCACTTCTTACGAAATGGTAAGCACATAGTTGGAACCTGTATACCCTTTGAACACTACTATGAGGCGGATGCGCTTCCAGTCTTCTTCTATATTACCCAGGAGAAACCACCTTCCCACCCATTTGTCAAGTACGTCGCCTCAAAACCCGCAGGAGAACGTATCGATTACACAAGCAACACATCAGACGCGAAGGGTTTCTACGCGAAGATAGTGGACGTGAAGGATTTCCCGATATTCCCATAGGGCCTTGGGATCGCTGTTAGAACTCGAGGAAGACGGAGCGCACACAGTTGGAATTCAAACAATTCATCGAGGATGCAGCAAGACGCAACAAGTCACCTATTGTGTTGGCCCTTGACCTAACACGTGAAGACAGAGATGAGCTATTCAAGCGCACACTGAAAGTGATCACGTCAGTCTCTCGCTCAGTATGCGCAGTGAAATTCAATCACCAGATGGTTCTTCCGCTCGGGTTGTATGACCGAGTAGCAACATTGGTCGATGAAGTCCACGAGCACAAGATCCCGGTGATTATGGACGCAAAGATCAACGATATCGGGCATACGAATGAGTTCATTGCTTCTCAGTATTTCTCCGCGGGCTTTGATGCGGTCATAGCGAACCCATTTGCCGGTTTCAAGGATGGACTGGAGCCGGTCTTCAGGATTGCCAAGGCCCAGCAAAAAGGGGTGCTCGTGCTCGTGCACATGAGCCATAGCGGTGCAAGCGAAGGCTATGGGCAAATTGTCTTGGACGAGAAGGGTCAGAGAATTTCCCAGTTTGAAGTCTTCGCTCAGAGAGCGCTTCAGTGGGGAGCTGATGGAGCGATTGTAGGGGCGACTTTTCCAGAGACGATCGCAAGAGTTCGCTCCATCCTTGGTACCGATGTTCCGATATACTCTCCTGGAGTAGGGGTCCAGGGCGGAAGCCTGAGCAGAGCCTTGGCGGCTGGTGCAAAGTATGCCATCGTAGGTCGATCAATATACGAAAGCGATGATCCGGCAAAATCGGCAGAGAATCTGCGCCGGTCAGCTGTCGCCTCTGACTAGGTTTCTTCCGTTCTCCACAATTCCTTCTTGAGCATGTCACGTACCGCAGCTCGGATTGCTGCGCTTCTGCTCTGGTACATTCCTGCCTTGACCAGTTCGTCTAGCCCTTCGAGTATCGCCTCAGGCAGTTTGACCGTGACCAATTTCAAAACCTAGGGCTCCGCCGATCAAATGGTATTCCGGAAGAGGCGATATGACTCTTTCCCATACAGTCGATATTATACGGAAAGATTTTATTGAACTCGATTCGGTCTCAGGGGCAAGTGATGCCAATGGGCGGAGCGAAAAAGAAGAGCCTAGCACAGATGGAGAGGACTCAGGACCAGCAGGACAAGAAGCCAGAGGCTCCGAAGAAGTCGAAGGGCAAGCCACCTGCCGAGAAGAAATCGCGTGGTGTCGACCTCCCGAATTTGGAGGATACAAGGTTCCTTTCGGAACTCTCCAAGATGGGAGCCATTACTCCATATGCACTCGCCTCCCAGTTCAATCTGCGGATAAGCGTCGCGAAGGACATGTTGGAGGAACTGGAGAGAAAAAGGCTCGTCACAGCGGTCGGCGGGAACGCTAGGATACGAATCTACAAGATGGCCGCTGCCTAACCCTTTTCTAATCGTATTTTGGTTCCAGCAGCGACGTCTCTGAAGATATCGATTCCGCTCTTGACAACGCCAATGATGTTCACCGGGCTGTACGGCTGAGTCTGCCCGTAGAAGACGCACACTGCGGATCCCATGGGCCAAAAGGCAATGGTTCCGGTCTCAACCTTGGATCTTGGTTTCTCAAGTCCTATTGCGATATCAGTCTCAAAGTAGACTTCCTCTTTCCAACGAGCGATCCTTCCTTCGATCGGCATGCGTCTGAGCAGGGCATCCGTGGTCTTCGGGGCCTGAAACCTCACCAGTTCACCTTCCGCATGCCTTCCGTCTTCGAGCACAAGAAGCACTGGTATCCGGGAGACGCTTGCCATGACCATTCAGGTTGTGTCGATCCCAAGAACAGATATAGGTTTGATGCAACTGCCTACGCTCTGTCAATTGCGAGGGTCCGAAATGGCGCACAGGATAAAGACTGTCATCATGGGCGCTGCGGGAAGAGATTTTCACAACTTCAACGTATTCTTCAGGAAACGGCCGGAGTATGAAGTGGTAGTGTTCACTGCAGCTCAGATACCCGGCATTGAGAAGAGGGACTATCCGTCGGTTCTTGCGGGGTCGCTCTATCCGAAGGGAATCCCTATCATGCCGGAAGAGCAGCTTCCGACACTAATCAGAGAGAAGGATGTCGAGCTTGTGGTTCTTGCCTACAGCGATCTCTCATATGACGATGTCATGCACAAGGCATCCGTTGTGGGCGCAAATGGGCCGGACTTCATCCTCATGGGTCCCAAGAACACGATGCTCAAGGCCAAAGTGCCAGTAGTATCTGTCTGTGCAGTCAGGACCGGAGCGGGCAAGAGCACCGTCTCCAGAGCCGTGGCGAGAGTCATCAAAGCACGTGGAAAAAGGGTCGTCGTCGTTCGTCATCCAATGCCCTACGGCGACCTCGAAACTGAAACCGTCCAAAGATTCGCGACCTATGATGACATGGACAAGGAGAAATGTACAATCGAAGAGAGAGAAGAATACGAGCCGCACATTGACCAGGGAAACGTCGTCTACGCTGGCGTAGACTACGAGAAGATCCTTCTCGCTGCCGAGAATGAAGCTGATGTAGTCCTGTGGGACGGAGGAAATAATGACCTGCCGTTCTACAAGCCAGACTTCAACGTGGTCGTTGCAGATCCTCACAGGGCTGGAAACGAACTCTCATACTACCCTGGTGAAACGAACGTCAGGATGGCAGATGTGGTGGTTATCAACAAGGTGGATAGTGCCCCACCTGAGGGTGTGCGACAAGTCCGCGAAAACATAAAGCAGCTAAACCCGACCGCCACGATCGTTGAAGCGGCGTCCACGATCCACGTTGATGATCCATCCCTCATTAAGGGTAAGAACGTTCTGGTTGTCGAAGACGGTCCCACAGTCACTCATGGGCAGATGAGAGAAGCAGTTGGCGCGATCGCAGCGCACCAATACGGAGCGCACGAATTGGTGAATCCGAGACCATTTGCTGTCGGTTCGATCAAGAGAATATACGAGAAGTATCCTCATATCGGTGATGTTCTGCCCGCAATGGGGTATGGAACCGAGCAAATCAAAGAGCTGGAACAGACAATAGAGAAGACCCGGTGCGACTCCGTGCTCTTCGGAACACCGATAGATCTCCGTCGAATCATGAAAGTTAACAAGCCGGCTGCCAGGGTCCGATACGAGATACGCGAAGTCACAAAGCCCAGTCTAGAGGAGCTTCTGGACAAGTTCTTCAAGCAATTGAAGAAGGCATAGCGGGGCGGCGTCTTCTTCTTAGATCGCGCGTTTGACAGAATCGGTGACGTACTGGAGTTCTGTCTGTTTCAGCATCGGGTGCACCGGCAGGGAAAATACTTGCCGACACGCTCGTTCTGTCTCGGGCAAAGCGCTTCTTCGTGTCGACTGTAGGTCACGGTAGTACGGGAGTATGTGAACAGGTGACTCGTAGTACACTGAGCAGCCAATGTTCTTTGAGCGAAGCTTCTCAACGAGTTTGTTTCGCTTGCCTGCGTTGGCTCCACGTAGTCGTGACGTGAAGAGGTACCATGCGTGCTTTCTACCCGCTGGTTCCTTGGGCATGACCAATTTTCCCAAGACGCCTAGTTTCTCTGAAAGGTATTCCGCGTTCTTCCTGCGGTCCTGCAGAAAACCGGGCAGTCTCTTCAGTTGGACAGTGCCTATCGCCGCGGCCATCTCAGGCATGCGGTAGTTGTGCCCTTGCCTAGCAACCCAATACGGGCGTTCTTCTCCATGGGTTCTGATCCTCTTGATTTGTTCGGCTAAGTCGTCATCATTCGTCGTGATCATCCCTCCCTCTCCTGTGGTCATGTTCTTCCCGGCGTAGAAGCTGAAGCAGGCAGCATCGCCAAGGGAGCCGGCCTTTCGGCCGTTGTATTCTGCTCCATGTGCTTGGGCCGCGTCTTCGATGACGACGATTCCGCGATTGCGTGCCAATTCGGTTATCGGATCCATGTCGGCACAGAGACCGTACATGTGCACTGGCATTATGACCTTCGTCGCACGAGTGAGCACTGCCTCAATTGATTCACGCGTAATGCAGTAAGTATCTGCATCAATGTCTGCGAATGCCGGCTTGCCGCCTGCCAGAACAACAGCACCTGCGGTGGCAGAGAATGTGAAAGAAGGAACTACTACCTCATCCCCCGGCTGGATCCCAGCTGCCAAGAGAGAGGAGTGCAAAGCGGCGGTGCCCGAGGAGACGGCGATCGCGTGTTTTGCTCCAACGAATTTGGCGAACTCCTTCTCGAACTGCAGTACCCTAGGTCCTCGTCCACTCTTCTCAGTGAGGATCCCGCTCTTGAGAACCTCGACGACTGCCTCGATCTCCTCTTTTCCCATGGAGGGCTGATTGATGGGTATCATGTCGCGCATTGAGTTCACTGCCCAGGCTTCTCGTATCATGATCGAAAATCTAAGTGTTTCCCGTCAGAAAGCTATCAGATAGAAGCGGTCCGTTGCACGCGTCGCACCGATTCTTCAATGCGAGTGCAGATCAGCGAAGATCAAGTCAGCGTCTCGGTGCAGTTGATTCGTGATCGAGGGAGAATCGAACGTCGTCTTCCACGGTGTTACAAGTTAGGGGAGATCCGAAAATGTGCAAGCGAGTCCAAACGTGACCTGTTCGGAGGGCGCATTCGGACGCAACACTTATATAAAGACCGATTTTTGGTTTCGGTGTTCTTTGAAAACTGAGGTTATGATGTTTGGCCGCTCAATTTGCGGGGCAACCTATCTTGATCCTGAGGGAAGGGACATCACGTGCAACCGGCCGGGATGCACAACACGCTAGCATCGCTGCAGCTCGTATCGTTGCAGAGTCCGTAAAGTCCTCTTTGGGTCCCAAAGGAATGGATAAGATGCTAGTCGACGGTTTCGGAGATGTCACGATCACAAACGACGGTGCGACAATCCTCGATGAAATGGAGGTTCAACACCCATCGGCAAAGATGTTGGTAGAAGTGGCGAAGACCCAGGATGACGAGGTTGGAGACGGAACGACAACAGTTGTCCTGTTGGCTGGAGAGCTTCTTGGCAAAGGCGAACAGATGCTCGACAAAGATGTTCACCCGATGATAGTGGTGGATGGGTACAAGCTCGCGGCTGAGAAGGCTCTTGAGATCCTTGAGGACATTGCAATCAAAGTCGACCCCATGGACAAGTCTATGCTCAAGAAAGTCGCAAGCATCGCTCTAGCCACCAAGATGCTGTCGGAGTACGCCGACGAAGTGAGCGATTTCGTTGTCCGAGCGGTCTTGGAAGTAGCGGAGAAAGATGCGAAAGGCTACAAGGTCGACATAGACAATATCAAGGTCGAGAAGAAGCCCGGCCAATCGATATCGGATACCACACTGATCCAAGGTGTGCTATTGGACAAAGAGGTCGTTCATCCCGGAATGCCCAAACGCGTAGAGAACGCAAAGATCGTGCTTCTGAACTGCCCGCTAGAAGTTGAGAAGACGGAATTCGATGCGAAACTCAACATAAAGAATCCGGATCAGATGAAGGCGTTCCTAGACGAAGAGGAGAAGATGTTGCGTGACATGGTCGACAAGATTGCGTCCGCGGGTGCGAACGTTGCCATATGCGAGAAGGGAATCGACGATGTCGCACAGCACTTCCTTGCTAAGAAGGGCGTTCTCGCAGTACGCCGAGTCAAGCAGTCCGATATGGAGAAACTTGTGAAAGCGACCGGCGCACATGTGGTCACCAACCTTGAAGACCTAGGAAGTAGGGATCTGGGCAGCGCGCAGCTCGTCGAGGAAAGAAAGGTTGGCGATGACAAGATGACTTTCGTAGAAGGCTGTAAGAACCCGAAAGCTGTGACAGTGCTGGTTAGAGGCGGCACCCAGCGAATTGTTGACGAAGCAGAGCGAGCCATCCACGACGCGCTCTGCGTGGTCAGAGACGTCGTAGTCAACCCCAAAGTCGTCGCAGGCGGGGGAGCTCCCGAAGCAGAAATGGCAAAGCGACTACGAGCATACGCTGACAAGTTCTCAGGCAGAGAACAGCTCGCCGTCCAAGCGTTTGCCGAAGCTCTAGAATCAATACCCATGGCACTTGCAGAGAATGCCGGAATGGACCCGATCGACACTCAAGTTGAGTTGAGAACAAAACACGGGAAAGGAGCCATATGGGCGGGCGTCGACCCATTCAAGGGAAAGGTTGCAGATATGGCGAAGCAGAACGTATACGAGCCTCTGGCAGTTAAGATCCAACTCGTCCAGTCAGCCAGCGAAGCAGCAGGGATGATTCTGAAAATAGACGACGTTATCGCTGCGTCAAAGAAGGAAATGAAAGGGCCACCAAAGGGGCCAGAAGAGAGTGGTGAAGAAGCGGGCGAGTACTAGGCGCCAACAGTCCGCTCTGATCGGCCCTCGCAAACTCACGCGTTTCGAGAGGGCGAGAGTGGTTGGCGCTCGTGCTCTCCAGATTGCATTGGGAGCTCCTGTTCTGATCGACGTTGATCCTGGAACCATGTCCGCCGTAGACATAGCCATGCAGGAACTAGAGGCCGGCGCGCTTCCGATCAGCATTAGAAGGACCCTACCAGACGGAACGAGCCAGAACATCCCCTTGAAATCAATCCTGAAACAGGAAAGCTAGGATGACAGAAGTCACGCGCGAAAGCGTCACAGAAGCAGAAGAGAGCAAGTACTGGCGCTACGCGCTCATAATACTGATCATAGTCTCATCGTTCTTCCTGGTACTCAGGTTCTCAGGCCGAGCCTTAACGGTCGTAGAATTCGAGATACTCGTCATCTACTTGCCAACTCTCGTCTCTGCCCTGGTCTATGCGAATACGATTCGCCACATGATTCAACGGTGAGGGGCGCGCACTTCTATCCAAAGTAACGCTGTGGCATGACAAGCGGATACAGAGGGCGTGTCACCTGCTCCTGAACAGACAGGCGCGGCTGAACCGGGCCAGCCCAACAGAGCGGGCAAAACACTATCCCGGATGAGAAGCGCACGCATGATCTGCAGAGTGTGCGACCGCACCGTCCACAGAGGTGCGAGGCCATTGCTTGTGGATGGAAGGAGCATCCAACGTGCACTTCAGGCTCAGCTGTCATTGGCGGCTCAGTTGTCACTGTCTCAGATTCAACCTCGGTTGAAGGAGAGAAGATCTTGACTCCGCACTTCGAACAGTAGTTCGCCTCGTCTCGGTTCTCATGTTCACAGCTGGGACACTCTATCACCATAATCATCATCTTCATTTTCTTTCTCTGAGCAGTTAACCTTTGCTGCTCGGTTGGTCGTGCGAAGCCTTGTTGCTGCAGGTTCTCACTCTATGACAGGCTTACCGTCCTCAAGTCGGAGTCTTATGAGCGTCTTGACCTTCACTCCCGTTTCCTTCTTCACGCGTTCGACGCCTCTGAACTCCACTCTCTCAATGACTGATACAGCGTCCGCCATCTTGATCCCATGAGAGAGGAGTTCCTTGATGATCGCAACATAGGTTCCGCCCGTAGCGATTATGGAATCAACCAGTAGCACCGAGTCTCCTGACTGCAGACCGTTCGCGTACATCGTCTCCTCCGCATATCCAGTCCTCTTCACGATCTTGATTTCACTGGGCAACATGTAGGATTTCTTCCTGATAACGAGCATCGGAACACCCGTAACGAGGCTGAGCGCTGCTGCAATCTGAATCCCCATCGCCTCAGGCGTAATGATTTTGTTCGAGCGCTTGACATCACTGATCCTCGCAACTTCGAACGCGCAGCCCCAGAGCGCCTCGGTTGGGATCTCAGGAACGCCTGAGCTGAGTGGGTTCACGACGTATTCATAGTAGCCCTCTTTTGACGGGATGCGGACAATCGTTGCTTTCCGAAGGTCCTCCCTTATTGCCTCGAGCCAGTCCATGGAATGAACACATGGCATTGCGGAGCATCTATCATACATAGCATTTACGCACGGAACGAGACCGAATACCCGAATAGATCGCTCAAGCCAGAGTGCTCTGTGAGGGCAGGTCATTGCCCCCGAGGGGGGCTACCATCACCAATGCCTCTGCTCCATCGGCATAATAGTGGGACACTCGCCTTGCTAGTGAGAATTCCAGTTTCTCGTACAACTTGATCCCCGTTTCGTTCGTCGCCCGCACCTCTAGGTAACATTCATCGGCCCTCATCTCCTGCAGTGCGTCAAGTGCCTGCTTCACAAGCTCTGAGGCAATGCCGGCTCTCCTGTATTCGGGCATCACGGCTACGGAGATGATGTGCCCTTTTCGCACGAACTTCAATCGCTTGATATCCGAGAATCCGTGCTCGATTCGGCACATTATGTAGCCGACTATCTGAGTTCCAACCTGGGCTACTTTGAAGGCACTGGGGCAGTTCTGGAATGTGTCCATAAAGAAGAATGATGCATAGTTCTCAGGAAGACATGTCCTATTGATCTCGATGACGGATTCAAGATCTTTAGTATTGAACTGTCGCAAGGAGAACTTCGTTTCCGTCAGCATCGCAATTCTAGCGCCACATGTGACTGCAGGGATACTATAAGGCATTTGGACCGCAGCTTCTGGATGGAATCAATACGTTTAAGTAAAATCGCCTTTCGATCCAATGGCCTCAACGGTAGGAATCACAATTTGTCATCGGTTTCATGGAGCTTCTCGACTAGGGATAGTACCCATCCTGACCTGACAGAGCTAAGAAGAATTGTTCAGCTCAGGTTCAATGTGACTGATGCTTATGTTGATGAGCACGGAATTCCGAGTTTTCGCGTAGACAGGGAAGCTGCCAAGGACAAATTCCAAGCCCTGATAGGCGATCTGAAGCCGCTTCAGCTGAGTGCATCAGTTCGTTCTGACTCGGACAGACTTCTAATAAGGATCTTTCAGAGAATCCAGGCGCGGCGCTCGAACCCGCTCATTAATGTCGTGTTGATGGTTGCGACGATCGGAACCATACTCTTCGCAAGCTACAGTCTCACCTACTCCATGGATCCGCAAGTCCTCAAGACGGTCTTCGGGCATCTCGACCTCAATGTGCAGGTCGCGATGTTCGCAGGATCGATCTTCGGGATAATTGCACTCCACGAATCAGGGCACAAGCTGGCAGCCTGGAACCATCGGATGGATTCCACTTTTCCATACTTCATTCCTGGCCCGCCCCCGTTTGGAACATTCGGCGCGGTGATTTCCTTGAAGAGTCCTCCCGCAAATCGAGACCAACTGTTCGATCTCGGATTCAGTGGACCTGCGGTTGGATTCATCGTTACAATAGCGGTTGCGATTATCAGCATACTTACTGCACCACTCGTTCCAGAGGTGCAGGTGGAAAGTCTCGTGAGTCAGGGGTTGCTTTCTGTTCAAGCATGGCCGAAGACTCCATTGCTAATGATTCTTCTCAGCTACCTCGATATCCGAGCTGTCCCGCCGGGGCAGACACTAGTGCTCACTCAGGTGGCTTTCGCGGCTGAAATTGGAGCATTGATTACTTTTCTAAACATAATCCCGGCGTGGCAGCTTGATGGTGGCCACATTATGAGGGCTGCCCTCGGTCCCCAGGGACACCGAATCGCAACTGTCATAGGACTCGTTGGTCTGGCTCTCGCAGGATTCTGGCCTTTCGCGCTACTGATTCTTGTCATGATGTTCACACGTGGCGGATTGGCGGGCGTCGAGCCCTTGGACGATGTCTCATCACTCTCCAAGAGCAGAAAGATCCTATTTGCCTTGGCGATCGCAGTACTTGTCCTCTGCTTCATGATGTTCTGAAGGCACAAGGGAATACTGATACTCGTCTCTCTGATTTACATTTCGCGCGGCACGAGCTAGACAACGTACGCATCGTCGAATGCGTAGGTCGTTGTCAAGATGAGTGCCAACGTGCACATCACGTTACTACATGAGACAAGGCAGAATCCTGTGTGCAAGGCAGGTGAAATTCCCACAAAGAGCAAGACCTGTCCGTCTGCTGTGGAGCGCTTCCTGGGTGAACTCAAAGAAGCGGGCGTGATCACCCTTACAGATGACGAGATACACATCACATCTGAACAGAGAATGCGAATTGCAGAGCTTGCGATCTCGGCAGGAGCGGACTCCGAGAGGGTTGCCAGAGAACTTCGGTGGCAAGAATTCGAAGGGCTCGCCGCACACATCTTGGACGTGGGGGGATATGCCACTGCGAAGCATTTCATTTTCAGGAATTCTGCACGCAAATACGAGATCGATGTTCTAGGTGCAAAGGAGCCGATGGTGCTTTGTGTTGACTGTAAACACTGGCATCACGGTTGGGCTCCAAGCAGAATCATGACGGCAGCAAGGAACCAGATGATGCGCGTTCAATGTCTATCTGAGGGATACGCATTCTACGGGAGGAAGCTTCGCATCGCCGGGTGGCCACTAGCGCGGTTCCTTCCAATTGTACTGACGCTCGCTGACCTGTCCTCAAAGCTAGTTGATGGCGTGCCGATTGTCTCTGCCCTCCGTCTAAGGGACTTCCTGTGCCAGGTTAGCCCATGGGATGAGCGGCTACGCTTCGTTGATGCTTCAGTGCGTTCGCAGGCGCTTCTGGTCTCTTAGGTCGTCGATCCTACTTCTTCGACTCCAGTTCTTCTCTCAGCGTCCGTCTCAGGATCTTGCCAACTAGTGTCTTTGGCAAGGAGTCTCTGAATTCGACCGACCTGGGAGCCTTGTAAGTAGCGATCTTCTCCCTGCAGAACTTGATTATGTCTTCTTCTGTAACCTTTCCTTGGTATCCCGGTTTCAGGCTTACGTACGCTTTGACAGTCTCGCCCCTGTATGCATCCGGGATTCCTACGACCGCTGCTTCGTTGACGGCGGGATGTTCGTAGAGTACTTCCTCCACTTCACGCGGCCACACCTTCAGGCCTGAGACGTCGATCATGTCCTTCTTTCGGTCGACGATGTAGAAGTAGCCGTCCTCGTCCATTTTGGCGATGTCACCCGTGAACAGCCATCCGTCCCTTAACGTGTTCTTGGTTTCGTCCGGTTTGTTCCAGTAACCCTGCATGACCTGTGGCCCTTTGATTACTAACTCGCCCACTTCGTTCGGCTTAAGGTCCTTTGTGCCGGTCTCGAGATCCACTATCTTTGCGTCGGTATCCGGAACGGGAATTCCAATTGATCCCGGTCTATTCTTCTTGGGATCGTCAAGAGGGTTAACGTGCGAGACGGGACTTGACTCTGTAAGACCATATCCCTCGACTAGGCGACCCCCAGTCAGCTGCTCGAACTTCTTCTGAATCTCGACTGGAAGTGGTGCCGCTCCGGACATACATGCACGGACCGTACTCAAGTCGTACTTCTTGATGTCCGGCATGTTGATGAGGGCGACGTACATGGTCGGGACGCTGCAGAAGGTGGTTGCTTTGTATTTGCTAATCGTGTTCAGTATGCCTTTGGGATCGCGTGGATCAGGAATCATGAGCATAGTTGTGCCAGTCAGTACAGGTGCATTCATGGCACATGTCATTCCGAATATGTGGAAGAGAGGCAGTGCGGTGACGTTCACGTCGATTCCTCGACGGATCGGCAACTCCACCTCACATTGCGCTGCATTCACAACTAGGTTCCTATGAGTAATCATAGCCCCTTTCGGCACACCTGTTGTTCCTCCAGTGTACTGGAGAAGAGCGAGCTCGTCCGGCTTGACTAGAACCGGTTTCGGATTGGGTTCATGCTTCATGATAGAAAGGAAGTCAATCGCTCCGGGACACTTGTACGATTTGACTCCTTTCAGGGGAGACAGTGTTCTCAGTAGTGGTGGAAGATAGTCGCGCGGGCTAGTGGCGATCACGTTTCGCAGTTTAGATCGTTCTCGAATCTCCTGAACTATCGGGTATAGCGTGTCCATGCAGACGAGGTTCTCCACTCCGGCGTCATTGAGCTGATGCTCAAGTTCCCTTGCCTTGTAAAGAGGGCTGCATGCGACACATATCGCTCCCGCGCGAAGAGCTCCGTAGAAGGCGATAACGAATTGCGGGATATTTGGTAATTGGATCCCTACTCTGTCACCTTTCTTCACTCCCAAGTCCTGGAGGGCTGCAGCGAACCTATCCACCATTTCGTCAAGCTCACGGTACGAGATGCTCCTTCCGAAGTAGATGATTGCCGGAATGTCGGGGAAATTCTTTGCCGATTGTTTGAGCGCTTCACTCAAAGTAATATTCGGATAATCAATTGATCTCGGGACTTGTTTCGGATAGAACGCAAACCAAGGTTTCTCCAAGTAACAGGCACCAATCTTGGTAGGCCGGTTGAATGTATAAAACGCTGCCTACGTCGCGATCAAATGTCCTCTGCAAGGTTTCAAAGGGTTCGGTTCTTGGATCTCGACAAGCCAGGCGGTTGGATGGCCTGCTTCGATTAGGCAAGCTATCGTTGCCTGCGGTGGCAGGCAGGGATGACAAGCGTGAGCTACCAATCAAGTGGAGCGTCGTGTCGTTTGAAGGCTTGCCTGAGAAATGCGTTTACTGCTCAAGGAAGAAGAAAGAGAAAAAAAAGGTGTAGAGGCCCAGGCGACCGTAACAGATCGTACTATTTTCCTGCTTCGTCCCATCTTTTCCAAGCTGCGAAATCTGATCCGAGCAATTGAAGTGCGATTACGCTCTTCTGGGCGTTTCTTGTTCCTTCCGCCACGACCGCCTGTCTGGTTGTTCTGAACGCCTGTTGCACGTCGTAGTCGGTGGTTGTTCCCATTCCGCCGAACCACTCTACTGCGTCGCTGATCGCTTTCATGCAGACTTCGGAGGCTACGAGTTTCGCGCATGAGGCAGCCATCATTGCGTCGTAGAAGGATGCTCTGCCGTCATGGTACCTGTCTACAAGCCACGCGGCACGGTAGCATAGCCATCGGGCCGCCAGTACGTTCGCGTAGTCCTCGGCTAGCTCGAACTGAATGCCTTCGAAGCCGCCTATTGGTCTGCCGAAGGCCCGTCGTTGCTTGACATGCTCCATTCCTGCCTCGAGGCATTTCTCAGCCCCGGCCACGATTGCCATCGTAGTTGGAACTCGCGCGTGGACGAAGCATTCGTACGTCATTTGGTAGCCTGTTCCCTCAAATCCAACAAGACAATGCTCAGGGACCTTCGTGTTCTCGTACCTGACGCCGCCGAGGTCTATCCCCATCCCTTCATAGAGCGACGTTGTGACGCCATTCGAAGTCGTGGGGATGTAGATCAGACTCATACCTTTTGAGCCGAGTTCGGGTTTTGTCTTTACTGATGTGATGAACCCTCCCCCGTACTTCATCGCTTCCGGGACGCAACTAAGTATCTGCTTCTCCCCGTTGATGATGTACTCTCCGTTGCTTTTCTTCGCGGTGGTTGTGATGGCTGTGAAATCCGTTCCGCAGCCAGGCTCAGTATTGTGAAGCGGAGTTATCCACCCATCCTTCACCACCTTTGGGAGGATCTCTTCTTTCAGTTCCGCGTTTCCGTAAACGGCGATAACGCGCGCGCACGCTGCCCCGTACCAGACTGGAATTCCTGCAACACCACTTGGGTCAGCCTTAGTGAGTTCCTCCACAGCGATCGTGAATGTAACATAGTCAGCCTCACTTCCGCCCCACTCTTTGGGGAGCAGTAGTCCGAATAGGCCCTGACTTGTTATCGCTTTGTGGACTTCGGGTATGATCATTCGACTCTTCAGTATCTCTTTGGATTTTGGTGTCAGGTTCTTTGCATAGTAGTCTTTGAGCGTCCGCCTGAAAAGCTCCTGTTCCTCAGTAAAGCCAAAATCTAACGGCATGATAGGTCACTTTCCCTTGAATTCCGGCCTTCGCTTGGACATAAAGGCCGATACGCCTTCCATCACGTCCTTCGTCGAAAGCACTATTCCAAATGCCTCGGATTCGAACTTAAGTCCTATGTCGAGGGGCACCTGCGTGGCGTAGTTCAGGGCGTACTTGGCGGCTTTCAGAGCTACCGGAGGACCCTCCACGAAGTTCTTTGCGAAAGCCTTGGTTTCCTCGACGAGTTTGGCCAGAGGCACAACTTTAGTGACTAGGCCAATCTTGAGCGCCTGCTCAGCTGTGATTCGGTCACCGAGCATGACCAATTCCTTCGCCTTCGCCAAACCGACAATACGAGTAAGCCTTTGCGTTCCTCCCCAACCTGGTATCAGGCCGAGTTTGATCTCGGTCGGTCCGACCTGTGCACTTTCAGACGCGATCCTGAAGTCGCAGGCTAGAGAGACCTCTAGGCCGCCGCCTAGCGCGTAACCGTTGATGCATGCTATCACTGGCTTGCCAATTCCCTCTATTCGAGCCGTAAGTTCGTGGCCTTTCATCGAGGCGTCCACTGCCATCGATGGGGTTACGCCTGTGAATGACGTGACGTCTGCTCCTGCGCTGAAGGCTTTCTCTCCGGCCCCCGTAACGACGATACACTTCACTTCTTTGTCCGACTCGAAATCGTTCAGCGCTGAGATGAACTCGTTCATCATGTCAAGCGTCATGGTGTTGAGTCTGTGAGGTCGATTGAGTGTGATCCAGCCTATCCCGTCTTCCTTCTTCACTATGATATCCTGGTAGGTCTTAACTTCGCTCAATATTGAAAACCTCTGGTGGATGAGCAGTCACACTATCCAGTATAAGAAACCCTCTGCAAGCTTTGCTGACTGCGGGTTGGTAGGTCTCACTTGTACTTGTGGAATCCTCGTCCGGACTTCCTGCCAAGCCACCCATTCTTCGTGTATTCCAGGAGAAGTGGGCAGGGTTCATACATCGGTTCTGCGTGCTTCGCGTGTAGCTCATTCAGATTCTTGACTACTGTGTCAATCCCCATTTTGTCGGCGAGTTCACACGGACCTGATGGCCATCCAGTTCCGAACTTCATTGCGGTATCAATGTCAGCCGGGGTAGCCACATCATCTTGGACAAGCCATGCAGCGGCGTTCGCGGCCATCGTGTAGAGCCTGTTCGGATCGAATTTGTCGGCTAGCTCGAACGGTATCCTGGGTCGCCCGGCACTCCACGAATAGAAGCCTTCTCCCGTTTTCTGACCGAGTTTGCCGGCTTTGACGAGCGGTTGATAGATCGGACATGCCTTGGCTCGTGCGCCAAAGGCGTCCTCCATTTCCTTGGCCACGCTATTGAGTATGTCGAGACCGACGAAGTCCGCCAGTTCAAATATCCCCATCGGCAAGCCTGCTTGATACTTCATCGCCGCGTCGATCTCATCCCTAGTCGCTTCCTTTCGCTCCACGGCCCAGAATGCTTCGTTGAAAACGGCAGCGAGAATTCCGTTCACGATGAATCCTCTGACGTCCTTCTTCACCAAGACTGGTGTCTTTCCGAGTTTCTTGGCAAGGTCCAGAGCGAACTTCGTTGTCTCGTCGCTGGTCTGTGCGCCCTTAATTATCTCAAGGAGCGGCATCATCTGTGGTGGGTTGAAGAAATGCAGCCCGACGACCTTGTCAGGTCTACTCGTTACCTTTCCAAGCTCGGTGATGCTCAGCGTTGACGTGTTGGATCCGAGTATCGCGTGCTTCGGTGCTATCTTCTCGATCTGTGCAAAGAGTTTCTTCTTCATCTCAAGATTCTCAGGAGCCGCCTCTACGATTAGATCTGCATCTTTGAAGGCCTCGTTCATGTTCGTGGTCGTGTGGAGGCGCGCCTTTGCTGCGTCTGCATCTGCCTTGTTGACCGTTCTTTTCTCCACAAACTTGTCGATACTCCACCCGATCTTCTGTCGGGCTTTCGCGAGAATTTCATCGTTGACGTCGACTAGGGTGACCTCGGTGCCAGTCATGATGAGTAACTGTGCTATTCCGTGGCCCATCGATCCGGCTCCGATAACTGCCGCCTTCTTGAGAGATTGCGTGCTCATCAAGATCACATCGACTATTGTCGTCCACGTCTAAGTATTTCACTTATTGGATTGGCACGAGCTCGTAGCTGGATCCTTCAGGCGAGGGTTTACCGGCAAGCTTCACTTTCATGCCCACCTTGGCCTGACCCAGTTTCACACCTGAAAGCCAAGCAAGCACCTTCACTCCCTGCTTCATCTTGGCCACAGCGACCGTGTATGTTTCGTGATCTGCGAAGCTTGGAGGTCGAACGATCACATGGGTGAAGGTCTCGATCTCTCCCTCATCGCCGGTGAGGTCGATCCATTCCATGTCTGATGTGAGGCATTCTGAGCAGTCCGCGGCAGGTGGGAAGTATTTGTGTCCGCATTTCTTGCATTTCGTGGCGTAGACTCTTCCATTCTCGAGCTCATCCCAGAACTTTGATGTCTTGTTTGTTGGGATATCGAAGATGAACGTGACTGGTCTGGACTTTAGGGCTCTTGTTGGAGGACCAAATGCCATCTCAATCCCTCCCAAAGACTGTCACGTAGGCGTAATGCCCGGTTCCCCCGATGTTGTGGGTGAGGGCGTTACCGTGTTTGACGGGCACCTGTCTCTTGCCCGCTTGTCCTCGTAGCTGGCGAGTAGCCTCTGCAGCCATAGACACTCCTGTCGCCCCAATCGGATGCCCCTTGGCCTTAAGGCCGCCGTCAACGTTTACCGGTATCTTGCCGCCGATTTCGGTTTGGCCTTCACGGATCATCTTGCCTGCTCCTCCTCGCTCGCAGAATCCCAAGTCTTCATACGCAATTAGCTCTGCGATCGTGAAGCAGTCATGAACTGTGGCGACATCCAGCTGGTTCGGTTTGAGCTTGGCAGCGGCGTAAGCGCTCTGTCCGGCGACAGTGCCGGAACGCAAAGACGTGCAATCTTCGCGTTTGCTTATGTTAGCCGTGCCTGAGGACACCCCAAACCCCTTAATCCAAATCGGTGTGTCAGTGAGCTTCTTCGCCTTGTCTTCAGCGGCCAGAACGATCGCGGCGGCTCCGTCACTGACGGGGCAGCAGTCGAAGATCTTCAATGGCCACGCTATCACCCTTGATGAGAGGACGTCCTCAACTTTCATCGTCCTTTGCAGGTGAGCGTACGGGTTCATGGCGCCGTACTTGTGGTTCTTCACGGCGACTTTGGCAAGGTCTTCTTCTGTGGTTCCGTATTTCTTCATGTGAGCAGTCGCGTGGAGTGCATAGTATGCGGGAAAAGTCATGCCGAAATTATGGAACTCCCAGAGGTAGTACCCAGCCCTCCCGATCAACTCAACGGAAGTCAGGATGTCGACTTCGGTCATCTTCTCGACTCCCACAGCCATCGCTATGTCAGCTTGGCCGCTCGCGATCGCATTATGAGCTGAATGGACAGCGGCGCTTCCTGATGCACATGCGGCTTCGCATCTGACGAGCCCCGCGCCCGTCAGGCCTGCATATTCAGCAACTACAACGGCTGGAAGGAATTCCTCGTACCATCCGCCCGCAGTTCCCACGCTCACGAAGCCTACATCCTTCTGCGTGATGCCAGCGTCTTGGATTGCTGGCTTTATGGCTTCGAACGCCAGTTCCGGAAGGTTGGCGTCGCGGCGGTCACCGAAGACGGAATGCCCTATCCCTACGACAGCAACTCTTCGAGACAAGAATCTCACTCCGAAGCAAATATGCGAACGAAGCTAGCCAGCGGCCCGCTTAAAGCTCTTGTCAAAGAGGAAGAAGCGACTTCGAGCTGAAGATGCCTCTTAAGGAAATTGCCAACCCGCTTGCCGAGTGCAGGCTTGAGCCTAATCGAGGTGAGTAGTCGTGCAGATCAGAGGTCTTTTCTATCTCCTATGACAGACCATTGCTATTGCGGTGATAGATTTGGCGAAGTTTCCTTCTGAGGAATGGGTCAAGGTCTACATGGAGCAATTGAACGCGAACAAAAGCTACGAAGACGCAGCAAAGACGTGGGAAGGCGATTTTCTCTTCGTCGTCCAACCCGATGCCGAACTGAAGGAGCCGTCAACCATGTACATGGACTTATGGCATGGGAAATGTAGAGGCGTTGCACTGGTGAAGCCGGGAGAAGACAAGAAAGCAGCGTTCGTCTATTCTGGACCTTACGGGAACTGGAAGAAGCTGATAAACAAGCAGATCGATCCGATTCAGGGCCTACTGACCGGAAAGTTCAAGCTCCAAGGAGACATGGCCAAGGTCATGCGCGCAGTCAGGGCTGCAAAGGAACTAGTTGAGACTGCGAGCAAGGTTCCCACAGAGTTCATCTGATCTCCGAGCCTCGTAGGTCTGGTCTGGATTGTGGTTTTTCACCAGTCCCAAGATCGCTTTCGGCGAGGACTCTCTAGAGCAATTGAGTGCCATTGAGGGCAAGCGGGCTCTAGTGATCACCGACCCGATCGTCAGCAAACTTGGAATGCTCCAAGTAGTCACAAATGAACTCAAGAAGGAACCGCGAACCGTTGAAGTCTTTGACCAAGTCGAAGCGGAACCATCCTTCGAGAACGTTGAGAAAGTAGCAGCCGCTCTGCGCAGCTTTCAGCCAGACCTCATAGTGGCCCTCGGCGGAGGTTCGTGCATCGACGCTGCGAAAGGGGCTTGGGTTCTCTACGAGAGACCGGATCTCAAGCTTGACGCTGTCAATCCCATGACCAAACTTGATCTGCGAAAGAAGGCAAGACTCGTCGCCATCCCGACAACAGCCGGAACGGGTTCAGATGCAACCTGGGTTGCCGTGCTCACTGACAGAAGTCAAAACATGAAGCTCGACTATTTCGCCTCACGAGAACTTGTCCCTGACTATTCGATACTCAATCCCAAATTCTTGCTTAAGCTGCCGAAGCAAACTACTGCCTACACTGGTCTGGATGCCATCGACCAAGCAATTGAAGCGTACGTGAACCAGTGGCGAAACGATTTCGCTGATGGCCTTGCATTGAGATCCATCCAAATCCTCTTCGAGTACCTGCCGAAAGCCTTTGACAATCCTGATGACCTACTCGCCCGACAAAAGACTCAGAACGCAGCAACGATGTCAGGGCTTGCTTTCGGTAACTCGCAGGTTGGCCTAGCACACGCCACAGGCCACGCGCTGGGCGCAATATTCCACATGCCGCATGGTCTTGCCGTCGGAATTTCGAACCCCTACGTTATCCAGTTCTCAAGTCGTGACGCAGCACAATTGTACAGAGACATCGCCCACGTAATCGGAATAGAAGAGCAATCGGATCAGAAAGCCACCGCCATGCTTGTGAAATCGATCAAGAAACTCATGAATCACATTGAGACCCCGTTGTCTTTGCGCGAGGCGGGCATCTCTCATAGCGCCTTCCTAGAGAGCTTGGACAACCTGATCGAGCAAACGAACAGATCCACATGCACATTCGTCAACCCTCGAGTCCCCGACCCCGAAGAGGTACGCAAACTGTTCGTGTGCATGTACGAAGGACAACCGGTCGACTTCTAACATCTGGTGCAGCAACTGATCGGAGGAAACACAGGTAAGACGCTGCTCGTCGACCTGAGTCGCGACAAAATCATCACAGAGCCTACAAACGAAGAGTTTGCCGCAACATACATTGGAGGGAGCGGATACGCCTGTAGGCTCGCTTTAGATCATCTCACAGCATCAACGGAACCCTTGGGTCCAGAGAATGTGCTGATCTTCGCTACGGGCCCGCTGGTAGGCACGGCAGCCCCAAACATGGGGAGGCATGTTGTGTGCGCAAGGTCGCCACTGACACGGCTCTGGGGAGAATCAAGCTCCGGCGGGATCTTCGGCGCGAAGATGAAGTTCGCAGGTTTCGATGCTGTTGTGGTGAAAGGTAGGGCGGCGAAACCGACCTACATCTCGGTGAAGGATGGCAAAGCTGAACTTAGAAACGCCAAACAACTCATGGGCGAGGACACGCAGTCCACTCAGGCGCTCATCAAAGAAGAACTCAACGACAGGACGGCGAGTGTCTCATGCATCGGCAAGGGAGGAGAGAACCTTGTCAAGTATGCGGCTATCATGAATGACTGGAATCGGGCTGCAGGAAGAACCGGACTTGGCGCCGTGATGGGGAGCAAGAATCTGAAGGCGATCGCGGTCTCCGGGCAAGAGAGAGTTCCGATCGCAGAACCCGAAGAGTTCATGAAGGTTTCGAGCAGCGCGTTCAAGTACATCAAGGAATCAGGCCTGGCTGAGACTTTCCGAGCCTTGGGCACCGCAGGCGCTATTTCATACATGAACGAGCTTGGAGAATTGCCAAGCAAGTACTTCACTTGCGGAAATTTCCCTGAGGTGGACAAGATCGACGGTACAGAGATGAAGCAGACGATTCTTACCGGGACAAGCGCTTGTTTCGGGTGCCCAATCCGCTGCGGACGAGTGATAACGATCAAGGAAGGCAAGTACGCAACAGGCAAGACTGACGGTCCAGAGTTAGAAACCCTCGTTGGTTTCGGATCAAACCTGATGTGCACATCGATGGAAGCGATCTCATACGCAAACGAACTCTGTAATAGGTTCGGAATCGATACGATCAGCTGCTCTGTCACCATCGGGCTGGTGTACTACTTGTACGAGAAGGGTGTACTGACGGAGAAAGACACGGGAGGTCTCGCGCTCAAGTGGGGAGAGATCGATCCAGCAATCGAGTTGGTCAAGATGATCGCTGAGAGACGAGGCATCGGAGACCTCCTCGCTGAGGGATCCCGAGAGGTGGCGAAGAAGTTCGGAGTTGAAGAAGAGGCCATGCAGGCCAAAGGCCTAGAGTTCCCGTTTCATGACATAAGAGGGGTAAGCGGCCTTGCGGTTTCCTACGCGGTCTCCCCAAGAGGCGCTTGCCACAACTTCTCCGTCCTCTACCTAGTCGAGATGGGCCAAACCGTTCCAGAGCTCGGACTCGTATCTGAGGACAGGATGTCAAATGACGGAAAGGCTGAACTCGCCTTCAATAGTGAGAACTTTCGCGCGGTCTACAGCGCGATGCAGATGTGCATGTTCGCCAACCCGCCAGTGGAAGACATTGTCAGCATGTTGTCGCACTGTACCGGCCAGAAGCTCGCCCAGCAGGACCTGCTCAAGATCGGCGAAAGGATCATCATGGCAAAACGCGTCATGAACCTACGTCTAGGCCTTACACCGAAGGATGACACTCTCCCGAAGCATGCGCTAAAGCCACTCGCCGATGGACCCACTGGAGGGAAAGTGCCGGACCTGAGCAGGCAGCTGAAGGAGTACTACGCGCTCAGAGGCTGGGATCCGACTACCGGACATCCAAGTCAAGAACGACTGCGTGCGCTCGGAGTTGAATCACTCTCTGCCTATCTGCCACCCTAGAAAGTGATCTTGATCGCCTGAACGATCCTTGGAAGAATCTCTCCCGCAGAACCGTTCACCTTGTAGTCGCACAGATGATCCCACCCGGTCCTTTCGCTGTCAATTGAGATGACCTTAGCCCCGCCCTTCTTGGCTATCTCCGGAAGTGACGCCGCCGGGTAGACCTCAAGCGAAGTTCCAACGGCAAGCAGCAGATCGGCTGATCTCACTTTCTTGAGCGCCTGATCGAACGCCCTCTCCGGGAGGGGCTCTCCGAACAGTACAACATCCGGCTTCAATGAACCACCGCACTTGTCACATCTCGGCACGTCTTGCTGGGCTATGCGATCAACAATCTTCTCGGTCGCGTAAGTTGCTGAGCATCGTGTGCAAATGATACGCCCGGCATTGCCGTGAATCTCAATGACATGCTTGCTGCCGGCGCGTTGGTGAAGGCCATCCACGTTCTGAGTTATCACCGAGTCCAGGCGTTTCATCGTCTCCAACTCCGCGAGGGCGGTGTGTGCAGCGTTAGGTTTTGCTGTGAGGAATATCCAGCCGATCTCTCTTGCGAACTCCCAGAACTTGCTGGGGTCCCGCGTGAACGATTCTATAGAAGCCACTACGGCAAGATCATATCTGCTCCACAGTCCATCCTTGCCTCGGAAAGTCCCGAGTCCGCTCTCAGCAGAGATTCCAGCACCCGTGAACGCCACGGCTCTTCTTGCGTGCTTGATCTCGTGTGCGATGGACATGATGGTCGAGTAGGCTTCCAACCGGCACCGAGCTCTAGTTGAAATCGCCGCACTATATTTGGGTACTTCCATTTGCATCTCACCAGCAAGAACACTTAATCATGGCCGATCATCCACCTATGGAAGACCCGCGTTGAAGGATGAGGTAATACAGAAACAGCTTGCAGATGCGATCGTGAAAGGAGACTCGGAGACGGCTGAGGCGAAGGCCAAAGTCATCGCCCAGTACGCAAAGGATCCCACAGAGACGCTGGACGATCTCTACGACGCGTTTAGAACAGCTGAGAGCCTCCACGTGGTAGGAGGATATAGTGACGAACGGTTTGCCTTATCCGTTAGTGCGACGCGTGCAGCTCTAAACGTTCTCAAATTGAACCTCACTCCAAAGCAGACACGCTTCAGTGCAAAGATCTGTGTCGGTCCCATAACAGGTGGGAACGATATGATGAGCGCAATCATGGCCGCAATGCTCACTGCTGCTGGATGTGAGGCAACAGACATATCGAGGGCCACGACCGCCAAGGAACTGCTTAGAAATGCCGAGCAAAACGGCGCCGAGTTCCTGGTTGTGAGTTTCAGCGACCAGACAGCCGATCTAATGAAGGAGTTTGTGAACGAATACCAGTCCGGAGGATTTCGCAACAAACTCCATGCGATAGCTTTTGCACCCGGCTCTCAACTCGCATCAGATGAGTCAGGCACCTTCGTCTTCGTGGCACGTGAACCGCTCGAACTGCTGAGTAGAACCACCGAGTATCTCATAAGAAGTCGGGGAAAAGATAGCCCTTAATCACTCGAACCAGGCTGGCCTTGATCTCAGACTTTTTTCTCTGCCTTTCCTTGGGAGACAACCGACTCTATCGCTTTTCTGATGCTCTCCTCGTCACCTAGGTAATAGTGCCTGATGGGCTTGAGGTCATCGCTGAGCTCGTATATGAGCGGGATACCGGTCGGAATGTTGAGGTTCACAATCGCCTCTTCGGAAACGTTATCGAGGTACTTCACGAGTGCCCTTAGGCTGTTGCCGTGCGCTGAGATGAGAACTCTCTTTCCCGACCTTACGGTTGGGGCGAGCACGTCGTGCCAATAGGGTAGGAATCGGTTCACCGTGTCCTTGAGTGATTCACACAGCGGGATCTCTTTCTCGTTCATGTCTTGGTAGCGTGGGTCGGACCCCGGGTACCGTTCATCAGTCTTCTCAAGCGCAGGCGGGCGTACGTCGTAACTTCTTCTCCAAATGAGCACCTGCTCTTCACCGTACTTGGATGCCATCTCGGCTTTGTTGAGCCCCTGCAGTGCACCGTAGTGGCGCTCGTTCAAGCGCCAGTGATTGTGAACCGGTATCCACATCTGGTCAAGCTCGTCAAGCATGATCCAGAGTGTACGTATCGCGCGTTTCAGGACCGAAGTGAAAGCAACGTCAAAGACATACAGGTCCTTGCGAAGCGTTCGCCCTGCCTCATGAGCCTCCCTTGCCCCCCTTTCGGAGAGATCAACGTCGGTCCAGCCTGTGAACCTGTTCTCTCTGTTCCATGTGCTCTCGCCATGTCTAACAAGTACTAGCTTGTGCATCCTGTTCTCACCACGTGCGAGTCCCAGCTGCCCCTAGGAACGCCTTTCAGTTCTCACCAAGGTATGTCTTAGGTTTGATGGATAATGGCACGACATCAGATTCCCGCTCGCATCGTTCTCGAGCCGCCGCGGGGGATGCTCATCATCCATATATCCCGCCAGTCATCTTGGCAGGACAAAGAATCTCAAATCTGAGCGTGCGAAAACTGCAGACAAATAACGTGGTTATCTGTCTTCTCGTGGTTCTCATCGCGGCGGGTTTCGTTCAACCATCGACAGCTCAGATCGAGAAACTTGGATATCTAAGGGTCACGGCACAATATCCAGTTCAGGTTCCTCGCTCCTACACATTCCAAGTTAACGTCACGGTGGAGTATGCCTTTCGCGATTACTATGAGATCAGCGCGGCAATCTATCAAGGACCGAGGGGAACCTTTGGCAGCGCATTATGGGAAGGTCAGATTGAGCGCCTCATAGACGTAGGCGAGAAGACATACAACGTTCAGCTGAAATCTCCCGCCGAGGAAGGGCAGTGGCTGCTAACTGGCTACGCGTTCTCCCACAACGCATCCACCCCAGTCTACTTCACTGATCAGGAACGTGGACCAGGATTCGTTGAGATGAACATCAAAGTCGCCGACAACGCGAAGCTCACCTTACAAACCCCACACGGCAATATGGTCGTGTCTGTGGATGGAACCAGCTTCACGACTGATCAGAATGGCGTCCTCGTTAGCGAGCTCAAGATATTGATCCCTCACTCAATTGAAGCTCCTGAGAATGTATCGATGACAGAGGGCTGGCGAGCCTTGTTCCTAAGCTGGAACGGAACCGATCACGAGAACCCGAAGACCATACTCCTCAGGAATGATCTTTCACTGACTGTAGACTACCAGGACGAATTCAGGCTCGATGCAGTCTCGGAGATAGGTCAGGTCTCGGGAACAGGCTGGTACGATGCCGGTACTGTCGCGAACTTCTCTGCGCCGTTGCTCGTTCCTCAGCAGGGCATAGGAGGATTGGTCGGGATACGCTGGAAGTTCACGAGCTGGAGCGGCGACATCACCAGCACTGATCACAGCGAGTCCGTAGTCATGAACCGCCCATACATGGTCGTTGCGAACTATGTTACGGACTACGAGCAACTCGACTACTTCATCATTGGAGCTGCCGTCCTTATTGTCGCTGCAGCAGCAGCCTTCCTTGTACTCCGAATAACTAGGAAACCATCAGAACAGCCACTAGAGCAGCCACCAGAGCACCCACCAGAACAGCCACCAGAAAAACCATCAGAAGAACCATCGGAAAAACCAGCAGAAGAGATGGCGGCTCCGACTGTGCGAAGGTTCTGCTTGTTCTGTGGAGCCAATATTGATCCGGGCGCCAAGTTCTGCTCAAAATGCGGAAAAAGCCAGTAGTCAGTTCAGGCTAGCGGCACTCGTTCGCCTTGGGATAAGCACGTCCATAGCCTTGATCGTGTAATCGCCGATTTCTGGAATGAAGTGATCGAGCACTATCACGAGAAACGCCACTGAGAAGATGCCGAGGACCAAGCCTGTGGGGTAGTGCGCTAGGTACCAAGGCAAGATCCCGGCGTACAGTAGCCAAACTTCCAAAGCGATTCTTCCAATATTCGCAAAGTAGATGAGGACGGCGACGCTCACGATCGCCATAGCCTTCCTTCTCCAAGCTATCTTAGGAAAAGGAATCAGAATGCCAGCGAAGATCGCTGTGACCTGTATGCCCGTGCACATACGTTCTATCTCGAACTCGTTGACAAAAGCTCGACCGTCTATGGCCCGTGATGCTGCAGGAATCCCAATCCAGTTCAGCAGCATCGCCGAGTGATCGGCCGTAATCTTCTCAAGAATGAAGTAGTTCGGAAGATAGTAGAAACCGGCCGAGAGAACCACCATTGCAGCGACATAGAAGACGATGTCGCGTAGCCTAGTCTCTTCGGGCAACCCACGCAACGGCGTCTCCCACACGCTAAAGATTGCACGTCACGACAGCCTTGAATCTTGCTGTCCGCTTGCAGCAAGTTCTAGCCTGCCAGGGAAGGCTTGTTCGACAAATGCACGGCAAACTGCTGCGGGTCAAGCAGGCGAGTTGAAAGCTGCGCCCTTTGCGCCCTTTGGCGCTTCGAGTTTCCGCATCGCATCCTCCATGGGCGTCGCTTCTGCCCAGAGAGCTTCGAATAAGTTGCCTAGATGCCGTATCGCCTCCTCGCTGGTGATTCGGATCGCTTGGTCGACGCGGCTCTCCAGGTCGGGCGAGTCTTGCCCCAGATAGTAAATGGCTGCGTCTGTGCTGTCCATTATTCCCATACTGAATCCGATTGGGTTCTCCGTGTGACGAACCTCAGCAAATTTGGCGAGCGCCTTGACTTCGTTCGCGTTTGCGTCTGACAGTCTGCAAATCAGTCGGGTCTTCACCCCTCGCTCATGAGCATGAAGGAATTCTTCGCCCAACCCTTTCAGGAGCCTACTCGGCGCATGAAGGCTCGGGATGTAGGCCCTGAGCGTGTGCTTTGCGGAGTCGATCATGGGTCCGGAGTGAATGTAGGTCTCTTTGCGTCCGCGAATGATGTGGCTTTCCTCGCCTGCCGGTCGTTGTCCACGCAAGACGGCCTCGCGAGCGGCGAAAGGCACTGATTCCCTCCAAAGGATGTTGAAGAGCTGACGCATGACCTGTACCGTGGGGCGGTATGTGCTAACAAGTTGAGCTGCCTGAGATGCGCGAATGATCGGCTCCTCGACTAGAGATACCGCGACCCTCGTGTCAGAGCCATACATGTAGACTGGGATCGGTTCGAAGTGACGGACTTCAGTGATGTGAGCGATCTTCTTGACACGATTAAGGTTCTCTCTGTCGACCTCAAGGATGAATCTGGTTTTTACTTTGTTCGATGTGATGAGTCGCAAGGCTTCAGCGAAAGCGCGTGCTGAAAATTGAGGCGGCCGTCTACGCCCCGCCATTGCCCAGAACTCGCCTTTGGCTGACCTCGCAGATTCCAACAGGTGGGTTCGGGAGGCGTGGGAGCCATAAATAACGCGGATCTCCTCTTGCTCCCGCTGGTTGTTTTTCATCGAGAGTCCTTGCAGTTTCGTTGCCAGCTTCTCGGATTCTTTCGCGATCTTGTCAAGGCGGTCTCTGATCCTCCATGCAAGACGAGGTAATGCAACCTTGACGTCGACCGGTACGTATCTTCTCGGTCTGTCGATGGTCTCTTCGACGAGGCCTTTTGACACAAGTCTCGTCATCAGAGGGTAGATCTCAGTTCTTTGTAGGTGTGCTTCGCGTGACAGCTGTTGGATTGTGCCGGCGCGTAGTTTGAGGAGGGCGAAGTAGGCCTTGCATTCGTTCTCGGTGAGGCCGAGTGTCTTGAGCTTCTCTATTAGTGCTGACGACTCCGTCAACCTCCAGCCGTAATTTCTAAAACACGCAGTTGTATGGTTGATTTCATACATCCGTTTATATGTGTTTCAGGGGAGTGATTGTCTAGGTCGTATGCTGATGTTTCCTCTAGAAAACAAGCCTCAACAAATCGGGAACCGGACACGGGTAGAAATCCTAGCGAGTATACTGCAAGTTGCGTCAAAGGGCGCATTAAAGACGCACATCATGTACAAAGCGAATCTGAGCCATAGACAACTGGAGAAGTACCTTGCGTTTCTGGAGGAAAGAGGTTTGCTCGCCGAGGGCATCGACGAGGACTTGGGCAACCGCATTTACCGAATCACCGAGAAAGGGTTCGACTTTCTTAGGGAATACTCCCACGTCTCAGGCTACTTTGCCCTGTAGCATGTGGCTATAGAATGCGTAGGTTCTTGGATTCACTTTCTAGTACGTTTATCCACAACCGATTATTCTGCACGCGCGGCAACCCATAGCGGATGGTGTACTTACCTTGGCAAGCATGGGGGGCGCTATCTGCGAGGTATGCGCTACAGGCACGACTAGAAGAGATGACTTGCTCTGTCCCGAGTGTTCCTACGCTTTCACGCTCATGCTTGAGCTGTTGCATGGACACCCGGACGTCGACATCAAGGACCTCGAACGTATCAGACGCGTCTTCGAATGGCGAACGAGGAAGCTGGGGCGTCAAGCATCGCAGCCAGAATTCATCGAGGAAGAGAAGAAGCTCTCATCAGTCCTCTCTCCTCGCAGCATTGGCCGACGATAGTCTGAGACCACAGCGCTACCGCCCGATGGTATTCTCAATTAACCATACCGGATGGCTTTCGTCTGTTCTCGAGATCAGGACGAAGGGTTGAAGCGCTTTTGGACTTCTGAGGGATGTTTGCCTGTTCCGTCCGCTCGACGCGAAGGTCGCCTATCATCATCTGTAGGACTCTGAGGGCGTCACCTGGATTGATGCTATTAGCGACCTTTCTGAAGATCATCTCGCGCCTTGAGATCTGTTCCGCGAACTTGTACTTCTTCAGGAACTCTAGAACTCGGGTGACTGATTGCACCGGCTGTTCCAGGCTATTCGCTAGATCATTAGGGCTGTAGAACTCGTCGTCTCGCATCGCGGACCAGACTAGGTCGACCACGTCGAGTGCCATCGGGAACTCTACCGCGTACATACTTCTCCTTCGATGCGGGTAAGTCTCGTGTGACCGTCCTTGTGAAAAGTGGGCGACAGAAATCGACGGCAAGTCTTCTAGTCATCGAGTCCCTAATGGGGCACGAACAAGGAGAGGGCGTACACCGCGAGCACCGTTCAATGTCCCGCGGCGGCGTCCCTGAAAATCCCTGTGTCGATCTAATAGAAATGTGCGTCCAGTATTCTTGCACGAGTGTCGCGCGGTGTTATATGTCCGCAAACCATCCGGCCAAGAGAGATCGAGCCTTGATTGAAGCGGGATCTCTACCTACGGGTGAATCCTTGACAAATGGCCTCCCGTTTTCCTCATGTGACGTAGTTGACGGGATCTGGCTGGCGGCTGCGGATGGACGGTGGCGTTCCCAGCGCGGGCTCGTTCACAAGACCAGATTCAAGGAGGAAGAGATCGTGGCAGCCCTCCATTTTCTTGTGAAATATGGCTTTGCTGAGTCGTCAACCACAGGAGAGAAGAGGTTCAGGATGATAACGCATGGGCCTTCCCCGTTTGAGGCGGTGAATCTTCTTCGCGCCGTTGCGATCGAATGTGGCCTAGAGTAGCGTTGTTGCTGGATGGATTTCTTTTCTAGAAAAGGCTTCCACAATAACCTTTTGATAGGGTTCCCAATCTCGCGTCCAAGTGGCATTCAATTCGGTGAACCTGTGGTGGCGATCGGTAAGCGGCAGTATAGAAGCCGGATCCAAATAGCGGCAGACATACTGGAGATCGCCAAGAATGGTTCTCGCAAGACCAGGATCATGTACCTCGGCAACCTGAGCTTCGACCTCCTCCAGAAATACCTGGACCTGCTCGTGAACTACGAGCTACTGGAGATCATTGGTAGGTCGGACAGGAGCTACGTCGCGACGTCGAAAGGTAAACAGTTCCTTGAAGACTACCGCGAGCTCCAGAGATATTCTCAGATGGTTGATTCGAAGAAGCGAGCCTTGGAAGCAAGTATGGCTCTTA
>Ga0187878_1000251_pt1 | contig 66855 bp, 59 predicted proteins | sample June2016WEW_17_1_FD_132979 | JGI IMG/M metagenome (GOLD analysis project Ga0187878, IMG submission 132979) | Peatland microbial communities from SPRUCE experiment site at the Marcell Experimental Forest, Minnesota, USA - June2016WEW_17_150 | ecosystem: Environmental > Terrestrial > Soil >... | reverse complement strand
GATGTAGATGCCCGGTCAACCTTTTTGTCTTCCAGACCGAGCGAGTTTGATATGGTATGCTCGAAATACAGGTCCGCGAAATCGCCGCCCTTCGAGAGCGCCTTACCAAGCACTTTTTTGCACAAAGCGTCGGTAATGCCGAATTCTTTTTCAAAATACCCCGTCTTTTCGGTCCCCGCGAAGGTCAGCCAGCCATCGAACAGGACTGGCGCTGCGATTATAGCGCCACCGGCCAGCGATGTGGTTTTCAAAAAAGTGCGTCTGTCAAATCTATCCATAATCATTCCTCGTTTTTCCCAATAATCTCCTTTATACTTACCGCCAGTTTATTCTGTTCGCTTGTCTAAAGCAACCCGATTCCCGGAGTCCAAAAGCAAAATGGCGAAACTGGACAGGCGTGAGTGAATCTGATAGATTTTTGATAACCAAGGCTCACTGCCTCACCATCGATTATAAATACGAGGAATTGAAATGACCGGAGAAAACGAAAAAGATATCAGGCGTGATTTTATAAGGGATATGGTTGCTGAGGATATCGCCCCTGGCGGCCGGTTCGAAGGAAAGACCGTCTGCACGCGTTTTCCTCCCGAACCGAACGCCTATCTTCACATAGGCCACGCAAAGGCCGTCTGGATTGACTACGGCATAGCCGAGGAATTCGGCGGACTGTTCAACCTCCGCTTCGACGACACCAACCCCGCGAAGGAAGAGCAGGAATTCGTCGATGCCATCATCGAGGACGTCCGCTGGCTTGGTGCAAAATGGGATGGCCGCCTCTTCTTCGCCAGCGATTATTTCGGCCAGATGTATGAATGGGCCGTCGAGCTGATTAAAAAAGGCAAGGCATACGTCTGCGACCTCACCCCCGACCAGGTCAGTGCGCACCGCGGCACACTTACCGCCCCGGGCAAAAACAGCCCATATCGTGACAGACCCGTTGAGGAAAACCTCGACTTATTTACCCGGATGAAAAACGGCGAATTTCCCGACGGCGTAAAGACCCTTCGCGCCAAAATCGATATGGCGCACCCAAACCTGAATATGCGCGACCCGATTATGTATCGCATCCTGCACACCGAACACCACCGGCAGGGCAACAAGTGGTGTATTTACCCGATGTACGACTGGGCACACGGCTTCGAGGATTCCATCGAGGGCATCACCCACAGCTTATGCAGCTTGGAATACGAAAACCATCGCCCGCTGTATGACTGGTTCATCGACGCCGTAAACGAAGGACGCACCGACGACGGCTCAGGCCCGTGGGGCAAAAAAATAAATCACCCCCGCCAAATCGAATTCGCACGCCTCAATCTCACCTACACGGTTATGTCCAAACGCAAACTCATCGACCTCGTCCGAGGAGGCCACGTCCGCGATTTCGATGACCCGCGCCTGCCCACGCTCGCAGGCCTTCGCCGAAGGGGCTATACGCCCGAAGCGATTCGCAACTTCTGCGCTACTATCGGCGTCAATAAATTCTACAGCACCATCGATGTCGCTCTGCTCGAACACTGCGTCCGCGAGGATTTGAACAAAACCAGCCCGCGCGTTATGGCGGTATTAAAACCCTTGAAGGTGATTATCGATAACTATCCCGAAGGACAGGTCGAACAATTAGACGCGATAAACAACCCCGAAGACCCGTCAGCCGGAACACGCAAAGTGCCTTTCTCAAAAGAGCTTTACATCGAGCGGGACGACTTTATTGAAACCCCGCCCCCGAAGTTCTATCGGCTAAGTCCCGGCAAAGAAGTCCGCCTGCGCTACGCCTACTTCATCAAATGCACAAACGCCGTAAAAGATAATGCCGGCAACATCGTCGAACTGCGTTGCACCTATGACCCCGCCACAAAAGGCGGCGACGCACCCGACGGCAGGAAGGTCAAATCAACAATTCACTGGGTCTCGGCCAAATACGCGATACAAGCCGAAATCCGATTGTATGAGAATCTGTTCACCAAAGAAAATCCCGATGATGTCCCCGAAGGCAAGGACTTGACCGTAAACCTGAATCCCAAATCGCTTGAGGTTTTGAGAAATTGTTTTGTCGAGCCGGCCTTGAAGAACGCCCAGCCGCCTGCCCGCTATCAGTTTGAACGATTGGGTTATTTCTGCGTTGACCCCGACATCGCAAACGGCATACTTACCTTCAACCGAACCGTCTCCCTCCGCGACGAATGGGCGAAGATACAGAAAACGCAGAAAGTTTAGGGGTGCGAAAAATGAGATACGTAACGCTGGTTGCGATGGCGATGATATTGGCAGGAGGATGTCAACGGAAATACGTGGCTGTGGAAGCCGAAAAGGCGGGGTTGACGGACGCTGAATCAAGGGAAGTGATGAAGGCGGAACGCCTCGGGGAGGAATTGTATTTACAGGATGTAATCGCCGATAAGGCAACGGATGCGATGCTGCGGGTAGTTGGCCCGATAAAGCCGGGCGAACTGAATGGCTGGATTGTCGTTAAGGACGGAGGCGGAAACCTGACGCGATTCATCAGGCAAACAGGGGAAGATGTAAATGTCGTTTATGACGTGCGGATTGACATCAAGGGCAACACCGAGGTTACGAAGGAAAACCTGCGGCCTTTGTCGGCGACGGAGATGGCGATGTTCCTCGCCAGGCGAAACGCCCTGCGTGCCGCGCCAAAGGATTGTGCCAAAAACTATAATACCGCGGTAATGGAAGACATCGATTCCAGCGGATGGCTGGTGTATATTTTGGCGGCAACGGGGGAGGATGTAGTCATTGTTGGAGGCCACAGCCGGGTAAATGTGTCGGCGGACGGGAAAACCGTTTTGGCCGTAACTCCGCTTTATCAATCCTGTCTTACGCTGCAAAAGCCGGCTGCCGACAAGACCAGGGAATTGCAGGCCCTTTCCGTGAGTTATCCTCTGGGAAACGTCCCATCGGAGATTCACGTATATCTGAACCGTCTTCACGGATACCCGGTGTATGTGTCCACGGCAAAAGGCGTCTGGCTGGTGAAGAATGGGAAAATATCGTTAATCAAGTCCGTCGAAAAAGCAGGACAACAAAAATAAATCGGCAGACCGGTGTTTCTTTTGAGGCACGGGTCATTTGGCTAAAATCATTTTGATAGAGACCACCAGCATCGCCGCACCGAAAATTCTCGAAAGAGTCACCCCCGAAAGAGCCGTCGCGAATTTGGCCCCGAAGAACCCACCGATGAAAAATCCGATGCACATCAGGCCCGCGACCTTGATGTCCACAAAGCCCGCCTTGTAATACGCCCACGCCGCCAGCAACCCGATTGGCGGCACCATCATCGCCAGCGTTGTCCCCTGTGCCGTTTGCTGAGAAAAGCCCAGCAGGAAGACCAACACTGGAATAATAAAAATGCCACCCCCGATACCTAAAAGCCCGCTCATAACCCCCGCAACCAATCCGAACGCCAAGTAAAGTGCTATCGACATTTTATTCGTCCTTATAAAATTGAGTTTGCATACTACTTGATAAGCAGCACAACAAGGTCGATTATGAAAAGCAGGACTATCGTCACTTCAAGCAGCAACATCACAGAGTTTAACCTGTTTTGAAGCAGAATCTGGTAGAGACCATCGAGCGTCCTGGTTTTTTCCCCGATAATACGCTGCCAGTCGCCCAAGTGGAACCTGTCCGCGAGATTTCTGTGCGTCTTCGCAAGGTGCCAGTCGCCAAAAAACTTTGTTATGTTTGACAATTCATCGCTTATCCTCGCCAAGTCTATACGAAGCTCTCGCAGATTCTCCAGCATTTTGCGGGTGGAACGAACTGTTTGCCTGTTCATATCGCTGTAGGCAACCTGAAGCGCCTCGTCCAGGACCCTGTCATAGGCAGCAAGCTCCACCAACTGGACGTTCGCAAGCTCCATTATGTGCAGAACGTCATCGAGCGCGTCCTGCTGGCCGACGACAATCGCAGAATCCCAGTCAACCACAACAAGGTCGTCCCCGTAATAGCTCAGGTAAAGCCCCGTTGATTCGCGGACCTCCTGCTCTGATAGCGATTCGGCGTTTTCCTCCTGCATAAGCAGTGCCGCCACTCGCCTTCTGTTGGCCGTCAGCCAGTCCTCCGCACGAACCCTTTGTCCTTCCACCCCCGGCAGTCCTGCCACGCAGAACACCGTATATGCCTCCGCCTGCATCAGCGCCGGCACCGGCCGAACACAGTAAGGCACAAGGTCTTTTCGAACTCTTTCGGCAAATTCCGCGACCTCTTCCTCAAGACCTCGTTCGGCGAATTTCAAATCGTGATAACCGACGAGATCCTCCAGCCGCTCAACTTCGAACGGCACTCGAACCTGAACAGTCATTGCGCCGACGCCGAAAATCTTTACGCTTTTCCTGATTTCAAGTGATTCCCCGCTGCGCAGCATGCGCTTCTCCGGAGCAAAATCGGCTATCCGCGGTCGATAGAAAAACATCTGCCGGGGAATTCGCTTGCTGGGCCCCACAAGATAGTCCCTCGTCGGCTGCGTTAAAATCTTCTCCACCGGCTCATTTTTTATATCGTACGCAATATCATAAGCATAGATATAAACAACCTCGCCGCGGTATGGCGGGCCGCCATCAACTTTTTCCCTGGCTTGCGTCTCCATTACGTGCGCCTCATATAAGGAAGGGGCCAGGTGCGTTTTTCGCACCCAGTGCCCGGCAATTTCAGTCAAACAACTCTTTGAATCTGGCGGCTATGTCCGCACTTTCACAAAGCGTTTGTCCCACAAGGACTGCGCTGACGCCCGCTGCTTTTAATTTTTTCACGTCTTGTCGCGTTTTGATTCCGCTCTCAGCGACAAGCTCGACCTTGTTATCCAGCAGGCCGGCAAGGCGCGAAGTTGTATTCAAATCCACCTTCATTGTCGCAAGGTCACGGTTGTTTATACCCAGGACGCTGTAGCCCTTTCTGGGAAAGCCGACCATGCTTCGCACTGCCAAAAGCGAGTCGGCATCGTGCACCTCCAAAAGCACCGTCAGCGTCAATTCGGCGGCGGCAATCATCAGGTCGATAAGCTCGGCGGGCTTCAACGCCTCGGCAATAAGCAGTATCGCGTCGGCGCCGGCAACGCGGGATTCATAAACCTGCCAGATATCTATGATAAAATCCTTTCGCAGGATGGGCAAATCGACGGCGTGTTTCACGTGGTCGATGTATTCGAGCTTGCCCTGAAAATACTTTTCGTCGGTAAGAACACTGATGGCATCTGCGCCGCAGCGTTCGTATGCCTTTGCGATTGTGACGGGGGCGAAATCCCTGCATATTACGCCCGCGGAGGGCGAGGCCTTTTTTATCTCGGCGATGACGTTGATTCCGCGACTGTTTGCCTTTGTGACCGCCTTATAGAAATTACGGCATTTGCCGAGAAGCACAAGCTGCTCTTTAAGCTCTTCGAGCGGCTGTTCCTTTTTCCTCTTTTCTACTTCTTTCCTTTTATCCGCGATGATTTGTTCCAATATGGTCACAAATGTCCCTTCGCACTTTTTATTCGCTAATTTTCAGTTGTCCCCGCGACTTTGACGTAAGCCATACGAAGCTCATTGAGCGCAGACGTAATGGCCTGCTGCTCGTCTTCGCTGAGATTGCCTTTGGTCTTTTCTTCGAGCGTCTCGATCATATCGATATTGTACTTAGCCAACGCGAGGTCCGGCTCACGTTTCTCCTGCCCCTTGACCTGGATAAACCCCAGCGAAAAAAGTGTCTGGGTAAAAAGCATACTCACCAAAGCCGTCAGGTCGCCCTGCGGCAAAGGGCCTTGACGCTTATCCTGACCGGCCTCTTTCTTTTCCGCCTCCTCTTTTTCAGCCAGCACCTCTTTTTCTTTCTTGGCCTGCTGCTTCCAGTCCTCATCGATAATTATCTTCTTTTTGTCGTTCTTTTCTTCGGTCATAATCCTTGTCTCCCTGTTTTCAGTTACGGAATTTTTTCATTCGCTTGTCGATGTCTCTTTTCTGTTCGCGTTCGGCAATTGCCCGGCGTTTGTCATATTGCCGCTTGCCTCGCGCAAGAGCGACCTCCGTCTTCGCCAGGCCCTTTTGATTAAAATATATCCGCAACGGCACAAGCGTATAGCCGCGCTGCTCCAGCTTGGTGTAGATTTTGTGAATCTCGTGCTTATGCAAGAGGAGTTTTCTTTTTCGTGTCGGGCTGTGGCCTGCCAGTCCCGTTACCTGGTACTGGGAGATTTTCGCCCCGACCAGCCAGCACTCCCCGTTTATGATTCTCGCGTATGACCCGCTCAGGTCGGCTTGACCTGTGCGGAGCGACTTTACCTCGCTGCCCAAAAGTTCCATCCCCGCTTCGAACTTGTCTTCTATCTCGAAGTTGTGCCAGGCCTTCTTGTTGACCGCCACCGAACTTCCTTTATCGTGACCCGATTTCGCCGCCATCTAAATTATCATAGCCGGGGATGCTGCCGTCTGCAATAGCACAGGTCTCGTAGCCAGCGAGATTGCCTTAGATCGGTCATGAGTGTCCATGTAATTCGCTTTAAGATATGTTGTCTTGCGATATGAGATACCGCAGCGGTTATCAGGTTGTTGACTTGCCTGTTACTACCGTTGCCTTATCCTTATTTGCCCAGTCGGCCTCTGCCTCTTTGCTTTCTGACATATCCCGGATGATGCCAACAGCATGCCATTTGCCGCCCAAATGGACTGAATTGACAGACAACTCTATGCTGAATTCTTCTCCGTTCTTCCTGATTGCCTCCAGCTTGAGAGTTTTGCCTAAGGCGTTGCCTTGCCCTGTTTTTTGGAAGCAGGAAAGACCTTTTTGATAGGCATCGCGGAATCGTTCGGGGGCCAGCAGCTTGTGCAGGTGTTTTCCGATTGCCTCATTGCGGGAATAACCGAATATTCTCTCTGCGGCGGGGTTCCAAAAGAATATTTCTCCTTTTGGCCCCATCATGATGATAGCGTCCTTTGCGCATTCAGCTATTTTTTTTTAATGGTTTCGCTTTCTTCGAGTTGAATCCGAGCATGTTCACGCTCAATAGTGTCTCTGGCCACAGCGACTATATACTCCCGGTGGTCCAACTTGACGATGCTGGCATTCACCTCAACTGGAAAGGTAGTGCCATCCTTGCGTTTGTACCGCTCCGCTAACATATATCCGTAGTTCCTGACCTTCCCGACATATTCAGCCCAGGCAGTATTATCAGTAATGTGTCCCCCAATATCCAATAAGGTCATATTAAGTAATTCAGGCCGTCTGTAACCAAGCGTAATGCATGCCCTGTAAGTCACATCCAGAATCTTCGCGGTTTCGGGTTCGATTATAAAGATGCTGTCGTTCGATTTATCAATTAGATTTCTGAATAAATCAAGCTTTCTTTCCGCCTTCTCGCTTGTTTTCAACATTTCATTTATGGGGTTTACTATCCAGTACAATATTGCCGCGCTAATTATTGCCAGGGCAACCGGGTTGATAACTATTTTCCAAGTTTTCCAGACACCCGGCACCTTTTCCATCGCCACCATTATGACTGCTTCGCAGGCGAATATTACAACCACGGCCTTAACGAACAATGCGACAGGTCGAGTGCGGACGTATGACTGGTCGTGGCCGACAAGGCCAAGTGCGCTATCATCGCTTTTGTCTTTATGTAAAGTCGTGCTCATTTGACAGTTCTCCGACTTGTTATTTTAAAAGTACGATGTATGCATCCCAATAACGATGATTGGCAGGTTGTAATCTAATTATCGCCCTACCGATGAGACAGGTTAAGTGATTTATAAGCAATGCGTTAGCGAAATAAAAGGGTCGCTATGATGGTTTGTTGGTGCCGCGGCCTCATGGACCGATAATGTATAGTCACAACCGAAATTCTCGACCCCTTTTTGCAAGGTCAACGGTTACGAGGGCCAAAATATCCACCTGCCGAGTGCTGCCTTATTTATTCCAAACCTGTCCGCTACTCGCTAAACGCTCGCTTTGCGATTCTCCTGGCAGAACTTGCCCATCAGCATCATCGCGTTGTTGGTTGCCTCCGCTGAGCCGTCCATTTTCGCGAAGGCATCGACCAGCGCAACCAAATCCGGGTCCGCAGGCACGCGCCCATAGTGATGAGCAATGTTGACTATCCCGGCATCGAGGCCATATTCCATCGCTTTCGCCACATAAGCCCGGCAAACGCCAATCCTCCGCCCCGGCAAATCGCGAACCGAATTGCTGATGCCTAATGAACAATGCACGCCCTTCATAGCCGGGTCGCTCTTTATTTTTTTGATTGCCTCGAATGCACGGTAAGTATATCCCGGCACTCCCGGCTCCATCGGCATATCTATCGCCAGCGGGAAGACCGTCGAATCCAACAAAATCTCCCCCGGCTTGAAACCATACTGCCCCACCGCCTTGTCGTAAATCTTCTTCGCAAGCGAATACAATTCTTCCATCGAATGCGACCCGCCCGGCCCGGTCGGCTTGTCTTCCGTCATCAACAGCCCGATGAACGCGTAATCGTAATCCCTTTTCAGCGGGAAGAATTTATCCATCGTGTAAATCTTGACGGAGTTTATCAGCGGCTGCTTCACCGCCTCCTTTGTGTTATACCACTCTTTCAATCCCGCTATCAGCACGTCGTTGTTGCCGCTGTCGATGCAGATGGGGACACCATTGCTCCACCTGCGAACCAGCTTGATATATTCGCGCATCATATTGACCGCGACCTGCTGGTCGTCCTCGCCGAATGCGTCAACGTTGACCGCGATATAATCCGCCCCGTCGTTTGCCTGTGACTCCACCAACGCCTTGATATAATTCAACGGCCCGCTCGGCTTAGTATAAGCATCCGGCCCAAGCTGTGCCAGTTGTTTCATTATCTGTCCCGTCTTTGGTATCGAGGCGTGAATCGATTCGCCAATCGAAATCAGGGCGTTTTTCATAGTGTGGTCCCTCCCGAACAGGTAATTCAAAATCGACGCGGTATGCTCCAGCGTTTTTATTCTCGGCTTGTTGATTATGCGTTTGAGTTTCGCAAGGCCGAGTTCTTCAGAAGCCGCTGCGTCGTAAATAAGTTCGCCGATGCAGACGTTTTCGAGGTTGTTGCCGCATTTGCCATCAGCCGTAGCATCCCCGCACGGCGCATTTGCAAGCCCCTTTTCGCATCCCCCCATCGTGCAAAGTCCGAAATTCTCAGGCAAATAACAATCACCGCATCCTTCGCAGTCAAATGTCAAATACTTGAACGCACCCTCGCCCGCGTGGAACAATTTATAAATGGCGCCTTCGCCTTTTTCGGTTCCCAGAGTCGCCATAATCCCCCTGAATGCGCGGAAGCCGTGATAATCGGGATTCAAAATCGCCCTGTGCATAAAATTGAAAAATTTATGATGAAACGTCTTGCGCGGCTTAGACAAAGTTCTCTCTCGACCATTATCATCATAAAGATAAAACGCCTTCTTCGCGGGCCAGTACAAATTATCCTTGTATTGTCCCCAGCCATCACCAATTTCCGCGGCCCTTTTCAAAATGTCCGCGAACGTCTCAAAATTGCTGACACCCCCGATATCCACCCCCGCAGCGCCAATCGCCTTATACATCGCCACCTGTTGCGCCGCCCTCTCAATATGCTGCGACAAATTCTCAGAATACAGTTTCGCCAAAAACTCGTCGCTCACAAAACACCCGGTTAGTTTCGCGTCGTGCATCAACCTTGGCGCCGCCGTCGTCGTGCTCAAGAAGTAAACGTTGCCCAGAACGGGGATATTTAGTTTGTTCTTCTCGATGTATTTGAAAAGCTCCTGCGATTTTTTCCAGTCCCACCCGACCTGCGTAATCAAAAATTTCGCCCCGCAGGCAATCTTCTTCTCCATCTTGTAATACTGCTGCATTTGCGATTGCTCGGTATATTTAAATGGCGACACCGCCGCGCCGGGGAAAAACTGTTGAACCTTGTCCAAATCCTGGGGCCTCGCTTTTATGTACCCCTCATTGTTCATATCCCCGATGACTTGCAGCAATCCAATCGAATCAAGGTCGAAAACGCTCGTCGCGGAAATCGGCTTGTCGCCTGTAAGAATCAGCACGCTCTCAACGCCCGAATCTCTCAGCCCCACTAACGAGCTGACAAGCGAATTGGCGTTCTGGTCCTTGCACGAAATATGCGGCACACAATCCAAATCGCCCAGCAGCCCCTCCGCGTTCAACCTGTCAATCGCGTGACCCGGATCGATATTCGCCACACCGCCCGGATTCTGAGGCAGCGTAATGCCCGCGAAATCAAACCCAGCCGGTATCGAATCAGGCCCCGCCTTTTTGTATGCCGACAAAAACTTCCCTATCGGCCCAAAGTCAAAATTCGGCCCTCCCGCAAGCTCCGCCACTACAACAAACCCGGCTTTTGCTTCCAGCCGTTCTCTTAGTTTTTTCCGCTGTGCCATTTATCGTTCCTGTAAATACCCCTGACGCAATAGATACCGGTTTAACTGGTGTTTTTACCACGAAGGCCCGTATCCACAAAGAAAAATCTTAACGCCTTTGCGTCTTAATGGCGAAAATTTTTCGCCCGCCTACAACATATAACATACTGATATACAATGACTTCGGTTCAAATATGTGTAATCTGCCTGCCCTTCGTAGCGCAGCGAAGAAGGGCCTGCCCTGCCTGTCCCGAGCGTAGTCGAGGGGGGCTTACCTGTGGTGAGCAATCTGTAGTGAGCGATGTTGAAATCCTGCAGGTTCGTTCTGATGGTATGTGGCAATTACAAATTGTGAATCGACGAGAGTCGCCGGGGACACAAGCTTGTAAAACGAAAACGGGGCGCAACGCGCCCCGTTTTGACATACTTCTCATCGAGCATTGCCCGATTTCCAGATGTTGTGACACAATCTCCGAAAAACCGGCTTAATTCCTGATCTTCAGACAGTCAACTCTGAAGCAGCACTCGGTCCACTGGCAGGTCCCATTTGTCGTGCTGTAGCAGGGGTTGTTACCCTCGGCCCGCTGTATCGCCTGAATCAGTTCCGTCTTCTTCATATTCCCAGGCGTAATACCGAGATTCTTGGCCTTGTCCTTTATCTCGCCCATTGTCATTGGTCTTTCAACTACTTTTACCGGAGTCATGTCATTCTCCTATTCACTGTGTGGTTGTTTGAATTTAATTATTTATACTTACGTGGTCCATTTCGGGACCCGGTTTTTCGTAAGCACGTTCGCCTACATTCTTATTTCGGCTATTTTGCCCGCCCGCATTATCGACTTTGCAACAAATAGCAAATTGGCTCAAAAACCGCCGAAACTTGTTCCTGCGAGAGGAATTTCTCGGACTTTCCGTCCGCCTCAGGATGACCTCCACATCCTGCCCTCGCCGGCGGCGGACATCTGGTAAATTTCAACGGCCATTACGCTCTTTTGGTCCGGAAAAAACGCCTCTCCCAGTAAAACCCCTGCGTGTGCCATTCATAAACATTTGACCCTGAGGCAAATCTGTGATATGCTCACTTTGTTGAATATGATAGCCAGGGGAGCCAGGGCGAAATTGGGCTTGTGGCTGAGAAATCCCGAATTGTCGGGGTGACCCTATGAACCTGCTCAGGTTAAGACCTGCGAAGGGAGGCGGATTGATTTGGTTTTGAAACGCTCCTTTCCGGGAGCGTTTTTTGTTTACGGCCTCGATTTTCAAGGGGTATGTATGGGCCTATTAAAGATAAACGGCAAAGAGGAAATATTTCCTGACAACAAAATGCCCGCGACGATAGCGGACCTGTTGAGACATCTCGGCGTTGATTCCACAACCGTCGTCGCTGAACTCAATGGCCAAATCATCGAACGGAAAAACTTCTCGACTACACCACTGCGCGCCGGGCAAGCAATCGAACTCGTCAGATTTGTACCCGGGGGCTAAATATGGATAAGCTTGTTATCGCTGGAAGACAATTCACCTCGCGCCTGCTCATCGGCACGGGAAAATTCTCATCCAGCAAAGCAATGGCACAGGCGATAGAGGCCGCTGGCGCTGAAATTGTTACCGTGGCTCTTCGCAGGGTCGATATCACAAACAAAGACGACGATATGCTCGCGGCAATCGACAGGAACAAATACCTGCTTTTGCCCAACACATCAGGAGCACGCACTGCCGATGAGGCCATTCGTTTAGCGCGCCTCGCACGGGCTGCGACGGGCATCAACTGGGTAAAACTTGAAGTTACGCCAGACCCGTACTATTTACTGCCCGACCCAATCGAAACATTAAAGGCCGCCGAGATTCTCGTTAAAGATGGTTTTGTCGTTTTGCCATATATAAACGCGGACCCAATATTGAGCAAAAAACTTCAGGATGTTGGAACTGCGACCGTAATGCCTTTGGCCAGCCCCATCGGTTCGAACCAGGGATTAAAAACACGGGCGGCAATTGAAATCATAATCGAACAGGCCAATGTCCCCGTCATTGTTGACGCGGGGCTTGGTTTACCCTCGCACGCCGCTGAGGCGATGGAAATGGGTGCAGACGCCGTTTTAGTCAATACCGCAATCGCGACAGCCGTTGAGCCGGCGAAAATGGCTGAGGCCTTCAAGCTCGCGGTTATGGCTGGCCGAACTGCGTATCTTTCCGGCGCCGCAGCTGAATCAAAAAAAGCAAACGCCTCAAGCCCGCTCACCGGCTTTTTAAGAAACGAGTAAGGTAATTATATGAGGTTTACTAAGTATCACGCACTTGGTAATGATTACATTGTTTGGGACCCAGACAAACCCTCAGCTTATTTGACTGAAAAGCAAATACGCAGGATATGCCATCGCAACTACGGAGTCGGGGCCGATGGGATTCTCTGCGGGTCTGCAGGCGCGGAAGGAAATCCTTTTACTCTTCGCATTTTCAATCCCGATGGCAGCGAGGCGGAAAAAAGCGGCAACGGCCTGAGGATTTTTGCGAGATATTTGTGGGAACAGAGCGGTAAACGTCAAACGAGGTTTTCTATAATTACTGCGGGAGGTCCCGTAGAAGCCGAAGTGAACGAAGATGGAAGCAATGTTGCAGTCGATATGGGTCAGGTCAACTTCCATAGCAGTAAAATCCCCGTTGCAGGCCCTCCACGCGAGGTAATTAACGAGAAGATGGAAATAGAAGGTCAGACACTAATATATTCAGCCGCAACAATCGGTAACCCGCATTGTGTGATTCTGCGCGAGAATGTTTCCGCTGATTTGGCACGGCGTCTTGGACCTTTTATTGAACGTGATTCTCGTTTTCCCAATAGAACAAACGTGCAGTTTATGGAAGTGACGGACCGCCATAATATAAGAATAGAAATCTGGGAAAGAGGCGCCGGTTATACTTTGGCGTCGGGCAGCAGTAGTTGTGTGGCTGCTGCGGTTGCTTATCGCCTCGGTCTATGCGATTCTAAAATAACAGTGCGTATGCCCGGCGGGGACATCGATATTGCAGTAGGTGCAGATTATTCCGTGCGAATGACGGGGCCGGTTACAAAAGTGTTTGAAGGCACAATATCAGAAGAAATGTTTGGCTGATTTTTGTTGAGCCAATATGGCAGATGTGAAAAAGCATACCGTTGCAGATATAAAGACCCTTTTGGCCGACAGGGGACTCGATGGCCCAGGAAAAGATATCTGGACAAAGCGTCTTGGTGAAATTACGGAAGACGAAGTCAAATGGGCATTATCTCGCCAGCCGGGATATTACGTCCTCGATAGATTATTGATACTCATCTCGCCCGCTGCTGAAAATTACATCGAGCAAATGGCGCAAATCGCTCATCAGCTCACCCTTCAGCGATTCGGCAAAACCGTCCGATTATATGCCCCGCTTTACGTTTCGAATTTCTGCGTCAATGGCTGCATTTACTGCGGCTTCAGCACAAATCATCGATTTTCTCGAATCCGCCTCACAGTCAAACAGGCCCTCGCCGAAGCCGAAACAATCGCCAAAGAGGGTTTCAGGGATTTGCTGCTTGTAAGCAGTGAAGACAAAAAATTCATCACCGTCGATTACCTGGCCGAATTAGCGTCGAAGTTGCGACCCAAATTCAGCTCGCTGTCCGTTGAAATCTATCAGATGTCCACCGAAGAATACGCGAAGCTTTTTGCCGCCGGCATCGAAGGCGTAACGCTGTATCAGGAAACCTACGACCGCGAAACATATCGCAAATATCATCCCGCAGGGCCAAAAGCCGACTACGATTATCGATTGAGCGCAGCGGATAGTTTTGGCCAGGCAGGTATGCGGGAAATCGGGCTTGGCGCACTTCTGGGCCTTGATGATTGGCGTCTCGAAACGCTCGCTCTTGCCGAGCATGCCCATTACCTGATGAAACGCTACTGGAAATCGCGCGTGTCGTTTTCTTTCCCGCGGTTGCGTCCCGCCAAGGATGTTGACAGCGCACAGTTTAATCTTCTCTCGGATAAGAATCTCGTCCAGATGATTCTCGCCCTTCGGCTGTGCTTCGCCGACGCGGGAATGACCATTTCAACGCGCGAGCCGGCTCATCTGCGCGACCAGTTTGTTAAATTAGGTATTACTCGAATGAGCGCAGGCAGCAAAACCAACCCCGGCGGCTACTCTACTCACGCCGATTCAGTCGGCCAATTCGATATCGATGATTCCCGCTCTCCCGCCCAAATCGCCGCTATGCTGAAATCTCAGGGCCTCGAACCCGTCTGGAAGGACTGGGACAGCGCATTTACCGAAACTTAAAAGGTGGCTTGTTCCGTCTTGCGGAGTTCTCTCTGTTTCCACATTGCATACAAAGGCGGGTAAACTAACAATTCAAGTATGAAGCTCGTAATTATGCCGCCAATCATCGGCGCAGCTATGCGCTTCATCACGTCCGAACCTGTCCCCATCGACCACATAATCGGTATAAGGCCCATAAACATCGCCATTACCGTCATCATTTTTGGCCGAATCCGTTTGACCGCGCCGTGAATAATCGCCTCTTTCAAATCCGCGAAGGTATTCATCCTGCCCTGTGCCGCCATATCATTGTAAGACAAATCGAGGAACAGCAGCATAAACACGCCCGTCTCCGCGTCAAGCCCCATAAGCGCTATCATCCCCACCCATACCGCTATGGAAATGTTATAGCCCAGTATATAAAGGAACCACACCGCACCAATAAGCGAAAAAGGCACCGCAAGCATTACGATACCGGTCTTGACGATGTTCTTTGTGTTGATGTAAAGCAGCGTGAAAATAATCAGAAGCGTCAGCGGGATTACAACCTTCAGACGTTCTCTCACCCGCAGCATATTCTCGAATTGCCCGCTCCATTGCAGGGCGTAACCGGCAGGCAGTTGCAATTGCGAGGCCACCGCCTTTTTCGCCTGTGCGACGTAACTGCCGATGTCAATACCTGCGATATCAACATATACATAACCCGCTAACATCCCGTTCTCATCGCGTATCATCGCCGGCCCAAGCGAAACGCTTATCTCCGCAAGTTCGCCAAGCGGTATCTGCGCACCAGACATTGTTGGCACAAGCACCCGCTGCAGCTTTTCCAAATCGTCGCGGTAGTCACGGGCGTATCGCACATTTATGCTATAGCGTTCTGTCCCCGCAATCGCCGTTGTAACATTTTCCCCGCCGATTGCGCTCGTGATAATCTCTTCAGCATCCTGTATGCTCAATCCGTATCGGGCTAACTGCTCCCGCTTCAAATTAAAATCCACAAAATACCCGCCCGATACCCGTTCCGCATATACGCTGCGCGTTCCCTCAAGCGGCTTGATAATTTGCTCAAGCTGCATTCCTATTTTTTCAATCTCGGCGAGGTCTGCACCGTAAATTTTAATCCCTATTGGCGTTCGTATGCCGGTCGAAAGCATATCGATTCTCGCCTTTATCGGCATCGTCCATGCATTAGTCACGCCCGGTATCTGCATTTTGGCGTTCATTTCCTCAATCAGTTTTTCCCACGTCATTCCCTCTGACCAATAACGCTTGTCCTTTAAAACAACCGTCGTCTCCATCATCGAGAACGGCGCCGGGTCCGTCGGTGTATTGGCGCGACCCGCCTTGCCGAACACCCGCTCGACCTCAGGGAACGACATAAAAATTTTGTCCTGTATCTGCAAAAGGTTCGCCGCCTCCGTAACCGATATCCCCGGCAACGTCGTCGGCATATAAAGAATCGTCCCCTCATTCAAAGGCGGCATAAACTCCGACCCAAGCTGAAAATACACCGGCACCGTCGCTACCATCAAAATCGCGGCGCAAATCAGCGTGAACTTGCGATGCTCAAGAACAAAATTGCACGCCGGCTCATATATCGCGAATAATCTCCGGCTCACCGGGTGCTGCTCTTCGGGATAATATTTACCGACGGTAATCGCGTTATATAATCTCGAAAGCCACGCCGGCTTAAAGTGCCGGTAATCCATCCGCGTGAAAAGCATCCGTATAGCCGGGTCGAGCGTTATCGCCAGAATCGCCGCTATCGCCATCGCGAGGTTCTTGCTGTATGCCAACGGCTTGAACAGTCGGCCTTCCTGGTCAACGAGCGTGAATATCGGCAAAAACGCGACCGCTATCACTAACAGCGAAAAGAATACCGATGGCCCGACTTCTTTTAAAGCGTTCAGCCGGATGATGTGAAAATCACCTTTGCGCCCGCCCGCCTCCCACAATTGCAGTTTTTTATACGCGTTCTCAACCTCCACTATCGCGCCATCCACAAGCACTCCTATTGATATCGCGATACCAGACAGGGACATAATATTGGATGTCAGCTTGATGCCATACATCGGGATAAACGACAGCAGCACCGCGATGGGTATCGTAACTATCGGTATGATTGCCGACGGAAAGTGCCATAAGAATATCAGTATCACCAAACTGACGATAATCATTTCCTCGATGAGCTGGTGTTTAAGCGTGTCGATGGCCCGCTTGATAAGGTCTGAGCGGTCGTATGTCGTAACTATCTCGACGCCTTTGGGCAGCGACGGCTTTATCTCCTCGATTTTGGCCTTGACGCGATTGATTACGTTGAGCGCGTTTTCCCCCTGCCTCATTATCACGATTCCGCCGACCGTGTCCCCCTCGCCGTCCAAATCCGCTACCCCGCGTCGTATATCAGGCCCGATTACAACATCAGCAACATTCTTAACCAAAATGGGTGTACCGGAACCATCTGTACCTATTACAGTATTCTCCAAATCTGCGGGTGATTTTACATACCCCTTTGCCCGAATCATATATTCCGTGCCGGACATCTCAAGCAGCCGGCCGCCCACATCGTTGTTGCTTTGCCTTATTGCCTCGACGACTTTTGTAAGGGGGATATTGTATGCAAGCAGCGCATTGGGGTTGACGTTGACCTGGTATTGCTTTTGAAAACCACCCACCGCCGCGACGTCCGCGACTCCGGGCACAGTTTGCAGCGAGTATCGCAAATTCCAATCCTGAAAACTTCGTAAATCCGCCAAACTGTTGTTGCCGGTCTTATCAACCAGCGCGTATTGATAAACCCACCCCAGCCCCGTCGCGTCCGGCCCAATCTCAACCGACACGCCCTGAGGCAGTTTCGCGGTGATTTTGCTCAGGTATTCCACCACCCGGCTTCGCGCCCAGTATATGTCTGTCCCGTCCTTGAAGATTATGTAAACGTATGAGAACCCGAAATCCGAAAAACCCCGAATCGCCCGCACGTTCGGCGCACCGAGCATTGCTGTAACAATCGGATACGTAACCTGCTGCTCGATAATGTCCGGGGACCTATCCCACTGGGAGTAGATTATCACCTGAGTATCCGACAAATCCGGAATCGCGTCCAGCGGCATAATCCTTATGCAATATACCGCCCCGACTATCGCGGCAATCGCGAAGAATATGACGATAAACTTATTTTTAGCGGAAAATTCTATTATCCTGCTAATCATCGCTGCACCGAGGCCTTCACTTGTTTGGTTCCGCTGATTTGTTGAAACCTGCGTTCAGTTTGCTCTCCGAATCTATCAGAAAGTTGCCCGATGTAATAACTTCTTCATTTTCCGACAATCCTCGCAATGCCTCGTAATATCCTTGTGCTTTTGAGCCGAGCGTTACAACCCTCGGCTCAAAGTAGCCGTCCGGCTTGGCGACAAAAACGATATCACGTGTCCCCGCGTGCATTACCGCCTCCTCCGGCACGGCAAGCTTGTCACCGAGGTCATACTTTATCACCACGTTGACAAACATCTCAAGTTTAAGCTTGTTTTCGGGATTATCGACCAAAGCCCTGACCTTCAGCGTTCTCGTCGCCGCCTCCAGTATGGGAGTAACTGAAATAACGCTGCCCTCGAAAAGCTCGCCGGGATACGCAATGGCACGCACCTCGATGGGCGTTCCCGTTTTAACCAGCCCCGCCTCATATTCATAAATAGTTACATACACCCAGACGTTTTTGTCTTCGCCGGTGGGCAGATACAGATTCTGCTGCGGCTTACCACGATTTTCCAGTTCAGTTATTTCATTCTCGCTCATTCCCATAGCCAGCAGCTTTTGCTTCATTGACTTGATAAGGGCTCCTGACTGCTCATCTATATAACCTTCGTCCTTGTGTATCGTCCGGCTGCTTTTGAACGCCTGCAGGTATTCCTGCTGTGCGGTAAACAGCGACGGGTCGTATGCAACCCTTCCCACCGTCAGAATTTGCCCTGACAGCTTCCGCTTTCCCACCTTTCCTTTTTTCACCCCGATTAACTGCTGCTTCTCCGGGCCTATGTAAACCATCGCGGAATTTGTCGCTTCCTGCTCATATACCGGCACATAATCCATCCCCATCTGGTCCTTCATAGGGACAGGCGAAGTAACCGCGGGATTCATCGGGTTGCGATAAAAAAGTATTTTGCCGGATTTACCCGGTTCCGTCTTTTGTTCGGCTTTCGGGGCAACAACTCTCTTCACAAGCGACATACCACAGATTGGGCAATCACCGGGTCTGTCCGACGTGTAGTTCGGGTGCATCGGACAATAATACAAATCCTTCGCTGTTTCTGAAATGGTTCCTGTGCGTTGTGTGTTATTGTGCCGACCTGGTATAAAAACCCCAATAATCGCCGCCACAATAATCACGCCGATGATAATCGTTCGCTTTTTCATTATTCAACTCCGTCTTACAGCAACAGCAATTTTCCCCGCAGAGCATACAGAGTTAGCTCTATGTTTTTCTCTGCGGTCTCTGCGTGCTTCGCGTTGAAATTTTATTTCTGGAACTGCGGCAGTTTGGCTATGTATTTTTCAGGGTCTTTTTCAAACTGCCCTTTGCACATCGCGCAGCAGAAATAAACCTTCTTGCCCTTGTATTCCACGAAGACGTTCTTATCGATTTTATCCCCGGTAACAGGACATAGCGTCTGTTCTGTTGATGCCGCTGCTGCCGTTGTGGCTGTCTTATTTGTATCTTCTGCCGTTTTAGCCGTCTGCATCTGCATGCCTTTCATTGTTGTCTCTTTGGCAGGCATAGCCGGGCTTTGTTTCTTTTTGCACCCAATAAGACCCAAAGCGAGTGCCACTGCAAAAGTTGATAAAATTATTGTCGAAGTTTTCATTTTTGTTCCCTTTCCAAAATAATATCTCCGCTTTTTGCTATTGGCTCGCTATTCTATACTAATCCGATAGGAATGTGTTCTGCTAAATCTATCCTTCCAGATTATCAATGTTATCTCGAATCCAACTCTGTCCCCGCTAACATTTCTAATTCAGCTAATTTCTGCTGATTATCCGCAATCGCCCGCTGGAGAGACAGGTGATAATCCAGAAGCATCCGCTGTGCGTCAATCAAGCTTAAAAAATCTATTGTCCCTTCCCGATACGCCGCCTCCGACGCCTGCAGCAGCTCCCTGCCCTTGGGTATCAGCGTATTACGATACAATCGTATCTTTCGGACGCTGTCTCTGTATTCGTAAAGCGATTGTGCCGCCTTTGTCAGAAGGACGTTTTCCGTCTCAATCTTTTGCTGCTCGATACTTGCCTTTTGTGCCTGTGCCTGTCTTTCTCCTGCGCTATAGCTGTCACGCCACAAAGGCAAATTCATTGAAAACACCAAACTTACCCCGTCTCTTCCGCCGCGGCTATCCATATCTTCCCAATTTATCCCCACGCCTATATCCGGATAAAAATTCTTCTCCGCAAGCGTAATTTTACTCCCCACAGCCATTGCCTCATAGTTCAAGCTCGCCAGTTCCGGATTCTTTTGTCTTAAGATGCTCACCAATCGCTCATAATCCAGCTCAACCGCGTTGAATTCTTCGGTTTTTGGCCACGGCAGATTTGTATCCGCCGGCAGGGTCAGCGCCGTCCTAAGCCGGCTTACCGTCGGCTCTCGCAACTGCCCCAGCCCTCTCAAAACATCCTCCATTCTCGCTATCTCCACCTGTGCCCGAATCACGTCCGGATGCCCGGTCGCCGTTGTCATGTGCCTGGTTCTGGCAACCTCCTCAAAATGTTTGAACAATTCCAGGTTCTCCATCGCTGTATCGGTCGCCCTGGCGAGATAGGCAAATTCGTAAAAACCCTCCTTTATTTCTTTGAACAACGCTAATCGCGCCGCCTGGTATTTTTGTTGTGCCGCCGATGTTTCCTTTGTTGCCGCCTGGGTTCGTGCGTCAATCTTGCCAAACCACGGCAACGTCTGCATCACGCCTACCGTCTGCTTCATCTGCAGGTCCGATTGTTTCGTCCAGTAGTTATATGTAACCTGCGGGTCCGGCAGCGACTTTGCCTGCGGAACCTGCTCTGAAGCCATCTGCAATTGCTGATAGCTGCTCTTTAGCCCCGCGTTGTGTGCCTCGGCATATTCCAGATAATTTCTGAGGGTCAGGAACCTGTCTGTTTCATTAGGTTCGCCAAAAGCGCACGCATACGGTGATACGATAATGACTACAGTAGCCAGAGATATTGTTAATATGCCCGTTCTCATCGCATATTCCCTCGAAACGATTTCTCGCTCAATTTACTCATCTGGGAGTTTTATCTTATACAGGTTTAAACCTGCCATACAAGAGAATTCTTACTTCCTGAATTTGTCCAGCAATTCGATAACCTCATCTATTTTTTTCTGCTTTTCCGTCTCGGATTTGCCCCTCAGCGCGCCGGCGACGCAGCCGTCGAGATGTTTTTTGAATACCTCTCCTTCGACCCTGTGCAGCGCGCCGATACAGGAGCGTATCTGGGTCAGGATATCGACGCAGTACCTCTTTTCTTTAATCATTCGCTGGATACCGGCGACCTGGCCTTCGATTTTCTTCAAAAACTGCAGTTGTCCTTCGTGCGTAGTCGGCTGCTCCATATTTATACCCTTCTTTCTGTGTATATTATACCATACCCCCCCACCCTATGTTCAAGTATTTTTTTAAGATTATGCCGGTTTTTTTTAAGGTTTGGTTTAAAAAAGCGGTGTTCTGCCTGTTATAGCTGAAAAGTTTTACTGCTGTTTGTCCAGGTCGGTTCCCGCCGGCATCTCAAACTCGGCCAATTACCTGTTGTTTGAATCCGCCGGGCCGACGGGGCTTGTCAGCCGTTCGACGAGGAGCTTTTCGAAGGCATCAAGATTTTTCCACTTCATCGCGCAGCTTATTTTCTTCGCCTTACCGTCTATCACCGTGCGCCCGTCATCCGTAACGCGAATGCCAAGGTTTTCCGTCTCCAGCAAATCGTGACTCGTCGCGAGGTAAATCGCCACGGTATCAAACAGCGTCGAGCTCCTGCTGCCCGCCTGTGCCTCGTTTGTGTTGCCGCTTTTTGCCCACACGCGGTAGTTTTCAATAACCGCATTTGTTATTGGGCTGTTGCAGTCCAGGACCTTCTTGTAGTCGTCACCGGCCAGCGATACCATCCCGCAGGTATCTAAAGGCGTTATTGTCATATCCCATTGGGCCGTGAAAACCGTCTGCGACGCCTTGATAAATGAAACAATGTTGTATTCTTTTTCCGGCTTCGACTTCTCGCCGTAGCCCCTGCGGATACTTCCCTGCATACCCACAAACCGGGCCTTCTTCGCTATATTCGGCTCACGTTCCAGCGCAGCCGCGACGTTCGGCAGTGGGCCTATTGCGATTAGCGTTATCGGCTCAGGCGAATTCATTATCGTATCTATCATCGCCTGCACGCCGTCTGAGTAAATCTTCCCGGGATACTTCGACAAATCGAAATCTTTAACCCAGCCGTCCTGCCTGTGCCCGGTTTTCATATCCCCTATGGCCACCCCCGTCCCGATGGGTATATCCGTCCTGCCTGCCGTCTGCAGTATCTTCGCCACAACCTTTGTTCTGGCCGTTGTATCGCCCACCGCCGTGGTAATCAGTTTGACGTCGAATTCAGGCGATTGAAGCAGCAGCGCCAGTGCCCACGTGTCGTCGATGTCGTCGCAGATGTCGGTATCGAGAATAACCGCTTGTTTGGCGTTCTTGTCTGCCGGAAAAATCGCGGACTTGACTTCGGTCGATACTTTTTCGGCTTTCTCGCACCCGCCAAATATAATAATTAATGCCGCCGCCAGAACCGCAACCGGCAAATATCCTTTCTTTGCGTTCATTACCAATCTCCTTTCAAATGTTGTTTCTTCTATAATAATCTCCCGCCAGTCCATCCGCTAATATAAATCGCCTGCCCGGCCCTTGACTTTGCGATGAATTTTCATATTGTTGCATAAGTTTTGAGCAAGGAGGCCGAAATTGGCAAAAAAACAGGCAGCAGGAACGTTTGTTTTTGAATCGCCGGCAAGTTCGCCGGTAGGCAGCATTTTATACAACGAACACTTAAAACTCACCGATAAATCCCACATCGCGGAGTTTGCCGGCTATCTTATGCCGTTGTGGTATTCGTCGATAGGCGAAGAACATTCGGCGGTTCGCAAGCGAGCGGGCGTGTTCGACTGCACCCATATGGGCGCATTAGAGGTCGCAGGCCCAAACGCGGAAAGCTTTCTTGACGCGATTACGACCAACAACGTCCGCGCTCTGCAAGTCGGCTCGGCGCAATACAGTTACCTTTCAGACGCCGCGGGCAACATCCTTGACGACATAATCATCTACCGACGCGAAAAAGATAAATTTATGGTCGTCGTAAACGCCTCAAATGAGCCGAAAGCCAGGGCGTATCTCGCCGCATTGCAGGCAGGCAAAGCAAAAATAGATTTGGCGAAGCCCGACAGGCAAATAAAGACCGCGCCGGTTCGTGATATGCGGGACACAAAAACCGGCCCCGATTGCAGGGGCGATATCGCTGTTCAGGGGCCTGCCGCAGCGGATGTTCTTTGCAAACTTGCGGATACCTCGGTCGGTCAGCAGATAAAAACGCTAAAAAGCTTTACGTTCTGCCAGGTGAAACTGGCGAATATCGATTGCATCATCTCCCGCACCGGCTACACCGGGGCAAAGGTATGTTTCGAGCTTTTCGTGCATCCGAAAGATGCCGCGAATTTGTGGCAAAAGTTGATTGACGCCGGAGCTTTGCCCTGCGGCCTGGGCGCACGCGATAGCTTGCGGGTCGAGGCGGGCCTGCCTCTGTATGGCCACGAGCTTGCCGGACCATATAATATTTCGCCGTTCGAGGCGGGTTATGGCTGGGCGGTAAAACTCGACAAGGAGTTCTTCATCGGCAAATCAGCGATGGAGAAAATTGCGAACAGTTTCAATATGAAGGTCGCCCGGCTCGAACTTTCCGGCGAAAAGGGCGTTCGGCCCGTCCGGCAGAACGACGCTATAATATGCGGCGGCGTTTGTGTCGGCTGGGTCCTCAGCTCCTCCTTCGCTAAAGCTACGGAGGACAGGAGCGCAACCGCAGGGACAAGACAGGTCGCGATTGTATATATGGACAAGGACAAAGCAACTGAAGGGACTTCAGTTGGTGTTTATTACCTGGCTCGCAGCGAAAGCCAGGTAAGCAAGGGAAGAAAACAGGCCGCGAAAAAAGGCGAGCGGATAGATGGGGACATCCAGGGTAAAGTGATAAGCCGATTTGAAAAATTTTAACAGTGGAGGCAAAATTATGGTTGTGAAGGGACTGCTTTACACAAAGGACCACGAGTGGGCCAAAATCGAAGGTGGCGTTGCGATTATCGGCATAACCGACCACGCCCAGAACCAGTTGGGTGAGCTGACTTTTGTCGAACTGCCCGACGTCGGCAAAGAGGTCAAACAAAAAGGCGAACTCGCCGTCGTCGAAAGCTCAAAGGCCGCCAGTGACGTTTATTCGCCCGTCACGGGCAAGGTAATCGAGGCGAACACTAAACTCGAAAAAAATCCGGAAATAGTAAATGACGACTGTTACGGCGACGGCTGGATTTGCAAAATCCAAATAACCGACAAGGCAACGACGAAAAACCTTATGGACACCGCACAGTATGAGGAATACCTGAAAGGGCTTTAAGATATGCCGTTTATTGCCAATACCGCCGAGCAGCAAAAGCAGATGCTGGCCGAAATGGGCCTTACGATGGAAAAGCTCTTTTCGGATATACCAAAAGGGCTTCTGTGCGGACAACTGAATCTGCCGGATGGATTGCCGGAACAGGAAGTCCGCGGCGTTCTCGCCGAACTTTCGGATAAAAACTCGATAGACCTCACGCTTTTCCTGGGAGGCGGTTTTTACGACCATTTCATACCGGCAGCCGTTTATTCGATTATATCCCGCAGCGAATTCTACACCGCCTATACCCCGTATCAGCCCGAGGTGTCGCAGGGGACATTACAGGCCGTTTACGAATATCAGTCAACAATTTGCCGGCTGACCGATATGGAAGTCGCCAACGCCTCAATGTACGATGGCGGCACCGCGATGTACGAGGCGATGATGATGGCCCTTCGCATAACGGGCAGAAACAAAGTAATCATCGATACAAGCGTCAATCCTATTTACCGCGTTATGATTGAATCATACACGCGGAACCTCAAAATCGAGCATGTCCTGACTCACTGCGAAACTGGCCTTGTTGACCGCGAACAGATATTAGCCAAACTCGATAATGATACCGCCGCTGTTATTTTGCAGAACCCCAATTTCTTCGGCTGCATTGACGATTTCAGTGACATCGCCGAAGCCGCACACAAAAAAGGAGCGCTTTTAGTCGTGTCCTGTTACCCCATATCGCTCGGAATACTGAAAACCCCCGGCTCAATGGGCGCCGATATCGTAACAGGCGAGGGCCAGAGTTTGGGTATGCCAATGTCCTTCGGCGGACCGTATCTCGGCTTTATGGCGACGCGTATGGAACACGTCCGCAAAATGCCAGGCCGCATCATAGGCCGAACCAAAGACCGCAATGGTAATGACTGCTTCGTTATGACCCTTCAGGCAAGAGAACAGCATATACGCAGAGAAAAAGCCACGTCAAATATCTGCTCAAATGAAGCACTGTGCGCAATGACCGCTCTGGTGTATCTGTCATTATTCGGTAAAGAGGGTTTGCGCGAAACAGCGCAGCTTTGCGCCGACAAGGCCAGTTACGCTTATAATCGCCTCACCGCCATACCCGGCGTAAAATCTCATTTCAAGGCCAAGTGGTTCTTCAACGAATTTGTACTCGACCTGCCAAAAGACGCCGCGGACGTGATAGGCAAACTTATAGAAAAAGGTTTCGCCGCCGGCTTCCCGTTGAGCAGGTATTATCCCGATATGAAAAACTGCATCCTCGTATGCGTAACCGAAAAACGCACAAAACAGCAGATAGGCATGTTCGCCGAAGCCCTGGAGAGCGTTCTTTGACTACAGATTCATGGGGGTTTGTTTTGCCCCACTGGAATTAATTGGTTAATTATTAGCGATGAATAATCAGAAGATTAAATTGCACGATATTCCTGAAGAATTTAACCTAAAGATCCCCAAAAAATTGGTTAATTATTCTGTTGCTTTGGGAAGAGTGAGAAATAACGATCCGCGAACTTTCAGGATTCTCGGCTCAGGCACCCTTGTGCAAAAAGCAGGTAAATATGGAATTCTAACAGCACATCATTGCCTTCATGATATTAACCCCGAATTAACGTTAGGAACCTTGAATTCTGACGTATTAGTATGTGTTATAAAAAGAAATCAGACTGTGATAATAAAAAACTATGAAATTAGCGAACAGCCATTAGCTGGTCCTGCAAATAGAAGATATGGACAAGACGGTCCTGATATAACCTTCATTGACATCCCGAATGGACCGCGACTATCAACATTTAAGGCCGTATCTTCGTTTTGGAATCTTGATATCGACGCAAATAAGGTAAACGAAGAATTCGTAATGCACGGTGACATATTAGTGAATTCAGGTTTTCCAGAAGAGAACTATAAAATTGAAACTGTTAATAATCTTATTTTCTCGAAAGTCAGGCTAATGGCGTTCATCAGTGACATGTCTGATTGTCACATAGAAGATATCGATGGATGGGACTATATAAAATCAGATTGCAATTATATGCGTGCTCAAGGACGGCCACGTTCGTTTGCAGGATTAAGTGGCGGTGGTATTTGGTCTATAAAATTAAAGTTTAACGAAACTACTAAAGAGTGGGATATTCATGACTTTGCTTTAATAGGAATGACATTTTACGAAAGCCCAATCGAAAATGACGCAAGATTTCTGAGAGGGCATTTCATTGATTCGATATATAATCGTGCTTGGAATAATAGCAAATAAAAATTTAAGTGGGAAATAAAATGAAACTGATATTTGATAAAAGTGTGCCCGACAGGCGCGGCGTTACAACAACACGAAGCGACGTTGCCACCACCGTAAATATCAAAAAGGAATTTCTGCGTAATAAACCCGCCCAGCTCGCCGAGCTTAGCGAGCTTGACGTGGTGAGGCATTTTACGGAACTTTCGCGTCGCAACTTCGGCGTCGATACCAATTTTTATCCCCTCGGCTCCTGCACAATGAAATACAACCCAAAGGTCACGGAACGCATCGCGTCGTATCCGGGCTTTGCGCATCTTCACCCGCTTCTGCCCCAGTTGCGCGGGGGCGGTATGCTTACCCAGGGCGCGCTCGCCGTCCTTTATGAAATGGATATGCTCCTGCGTGAAATCACTGGTATGGCGGGCTTCACTATGCAGCCGATGGCGGGAGCTCACGGCGAACTGACAGGTATAATGATTATGGCCGCCTATCATCGCGACAAAGGCAATAAAAAAACAACCGTTCTCATCCCCGATAGCGCACACGGAACCAATCCCGCCAGCGCAGCAATCGCCGGTTACAAAATCGTCTCCGTCCCCAGCACCGACAAAGGCGTGATGGATGTCAACGCCCTTAAAAAACTCCTCAACGATGAAGTCGCGGGCCTTATGCTCACCTGCCCCAATACGCTTGGGTTATTCGACCCTAATATCAAACAGATTTGCGATTTAATCCACAGCGTCGATGGTCTCGCCTATTACGACGGCGCAAACCTTAACGCCATCGTCGGCAAAGCACGTCCCGGCGATTTCGGCTTCGACATCGTCCACATCAATCTCCATAAAACCTTCGCCACCCCTCACGGCGGTGGCGGCCCCGGCTCCGGCCCCGTCGGCGTTATAAAAAAACTCGTCGATTACCTACCCGTCTCAATAGTAACCAAACGCGACGACGGCACCTACGCCCTTGAATACGACCGCCCCAAATCCATCGGCTACATCGCCCCCTTCTACGGCAACTTCGCCGTGATTCTCAAGGCGTATGTTTATATCCTTATGTTAGGTAAAGCCGGCCTCGTCCGCGTCGCCGAAAACGCCGTCCTCAACGCCAATTATGTCCGCGTGAAATTGAAAAAACACTTCGAACAAGCAGTTGACGCGATATGCAAACACGAATGTGTGTTGACGCCATCAAAGGGGATGTTGGATTCAGGTGTTCACGCATTGGACGTCGCCAAGGCGCTCATTGACCGCGGCTTCCATCCGCCCACCGTATATTTCCCCACGACGGTCCACGATGCGATTATGATTGAGCCGACGGAAACCGAGAGCAAGGAAACGCTCGATGCCTTCATCGATGCGATGATTGATATCGCCGAAGTCGCCAAAAGCGACCCCGAAAAAATCAAGGCCTCGCCTTCAACTACTCCCATCTGCAGACCCGACGACACCGCCGCCGCCAAAAACCTCGACCTCGCCTGCCTGTAGGAAATATCACCAAGGTATAGAAGCAGCAAACCGCTGAAGAGCTATTTCAACTCAACAGACCAGTAGGCGCTGTCTAAGAATTGCTTCCAGCTGCTGTAACGCTGATGGCCTAAGTGAATGTGAATGAGCGGGTTGTGCTTGGGTTTGGCGGGCTTTTGAACCAGAGTCAACCCCGCCTGCTGAGGTGTCCTGCCGCCTTTCTTCACGTTGCAGTTGGTGCACGCGCAGACGATATTCGTCCAGGTGGCCTTGCCGCCCGCGCTTCTTGGAACGACGTGGTCGAGTGAGAGTTCGCTGGTGGGCTGTTTTTTGCCGCAATACTGGCAGCGGTTTTTGTCGCGGGCGAAGATGTTCCTGCGGTTGAATTTTACCTCGCTTCTGGGCAGGCGGTCGTAAAACAGCAGCCGAATTATCCTCGGCACGGCGACATATAGATTGACCGTCGAAACCCAGTCATAGTTATCCGGCTCAAAATTACGCTTTAACTCGCTGACCTCGCACCAGCTTTGAAAATCGTAATTGGCGTATGTGCCTTCCTCGCACGAAACAACCTCCGCCAGTTGGCGACAAAGCATGGAGAACGCCCTTCTGGCGCCGATAATGCGAATCGCCATATAGTGCTTGTTAAGAACAAGCACGTTACAATCCAGACCGGATTCAAGCCCTGCGGATAACATAGTCGGAAACTGCCTTATTTCTTTGCCTTTCCATTCACCGCCTCACTATTGAAATAGCACATATTATGGGAAGTATCAAGTAAAAAATGCGATGGTTTTGATAAGTCCCCAAGTTTATCCTGGTGGTTGGTTGGCAGATAATAGGTAGGATGGGCTGTGCCCACTAAATTTATTCGGCCTTCGATTTCTCTGGCTTGTCGTCTTTCTTGGCTGCGCCGGCCGAAAGAGGAACCACGTTCTCTGCCCTCGGTCCCTTCTCCCCCTGCACAATGTCAAAGCTGACCGGGTCGCCCTCCTTAAGCGTCTTGTACCCCTCGCTGCTTATGCTTGAGTAGTGCACGAAAACGTCTTTGCCGTCCGCGGCCGCGATGAAGCCGTATCCCTTCCTTGTGTTAAACCACTTGACCGTTCCCTCTGACATATACCGCCCCGCCTCAACAACCTATCGTGACACGGGCTTCGAACCCGTGAAGAAAACACGGCCATCCTGGCCGCGCTACGTTTTATTTTGTCCCCGCCGATTCGCGGGTGCCGGAAATCATGCGTTCCTTCATCAGTCGGCCCATCTTGAATTTCACCGTCCGCTTCGCAGGCACATCCACTCGCTGCAGCGTCTTTGGATTCTGCGCAACGCGCGACGCGCGGGTCCTGGTCTCGAATACTCCGAAGTCGCGAAACTCCAGCCGGTTGCCCTTCATCAGCTCAGCGGTCATCGTGTCGAGGAATGTCTGAATGATGCGCTTGACTGTTACCCGTTTTGCCTGTGTGTCTTTTGCAATACGATCGATAAGTTCTTTTTTTGTAACTGTTGTCATACGTTACCTCGCTTCAACGAACAGCAAGTGGCAAATATAAAGTATCCCTTTTCGCGGGACAACCGCTGCCTGACCCAAACCCACCTTCTGTCCATTCGGGTCCCATTGTCTGCCTCTGCAAATCCTGTTTAACCGTTGTCGCGGCAAATAAACCAAGTAGCCGCAAGTAACTATACTATAACGACTTCTACGCAACAAGAAATTTTTATCTAAAAATTTTCTCTGCTCAAAATCGCTTGACTGTTCCGCGGATAAATTATAAACTATGGTTTCTGTGAGCATGCGCGGAAAAAAACCTGTGATTGGCATCTTGGGCGGAATGTACTCCGGCAAGAGCACCGTTGCGGCTGAGTTGGCAAGGCTCGGGTGTGCCGTTATCGATGCCGACTCCATATCTCATCAGCTCCTCGAAGAAAAAGACGTTCTTAAAAAAATCGTCCACGTATTCGGCAAAGAGATTCTCGACGACAAAGGCAAAATCGACCGGTCCGAACTGGCAAACAGGGTTTTCGGCGACCCCGCAAAACTGGAGACCCTTACCGGCATACTACACCCCCTCATTATGGCTCGCGTCGAACAGTTGATGGCACAGTGCAATACCCAGCCCGCGGTCAGGGCAATAGCCCTCGATATACCCCTTTTGCTTGAAGTTGGCTGGGAAAAACGCTGTGACCACGTCATTTTTGTCGATTGCGCACCCCCATTACGCCTTGAAAGAGCCAAAAAAACAGGCGTTTTTGACGCCGACCAGCTAAAAATTCGCGAAAATCTTCAGATTTCTCTGGACAAAAAGAAACGTATCGCCGATAATATCGTCGATAACAATTCCGACTTATCGGGCTTGTCCAAACAAATCGCTTGTATTTTCTCAACCATTGTGGATAAAGGATAAGTGTGGTTCATCGTAGTGTTTGGATAAGCGTACCCGGTTTGGGAATACTGACATAACGCCTTAAAACCAATTCAGCCACACTCAGCGCAGTAAAAATTTCGCGCTGGGGTCCGGAAAATCAGCTTGATATTGGCATCTGCGGATTACCGGGCATAACCCCCCAGGCAAATGAACGCCGATGGGCGGATGATGGAGAGATTTGAGCGGCTTTGCTTCAGCTTAAAAAACCCCACGCTGTTAAAGCGGGCGGGATAACATTACTTGTAACTTGGTTGTTGGCAGATAATAGGAGCGAATATGATTAAAGGCGGCGGAAAGGGCAGAAGGAAAAAACGGGGTCAGGACGAGGCAGAAATCGTCGAGCAGCCCAAACAATCTGAGCAGCCCGAACAGGCAGAACCTCAGGCGCAGGCCGTGGTCAATAACGAACCGCAGGCCGCCGTCCAGGTCGTCGATGAGACCAACGGAACGCAAAAGACCGAAGCGGAATCCACTCACGAAAAATACGAACGGGTAAAAAAGGGGCAATTGTACCTTACGGACCTTCAGAAGCTGAGCGTCTCCGAGCTCCACGAAATGGCAAAGAAGGACGGCATCACCGAATATACCGCCCTCAAAAAACAGGAGCTTATTTTCAGAATCCTCAAGGAACGCATCCGCCAGAACGGCCTGATGTATGGCGAGGGCGTCCTCGAAGTCCTCCCCGACGGCTACGGCTTCCTGCGCAACCCAGACTATAATTACCTCTCAAGCCCCGACGATATTTACGTCTCGCCTTCCCAGATACGACGCTTCGGCCTGCGAACGGGCAACACCGTCTCGGGCCAGATTCGCCCGCCAAAAGATTCTGAAAAATATTTCGCCCTCCTTCGCGTCGAGGCCATCAACTTCGAAGACCCCGACCGCCTCGCCGAAAAAACCGTCTTCAGCGACCTCACGCCCCTGCATCCGCTGGAACGAATAATAATGGAGACAACCCCGGAAGAGCTGAATATGCGGATAATCGACCTGGTGACTCCCGTCGGCAAAGGCCAGCGAGGACTCATCGTCGCGCCGCCAAGGACAGGCAAAACCGTCCTGCTCCAGAAAATGGCAAATGCCATATCAACCAATAACCCGCAAATCAAATTGATTGTGCTTTTGATAGACGAGCGACCAGAGGAAGTTACCGAAATGGAACGCAAAACCGCTCCCGACGTCGAGGTAATAAGCTCGACCTTCGATGAGCCGGCCTCGCGCCATTGCCAGGTCGCAGAAGTCGTCATCGAAAAAGCAAAACGAATGGTCGAATATGGCCACGACGTGGTCATTCTTTTGGATTCGATTACACGATTAGCGAGGGCATACAACTCCGAAATGCCGCACTCAGGCAAAATCCTCACAGGCGGCGTTGACGCCAGCGCAATGCAGATGCCCAAAAAATTCTTCGGCGCCGCTCGAAAAGTCGAGGAAGGCGGCTCACTGACCATTTTCGCAACCGCCCTCATCGACACCGGCTCCAAAATGGACGAAGTCATATTCGAGGAATTCAAGGCCACAGGCAACATGGAACTGCACCTCGACAGGAAACTTGTTGACCGTCGCGTCTATCCCGCAATCGACATCAGCAGAAGCGGAACCAGAAGAGAAGAACTCCTGCTTGCCCCAAAAGAGCTTGCCCTTACCTATCGGCTGCGAAGAGTGCTCAGCGAAATGAACCACGTCGAAGCCATAGAACTGCTCAAGGGCCGGCTGCAAAAATGCCGAACCAACGCGGAATTCCTTATGACTATGAACCTCGACTAACCGCTTTGCTTTACATTACCCGGTTGTTTGATTAAGATTAGATTCCGGCAGGCAAGCGCCTGCCGGAATTTTTTATTTCAGGGAATCTTTTGGGCGTTATATGGCTGAAGAATTAAGCAAAGTTTACGAACCAAAGAACACCGAACAGCAGGCAGACCAGATTTGGGCCGCGGGTAATTATTTCCACGCCGAGCCGGATGGTGCAAAAAGAAAACCCTACACAATCGTCATACCCCCGCCCAATGTTACCGCCGCGCTGCACCTGGGCCACGCGCTCAATAACACCCTTCAGGATATCCTCATCCGCTATCACAGGATGCTGGGCCTCAATACCCTCTGGATGCCCGGCACAGACCACGCTGGCATCGCTACCCAGACCGTCGTTGAAAAAAGAATCCTGGCCGAAGAAGGCAAAAAACGCACCGATTTCAAACGCGACGAATTTGTCGCCCGCGTCCAAGCCTGGAAAGACGAATACGAAGTTCGAATCATCGACCAGCTAAAGGCGATGGGCTGCTCCTGCGACTGGCAGCGAACGCGGTTCACAATGGATGAAACCTGCGCCAAAGCAGTCAGGGCCACGTTTTTCAATCTCTTCAAAGATGGCTTAATATACAGAGGCAAACGCCTTGTCAACTGGGACCCCGCCACGCAAACCGTGCTTGCCGACGATGAAGTCGAGCACGAAACAATCCAGGGTAATTTCTGGTATCTGCGTTACCCGCTGGTCGAGCCGATTGAGATTCCTTGTGGCACGGGCTTCCAGCCCGTGGATGACCAGGTTAACAAACGAAATGGTGCATACTTACCTCACTGGACGCAGAGGGGGGCGATATATGCCGTAACATTCCGCCTCGCTGATTCGCTGCCTGCTAATGTGCTTGAGCAATGCCGCACAGAGAGTAATAAAATTATTCACAATGCCGAATCACAGGGACGAGAATTAACTTCGTATGAACAACAAGAACTTATTCGGCTCCACAGCGAAAAAGTTGAATCATATCTCGATACAGGACACGGACAATGCTATCTTCGGGAGCCGAAGATAGCGGACTTGGTTGCCAACGCCCTTAAACACTTCGACAGTGAAAGATACGACCTGATTGCCTGGGCTATTATGCCTAATCATGTCCATGCAGTGGTCCAACCGCGTGAGGGATTTGATCTACCCGGCATTCTGCATTCCTGGAAATCCTACACGGCAAACAAGGCGAATGAGTTGCTTGAACGCACCGGAGAGTTCTGGCAAAGTGAGTATTACGACCATTTGATTCGTGACGAAAAGGATTTTGCTTATCAGGTAAATTATATTAAAGAAAATCCTGCCAAGGCCGGCCTTGAAAACTGGCCTTGGGTGGATGTAAATACAAGCGGTGTCTGGCAGATTTATGGGTCGTGGCTCGGGTTTCAAGGTGGCACGGATACACGGCCAGGATGGCCGTGCAACGAAAACACGGCCAAGATGGCCGTGCCACTCAAGATTGAGTATATAACTGTTGCGACCACCAGGCCCGAAACAATGCTTGGCGATACCGCCGTGGCGATGAACCCCAACGACCCAAGGGCAAAAGCCCTTCTTGGTAAAAAAGTAAAACTGCCAATCGTCGGCAGAATCATCCCCATTATCGCCGATGAGCACGTTGTCCTGCCCAATCCCAATAGCGAAGACGAAAAAGCCAAATTCTCAACCGGCTTCCTGAAAGTTACCCCAGCACACGACCCTGATGACTGGGCGATTGGGCAAAGACATAAGCTCGAAGTCATCAACGTGATGGCGCCCGATGGCTCAATCAGCGATAAATTCGGCTGGACCGACTGGGAGCAAATCAAAAACCCCGACGTCGAAAACCTCATCGGTATGGACCGTTTCGAGGCACGCGAGGCAATCGTCGAATGGTTCCGCGAAGAAGGCCTTCTCGAAGAAATCAGGCCATACGCCCACGAGGTTGGCCATAGCTACCGAAGCCACGTCCCCATCGAGCCGTATTTGTCGGACCAGTGGTATATCGCGGTAAAAAAACCAATTGACCATCTCGCTCAAAAATTCGGCAAAGGCCTTATCGACGGAACTGATGTGCCGGTTAATTCACTTGCGGGTCTTGCTTTGAAGCCGCTATTAGATAGCCGATTGAAATTCATCCCCGAACGCTACGCCAAAACATATCAGGCCTGGCTCGAAAACCTCCGCGACTGGCCAATCTCCAGACAACTCTGGTGGGGACATCAAATACCAGTTTGGAAAGGAATGCCCAAGCAACTATCTTCATTTGGTTGGCAGATTATTCCTGAAGAATCAGATACTCTGCGATTCCCGATGATGCTTGAGATCGAAAATGTGCAAGTTCCATTTCAAATGAGAAAACAGGCCGGAGAATTGTCCGCATATTTCTGTGTGCCTCCCAATCAAACCAAGATTGAGCGCAGGTTAGAAGATGCTGGCTTCATCCGTGACCCCGACGTTTTGGATACCTGGTTTTCTTCGGCGTTGTGGCCTTTCAGCACCCTGGGCTGGCCCGATGAATCGCCATCATTGAAAACCTTCTACCCCGGCGACGTCCTCTGCACCGCCCGCGAAATCATCACGCTCTGGGTCTCGCGTATGGTTATGATGGGTCAATACTGCGCAGGCGATATACCGTTCAAAGACGTATATATCCACGCGATGATACAGGATGGCGAAGGCCGAAAAATGAGCAAAAGCTTAGGCAACGGCATCGACCCCCTCGTCGCTATCAACAGCCACGGCGCAGACGCTATGCGATTCACCCTTGCCAGTATGACCACCGACACGCAGGATATCCGAATGCCCGTCGCGCAAATGACGCTGCCCGATGGCAGGGTTGAAAACACCTCACCCAAATTGGATATTGGCAGAAATTTCTGCAACAAGCTCTGGAACGCCTCTCGTTTCGCGATGATGAACCTCGAAGGCACCAACCAGGCCCTCTTCGATAAAAATAAATTAGCGATTACCGACAAATGGATTCTCTCTCGCCTCGCGCGAACAATCGCCGAAGTTACCGCGGGCCTCGACACCTTCAAATACAACGAACCGTTGAACGCGATTTACAAATTCTTCTGGAATGATTTCTGCGACTGGTATCTCGAATGGGCAAAGCCGAGAATGTCGGATACCTCTCAAAAACCGATTGCCCAGAACGTCCTCGCCTTCGTCCTCGACCAGACGCTGCGACTTTTGCATCCCTTTGTGCCGTTTATCACCGAGGGCATCTTCCAAAAACTAAATGAACTCGCCCCGACACGAGGTCTCAAAGGAATTGCGGAATTAAACGGCGCTAAAGCATTAGTCATAGCTGACTGGCCAAAGCGAATTGACGCCCTGATAAATGAGCGGATTGAGCGGCAAATCGACAATATCCAGAGCGTTGTGCGCTGCGTCCGCGACATACGAAGCAAATGCAACATTCCGCCCTCCTCAAAACTTGTCGTCTCCGTCAATGCGCCGCAGGACATATCAGGAATCCTGAACGCCGACGCCGGCCTTATCTGTCAAATTGCGAATCTCAAAGAGTTTAATGTCTCGCATACGACCCAGAAGCCCAAAAACGCCGCCGCCGCAATCGCTGGACAAATGCAGATTTATGTTCACGACGCGATAGATATAGTTGCCGAGCGCAAACGCCTGACCAAACAGAAAGAACAAATCGAAGGAGCGAAAAAAGGCGTCGAAGCAAAACTTGCCAACGAAAACTTCATAGCAAGGGCAAAACCGGAAGTTGTCGCCCAGACCAAAGAAAAACTAACTGAATACACCGAACAGTTAAAGGCCGTCGAAAAACACCTGGCAGAATTGAATGATTAAAGGGGAGCGGAATGGAAATCGAAGTCGAACTTTCAAAAATAATAATAAACGAGTCGTCCGACCAGCAGATAATCGTCCTCAAGGAACGCTACGGTCAGCGAAGCTTTCCCATAGTCATCGGCATCGTCGAAATCTTCGCCATCGACCGCCGGCTCAAAGGCATCCAGCCCCCGCGACCGATGACCCACGACCTGCTCGATAGCATAATCACCTCCCTCGGCGCCCGCGTCGAAAGAATAATCATCAACGACATCCGCAACCACACCTTCTACGCCAGGATAGTCCTCAGTTTGAACGGAAAAACCTTTGAAGTTGATTCCCGTCCCTCCGATGCAATCGCCCTCGGCGCCGCCTCAGGCGCACCTATTTTTGTGGCTGAGCAGGTTTTTGACAAGATTCTGGGCTAAATAAACTCGATATAATCAGCAGCCCCACCGCCGTGCACAACATCGAATCCGCCACGTTAAACGCGGGCCAATGCCTCCCCGGCCAATACACAACGTCGATAAAATCACGCACTAATCCCCCGTTGAATACCCGGTCGTAAAGATTGCCCGATACCCCCGCCGCGAATAACGCCAGCGAAACGACAACGATTTTGCGTTCTCCCCGCGCGAATATAAATATCGCCAAAATCACCACCAACGCTATCGCCGATACCGCCACCAGCATCACCCGATACCCCTCCGCTATCCCGAACGCCGCCCCCGTATTCACCGCTAATTGCAGCCGCAAAAAACCGTCTATTATTGCTATACCCTGTCCCTGCAAACCCCCAAGCCAGCCAAACACTGCGTTTTTCGTCCACAAATCAAACGCCAGACCGCCTGTGAAGATTGGCCAAAAGATTAAATGGCGGATGACGGACGACGGATGACTGATAACGGATGACGGAAAGCTGGTTTTCTGTTCCCCGTTCATTACTTCGAGTATTTCTCTATCAGTTTGATAAGCCGGTCACTCCTCGGCTGGTCGGGTTTGATGCTCAATGACTGTCGCCACAATTCCACCGCCTGCGCCTTCAGACCCGCGTCTTCTTCTGCGAGCGCCTTAGTCATATACGCCACACCAAGCCCCCGGTACGCCTCCCAGTCCTGATTGTTTACCTTAATGGCCTGCCTGTAATTGTCGATGGCCTGATTTACGTCGCCTAACTGCAGAAAACAATAACCCAGATACTGATACGCGGAACTATTCTCCGGCTGCAATTGAATCACCGTCGCAAACAATTCCCTCGCCGGCTCTACGCGTTTCGTCCGCAGATACGCCACCGCAAGCGACATCATCACCCCGGTGTCATTGCTGTCCATCTCCAGCGCACGCTTGTATGACCGCACCGACTGCTCATAATCCTTCTGCGAGTCGTATATGTTGCCTAAAAGCTGGTGAAGCTCGCCGACATTCGGGTCTATCCGCTCCGCCCTTTTCCCATAAGCAATCGCCTGGTTGTAATCATTTATCTCGTAAAGACACTTCGCGGTATTCAGGTTCGCCTCAAAATGGTCGGGCTTTAGCTCACACGCCCTGCGATACGCCTTGACCGCCAGTGTAAATTCCTTCATCGTCTGATACACACGCCCCAAACTGAAATAATCCCTGAACGACCACGGATTCAGCCGGGTCGCAGCATCGTACGATGCCGCGCTCTTTTGATAATCCTGCTTCTGCTCGTAAATCTCCCCAAGCAGCGAGTGTGCCAGCGAGAACCGCTTGTCGGCCTTTGTCGCCTGGTTTAGTTTCTCGATGGCCTTGTCGTTCTCGTTAAACTCCTTCAACGACACCGCGTCAACGTATAGCTCCACCGCCTGCTGCCGGCCTGTACAACCACCGGCCAACTGCAACGCGATACACGCTATCGTCAACAGAACCAATAATCGAACGCCCCTTCTTTCGGACATCCTGTTTTCCCCATCTATAATTGAACTCAAAAAAAACCTTACTTAAAATATATCGTCATAACACGCTGTAAACCCTCAAATTATATCGTGATAACCAAATCTGTCAAAACCTTTCGCCCTTCCGCCCATATTCCCCCAAACCCCATTGGCAAATTCATTTCACCCACGCCCAATCTTCGATGTTGATTATTGCCCGCAAATGCTTTAGTATCTTCCGCTTACCTGTTAAGTAGTGGAATTCTTTGTCTCGTCTCGGCGTAGGCGTTGCTGGGACCACCGAAAGAATAGAAACGCCGAGCCGTAGCCGGAAAGGAACGCGAATATGGAAAATTTGTGGATAGTCGCACAGACAGCCGAAACGCAGGGCCAGTCGGAAATCCCGGCCGAACCGGTGGGGCAAAACCAGGGCACAACCGGGACTATTGCCCCCGCCGACCCAAACACCTCACGCACTACCGCCCCTATGAACTCACAGTCGTCAAACTATTTGCAGCTGCTTTTCATCGGCGGCATTTTTGTGATTATGTACTTTATCCTCTTCCGCGAACCCCGAAAACGCCAGAGACAACAGCAGCAGATGGTTCAGTCCATCAAAAAGAACGATAAAGTCAGGACAATCGGCGGAATAATTGGAACCGTCGTCGATGTCAAAGACGACGAGATTGTGCTAAAGGTCGATGAGTCGAACAATACAAAAATCAGGATCATGGCTTCTGCCATCGGAAAAAACCTCTCGAACGAAGAAAAATAAAGGCCGGATATAACAAGGATTTGATATGTATAAGAATCTCTCGTGGAAAATCATATTGGTTGTTGCTTTGGTCATCTTGGCGGCCTGGACGTTGTATCCGCCAAGCAAAACCCTCAAACCGGGCATTGACCTCGGCGGCGGAACAAGCTTGATTTACGAAGTTGACGCCAAGGGCCTCAACTCGGACGAAAAAAGAGGCCTCTCTGAAAGAGTCATTACCGTTCTGCGACGGCGTATCGACCCGGCCAACATACAAAACCTCGTCTGGAGACCGCAGGGCAGCACAAGGTTTGAAATACAAATGCCCCTCGCCAGCGCCGAAGCCAGGGATAAAAGAACACAATACGAGACGGCCCTGAGCAACCTCTTGGCGGAAAATGTCAACCAGGCCGCCATAATGCGCGCTGTCGCCAAGCCCGCAGAACAACGAGCAAAGGACTTCCAGAGATTCACTCGTGATTCCAACGAAAGAGCACGTATCCTCGACGATTTCGCAAAGGTCTATGATGAGCGAAAAACGCTCCAGCAGCAAAGAGACGACTTCGCAAACCAGATGGCCACCCCCGAAAACTTAATAAAACTTGCCGGGCTTAAACTTGATGATATCAAGATTCAGGTCGTCGATTGGGCCAAACTCGATGCCGATAAACGCAAACAAGCCATCATTAAGTTCCTCGGCTCCGAGGGCAATCTTGACCTGCTTACCCGCTATACAGAGATGTATGGCAAATGGGCCGATACAGTGGACCGCCTGACTGAACCCGAAAAGGGCGCAAATGCCCGCTTTGCCCAGGCGACACAGACCCTCCACAAGCTGAACTTGTCTAATGAGCAGGTAACCGCTGCGCTCGAAGCCGGAACACCGGGCTCCTCCAGGGCCAATAAGGCCATTGAGGCACTCAAAACAGAATTCCCCGAGCTGGCTGACAAAATCGGCAAAGTCGCGACCGCCTACAATGCCTATTTCCCCTTCAGAGGCCGACTCGACGACCCCAGCGACCTCCAGCGAATGCTCAAAGGCGCGGGCATTCTCGAATTCAGAATACTCCCGACGGACGGACACCCTGAAGTCGATTCGGCACAGATGAAGGCCTATGTCGAAACACTCAAAACAAAAGGGCCAAAGTACCCCCTTGATGACCAGTATGTCTGGCTCGAAATCGAAAAGCCCGCTGAATGGCATTCGGCCGACAGAGCAGGTCGCCAGGCCATCATCGCACAGTTCGGAAACAAAGTATATGTCCTCGCAAGCAACAGAAAAAACAAAGACGAGGTCATGCTCCACACGGGCCTGGGCCTGAAGGACTGGAAACTCGTCAAATCCTCCCCCGGCCAGGACCAGCAGGGCAGACGCTCCATTGATTTCCAACTTGATGACCGCGGCGGAGCGCTCTTCCTGAAAGTAACGGGCCAAAATATCGATAGGCCCCTCTGTATCGTCCTCGACGGTATCGCGATTTCCGCCCCCAATATACAGAGCAGAATTTCTACCCGCGGGCAGATTACAAGCGGCTCTACCGGTTTTAAACAAACCGAAGTTGAGGATATGGTCAGCAAACTCAACGCCGGCTCACTCCCCGCTCGACTCATCGAACAGCCCATTTCCGTCAAAACTATCGGCCCGTCAGTTGGCGCAGACAACCTCGAAAAAGGATTGAAATCCGGAATAGTAGGCCTTGTGTGCGTAATTCTCTTTATGCTCGTTTACTATACCATTGGCGGCGCCTTGGCCGATATGGCCCTGATGCTGAACATCCTGTTTCTCCTTGCCATTATGGCCGGACTGAGCGCAACCTTCACCCTGCCCGGTATCGCGGGCGTCATCCTCACAATCGGTATGGCCGTCGACACCAACATCCTGATTTTTGAAAGAATTCGCGAGGAACAGAACAAAGGTGCCTCGCTGGGGATAGCCATCAAACTCGGCTACGAAAGGGCGTTTAGAGCGATTTTCGACTCTCACGTGACTACGATTCTGACGGCCTTAATCCTTTACTGGGTGGCATCCGAGGAAATAAAGGGCTTCGCACTTACGCTGATGCTGGGTTTGGCATCGAATCTGTTCACCGCCTTCTTCGTAACTCGAATGACCTTCGACTGGCTCCTGAAAAAGAAAATCCTCAAAGACCACCTGGTATTTTTGCACCTCATTAGAAAGCCCAATATCGACTGGATGAAAGCCCTGCCGGTGTTCCTCGTCATTTCCGCCATTCTGACTATCGGCGGCGTGACCCTCTTCCTTGTCAGGGACGATACCAAAAACAGCAAATATGATATCGAATTCACAGGCGGAACCAGTGTCCAGATTAACCTCGTGAAAGGCGTCCGTCTCGACAGGCAGCAGGTCGAAGACAGAATTCATAAAAAAGGCGAAGAGCTTAATAACCAGGCCATTGCCGCCGCCACAGTTTACAGCGTCGGCGACACAGGCAACCAATACGAAATTACCACAACCGAGACAAATAAAACCCGGACACTCGTCGCCTTCTCAGCAGGCCAGTGGTCCGTCGAATCGGTCACCGCTGCTGTCAAAGCCCGGCAGGCCGATTTGCCGCATCTCGTTGTCACGCCCGAAAAGTCGGGCCAGGTGTTTGCCGTCAGCACAAGCCAGTTAAATAAAAACACAGTCACCGACGTTCTCAGATCGGCCTTCCCTGACGCCAATATCTCTGACCCGCAATTTGACGAAGTGGTTTCAAACGTCATTCTCGCTGCCTTTGGAGACCAGCTCGAAATCCGTAAAAACCTCAAGCCAACGATTACCTCCACGGAAAAAATAACCGAATCAATGCTCGAATCTTCTCCCGAACTCACCGATTTCATCGGCGGCGTCGCCATCAGGTGCGAGCTTGGAGCCGGCGCCCCAGCCGCTGAAATCGGTCAGAGATTCGAAGAGTTGAAATACAAACCCGATATGAGAGGCGCGACCTGGTATTCTTACCGAATACTCGACTCGAACCTCAAAACAATGGACCCGAATCTGCCGGTCAAGTCCTTCGTTTATCTCGCCGCCGAACCAGAGCTTGCCGCAAGCAGTTCCGACTCGGATATATGGACTCAATTTGTCGATGGCGAAAAAACAAAGGTCACCGACGCGATGCAAATCGCTTCTTCGCTTCCGCATGTAACACAGATAAGCCCCTCCGTCGGCAAAGAGGCCAAGACCGCCGCCTTGATTGCCGCGATTTTGTCCTTGATTGCGATGCTGATTTACCTGGGGATTCGGTTTGGTGACGTGCGATACGGCCTGGGCGGCATCGTTACCCTTGCCCACGATACCACCGCTACGATGGGTGCATTGATGTGCTGCGCATTTATCTCCACCACGGTAATAGGCCAGAAATTGCTTATCGCCGATTTCAAAATTGATATGATTATGGTCGGCGCCTTCCTGACCCTGCTTGGTTATTCAATTAACGATACCATTATCATTTACGACCGTATCCGCGAAAACCGCAAAAAAGGAACCCTTACGCCCCAGCTTATCAACGACAGTATCAATGCCACTCTTTCCAGGACCATCCTGACCAGTACGACTGTCTTCCTCGTGGTATTTATAATGTACATCTTCGGCGGAAAAGGGCTCAGGGGCTTTAACTTCGCTATGCTCTTTGGCGTTATCGAAGGAACATATTCATCAATTGCGATATCTGCGCCGATATTATTAATAAGGGCACGAGCGGCGGTCAACAAACCCGCCCCTAAGCAACAGCAGAACTGAGGAAAAGGGGGCAGCCTGCCCTGAGCTTTGTTGTCGAAGGGGCCCCTTTCCCCTCACGTTTGTATTTTGTGTCGGTGATATGCAAAAGGACTTTAAAATCGGTCTGGCAATCGGCGTAACGCTGGCTACAGGTGCCGTCCTTTGGCTCGCCACCCTGCCAAACCTCAGCGCACAGGCACGCGCATTCCAGGCCGCCTCTAATATAAATCCCTCCCCAAAAACCACGCCAATTGCATCCTCGCCTGTAACCTCACCCATACCGCCTGATACCGAAATACCAAATACCAACAACGACACGCAGCGACCTGTCCTCCATAGCTTCAGCGACGGAGGAAGCGCAGAGCCCGCTTCGGACACGAAGCAAAGCGGAGAGCCCGCTTCGGCAATACGCGCAACAAACAATGAACAACCAACAACGAACTCAGAACTAACCCAAAGAATCCACGTTGTCCAGAAGGGCGATACTCTTTCTGCTATCTCCGCCAAATACTATGGCTCCGCGCGCCAATGGCGCAAAATCGTCCTTGCCAACCGCAATAATCTCCCCGACCCCAACCGCCTCATCCCCGGCTCCAAACTCCTTATCCCCTAAAGAGAAAAAAGGGGTCAGCCTGCCCTGCCTGTCCCGAGCGCAGTCGAGGGGAGCTTTGTTGAAGGGGCCCCTTTTTACTTGGTATCCCGCCAGCAAATCATAAAGTGAAAATGGAAAATCAAAAATCGAGGACTGCCCGGGACAGGAGTCGAACCTGCATGAGCCGAAGCCCACCAGCCCCTCAAGCTGGCGCGTCTGCCAGTTCCGCCACCCGGGCGAGCTATTATTAATTATTGACGATTAGCGGGTAAAAGTCAAATGGAATGATAAATCAAGAATACCGAATTCCCAATCGGCAATCGCCAATCGTCAATCAGCAATTTCTACTTTCCCTTTGCCCCATCGTAAAGCAGAATATGCAGCCGCTGGCAGAAAACATATCCCGTTTCTTTACACATCTGTGCGACCATAGGCGATTTGGCGATTAGCTCATCCCTCGTCTTCGCCTGGGGCATAAGCATCACTTTCTCGGCGGATACCCCCCCGATTTGCTCCACGGCCTGCTGAATTTCCGGCAGGTCATCAGACGAATCCACCACGAATTTAAGCTGATATGGATATCGCCTGATTAACTGCCTTACGGGGGAAAAGGGGTCAGGAGTCGTTTTTGTTTTTTGGCCTGAATTTGACAGCTTCGGGCTTACACTCATCAGGTCGCATACAAGCCCACTGACAAACTTAATACCCGCTGTCTCAATCGTGATATGTTTGTTTCGCTCTTTTATCGCCTTGGCAAGGTCGGGTAACTGCGGATTCACCATCGGCTCGCCGCCCGTTATCACCACGTATCGGCAGGGCCATTGGACGATTTTGTTGACTATTTCCGGTACGGGGAGTTCTTCGCCCTCATCGGCGTCCCAGGCGTATTTCGTATCGCACCATTCACACTGGAGAGGACAGCCCGCCAGACGAATAAATACGCTCGGCGTTCCCGCCAGCAGCCCTTCTCCCTGAAGTGAATGAAAAATTTCGTTTACTACCATTTCAAACGCACGCACCGCCCTGTGTTGGTGCCGTTTCTAAAAACAAAGTGTCGTTTTTTGTCATTCCCGCGCAAGCGGGAATCCATTGTAAGTTAAAGAGTTATGTGATACTCCAATTTTATTAAAACTATGTTGTCTTTTTAGAAACGGCACTAAACCGTTTTCTTTGCGCCAACGATGCCTTGAACGTATTCAATCGGGTCTTCAAGCCCCGCGTCATGGAAGCCCTTCAGCCGAATCCGGCACGAATCGCACCTGCCGCAGCTTCTGCCCTGCCTGTCCGGGTCATAGCAACTGTGCGTCAGCGAATAATCAACGTTGAGTTTCATACCAGAAAGTATCGTCTGGCCCTTCGTCATATTTATGATTGGCGTATGAATCTTAAAACTCCCCTTCTTCTGTACCCCCGCCGCCGTCGCGAGGTTCGCCATCTTCTCGAACGCCTGTATATAATCATGCCGACAGTCAGGATACCCGCTGAAATCCGTCGCGTTTACCCCGAGGAAAATATCGAATGCCCCAAGCACTTCCCCCCACGCCAGCGCGTAGCTCAAAAATATCGTGTTGCGGGCAGGAACGTATGTCACCGGTATCTGGTCGGAATTGCCAAGGCCATCCCTGTCTTTGGGCACCTCCATCGCCAGGTCCGTAAGCGCAGACCCCCCGATACCGCCCATATCTATCGGGATGATTTTATGTTCTACAACCCCTATCGACCTTGCGATTCGCCTGGCACTCTCCACCTCGCACTGGTGCCGCTGACCATAACGAAATGTAAGGGCGTATAAAGAAAATCCGGAGCGTTTCGCTATCGCCAGTGTCGTCGCTGAATCCAGCCCGCCGCTTAACAGCACTACCGCCTTATCTTCTGCCATTCCAAGCTCCTTATTGAATTGGGGGTGTAATTATATTATACTAATTGAAAAGTTTTTGCGAGAACCAAGAAATGAGCGAAAAACCCCAACTGGAACTGTTCGACAACCCCTCCCCAAAGCGTAATTATTGTATTACCATCCGCTGCCCCGAATTTACCAGCGTCTGCCCAAAAACCGCCCAGCCCGACTTCGGCGAAATAACAATCGAGTATCGCCCCGATAAAACCTGCGTAGAACTCAAAAGTTTGAAGCTCTATATGCAAAGTTACCGCAACAAGGGTATTTTTTATGAGGCGTTGACAAACGAAATACTCGATGATTTAATCGTTGCCTGTAAACCCAGATGGATGAAGGTAACTTCCAGATTCACCCCGCGGGGCGGCATCACAACGGACGTGGCGGCAGAATATAGTAAGGACAAAAAAATAAACCCTGGCCAGAGGTAACAAAATGGGAATATCTTTTCACTGCGAACATTGCGGCAAAAAAATAGAAGCCCCCGATACCGCCGGCGGCAAATGGGGCAAATGCCCCGCCTGTCACAATAAGGTTTACGTCCCCGCCAACAACCCGCCGGACGACATGCTTCAACTCGCCCCCATCGACACCGAAGAGGAACGCAGACGCAAGAAAATGGTCGCTGAAGTTGACCGCCTCAGAGAGAAAATTCTTAACGAAAAAGATATTCCCGAAGAGGGCGTCGTCCCCAAAGACCAGCCCGCTGCCCCAGAACCCGGCGACCTCAGCGACGCCGAACTTACTATCTTCATTATCAGTTACCTGCGTCAAATGGCCGACGGCGAGCTTGACCTCGCCGAACAAACCGCTAAAACCATCTTGTCAAACGGCCAAAACGCCATCCGTCCTCTCGAAAGAATCGCCCTTAGCGAAATACCTGCACCCGAAATCGCCGACATCCCGCAGCAGGTCCTCTCAGGTCTCATAAAGGGCCTCCGTAGCCGCATCCGATGACGAAACCCATTTATTCTCGCAATCGCACAGTCCAATAAAACCCCTGCCATCAACAGGTCATAGTATCTATTAGGGCACGAATTACCGAATCGCCTCATTTGCCCCAGCCCATACCGTTTTTTATACTTTAATCCGGAGGGCGAGATTGTCCGATTCTGCTTTGAATGGCACCTTTGGAAAGGAACTTGTATGGGGATTAAGCCAATCCTTGTTCATATTACGCACGAAGCGGCAGCCAAAATGGGCGGCATCGGCGCCGTTCTGGAAGGTTTCTTCACTTGCCGGTCATACCTCGATGCCGTTGACCGCTCCATCATCATAGGTCCGCTTTTCACAACCGACGGCTCAGTCCTCGACCGCCTCGGCCACGACGGCGAAGTACTTTATTCCTCCATCGACGGACTTCTCAACACCGGCTACGCCTCCGCCTTTTCCAAAATCGAAACCTTCTACAACGTCGGCATCATCTACGGCAGACGAACCTTCGTCGATTCCCAGACAGGCATCAAATCCTCCCCGGAAGTCGTCCTCCTCGATGTCCGCCACGCCGACACAGGCGCAGTCAACGATTTCAAAGCCAAACTTTTTGAGGAATTCGAAATCCGCAGTGACCTCTACGAACACCTCTGGGAATTCGAACAGTATGTCCGCCTCGCACCAGCCGCACTGGCCGTCCTCAAAGCCATTGGCGCCGCCACCGACAAAACCGTCATTGTCGCCCACGAGTATATGGGTATGCCCACCGCACTGGCCGCTGCTCTCGACCAAACGTGCAATTATAAAACCGTCTTCTATGCCCACGAAGTCGCACCTATGCGGAAAATCGTCGAGGACCACCCCGGCCACGACACAATGTTTTACAACGTCATCAAAAAAGCGCACCAGCAAAAACTCTACGTCAAAGACATCTTCGGCAACCAGGACCTGTACTTCAAATATCCCCTTGTTGACGCCTCCAAACACTGCGACGCCATCCTCGCCGTCGGCGGACTCGTCGCCGATGAACTGAGGTTCCTCGCGCCGGAATTCGAGTCGGAGAACATCAGCGTCGTTTATAACGGCATACACGCCTACAAAACAACCGTCGAGGAAAAACTCGCCTCCAAACATAAGCTCCAGCAGTACTGCTTCAACCTCCTTGGGGTTCACCCCGATTTCGTCTTCACGCACGTCACACGACTCGTCCGAAGCAAGGGACTCTGGCGAGACCTCCGCGTCCTCGAACATCTCGACAGAGCCTTCACAAGGGCCGACAAAACCGCTGTTATGTTCCTCCTCTCTACCGAGGTCGCCGTCAGACGAAGTTGCGATATCTTCGAAATGGAAGCACGCTATAACTGGCCCGTCGCGCACCGCGAGGGCTGGCCTGACCTCTCAGGCGGCGAGGCGGCCTTCTATACCGCCATCCAGGAATTCAACGCGAAAAACAAAAACGTCAAAATCATCTTCGTCAACCAGTTTGGCTTCAATAGAAAACTCTGCGGCGCCAAAATGCCCGCCAATATGGACACCATCGATATCCACAGGGGAACCGACGTCGAATTCGGCCAAAGCATCTACGAACCCTTCGGCATCTCGCCCGTCGAACCCCTTACCTTCGGCGGCCTCTGCGTCTTCAGCAACGTCTCCGGCTGCGCCGGCTTCGTCAACGACGCCATCGCCGGTACAAACGCATCTACCAAAGACGGCACACGAAACGTCATCATCGCCGATTACACCTCCATCGATGACCAGCTCGCCGATATCAGCGACCTGCTCGCCATCGGCAGAAACGTCCGCGACCAGATTGAAGCCGCAAAAAGCAGGGAAGTCGCCGACGAAATTCTTATGCTCCTGCCGAAATCCGATGCCGAAATCGCCGCGATGATTGAAAATGGCCGCCATATCGCCCAAAATATGAGCTGGGACATCGTCGTAAACGATTACCTCCTGCCCGCTTTCGAAAAAATCCTCCACACCAATCGTAGCGCAGCGAAGATCTCGGTGTAGTCAAAGACGAAGACGGATAAGAACGCGACGCAAAGAAGTATCACGGCGAGTTTGCGAGGTTGAATCTTATTGTTTAGCCGCCGCCGGTACGGCGGCGAATTGCTCATTCCGAAATCATAAATTATTTTCACGCCTTAACGGCCAAAATCAACGCAACCCCAGTTTTTACAAGTAGTTACAAATCAGTGTTCATCTGTGGAATCTGTGGCTAAAAAAAGTTAGATTTTCCTTGAACTATTGGCTTTTGTTTGATACTATGCCATCGCACCGGCAGAGCCGGTAGTAGTAGCACAGAAGTGCAAGCAGCAAGCCCCCCGCAGGGCAAGGTATCAGGGACAGAAGTTCCATTTCGGATTTTAATTAAACCAGAAAAACTCTGTGAACTCTGTGGCCTCTGTGGCTAAAAAAACTTGCTCTGTGGCAAAAAGGAGAGAATTATGACCCTTCACTTAACAATTCGCGTCCCGAACTGGCTCGACTTTATTTTTGCTTTCCCCCTGCTCACCTTTCGCCGTTTCCGTTTCGGCTATCCCTTCCGCCGAATCCGCCTCACCGACCCGTCCGGCGGCCTGTCCTCCGTAGCTTTAGCGAAGGAGGAAGCGCAAGCGAAGTCGGGGGGCAAATTCACAATTGTTGACCCCGCCGACTTCTATCGGCTAAACTCCTTCTATTGGCTCGCCTGCGGAAAAAACGCCAATCTTTACGCCGCTCGTCTCATCCGCACCCCCACAGGCCGGCTCAACACAATTTTAATGCACAGGCAAATCTTTTTCACCCTGAGCAAGCGTAGCGCGTCGAATGGGCTTGTTGACCATAGAAACACTGATTCCCTCGACAATCGGAAGGCCAATCTCCGCCTCGCCACGCACTCCCAGAATTCCTGCAACTCCCGACGCGACAAATCAAACACTTACTCGCGTTATAGAGGCGTCTCGTTTAGCAAGCGAAAGCAAAAATGGTTTGCCGCAATCCGCGCCAACGGCCGAAAACTCTGGCTCGGCTACTTTGACTCCGAACTTGCCGCCGCCAGAGCGTATGATGAAGCGGCAAAAAAGTATCATGGTGAATATGCGACGTTAAATTTTAAGGAGGATATTTAAGGAGTTATATCTCTCCACAAAAAGTCATCGCTAATCTATGTCGTGGTATCCTTCGCGGCTTTTGAATCGCTGTCGTGTGTTTGGGCGTAATTAGCAATGAACTCACAAAAGCCATACGCTAGTTCAGTTAATCTAAAGTGTGGGTTAATATCAACTCCGCTTCGATCCGCATAGAGCCTACCTGTGAGCAGATATTTTTTCATCAGTTGCTCTTCGTGTATCTCAACTAGTGAAGTATGTGTTAATCCTGATTCGTCAGCAACCATTCTCAGCCATAACCCAGTTCCCACGCCATTTGGAATCTTGGCTTTCTTCGCGATTTTGTAGGCGGCTTGGAGGACGATAATTTCGCCAGATGTCATTTCCCGGCATAGTCGAAGAAACTGATAAGGCAAAAGACTATTTCGGTCTGATGCTTTTTCTGTGGCTGCAACGAGGAATATTTTTTTGAGGGTTTGAAATCTAATCTCGTCTGGACAATCTTTGTCAAGGGATGTAAGAAGTTCTTGAAGACATGCTTGATGTTGTTCAGTTCCGAGATAATCCTCCTTAATTCGTCCCTTATCTTTATAGGCGTTCCATTCTTCGAGCAGCCTTGATAGAAATTGGCCTTTGCGCAGGGATTGAAATATGTGACCAACCGATAATGCTAACTCTTTGCGCTCCGATGCTGCTATACCAGTAAGGCCTTCGGCAAGACATGCTAACGTATCCTTGAGTACATTGCTGGTATCTTTATTCCATTTTGCGAGTGAATTATTCTGCATAATAATAAATCTACATTCCCAAGCAATCTGTTATTCTCGTTTGGGGGGAAATATGTGCATTTTACCTGTCTACCACTCCTTTTTCAACGGCAAAATTCCTGTGTGTTTTCCGCGCCTGCGCCTGTTTTTTAGTTTTCACCTTTTTTTTGCCTTTTTCGCTTCGCAGTTGATATTTTTGCTTGTTCTGTGGGTACTGAATCTTGTCAAAGTGAAACAATCTCAACCAAATCAAAATTTGTAAAACCATCTAAATCCAATAAGCTGTATATTTTTGTGCGTTTTTGTTCACGAGTAGCATATTTTTATCTTGATAATCTTGCTTCTATAGAGTAAATATACTCTTGCAGGATGGACGCAACTTAGTTCGTTGCTTCATTGATTATCCGCAACTTAAGTTGATATAATCACAGTATCTAAGGATGAGGTGTAAGTAAATAAATAATTTATCTACCTTTAAGGCGGGAGGCAAGGCGTGCCAGAGGATATCCCCAAGCTGACGGACGTAATAAACGAGCGAGTCGCAGAATTGATACAAATCGGCTTCAATGCTGAGGTCAAGCTGCCTATGTCTATCGTCGAGAAGAGAAAAGGTATCTACCATCGGATACCAGAATGGCCTCTACCCGAGTGGACTGAATATTGTAAATACATCAGGGGATATACTGACCAATATGGAGCCAGGCCAGGTGACCAATTATGTTGCGCTTGCGATGCCACCAAGGCCGAAGAATTCTTTTCCGGTGGTAAACGAACTTCGGAGTCGTATATCTGCCACGCCGGCTTGGTCGACATCGCGATACCAATAACTGTGGGGGGAAAAGTAGTCGCCGTGTTTTTCGGTGGCCAAAAAAGATTGAAAGATGATGTAGAGTATAGCGCCCAACTGTCTCATAAAATCGACGACTTGATAGTTAATATCCCCGCCTTAAGTAAGAAAAAACTCACTCGTCTTGCACACAAGGTCCCTGCTTTGACAGAATCTGATATTAAGAAATTTGCAGTTCAGCTTTCAGAAATCGTATCATATATAGGTGACCTGGCACGTCGAAACTACGAGGCGAGACAAGCTATGGTTGTTATGGGGCGTTTTTCAGAAGAGTATATGGCCAGAAAGCATTCGTTATCTGAAGTTCTTATAGAGATCTTCAAAGAAGTAGCGGAGTTTCTTTCTGTAGAACACCTTATTCTCATACGAGACGTTGAGAGTGCCCCTATTGTATCTTCTCAACCGCTGGGATTTGCTCTCACGGAGTCTCTAAAGATTACGTCAGACCTTCTTCCTACTATTTTAAAAAAGCTGCCCAATATCTCCCTCGGCAAAGCATTCTTACTGTGTCGTAGCGGGGAGCCTGAACTTATCAATTATATCGCCGAGACTCTCATCCTGTCTAACTTAAATGCAGTATTTATCAAGCCCATTTCTTTTGCGGTGGGTGGAAAAGGGATTTTTCTTTATATTAATCCTCGGTTGGCTGACTGGGAATTCACAAACAACCAAATAATGGCCCAAAAATTGGAGTTTATAGATGACCTATCGGAGCGTTTACGAAGCCAGATAGATATGTTCGAATTGGACAGGGAAAAGGACGACCTTATGGCGGAGGTTACTCATCGCCTGAAATCCCCAATGCAATGGCTTATGTCCGAGGTATCCACAATCCTTCCAAGGTTTGAAGGTCTTAAGAAGTGGCTGGATATTGACCCCGAGATAAAAAAATCAATCGAAAGCGTTAAAGACATCGTTGATTTTATTAACGCGCAAACTTACAACTATACTATTATAGCCACAATGGACAAAGAGGGAATTGCCTGTGATATGAAGATGCATCCACTAGGTATACTTCTTGAGCAATGTGTCTCTCACTATACCATCTTAGCACAAGAACGGGATATCAAAATCAAACCAACAATTGCGGAAAATTGCTATAAACGTTCTCTATTCGATTGGAAACAGATTGAGGTTGCTGTGAATAATCTTTTAGATAATGCTGTCAAATATAGCCACTCCCGGCAAACTATTTGGCTTACGGCATCTCTTAATAAAGAAAAAAATAAATATATCGTTCGTTTTGACTCGTATGGTATAGGCATTGCTCCTGAAGAACATGAAATAATATTTAATAAGTTCCGAAGAGGTATGAAAATGAAGGATCCTCGCAGGCTCATACCGGGCACAGGAATAGGACTTACAGTTGCCCGAAAAATTGCACGGGACCATGGAGGTGATTTGCGTCTGGTTGAATGTAAACAGGGGCCGCGCATTCCTAGTAAAGGTTATAAAGAAGAAGGGTGGAAAGTTGTATTTGAACTGATATTACCGATAAGTCAAGAAAATGGAAGGAATATCAATGAGTAAGAAAATAATATTCATTGAGGATGAAGCTTTTACGGTAAGAGCATTAGCTAATTATCTTCGTGATAAAAAGGGCTATGAAGTCGTATTAGTCGGTATTACTAAGGCAGCTGAATTACTTTCTCAGGGTGTATACGATTTGCTGGTTCTGGACATTATGCTACCTCACGATGGGATCGTGCCACAAAATACACCTCCAAAAACATCGGGTATTGCGTTTGCCAAAATGCTAAAACGGGGCAAGCTTGGCAATTATGATGTAAAACAAAATGCAAAAATTCCTATAATAGTTTTGACTGCGGTTGTCGATCCAAATTCTATCAAAGAAATTAAGAGTCTTGAGCCTTCTGTCCTTTTGAGAAAACCAGTCACCTGGGAAGAGTTCTATGACGCCGTCAAAAATGCCTTGGGAACCCAATAAAGATTGCCATTAATTGTTACACCTTTACAATAAACCCGATAGAGACGATAGGAGACTTTGAGAAGATGGAATCTTCGGAGTTATCGAGACTGCGTTATTACTTTGACTTGTTAGCAAAACTTATTGCTAATCTTAACAATATCGCTCTAGTGGATGATTCTACAGAAAAAACGAAAATCCAGCGTGTTCTTAAAGCTTTAGCAGACATTCTTTCGTGTGAGGATGCCTTTGTTGGTAAATATGATGAGAAGACCCAAAGAATCGTGATTGAAGATGTATTCTCTCCTGACCACCTCATTCATGGGACTTTTCCCTGTCAAGAAGGAAGTATCTGGAACGCTATTATCCAAGAACAGAAATTTTATGCGGCAGGCTCGGGCGACATCGATTCTGCCGCAAAGGCGATAGGAATTCAAAATGCTGTTGTTGCCCCTTTCATTCGAAACGATGGCACCTTGAGAATCATATCGTGTTGTAACAAGAGAACGGAAATGCCATACCGCTACGACACCTATGGCTCGGATGAGGGGAAGATTCTGCAAACGGTAGCCATACTGACCGCAAGGCAGTTGGACATTGCTCGTTCCATAAAAATTGATCTCGAGAAAGCGGCCAGAGTTCAAAAGCATCTTCTCCCTGAAAAAGCGCCTGCTGTTGAAAAAGCGGACTTGGACCACATATATGTTCCTGCAAAGGGTGTGAGCGGTGACTACTACGATTTCATCTCACTAACTGGCCACGAACTCGGCATCGTAATTGGTGACGTGCGTGGTAAGGGCCTCGAAGCGGCACTTGTTATGGTGATGATTCGTTCTTCTATGCATTCCATATTAGAACAAATGGGCAAACGGTTCAATGTAGATGAGATTATGTTCCAACTGAACAATCTAATCAAAAAGAATGTTGAAGAAGGGATGTTCGCTACATTTATTTTCGCTGTGCTTGATACCAAAGCTAGGTTAATGCGATATTGCTCTGCTGGTCACTTACCACCTATGGTCTATCGATCTAGGCGATGCAACTTCGAACAAACCGAGGAAATATCTACTAATCTTGCCTTGGGTGTCGAGAAAAACGCAATATATGCGGTTCATGAATTGACTTTGGGCGAAGGAGACATCGTTATCTTTTGCACAGATGGAATTCATGAGGCGCAGCAAATCAATGGTGATGATCAGTTTGGTTTAGAAAGGCTGAAGGCTGCTGTCATAGAATCAGCACGCAAAGATGCGAAAGACATCATAAAGGAAATCTTGGCAAAAATGTCAGCCTTTTGCGGTGGATCTCAACTCCAAGACGATGCATCCCTAATAGTGTTGAAAATGAAGTGGCTTTCTCCTCAGTAACATTCTGTATATCTCCGCATTCTTAGCGTTCTCCGCGGTAAAAACACCCCCCAAAATTTTTTTATTTTTTTCTGATTCCCCCTTGACGCCGGCCGTATATGTAGTACAATTGCTTATCTCGATGGTCAAGCAAACAACGATGTTGCTTGGCCATTGGTGTCTTTACAAGACACGATTTTGTTCTTTTACAAGTGAACAGTTAAGCCAAACAGCAGCGAAAGTGCTGCCTTTTGCGGGAAACACGATTGCCCGCTTAGGGCCACAATTTATAGTTCAGCACTTTCGGTGCGTGTGCCAAAATTTAAGTGTTGAGCCTTTAATTAGACGACCTCCGTTGGCGATTCAATCGCCGGCGGATCGATGAATCAAACTGAAGGGTTTGATCCTGGCTCAGAACGAACGCTGGCGGCGTGGCTAAGACATGCAAGTCGCACGGATCGGTTTTTTGAGCAATCAGACGACCGGTCAGTGGCGAAAGGGTGCGTAATGGATAGGTAACGTACCCCGGGCTTCGGAACAGCGCCGTTACGGGCAACCGTAACTACCGAAAGGGGCGATAATACCGAATAACGTCATTTGCCGACAGGTGAATGACCAAAGATACGTTGGCCTGGGAGCGACCTATCTCCTATCAGCTTGTTGGTGAGGTAACGGCCCACCAAGGCTTTGACGGGTAGCGGGACTGAGAGGTCGGCCCGCCTCATCGGGACTGAGACACTGCCCGGACCTCCACGGAGGGCTGCAGTAACGAATATTGGGCAATGGGCGAAAGCCTGACCCAGCGACGCCGCGTGTGGGAGGAAGTCCTTCGGGACGTAAACCACTGTCAGGGGGAAGAAAGTCTGTCGCAAGACAGATTGATCCAACCCAAAGGAAGTCACGGCTAACTCTGTGCCAGCAGCCGCGGTAAGACAGAGGTGGCAAGCGTTGTTCGGTGTCACTGGGCTTAAAGGGTGTGTAGGCGGCCAGACAAGCGCGTTGTGAAATCCCCCGGCTTAACCGGGGAACCGCTTCGCGTACTATCTGGCTTGAGGCAGGTATGGGTGCGGGGAACTGTTGGTGGAGCGGTGGAATGCGTAGATATCAACAGGAACGCCGGTGGTGAAGACGCTGCACTGGACCTGTCCTGACGCTGAGACACGAAAGCGTGGGGATCGAACGGGATTAGATACCCCGGTAGTCCACGCCCTAAACGATGTTTACTAGGCTGGGGAGGTTCTGACACCGTCCTGGCCGAAGCAAAAGTGTTAAGTAAACCGCCTGGGGAGTACGGTCGCAAGGCTAAAACTCAAAGGAATTGACGGGGGCTCACACAAGCGGTGGAGCATGTGGATCAATTCGAAGCAACGCGAAGAACCTTACCTGGGTTTGACATGGTTGGATACTTTACCTGAAAAGGCTAAAGTTACCCGCAAGGGTGAAACTTCCACAGGTGCTGCATGGCTGTCGTCAGCTCGTGTCGTGAGATGTCGGGTTAAGTCCTTTAACGAGCGAAACCCTTGCCGTTAGTTGCCATCGGGTCATGCCGGGAACTCTAGCGGGACTGCCGGTGTTAAACCGGAGGAAGGTGGGGACGACGTCAAGTCATCATGGCCTTTATGCCCAGGGCCTCACACGTGCTACAATGGCGACTACAAAGCGACGCAAGACCGCGAGGTGGAGCAAATCGCATAAAAGTCGCCCCAGTACAGATTGCAGGCTGACAACTCGCCTGCATGAAGTTGGAATCGCTAGTAATCGTGAATCAGCTACGTCACGGTGAATGTGTTCCTGAGCCTTGTACACACCGCCCGTCAAGTCATGGGAGTCGTAAGTACCCAAAACCGGGTTGTCAACCGCAAGGAGACGCCTGTCTACGGTAAGTGCGATGACTGGGACTAAGTCGTAACAAGGTAGCCGTAGGGGAACCTGCGGCTGGATCACCTCCTTTCTAAAGGATATTTAGACGGTATTCGCCGCAAGGCGGATATTTGGGTTCCTTCGGGAACCAGTCAGGCATTTTCGCTGTGTTGGTTTGACTGTTACTTGATAAAGGCCCTGTGTAACCCACAGGGCCTTTTGTATTTTATGACCTCAAGAGAGCCCCACCCTACTTCGCTTAAGCTACGCAGGGCGGGCGGGGCCTTTTTATTGCGCGGATTTGGGAAAGCAATATTAGATAGCACTTATAATTTTACGATTTTCGGAAAAAAGTTTGGGAAGAAATTAACGGATAAACGTTACAGTTAGCCCAGATTAACGAATATGGGCAAGATAGGAAATGCGGGGTAGGGATGAAATTTTTTTTCATCTCAAAAAGGCCTCGAAAAGTGGTCCAAATTGGGGGCAAATTGATAAAAAGTGAGGCCGTTTTGACAAAAAGTGAGCCAAAACGCGCGCGTTTTGATGGTTTTTGGAGACCTTTTTTGAGTTCGATATATTAGCGGAATTAATTGTAAAGCTGGGGGCTTTTTTATTGCGCAGTTTTTTTAGCCACGGATTACACAGATTTCGCGGATTTTAGCGAAAAATCGGGACTTGTTTTGGGGGGAGTTTTGATTGTCGATTGACGATTTTCAATTTGGAATTGATGGGGATTAGGATTTTAGGAATTTTATTAGTTTGGCGGAAAGTTTTTCAGAGTTACGGATTTGACATTCCCAAATGGTAAGGATTTGCCAGCCCATTCTCTTTAACTCTTTGATATTTCGTTTGTCGCGTTCAACATTTCCCCGGCGTTTATCCTGCCAGAATTTGGTCCGCGTAGCGGGTATAACTCTGCCGTATCGGCAGCGGTGCATATGCCAGAAACAGCTTTAGCGAGAGATGCAAAATACTTGCATACTTGGGAAAATATCCTGACAATAGCAAAGTGGAAAACCTATATTTCGTTATATTAAGGTTGGAGTGCTGCGGGAATGGATAGAAAAGGGAAGGACTGGAGCCGAGACGAACTCATAATAGCGTTCAATCTGTATTGCAGGACGCCATTCGGCAAAATTAACAAATCGAACAGCAATATAATACGAACCGCGAACAGTATAGGAAGAACGCCAAGCTCATTGGGTATGAAGATGTGCAATTTTGCGAGTTTTGACCCGATTCTCAGAAACCGAAACATAAAGGGATTAGAGCATGGCAGTAAACAAGACGAAGCGATATGGAAGGAGTTTCAATATAATTGGGAAGGTCTTGCTTTTGAGAGCCAGCGCGCAATAGCAGAATTTAAGGGTTTTGGGAAAGAGCAATCGCACGAGGAGTTGCCGTTTGACCCGGACATACCCACAGAAGCGCAGAAGTCGGTACGAGTGCGATTAGTTCAGAGTTTTTTCCGTGAAACAGTCTTATCAAGTTATAACTTTTCGTGCGCGATTTGTAGATTGAATCTACCTATGTTGCTTAACGCCAGCCACATTATTCCGTGGTCAGCGGATAAAACTCGAAGGGCTGACCCGCAAAATGGTTTATCGTTATGCGTGCTTCACGATAGAGCATTCGACAGAGGACTTATAGCTGTAGATGATAGTTTTCGTATTGTTTTGTCCGAAAAGGTAAAGGTCACAAGGGCGCCTAAATTGCACAGGGTCGGACTATTAGAAATTGAAGGCAAGAAATTAATACTTCCGGACAAATTCAGGCCTGACAAAATCGCCTTTGCTTATCATAGAGAGAACGTCTTTTTACAGTAATAGGAGGACAAATATGGATAAGGAAGTTACATTAAAATTGCCGAGTAACATGGTTGGTCAGATGTTAGATGGCCTTCGTGAAAGAACAAAGGTTTGGCGAGATACCGAGCAATATATGGAAGAGGGATGCATAGACGACGAATCATGTTTTATTGAAGAGTGTACAAGTGCTCATGAGGCGAGAAGCATAGCGGAGTATTATGAGGAAATAATGGGTGCCATTGAGAAACAGTTAGAAATGGCGAAAAAGAAGTCAGCATCACTGTAAGGGAAATATCGGATTCAAAGATAGGAAGCATGCATTATTCTGCAAATAATTTATCCCGTTGCCATTGACATGGGTTATTAACAATATATTCGCGAACACGTCGCAATGATATTTCATCGCGGATAATCTGTTCGTAATAATTGCGTTGCCACAATTTGCTGTCAAACGGTTCCCAACGGTTTTGTTTCACGTTGCGAATATATTCATTGGTTGTCATTGTTTTAAACCATTGAATCATTTCATATATTGGCCGTCCCTGTAGGGGCGAACCTGCGTGTTCGCCTATATTATTAGGGCAGACACATCGGTCTGCCCCTACCGAATCAACAATATTTATAATACCGTGACAATGATTCGGCATTACCACATATTCGTCAATTTCGATATTGGCATATTTATTTTTCAATTCATCCCACCAGCGACTGACCATTTTGCCCGCATCATTCAAAACCATCCGGCCTTTTTCAATTTCCCCGAATAGACACCACCGCCCCTGCGTGCAAACGGTAACAAAATAATATCCGTGCTGCGAATAATCATATCCCTTTAATCGGATTGACTGCCGATGATAAATATCCGGATTATATTTCATTTTTAGTTGGGAATGGTTGACGGGGAAATCTGGCCACAAGGATGAATGTTAAGTTTCTCATTGTCTATATCCGCCGATGACAACTGGATTGTACGCGATTCCATTCTTAGTATTACTCCTAAATTTTGTTACAAAGACAACCATATGTTAAACACGGCAGTAAAAAAGTCAAGGATAATGCGTGGTGAGGCAGGTTCATAGAGAACAAAGCATGTCGAATGTGAGATTTTTTGAAAATGTTTTTCGTAGTCGATAAGCCAAGCCGTGATCGCCCGCCACAATGCGCTACCGGACCGGCGGTTAAACAAAGGATAAACAACCCGCCGTGAAACGGCGGGCTAAATAAGGTCGGAAAATTTTTTAAAAATTCTTAAAAAAGCGCTTGACAGATTAGTTTGTGTGTGTATAGTTAACGTGTGAACTGATTTTAGCCGATGAAAGGAATGATATGGCTTTGAAGGAAGAATTAGGGTTAAAAACGGACTTCGCGTCGCCGGCACACGAGGCGCTTTTGAACATATATTACACCGCCTCGATAATGAAAAAGCGTGCGGATGATTTTTTCGGTCAATTCGGCCTGACAGACGTGCAATTTAACCTGATGAACCTGCTATATTACGAAAGTGGCAAAGAAGGCGGCCTGAGCCAGGCACAAATCAGCGATATGATGTTAGTCAACCGCGCCAATATAACTTCGCTGGTGGACCGGATGGAAAAGGCGGAACTTGTAAGCCGGACCGCTCACGCAAACGACCGCCGATACAATATCATCAAGCTGACCAGCAAAGGGAAAAACCTTTACACAAAGGTTGAGCCGCATTACCTCAAACAAGTAAAAGAAGCAATGACTCCGCTGGATGCCGCGGAACTCAAGAGAATGGCAGGGATGCTGGAGAAAGTAAGGAGAACTCTCCGGGTTTAGAAGTTCAAGCATAAAGGGCTGTTGCCCAATTGTTTTGGGACAACAGTTAATATATTAACCATATATGTAGCAAGTAATATGAAAAGGAGAACAGAAATGGATGCGATAAAAACAGACGGTGGACAGATTGGATGGCGTTTTGGGTTACGATGGGTACTACTCACAATTGCCGGGTGGGCTATTGGCTTCCCCCTGGGTTTCGTCTTCGTGGCAGTTGCAGGATTGATTATCGGCGTCCACGAGGGCTCCATCATACTCAAATTAGGGCTGGATAATGCCGCGGCATTTATCGTCGTAGTCGCCGTGGTGAGCTTGATGCAGTGGCTTGCACTACGGCGTGTCGTCCAGCGGGCTGGTTTTTGGGTGCCGGCAAGTATAATAGGATTCACTATATCCTCAAGCATCCACGGAGTCGTGTGTCATGTCTACGGATACCCCGATGACCTCGGTCCGCTTGGCGCTCAGGTGTGGACATTATTTTTCATTTTGGGCGGAACACTAACGGGCCTGCTTCAACAGCGTATATTACGGCACCAGGTACGTCGGTCAGGATGGTGGGTGCCTGCAAGTGCGGCCGGCTGGGGCTTAGTCGTGATTGGATTTGGAATTGTAAGTCAAATCCTGGGGGTGCGTCTACAGGTGGTGGGTCTAATAGCGTCTTCGGGACTCCTCGGGATAGTAACGGGAGTCACATTGATTTGGCTGTTGAGGCAGCAAATGCCCTATACTACAACTTAGAAATAATCGACTTTTAGCCCAATCGTTTTGGGTTAATATATGTAAACCTTGTATGTAGTAAGTAACTTGGAAAGGAGAACAAAAATGGCTGCGAAAAAAACTGCATTAGCTGGATTGTGTGTTGTTGTAATGCTGGGTTTGTGCGTTCTGGCCGGGGCCGCGAAGGGAGAAACGGACTCAAAGAATGTCGCGGCGGATGCATACAAGTTGAGAATGCAGGGCAAAGTTGACGACGCAAGAGCGCTTCTTGAGCAAGCCATCCAGGAAAATCCGCATAATGCGTCTGCGCATTATGAGCTTGCGAGAACCAAGTTTTATATGGCGCTTCATCCAGACCCGCAATCAAGAGAGGATAGAATTGGAGAGGCACAGAAGTCGATTGAAAAGGCAATTGAAAATGACCCGAATAACGTGATATACCCTTTTTTTGAGGGACACATTGCCTTGCTACAAGCCTATCCCTCTTGGATGCAAGACCAACCTGACACCAAGGAGAAAATGGGCAGAGTATGTGAGGCCTTTGAATCAGCGCTGAAACTCAAGCCGGATTATCGTCAGGCGATGCTATACCTTGTTGAGATTTATGGAACACTTTCTGAAGACAAGGGCGGCGACAAATCAAAAGCAGAGCAATATGCAAAAAAACTGGAGGGAATGGACGAGGTATTTGGCGCCAAAGCCAGGTGGATACTCATGCCAAAAGACCCCAACAGGGTCGAGTACTGGCAAAAGGTCATGAAGAACCACGAAAGCAATACCGACGTGCTTGAAGAGATGGGAAAGGCATACTTAAGCGCAGACAATGTTAATGATGCCGTGTTGTGTTTTGAAAAAGCAATAAAAATCGACCCTGCAAAATCCTACCTGTTTTTGGACCTCAGCATATATCACACATGGGCCGCGATGGCAGCGAGAGATAATGCCGAATTGCGTCAAAAGGCCATAACGGCAGGTGAAGCCGCTGTGACGAGATATCTGGACTCCAATCCTGTACTGCCGATGCGGGCGTACGCACTTGGAGTACAATACAAGTACAAAAGTCATTCGGAACACAAAGAAGGGACGGATGATATTCTGAAAAAAGCCAGGGAACTGGACCCTTATTTCTCAATGATGACAGGCGCTCCGAATCCTGACCTTTTTATTGCTGTCGATGAAATTTCACACAACCACAGATACCTTTTCAGGCCTGTACAGTAAAAGATACTGATTTGTAGAACAGAATAAGAAAGGAGTATCAAAATGTTGTTTATGTTGGGTTACAGAGCGTATCCGGGCAAAGGCGCAGAGGCCCTTCGCATGCGACAGGAATGGCAGAATAAGTACTCTGAAGCATTCCGCAAGCGGATCAAAGTGGTCCACGAGTTTGTCGACCCATCCGCGCTGGTGGGCTGTTTGCTGCTTGAAATCGATAACCACAACCATCTTGCCAGCTTGTTGTCGATTCAGGCCGTCTTCGGTGATACAGTCGAATTCAAGCTGCATCCGGTCATCGATATACGCCAGGCGTTGAAAGCGGGCGTGGAAGAACCGGCTGGGCTGCTGTAAAGCCGCCGATTCGACCTGTTTGCGCAGGGACAGGACTCGGCTATCGTGTATAAAGGGCTGTTGAAACAGACAATTTTATATTGTCGGAAAGGAAAACGCTTATCAAAAATGTTTAAGATGCTGGAAGATTTTGTTCGGACAGGTCTTAAAAGATTGCTGACGAAAGAAAAAACTTTTGTTCTTGAAGACAGGATTCCTTCTGTCGAAGAACTGGCGTTAAAGTTCCAGGATATCGAAGAATTGGGGTTTTATCTCCATATTCCCTTTTGTGAGCAGATATGTCCATACTGTCCTTATAACAAAGAAATTTACGCCCCCGAGGCAGCAGAAAGATACGCAACCGCCGTCAAAAGAGAAATGGACCTCTATTCCGCAGTGATTGGCGATAGACCTATTACTTCTTTTTATATTGGCGGGGGCACTCCCACAACAATGCTTCATACCGGCCTTGCAGATGTGCTCGAGCACATCTTTTCAATTTTCAACATGCAATGTGATATTCATATGGAAAGCCATCCGAATCATTTGACAACGGAAAATCTCAATGAGATTACCGCTATGGGCGTTAGACATCTTAGCACAGGCGTTGAGGCCCTGCAGGAAAAGCATTTAAAGACACTTAAAAGACCATATACCGTAGAACAGGCAAAAGCAGCAGTTGAACGCGCCGTGAATATGGGCTTTGAATGCGTCAATGTTGATTTAATGTTCGCATTGCCGGGCCAGACATTGAGCGAGATTGGGGAGGCGGGAGAAACTCTGGTTAAAATGGGCGTTGACCAGGTTGCGGCTTATCCTCTTTTCAGGTTCCCATACACCAAAATGGGCGGAGACGGCAAAGTTAACAACTTTACCGCCTCTCATCTCTTCCGGAGAAGAAAAATGCTTGGCATTCTTGAAGATATATTTTATGCCAACGGATATGAACGAACCTCCGTATGGGCGTTCACTAAAAAAGGAGTCCCCCGATATTGTTCTGTAACAGTGCCTCTTTATGTCGGGCTTGGCGCGAGCGGCGGCTCTTATTTGAAAGATGTTTTTTATCTCAATACCTTTAACGTTGCTGAGTACTGTAACGCCCTCGAAAAAGGAAGGATGCCAATCTCTCTTTCTCTCGAGCTGACCGAAACAATGCAAATGGCAGGCTGGCTTTATTGGCGGCTTTATGAAACAAGATTCAATAAAAGCGATTTCGTGAGCAGATTTCAAAAAGAGTTTAATAACGTGTATGGCAACTATATGAAACTGTTATCTTTCTCCGGATTCGCACACAATAATGGAGAACAGGCGGTCCTTACGGATAGGGGAGCATACTGGTTACACGCTTTTGAAGATTTATTCTCAATAAATTACGTAAGTAAACTATGGGGAACTTCAAAGCAAATCCCATGGCCTGATAGGGTGGTTCTATAAAAAAAGAAAACGGACTCTCGCGATTGACGTGGATATTTAGTATGTTGTAAAAAACATTGATAGACCACAATGACTATTATATTCTATTGATGATTTTAAGGATGGGTAACCCGTTTACCTGTTAAGGAGAGAAAAGTATGGACGAACAAATAACTCGTTTGGCAATTCTGTTAGCCATCGTTATCGCCGTGAGCGGACCTGTCGCCTTGATAATCAGCATAGTCGCTCTCAACAAAATAAAGGAATTACGAGGCCTGTTGGACAGGAAAGACACCTTGTCCCGGCGGGAGCCGGAAATTCAAATACCGATATCACCACCGAAGCCCGAAAAGCCGGCGGAAGTTATTAAGAAGCAGCCGGCATTTGAGCCGGTATTCAAACCGGCGAGTGTCCTCATGGCCGAAAGTGTACCCGCCAAGCCAATCAGCTTCGCCGACACCGCAGCCACTAAGCAGGCCGGCTCACTTGAGCAGAAAATCGGAACACGCTGGATACTCATAGCAGGTATTATCACCTCGATTGTCGGTGTGGGATTCTTTCTCAAGTATGCCTACGACAATGACCTGATTGGGCCTTTGGGCAGGGTCGTTATTACGGCGGTTGCGGGAATTGTCGCGCTAATTGTCGGCGAGGGGACCCGGCGTCGCGGCTACGGGATTGTCGCAAAAGGCGTGACGGCGCTTGGTTTCGCTATCCTTTATGCGGCGGTTTTTTCCGCGTATCGATTCTACGAGCTTATCGAGTCGGGGCCGGCTTTTGGCCTTGCGATATTTATCACCGCAACAGCGATGCTTTACGCGGTCGCGCTCGATGAGGTTGTTATCGCGTTTTTCTCGCTGCTCGGCGGATTTCTGACGCCGGTGCTTGTCTCAACCGGGGAAAACCGGCCGATGGCGCTTTTCGGCTATGTGCTTGTGCTGGGCGTAGGCGCAATCCTGTGCGCGTTTTACCGAAAGTGGCGTGCGATAATCGCGTTGTCATTCGCGGGGACATACATTCTTTACACCGGCTGGTTCGAGAAATTTTACAGGCACACGATGAGCGGCACCGACACGCCCGCGCAGATAAGTATCGCACTGGGCTGGCTGGCGGTATTCTTTGCGGTTTATCTTATTATGCCGGTCCTGTACGCATTAGTTAAAAAAATAAACGCCCAGAGGGAAGACGTGGTTCTTGTCCTGGCCAACGCGGGGGCGACGTTCTATTATCTTTGCAATATACTCTTTGATAAATTCCGCGTTGAGCTTGCTTTTTGCGCGGTCGGGTTATGCGTGGCGCATCTGGTGCTGATGACGGTCGCGGCTAAGCGATGCAAAGATGATATCGCGCTACGGTTATCGCTGCTGGTCATCGGATTATTCTTCCTGACGATTGCGGTGCCGTTGTATCTGAAGATGTACGCGGTGGCAATCGCCTGGGCAGCCGAGGGCGTGGTCCTGACAATCATCGGCCTGCGATACAAAAGTATCTGGACGCAACTGGCGGGCGTAATTGCTTTACTGCTGAGTCTGATTCAACTCATTTTGCAATTGCCTATACACAAGGCGGCGTTCCAGGCGATATTCAATCCGCATTTCGGGAGCTGGTGTTTTTTAGCCGCGGCGATTCTCGTTTGTCATATTATTTACAGGAGATGCTCGCAGCTCGAAAAATATTCGGATGTTCCGCAGTTCTTTTATGGCGCGGCCTGTCTGTTGTTTTTCGCTACCGTCATGATGGAGTGGTACTGGCACTGCATGTTCAACTTTACGGCCACGCCGATTTTACAGGAGTCGCTTTTCACAAAAGGCGTCATACTCATTTTGTCGACGTTTATAGTCCTGTTAACTCTGCGGCCTGTATGCCCGAAGGGGATGCCCTTGCGCAGTCTGGCAGCGGTATTCGCCATAGGGGCGGTGATTTTCACGATATTCTCGTTTAGTCAAATCTACGATAAACGTTTCCTGATTTTCGCCAACGTCGAATTTGCTGCCGCTATGGTTCTGGTCGCAGTACTGCTCGCCTCGGCAATCTTGATTGAGCAGCGGACTGAGGAAGATGAAAACGCGATAACGTTCGCGGTAATTTTTGCGCTCGCCGGGATATTCACACTATGGGTTCTTATAAGCGAAGAAATTTATTTCTACTGGTATTGCCTGGACCGCTACGGCGCAACAACACCCAATTGGCAGTTCCTCGCCAATATGTACACGTCCATCGCCTGGGCCGTTTACGGGACAGCGCTGATGATTGTCGGCTTCTGGAAGCATATCAAGACGTTGCGGTTTGCCGCGCTTGGCTTATTCGCAATTCTGCTGGTAAAAGTATTCATAATGGATATGAGCACCGTGAAGAGCGTTTACAGAATCGCCGCGTTCCTCGCGACAGGCATTACTCTTGTGGCGGTATCGTATCTGTATCAATACCTGAAAAATCACGGCTTTTTTGACACGCTTTCTGCCGCGCAAAAACAAAACGAAATATCGGGAGATTCCAAATGACCTGCGCAAAGGCGATTTTGTTGTCGGCTCTGGTCGTGGTGGTCTTTGCGCTCGGCGTGTTTATGCTAAGCTCGCTGCGGTCAATCCAGAGACAGGACAGGCCTCGTTGATTACTTGTTCGGCTCTGTGGCCTGATTCGGCTCGACTGGAGGCATCAACGTCCATTCGCATTTGTCGGCGTATGTTTTGCCGTCGCGGGTTGCGGATACCTCGATTGTATTAAGGCCGGGTTTGAGGCGGATATCGAACCACTTGAATACACAATTTTTTCCCGTCTGACTACCTATTGTTTGACCGTTAATTTTCAACTCAACCGAATCACAGTTTGAATAGACCTTCACCGTCGTATTCGGGTCTGTTCGCTCTGTGTGGCGACGACTGGTGATATACACAAACGGCTCGGTGGTCCATTTGGCCTTGTAGAAATAAAAGGCGTCTTTTCTTGTTTTTCTGTCTGCGGTAACAAGCCCTTTGTCGTTGACGCCGGGCGCGTCTCCTTCCTTGCGCCAGGCGCTTGAAAAATCAAACATCACCCACGCGAAACTGCCCCACAGATATGGTCTTGCCTCAATCGCGGCATAATTTTCCTCATGGACAATCGCCTGCCATTCTTCCGGATGCCATTTGCCGCCCGGCGTCGGCCCTTTTTTAATATTCTGCTCGTGCTGTTTGATGCTGGCACCTGCCCCGTATTCGCTGATGCCGACGGGTTTGTCGTTGGCGTCGCGTTTGTATTTATCTATGAGCTGGTTCATCTGAGACGGGCTGCCGTAATACCAGCCGGGATATGTATTCCAGGCAATTAGGTCGGCAATCGCACGCAGGCCCGGCCATTTGTTGCTGGGGTCATTAGAAGCGGCGGTGGTGAGGCGGGTGGAATCCTCCTGTTTTGCCAGCGATTGGAGCTCATTCAACAAAGGCCGAGGGTCATCGCATCTGCCCGAGTTGCCAAGCTCATTGTATAAGCCCCAAACAAAAATCGACGGGTGGTTATATTTCTGGCGGATAAGCTCCGTCAACTGCTGTTTCGCGTTTTCAGCAAAAGCGGGAGTGTCATATACCTGGTTGACCAAAGGTATTTCCGCCCAGACGACAAGGCCAGCTTTGTCGCAAAGTGAAATAAAATAATTTGAATGCGGATAGTGCGCCAGACGAACACAGTTGGCGCCGATTTCCAGAATCATGCTCGCATCTTCATCCTGGTCTGCATAACTGATTGCCCAGCCCTTGCCGATTCTATCCTGATGACGGCAGACGCCGTGCAGCGGATACGATTCGCCATTGAGGAAGAAACCCTTGTTCGCATCAACGCTGTAGTAACGAAGACCAAGAGCGCCCAGTGTGCCGCCTATTTCGTCAACCACATTGTAGTCGCAAAATAATATGACTTTCACCTGATACATATACGGGTCTTTCCTGCCGTTCCACAAATGCGGAT
>Ga0187878_1000250_pt1 | contig 66867 bp, 63 predicted proteins | sample June2016WEW_17_1_FD_132979 | JGI IMG/M metagenome (GOLD analysis project Ga0187878, IMG submission 132979) | Peatland microbial communities from SPRUCE experiment site at the Marcell Experimental Forest, Minnesota, USA - June2016WEW_17_150 | ecosystem: Environmental > Terrestrial > Soil >... | reverse complement strand
TCGGCGCCACCCATGATCGCGTAAACAGTTCGATCGCCCAAATCCACTTTGGCTTTCATGATCTTCTTCATCCCAGGTATGTTCTCCACGGCAACCAGTTTTGCCACGCGAATGTCGAGTCGCCCGAAGTCCTTGAATGTGACACTCAATCGCCTCATCCTCCGAGCAGTCTGATGATCTCCTTTGCCACTGTGACACTCTCCAATCGCTGGCACTCGAGTGTCTGAGCGCCAACGTGTGGGGTACAGACGGAACGATCGTCTTTCATTGCAGCAAGTTCCTTCTCCCAGTCCTCTTTCGGAGGTTCATCATGGAAGACGTCAAGTCCTACTCCACTGATTCTTCCATCCTTGAGAGATTCAAGCAAGGCTCTTCCGTCAACGATGTCTCCACGAGACGTATTGATCAGAATAGCGCCCTGTTTCATACGACGAATTCTCGAGCTGTCGATGAGGTGGTGAGTGGAAGGAAGATATGGAACATGAATTGTCACGATGTCGGCTCTTTCAACTAGAGAATCAAGATCGCCACAGATCTCGAATCCAAGCTCATTGGCCCTGCTTGTCAAATCAACCACATCATATCCAATGACTTTCATTCCGAATCCTTGTCTTGCAATCCGTGCCACCTCAGCTCCGATGCGGCCGGCGGCACCGACGACTCCGAGCGTTCTCTCATGAAGTTCGCGTCCCATCAACTGGCTCTTCGTCCATTGCGCCTGCTTCATTGCTTGGTCCGCAATGGGAATCTGTCGGAGCAGTGAAATCATCAAGCCTATCGCGAGTTCAGCCACACTCGTGACAGGGGCGCCAGGCGTAGAAACGACAGGGATTGCACGCTTCTTCGCTGCTTCGAGGTCAATATTGTCGAGTCCAACCCCCGATCGAGCGATGGCTTTCAATGAAGTCGCAGCGGTTATGACATCTGCCGTAATCTTGGTTCTTCCTCTGACCACGAGCACATTGACGTTCTTGGCATCGGCCAGAAGCTCCTCCTTGGTTATCCTCGGTTTCTCAACAACATCGTAACCCGCTTCCCGCAGGAGCCTCACGCCATCTTGGTGAATAGGATCACAGATCAAGACTCTGAGCTGCATAGATCTGACCTTGTCAAGCATGATCTGCTTGCTGTAATATCATTTTCCGCACGCAGGATTAGCCGGACTGGTGGCTTCTCACGAAGCGGTCTCAGCCCAAAAAAGCCCTTGTCTCAGAGCGCATCGATCCCGGAATAAGTCACTGTCATGATTCCAAGCCATGGGATATTCTGAATGCTTAAGTTAACGCACGTGAGTCCGTGTCTGTTCAGGATTGGTTCCAAGATGAGTCAGGGTAAGGTATCTCCACCTCTCGTTCTCGTGAACTTCAAATGCTATCTTGAAGCGACGGGAGACAGGGCAGTTCAGCTAGCAAAGCACGCTGAGCAGGTGAGCAAGAAGTTCGGTGTAACGGTGGCAGTGGCTCCTCAGGCGGCGGATCTCAGGCTTGTCTCGCAACAGACCAAGATCCCCATATTCGCTCAACACATCGACCCGATAAGGCCAGGATCAGGTACCGGTCATGTACTCGCTGAATCAGTCCTTGAGGCAGGTGCCTCTGGGATCCTCATTAACCACTCCGAACGAAGACTCGAAGCTGGAATAATCGAAGATACCATTGCAAGAGCGAGGGCCCTCAAGCTCACCACGGTGGTTTGCGCGAACACGTCTGCAATTGCTGCCGCGGTTGCATCGTTAGGTCCCGACATGATAGCGGTGGAACCGCCAGAACTCATTGGGAGCGGAATAGCTGTCTCTAAGGCCAAGCCAGAGATAATCACCGAAACCGTCTCAAGAATCAGGAGAATCAACAATGATGTTGTCATACTCTGCGGTGCAGGCATCACGTCCGGAGAGGATGTCAGAGAAGCGCTCCGTCTCGGCACTCAGGGCGTTCTTGTGGCAAGCGGAGTCGTCAAGGCAAAGAATCAAGCAGCAGCCATCGAAGACTTGGCTGGAGCCTGCCGACGAGTCGAGTGAGCAATACTAATGGAAATTGCCGAAATGGGTTGTTTACTTGTTTAGGGCTGTTATCAGAATGTGTGATCCCTCTGGTGTGGCGTAAGTGCAATTTCAGCAACTCCTAGAAGAGAAACGAAAGGTCGTCAACGAGTGCATAGACGAGATCCTCTCATCTGGATTCGAGCAGAACGAGGCAAGCGAGCTCGTCAGATACACGTTCAAGACAGGGGGCAAACGCCTCAGACCCACAATGGTTCTGCTTGCCACAGAGGCCGTGGGAGGACAGGAAAAAGTCGCTGTGAATGCAGCAGTTGCGGTGGAGTTCGTGCATGCAGCCTCGTTGATTTTCGACGACCTTATTGACAAGGACAGGGTCCGAAGAAGCGCCCCTACACTGAACGTTGCCTTCAATAACGATAGAGCGATCAGCGCGGCACTTTTTCTGGCGTCAAAGGGCATTCAAGTTCTATCGGATTACAAGGACCCTAAGGTCATGAAGATGATAGGGTGGGCTCTCGTCGACCTCAGCCAAGGTGAGATACTCGACGTCATCTCCGAGATCGCAATAGATGTCAAGCACTATCTCAACATCGCAGACCTGAAGACAGGAGCACTTTTCGGCGCGTCTGCCGGGATAGGTGCTCTCATTGGCGACGGATCTCCTGAGGAAGTCAGCGCCCTGTACAACTACGGAAGGGCGGTCGGTGTCGCCTTCCAAATCCGAGACGACATAATGGACCTAACCGGCAATGGCAACTCCTCCAAGCAAGAACGGGCCAATCTAGTGCTAGCTCACTACCTAGGGGACACAGCACGACAGGAGGATCGCGTGGCTGAAATGATGAACCCCAACGGGAACAAAGGTGATCCAACTGAAGCATTACGTCGAAAGGCGGTGGACTTCGCAAGGCGCGCATCAGCAGAACATGTTCAGAAAGCGAAATCTGAGATCGCCATTCTAAAGGGCGGCGACGGAAAGGCCGCGCTGGAAGAACTTGCTACTTTCGCTTTAGAGCGACAGACCTAATCAGTCATCAGTCTTCGGAAAAGTTCTCGCTTCCGCAGACCTTGCATTTCCACTTGTAGACGATCTTTCCATTCCTGAGTAGCAATTCGACGTCCGTGGCGTACTGCTGCTTGCACTTCGGGCACCACATGTGCGTCATTCCGGGCGATTTCCACGTCATTGGGGTCTCATCCAGTCTGATCATGATCGACTATTGGCTCAGTGAATCGTGTCTGAGTCGACATTTCGTTCAATTGATTTGAGCAGTACGCTTTATATCGGTACCGGTGAGTGACCTCGTCGTCTGCCGACGACTTTGCTGAGGAAGAGTCGCATGGGGCTTGATGTTTGGAGTCTCTTTGCAATATTCGAGGTTGTCGTCTTCCTTGTCGCGTTTCCGCTCTTGGTTTTCGGTTGGCTGATGGGTGCTAGGGGAAAGAATCCGATTAGGGACGCGCCTTTCGAATCCGGCCAGACTCACTTGGGCGAAGCAAGGCAACGCTACATGATGCAATACTACCCGTACCTGATCATGTTCATTGTCTTCGATGTCGTCGCGATGTTTCTCTTCACTTGGGGGCTGGCGTTCTCGGGTATGTCGTCGAGCCAGAACTACTTGTTTCTCATCTTCATCGCGATTCTCGTTGCCCCGTTGGGTTACGCCTCATATCTTGCAGGCAAGCGGGAGTTGTGGTAACCTTATTGCAGGCAGCGCCGGCACCTCAAGAGATCATTAGTCTCATCCTGAGGATCATTACCTCACGGACTTTTCTCGAGATAGTCTTCTTCCCCGGTTTCCTGAATGTGATGATAAGCGCTGCTTTTCTCACTTGGCTGGAAAGGAAAGTGATTGCGCGCGTCCAGTTGAGGATAGGGCCCTTGTACGCGGGCTTTTCGGGGATTTTTCAACCCATAGCGGACGGCGTCAAACTGATCTTCAAAGAGACGATATTTCCTGAACTTGCCGACACGAAGCTGCTTATGCTCTGCGCGCTCGGTCTGATGATGCTCGCTTTTGCACCTGCAGTTGCCATTCCCTTTGGTGAGGGTTTGGTGATCGCTAACATGGACGTAGGTTTGGTCTACGTCTTCGCTGTCATGTCATTGTTTCCGAGTGTGATCCTTCTGATTGGTTGGGGGAGCAACAGTAAGTACTCGCTCCTAGGCGGGTTACGATCGCTGTTCCAACAGGTCGCTTACGAGATTCCAATGTGGTTTTCAGTACTCGGCATAGTCATGCTTACTGGTACACTGAACCTTACCAAGATCGTTGAGGCCCAACAAAGGCTATGGTTCGTTGTGCCACAAGTACTAGGCTTTGCAGTTTTTTTCACGGCTGCACTGGCCGAGCTTGAGAGAACCCCATTCGATTTGCCCGAGGCTGAAACTGAGCTTGTAATGGGATGGATGACTGAACTCAGTGGTGTCCCTTTCATGATGGGATTCCTTGCGATGTACACTAAGCTGTATGTGATGTCGGCATTGATGACCGCCCTCTTTCTTGGAGGATGGTCCGGCCCCGGTCTTCTGCCTCAACCCGTATGGTTTCTTCTGAAGACATTTCTTGTCGCAAGCGTGATAGTTGTAATCCGTGGGACTTTTCCTAGAGTCAGAGTTGACATCCTGCTAAGGACGGGTTGGACCAGATTGTTGCTGCTAGCGCTCGCTAACGTCTTCGTTACCGTGGCATTGATCTCGCTTGGGCTTGACTGGGTTTGGAGGATCTAAGATGCCTGACATTGCTTTCCTAGCCTTAAGCGGTCTGGTGATCATATCCGCCATCTTTGCGCTAGAAGCTAGGGAGTTGATTTACGGCGCGGTCGGGCTTGCTTTCTCGCTAATCGGCGTGGCAGGCCTGTTCATTCTCTTAGGCGCTGAGTACGTCGCAATGTTTCAGGTGTCCGTATACGTAGGTGCGGTCGTGGTCTTGATCCTCTTCACCATCATGCTTGTTCGTAGAGAGTCCGGTAGGATATTGGATGAGGAAGAACCAGGTCGCCTAGGTCGTGCAGGTATCCTTGTCGCTGGCTTGGTCGCTCTCGCAGTGGCAGGGGCCGTTCTCTTACTTGTCCCAGTCTCCTTGGGGGCGCCAGAGTTCCCCCATGTTTCGTTACAAGAACTCGGCCGCCTGTTGGCATCGTCCTACGCGATTGCGCTTGTGATTCTTGGGCTTCTGGTCGGGGCCACAATCGTTGGTGGTCTAACCTTGGTTAAAGTGGAGCGGGAGGAAAAATCCACTGGAGCCACTCAGTAGCTACATCATCCTCTCGTCGGCGTTGCTCGGGATTGGCATCTATGGCCTAGTCTCCAAGAGGAACGCCATCCGTTTACTTTTCTCTGTAGAGCTAATTGTGAACGCGGCAAACATCAACTTCGTTGCATTCGCAAGATACGCGAACCCGCCGATGTTGAACGGATGGAACATCGTTTTCTTCTCTATCGCCGCGGCAGCCATGGAGGCCACAGTGGGGTTGGCCTTGATACTTGTGGCGTTCAGGCTCAATGGCACTATTGACGTGCGGAAACTCAACCGCCTGAGAGGATAGTTTTTGTTTCCATTGCTTATCGCAAGTGTCTGTTTCCCGTTGGTGATCGTTCCTGTAGTGTGGTTTCTCTCGCGACGTTTCGGTGCACGCGTCGGATGGCTTGCAGCCGTTCCATTGGCGATCTCGACGCTCGCGGCGATACTTTCGGGTTGGCTTGGAACTGTGTTTGAGGCGTTTCAATGGGAACCGATCGGTTTCTTTGGCTTCAGAGCTGACGGGCTGAGTATACCGATTCTCTTCACAGTCAGCCTACTATGTACAGTGATCGCAGTTTATTCAATGCCGTATATGACTCACAGGCTAGGCAAGGAATCAAGAGAGTACGGGCTCTATTTCGCGCTGTATCTGCTATACTCGACTGGAATGATCGGGGCGGTACTTGCCACCAACCTGATCGAGTTCTACCTCTTCTTCGAGTTGATGTTGATTCCTTCGTATTTCCTGATCGCTCGATGGGGATACGGCGATCGAGACAGAATTTCGTTCATGTATTTCATGTGGACTCATGTCGGTGCACTTGCACTCTTGGCTGGAATACTGACTCTGTGGGCTGTCACCGGAACCTTCGATCTCTCAGCTTTGTCTTCTGCTGTTATTCCCACGCCGTACAGGTTCTGGATCACAATGATGATCCTCGCCGGGCTTCTTGTAAAAATGGCGGCCTTTGGAGTACACGTTTGGCTTCCACAAACGCATGCGGAGGCACCTACCCCAATCAGTGCTCTGCTATCGCCTGCAATGATCGGGATCGGAGGATATGCGATGGTGAGGATCCTCATGACGATCTCCCCCGAATTGATCGGCGCGGTGTCATTTCAGTTGAGCATTTGGGCGCTGATCACCATGGTATATGGTGCGCTGATGGCGCTCGTTCAGGACGACATCAAGCGCCTGTTGGCATATTCCAGCATCAGCCAGATGGGATACATTCTACTGGGGATAGCTTCAGTCCAAATCGACGGCGTTTCTGGCTCAATGCTTCACTACCTGAGCCACGGAATGGGCAAGGGCATCCTATTCATGGTTGCCGGAATAATCATAGCACAATGTCATGGAACTAGGAGCATATCTAAACTCGGGGGACTCGCGAGAAAGATGCCAGTGACCGCCTCCGCAGCACTAATCGGATTCCTAACGATTCTGGGCGTCCCGCCCACCAGCGGTTTCATTTCGGAATTCCTAATCTTCTTCGGACTCATCAACTCAGCAATGAATCCCGTTACTCTGTTGAAGGTAGTTGTGGCGATAGGCGCCGTCGTCTCTACAGCGCTCACAGCCGGATACACGTTATGGACAATGAAGCGAGTCTTCTTCGGACCCGTACCTGCGGAAATGGCGGAAGTGCATGAAGCGCCCTTGACGATGACAGTCCCACTCATCATCCTCGCCGCCACTGCGATCTTGGTGGGCATCTTCCCGGACTCGGTGATCGGCGGCTTGCTCGCTCAGATTTCAAACATGATCAGATGAGAGCTGAATGATGAACACAATAGTGCCTTGGCTGGTCTGGGTTCTCCCGATGGTAGGCTCACTACTGGTCGTGCCAATCTCTCGGATCAACCGCAAAGCAGGAGACGGGATCGCCGCCGCGTTTCCTTTACTCGCTGCAATACTGGCAACAACGATGATCCCAGACGTCCTCGGGGGTGAGACACACGATCTGCAAGTCCAGTGGATTCCATCTCTCGGAGTGAAGGCCGGAGTCCTCGTCGACCCATTGAGCGTGTTGATGTCGAATGTTGTCGCATGGGTTAGTTTCCTCATCGTTGTGTACAGTATCGGCTACATGCGTAGCGAAACCACGCTCACAAGGTACTGGTTCTTCACCAACTACTTCATCGGAAACATGTTGCTGCTGATTTTGTCGGACAATCTGTTGCAACTGATGTTCGGGTGGGAAGGAGTCGGCCTATGCTCTTACGCTCTGATAGGATACTGGTACACGGACGAGCCTGACAAGTGGGTAGGATCTGAAGGGCACAAGACCTGGGGGGTACCGATGGCTTATCCCCCGAGCCACGCGGGACTGAAGGCATTCGTGATGACGAGAATAGGTGACATCGGCCTACTCATCGCGATATTCATCATCTATGCAACCGCAGGAACAATGAACTTGGTCGAGCTCTCCAGCAACATCAGCTGGGCGGGCGATCTCGCGAGGACAGGCTTCCTATTGCCGACGGCGCTACTAATGTTGTGGGGTCCAATTGGCAAATCGGCTCAGATGCCCTTGCATGAATGGTTGCCAGATGCGATGGCCGGTCCGACAGCCGTCTCCGCGCTGATCCATGCTGCCACAATGGTGAAAGCTGGTGTATATCTGGTCGCACGGATGGGGCCGATCTTCTATAACGCTATTATCACATACGGTCAGCCTTTCACATTCTTCGAGGTCGTCGGGTGGATCGGAGCGATCACAGCTCTGGCCGCGGCGGCGCAGGCGATAGTTGCAAAGGAACTAAAGAAGACACTCGCCTACTCGACAGCATCTCAGATAGGATACATGATGCTCGCGATAGGCGCCGGCGGAATGGGTCTACAATTCGCTACCGGATACGCCGCAGGCCTATTCCACTTGATGAACCACGCCATCTTCAAGGCCGCAGCTTTCATGGCAGCGGGTGCCGTCATCCATTCGTGCGAAACCCGATTCATGAACGAGATGGGCGGCATCAGATCGAACATGAAATTCACATTTGCAGCAATGCTAGTTTCCGTTCTGGCTTTGTCAGGAGTTCCCCCATTCAGTGGTTTCTGGAGCAAGGACGCCATCTTGACGACTACTTGGGAGGCGGGACAGTTCTGGCTCTTCTTGATCGCAGCAGTGACGGCTATGCTGACATTCATCTACAGCCTGAAGATCGTAGGATCCGTGTTCCTTGGGCCCAAAAGCGCGCACATCAAAGAACTGGAACAGGAAGGCTCAATCATTCATGAGGCTAGCCCGCTTGTCTACATTCCATACGTCTTGCTAGCCGCCGCGACCATTGTAATCGGAGTCGCTGGACCCATGGTAGAGCAGGCGCTTTCCGAATTCCTCAGCAGAGGTCTAGGCCCCACCGGCGCGACATCCGGCAAAACTGTAGCTGCCAGTCTCCAGCTCATCTCGCCTGAAGTCGCAGTTGCGTTCACGACAATAGTCGTCCTCCTTTCCGGCGGAGCGATCGGATATGTCCTCTACATTTCGCGAAGGATCGACATATCGAAGCTCCTTCAGAATCCCCTGCTGAGATCCGTGTACGGGTTCTTATGGAACAGGCTCTACGTGAATCCCGCTTACTACATCGGTTTTGTGAAGGGCACGTTAGCGCTGAGCGGGTCGCTAAGTCACTGGGTCGAAATCGGATTCTTCGATCGCATTAACGGGGCGGTCTCTCAACTGTCTGTCGGTCTCTCGAAGAGCGGTGACAGGTTTGACCTTGGAATTGTTGACGGCGCCGTCAATGGAGTAGCCGCCACCGGCAAACGCTTGTCCAGCATTGTCGCAAAACTCCAGACTGGAATTGCTCAGCAATACCTGCTGGTCTTTGCCTTCGGGGTCTTCTTGATCGTGCTCGCATTGACATTCCTAGGGAAGTGATCACTCATGCTTGGCATCCTTTCCGTGATGGTGTTACTTCCGATCGTTGGAGCTCTCTTCGTCTTCCTGATTTCGCGTCTCAGTGAGAAAGCAGCCAAAATACTTGGTCTTCTGATATCGATAACCACGCTTTTTCTCGCTTTGTGGATATTTGCCGGGTATATGCCCGAGCGTGCGGGTTTTCAGATGATCGAAACTTACTCGTGGGCAGAATCCCTAGGCCTAACGTTCACGCTCGGGATAGATGGCATAAGCTTGCCCCTGCTGATCATCTCAGCGCTTTTGACGACACTCTCAACAGCTGGATCGTGGCGTGAGATCCGGTTCTCGGTAGGTCCTTACTATGCACTCCTCCTGCTATTCCAGGGCTCGATAACAGGCGTTTTCACTTCACTCAACCTGATACTCTTCTACGTTTTCTGGGAACTTGTGCTCATCCCGATGTTCTTCTTCATCGGAGTGTGGGGAGGGCCCAGGAGGAAATACGCGGCTATGAAGTTCCTGATCTTCACTCACGTCGGGAGCACTGTCATGCTATTAGGATTCATTGCACTCTACGTTTACTCTCAACCTCACACCTTCGATTTCATGACATTGTCGAACCTGAGGTTGCCGCTGCTTCTTCAGCTACCGATGGCTGTTGCGGTGTTTTTTGGATTTGCTGTGAAACTTCCAGTGGTCCCATTCCACACGTGGCTTCCGGACGCTCACGTTGAAGCACCGGCTCCAATCAGCGTATTGCTCGCAGGTCTGCTCCTGAAGATGGGCGGTTACGGTTTCATTCGCGTCATGCTAGGGCTGTTTCCCGATGCTTCTCACTTCCTCGAGCCTGTCCTGATTGGGTTGGCTGTGCTGACCATGTTCTATGGCGCAATTGTGGCCATGATCCAGCAGGATCTGAAGCGTATGATCGCGTTGACGAGCATCAGCCACATGGGCTACGTCCTCTTGGGCGCCTTCTCCTTCACAGCAATTGGGCTTTCCGGAGCCGTCTTTCAGATGTTCAACCATGCCTGTGCTGTTGGAATGCTCTTTCTCATGTCTGGCGTGATACACCACCAGATGGGAACTAGGACTATCAAAGAGCTTTCAGGCTTAGGGCGAGCAATGCCCATCACCGCATTTCTGCTAGTACTAGGGTCTCTGGGCGCTATGGGATTCCCTAGCCTTGCGAGCTTCATCAGCGAATACATGGTAATACTTTCCGCTATCAAGGTGAACTTGCTGCTGGCATTCGTAGTGCTTGTACCTGCAATTACTGCAGGCTACTTCATGTGGATGCTCCGAAGAGTCCTCATCGGTCCGGTTGAGTCTACCTCCGTGAAGCGTGAAGCACCTGTATTCGAGCTGGTGGCTCTAGCAATCTTTCTTGTCCCACTTCTATTATTCGGCATTTATCCAGCCCCGGTCCTCCAGGTAATCGATTCAACAGTTCGGAGCCTAGCCAACTTGCGGCTCGTGTGACAGGACGCCCGTCTAGGCGAATTGTGAGGTCCTCTTTCTCCAAAACCTGCCGCGTTCAGACGCCAACCCTGCGTGTCTTCTTTCCCACGACATGTGATCCGCGTAATGCGCCTCGCAAAAGTGTTTTCCGCAGTAAGTGCACTTGACTAGCTTCTTGGAGTCGTCACCGCACTTGTCGCATTCTGGCATAAGCGGATTGACCTTGAACTATGAAACCGCTCGCCAACAATAAAAGCCATCTTTAACGGGGGAACTCGCGATTGTTGTCTTTGTGGCGAGACAGGACCGCGACACGAGTTGGTCCTGCCTTGTGGCATTCCTGCAGACGCGAAAAAGTGAATTCTTAAGAGGACAGACACGTCCGTGAGATAGTTCCCGCTAGGGTGCCTTCAGCATGCTGCTCCCCGCGAAAATGAAACGCGTCGAGATCATAGTTCACAAGGACTACTTTGATCCTGTGATGAGGTACCTTCGCGACGCCAGGCTCGTCGAGTTGCTTGATGTAAAGAACATGTTGAAGGGATACAAGGGAGCGGTTTCTTCCTGCGGGACATCCGAAAGGCTCTATGGACTCGTTGCGATTAGTTCGAAGATTGCGGCGCTCACAGCCCTCATGTCAAGTGGGGGCGAGATCGAACCTGCTCAGGTCGGTGCTTCGCTTACTGACGAGCAGATTCGTGAAATCGAAAATCGAATCTCGGCTCTGGAGCAAGAGACGAGTGCCCTCTCATCGGAGATGCAAGTCTGTGATAAGGTGACCCTGTTTGCCGATACCGACCTAGGCGCAAGCGTTCGTGAGATGCTAGGAATCACGGATGTAAACTCTCCGGAGGGCAGACATAGACTTGAAGAGATAATGTCCAGAATCTTTGACGGCCTTCGCCCACCGGAGCTTGAGCAAGTCAAAAGGCTTGGGGATTCCATAGAGAGGAAGGATGTTGCTGAGTCGATCACGCGAGTGATATCCGATCAAGTGGCCGATGCACTCGTAGCTCGAAAGGGAGAAGGCGCGGTCATCAAGGTTCTCAGCCAAGCCCTGGACCTGAAGATCGCGGAAGGTTCCACATCGAAGAATCTTCGCTTTCTCCCCGATAGCTGGATCGAAAAGACAAGAGAACGGGAACGAAAACTCAAAGCAAAGACAGAGGACCTGATGTCTCGGAACGCTGAATGGCTAAGGGTCAACGGAGAGTTGGTTGATGCGGAAAGAATCGTCGAAGAGGCCAAGGGACTTTGCGGAAAGACCGAGTCAACCTACGTGCTTGAAGGCTGGTTACCGGCAAACCGTATGAAAGAGCTTCAGATTGCCCTGAATGACGTGTCCAAGGGCCACTGTATAGTGCAGGACTGGTCTGGCAAGGGAAGCCCGACGATGCTTCGAAACCCCCAGTGGACAGGAGTCTTCGAGCGGCTGACCGTTGGTTTTGGGACTCCTGCCAGCGGCGAGCTCGACCCTACCATCCTCTGGCTTGTGACGTACCCACTATTCTTCGGATTGATGTTCGGAGACGTAGGCCACGGTTTAATCTTCGTCCTGCTATCAATCGGACTATTCTTTGCGAAGAGGAAAGGGACACACTTCCAGGAACAGAGCATTGCCGGACTTGGCGGCCTATTCAACATGATACTCGATGGGTCCGGATTGCTCATACTCGGTGGTGTTGCGGCAACTGTATGCGGTTTTCTCTACGGTACCGTGATGGGAAGTGAAGAATGGTTCCGTCAGCTGACAGGCCTCGGCGGCGCACTATGGTTTGATCCTTTCACACATCCAATAACGCTTGTCAAAGTTTCGATCACTATTGGGGTTATTCACGTAACATCCGGGCTGGTCCTAGATATCGTGAACAAAGTCAAGAACAGGAGATACGAAGAGTTGGTGGGGGGGCCGGTTCTCTGGCTCTGGTTCTACTTGACGTTTGGCTACTTAATCCTCGCACATGGGTTCCGTCTCATGACATATGCCTTTTCCAATCTTCCCACGGTGCTCCTGTTGCTGGGCTTGCCCTCGGGGTTGATGCTGGCTGCGAAGGTAAGGTATGCAGGGCCGTTCGAGGGGGTCGGCGAGTGGATGGAGTCCATGCTGGCCTCCATCTCTCACACGATCTCCTACATCCGAATAATGGCCATGAAGATGATACATGATGTCTTCAGTCGTCTCTTCTTAGGCATCCTTCTCGGCACATCGATCTTCATTGGTGCACCTATCTTTGTGGCACTGACGCTGCTGATGATAATCATTCTTGAGGGAGCCTTTGTCTTCCTCCAAGACCTCAGGCTTCACTGGGTCGAATGGTTTCTCAAGTTCTACGCTGGCTCAGGTACAGCCTTCAAGCCCTTTGGCTTGGAGCGCAAGCACACTAAGGTATCATTGCCAGCATTGCGTCCTATTCCTCAGACTATAGCAGGCTGAAAATGATGAAGAACATCGCGAGTCCGTAGATTGCGATGGCTTCAATGAGCACGATGTAGAGAAGAGTCCTCCCCAAGATTTCGGGCTTCTCAGCGATGGCTCCTATCGCCGCAGCACTTGCGGTGCCAAGGCCGATGCCAGCTCCAAACGCCGCCAAGCCCGCTGCGATGCCTGCTCCGATAAGGTAGAGGCCCTTTTCAGGAACACTCTGCGCCTGTTGCGGCGAAATCCGCTGAGAATACGCGACCGCCGCCATGAGTGATATCGCAGCGACTCCGATCATCATCGCGAGAACGGCAAATAACATTCGATGCGACTTGGCGGACACTGAAATCACAGGTTGGCGGGTTACATCGAAAGTCCATTATAACGCTTTCTGGAGTACAAGGAATTGCTGGATTCTTTCTATCGGAAAGCCGTCACGCTTGGCAAACACAATTGAAGACACATCCGACAGCTCATAGCCCGTGAGATATGCGAACGCGAGCGGCAAGCCCGCACGAAATGGGAAACCCCCGAACACGGCGAGGCAGCTGTTTGCGTGGCGTCTTCGAAGCGACACTTCCAGGCGATGAAGTGAGTCGCCCTCCTTGACAGTATCAAGGAATCTCTCAATTGAACTGCCATACGCTGTTTTTGCGAAGGCCCTCAAGGCATTTGTCACAGACCCCGCACTTACAGCATCGGACAGCGTCCCTCCCAGATGGTAGTCTACAGGCACTAGAACCTGCTGAAGTTCCTCACCTGAAACCCCGAGAACCTTCGATCGCGCTACAAGGAGCATGTTTGTCAAGTCGATCTGTTCGCCAACGAGACCTCGCACAGATTCCTTATCCATCCGTTCGGGCATGTCTGCCGCCGCCCACGTTCTCAAGAAGGCGTACCTGTCCACGATTGCCTCGACGAGGGCCAGAGGCCTCTTTTCAGCCAAGGCAGATGAGATCTCACCTTGAAGGGAAGGGGCGCCCGCAGCCTGAACAAGTCGTTCTACGTTTCGAGTCTCCGCAGCACTGCGCAGAGAATCATCAACATACTCGCCAGGCAAGGCATCAGACTGCAGTTCTTTGCTTTCCTTTGCAGCCATCAGTCTTAGTCCGGCTTTCAGGTATTCTAGACGACGTTGGCCTTCAAAGGCTGTCAGAAGTCGCGCGCAATCGTCAGGTGACAGATTCGCTAGCTTATGCACAAGTGCGATCATCTTGCCATCGGACAACTTCTGCCAAGAAGTCGGATCAGCCATCTCTGTTGCGGTGGCTGTACTTTGGAAATAGTCGTTCTCTTGCAGGATTGACAGGCATTCTGACGAAGTCGAACATCTGAGTAATCGGTCGTAGTCATTCTCTCCAAGCATCCTGGACTTCATGGCGCGGACAGATGCTGAGACTTGAGCGTATTTTGAGGCTCGTCTTGCCGACACGGATGCCTGCCCAGCTTCAAACCAATAGATAACTGACTAGGAAGGAAACAGTATCCTTGAAATCTCGGCCAGCAATTGGGGTCTCATCAATTCGAGTCTCGCCTCCAAGGTACAGTAAGCTCTAACTTTGTTGTCCTGCGATGTCACAACGGCTCCGCCAGTCGTCTCAATAGGCTCATCGCTAAGCACAGCCGTCTTGGTTGTCTGCATGATTGAAAGCGCGTCTTCGAGCAGCTTCGTGCCTTTGTATCGGCGAATATCTTTCTCGGATAGAGCGACTCTTACTCTCTCGACCGGGACTGCATCTATTCCTTGAGCAATGGACTTCAGCAGGAATGTGCGGTAGGATGAATCGTTACGACAGAATTCGAGAAGGCTTGCCTGCACATCTTTCATGACATCTTTGAGTATCTTGTTCTTCTCCTCTAGGTACGCAAGACGGGCCTTTTGTTTCTCCTGGCTTACCCGCCTGTTGACAACGGCGTCGCACTCGGTCTTGAGGTTTCGAGTGATCTGATCTGCTTCTCGGCTCGCCTCGGCTCTTGCCGTTGCCAATCTGTGCTCTATTTGAGCCAGGCCATTCTTTCTGATCTCCTCAGCCCTTGTCCTGCTTTCCCTGAGAATGTCCTCGACGAGTCTGTCCAAGCCGTCGCTCACGCAACATCTCTCCCTGTGTTACGAAAGAAGCAGTTCGATGGCTCTGTCAACTGCTTGTCTCCGCTTGGCGCTTGGGATCTGTGATATTGACTCCAATTGCTTCTTGGATTCCAAGGCTATCCGTTTTGCTTCCTCCGCACCAGTTTTTTCGGCTTGGGCGAGCGCATCCTCTCTTCGCTTGGTTGCTTCTTGGAGAGTATCCTCTCTCATCGAGACGATCTTGTTCGAGACATCTCGCTTCATTTCGGAGATCTCTCTGTTCGTCTGGTCGAGCATCTGTCGGCTCTCCTTCTCTGCCTCAACTATCTTGTTCATGATCGCCGGCGAGGACATGTCGACCCCTTCTTCTCTTGTGGACCTTCTCGCATGAGTTCCATCGGAGGAACAAATAGCTTTTTGCGAGCTTAGGCGAGTTCGACTAAAGGTGATCGAACTAAGTTCTTTATAGGTCGTTGATTGAACAACGACATTCTGCGGGGTAGAGGTCTTGGACCTGTCTTTGGTACTGTTCCTCCTGCCTCTGCCTCTTTCTGGTTTACTTGCCCCGGCTGTTGGTCAACTGCTGCATCGGTCCGGAAGGAACCTCATGCCGTACTGGACATTGGCAGCGTTGCTGATCTCTCTAGGTTCCGCTTCAGGCATGCTTCTCCAAACTCAACGTCAACCTCTGTTCCTCTATGATGTGCTTGTGGTCGATCCTTTTTCGCTGTTCTTTGCCGTTGTTTTTCTCTTCATCTCGGTGCTTGTCAATGTCACGTCGATTTCATACATGAGGCAGGGCGATAACCAGCTCGCTTACTATGACCTGCTCCTCTTCTCAACGTTCGGGATGATGCTGGTCGCTCTATCTGTGGACTTGGTTGTGCTATTCATCTCTTGGGAGCTGATGAGTGTCCCGACGTACGTACTTACGGGTATCCGGAAGAAGGATCCCGCCTCCAACGAGGCTGCCGTCAAGTACTTCCTGACCAGCGCGTTGTCTTCTGGCTTAGTCATTTATGCCATATCGCTAGTCTTCGGGGTCACCAGAAGCACCAATATCATCACCGTAAGTGAGACCCTGCTCTCCCAGAACTTGCTGCTGAAGCCTCTGACCGTACTGGCAATCGCGCTTTTCGTCGCCGGCTTCGGGATGAAAGTCGCAGCCGTTCCGTTCCATATGTGGATACCAGACGCCTACGAGGGTGCTCCTACGACAATTGCGGCGTTGCTGGCGGCAGGGACAAAGAGCGGTGGATTCGCGGCATTGCTCAGGGTCTTTGCGGTCTCCCTGGTATTCTTCAGAGGTGATTGGTCAGCGATCTTCGCTGTCGTTGCCTTGCTAACTATGACGTTGGGCAATGTTGGGGCGCTGATGCAGAAGAGCTTCACTCGTCTTCTTGCTTACTCAAGCATAGCTCAGTCCGGCTATATCATGATCGGACTTGCAGCACCCACAGCATTCGGCATTGCAGGCGCCCTATTCCATATTCTGAACTACTCGATCATGAAATCAGCCGCTTTCTTCGCCGCAGCAGCTGTCCTGATGACGCTCTCGACCACGGATCTCGCAGGTTACTCCGGTCTAGGAAAGAGGATGCCCTACACGGCGTTTGCATTGAGCTTGTCTCTGCTCGCCCTTGCCGGTGTGCCCCCGCTCAATGGTTTCATGAGTAAACTGGTTCTATTCACCGCTGCTATTGACTCGCATCTCTATTGGTTGGCACTGGCTGGTGTGCTGAACAGTGCCTTCTCTCTTGCCTATTACGGATGGGTCATAAAGCGTATGTATCTCGACGACCCGCCGAATATGGCTGCCGTGAAGGAACCGCGTCTTTTCGTCGGCGTGCTCGCGCTGTCGAGTGCGATCATTATCCTAATTGGCGTCTATCCCGAACCGTTCTTCTCGCTAATGCTACGGATTGCCACCGGACTCTAGGCTTTCTCGAGCCTGCAGATTTCGCTGGGCGCCTCGAGGGTGCGGTTTATGGCTATCTCGCCGATGATCTTTGCGTACTTGGCGATCTCGGCAAGGTTCCAGACGATTGTCCGGAGGCTGACCGCGAGGCTGACTTCCTTCACTGAGGTAAGTATCTTCTCCGTCAACTTTCTCTGCTCCTTGATGGCAAGCTCGGAACCTGCAATGGCATCGTTGGCGAGTTTCACGTCCAGAGTCATGAGCGATTTCATCACCTTTTCAGACACCGACTGAACCATGACGCTGTACTTCGAAATTGCTTCCAGTATCTGTTCGCTGGCCCCAGCCGGATCCTTCATAGACAACACTTCTTTCGCGATGTTCTCGGCGGAATCAGCCATCTCCTCCAAGGTCTTCACCACTATTCTGTTTCCAGCAACATGAGTCGGTGACTCTATTCCAATCTTCGCGCCTACGCTCCTGTCGCGGATCGCAAGAAGGAGTTGCCTCACGACGAGCCAATAGATTCGGTCAGCTTCTGACTCCATGTGTGATACTTCGTTAGCTAGATCTGGCCGTCTCTCAACAAGCGCCTTCACTGCAGCCTCCTGCATTGACGAGATGACGATGTGAAGCCTACGAATCAGACCATAGACGGGGAACTTGGTCGGATCCACGAAACTCTGAACCGTCACTTGTTTCAAAGTCTGTTCTACTATCCCAAGACCTGTCAGGCGCTGTGTTGCTCGCCTGGTCTCTTCAAGGTGCTCAGGTTTCAATTCCCGTTTGGAGACCACCTGAATCGTATCGTGGCCCAGAATGTAGTTCCCAGTGATGAGTCGCGTTAGCAAGTCGGGTTTGTCGCAGAGATCTGCATCGATTATGCACTTCTTTGCCTCCTCGTGCTTCTGTTCTAAGCCGCTGAAAACCCTGAGGGATCCGTCATCCTCTCTCTTGATTGAAACCACGTCGCCTTGTCTGAGGTTGACTTCTTGTACCCAGCTACGGGGAAGGGAAACCGTGAGGGTCGAGTATCCTACACGTTGGACTTTTCTTGCCTCCAAACTTCAGCCCTCTTTATCGTATTTATTGAACATTCTGCCAGCCAGATTTATATATCATGCGCTTTCGAACTGATCAAATCCAATCCAGAAGAGCGCTTAAACACCCAATCCAACTACTGCCCCGGCGGATTCCCGTGCACCATGGTCTGAATGAGAATTGCAAGATTCACGATGTTTCGAAGTCATCATCGCAGGAGCCGGTCCCGCCGGGTTGCAGGCAGCTATTGCTGCGGCGGAGCGAGGAGCGTCTGTCCTAGTGTTCGACAAGAAGACCACAATCGGCGCGCCTGTGAGATGCGGCGAGTTCTTTCCCTGCAAGGAGGAGATGCTCGATCTCCTGCCGGGATCTCGGGATTTTGCTGAACTCTTCGAGATGCCGTCCGATGCTATCACGAACACGTGTGAATGGGTTCGGGTGTTTTCTCCCCGCGGGAAGTGCTGGGAGTTTCCGTTCAAGGCGGACGTGCTTGATCGAGTCGTCCTTGAGCAGCACATGGCAGAGGAGGCGCACAAGCTCGGTGCAGAGATCAAGCTTGGACGTACAGTTCGTGTCTTTGAAAACGGCAGTAAGGTCAGAGTCGGCGCAACCGAACAGGACTCGTATGAGGCTCAAGTAGTCATCGCTGCAGATGGTTTTCCATCTGTCGCAGCCACCTCAGGAGGGCTGTCTTGTGATCGTTATGCTCTTCCAGAGAACGTTGCGGTAAACTACCAATACGTCATGGATGGCTTGGATGTTGAATCGGACGTCACCGAGATGTACACGGGCACTTCCATTGCCCCAGGCGGCTACGGGTGGATAATCCCGAAGACCTCCACAACGGCGAATATCGGGATAGGTGTCCGAACAACGTTCAAACCCGGAAGAGGAAAAGACTGTCTTGACCACTTCGTAAACAGTTATCCTCTCACAGCCGACAAGTTGAATTCGGGTAAGATTCGAACCTTGATCGCAGATGTTCTGCCGGTTGATGGCGCAGTATCGAAGACCTATTCCGAAAGAATCCTCTTGGCGGGAGATGCGGCTGGAATGGTGATGCCGACAAACGGGGGAGGAATTCCGACCGCGATGGTATCAGGCCGGATCGCGGGAGAAGTCGCAGCCCTTCACGTGAAGAAAAACGAGCCCCTTTCTACCTATGAGGCTATGTGGAAGAAGGCCCTTGGACGCGAGCTCACTGCCTCATCACGGTTGAGAAGATTTGCTGACGTCTTCATGCCGTACGACGTGCTCTACGATTGCACTCTGAGGATACTTGGAACCACAGGAATCAAGAAGGTTATCACTTGTAAGATACCGGGACCAGTTGGCATTCTGATGAGACTACTTGGATACTGAGTTGTGTGAGGCACGTTCAAAGAAGCACTCTGTCAATGACCATGCTGAGGAACAGCAGGAAGAGATACGGACTGGACACCTTGAACGCCCGATAGGCGTTCCTTCGGGTTGGCCTGATGAACAGATAGAGATTCACGAGCAAGACGATCACTCCGAGAGCAAGGGCAGACGCAGCGTAGATCCAGCCAAATCCTCCTTCCCAATAGACCGCCAATGAGAAGGGAATCATCAGGGTCACAGTCGCCACAATGCACCGCAGGGCCGCCTTCTCCTCCATCACCACCGGCAGCATCGGTACACCCGCGCGAGCATAGTCTTCCTTGCTGAGAATCGCTAGACTCCAGATGTGGCTCGGGATCCACAGTACGACAAGTCCAGCAAGCAGAACCGGCAAAAGACCAATCGTACCGCTAACCGTACTCCACCCGAACATCGCTGGGAGTCCTCCGCTGAAGCCGCCCAACAAAATGTTGACTGGATTTCTCCTTTTCAGCCAGAGGCTATAGACGACCACGTTATCCAGAACGCCGAGCAGAAGGATCACGAAGGACACGACATTGATCCACAAGCCTAACACGAGACCGACTACGATCAAGAACAGGCCCCATGCTAGCGCGAGTTCCGGAGGGGCGATGCGGCCTGTAGGAATTGGTCTGTGGCTTGTCCGGTGCATGATGGCGTCGATATCCCTATCGATATAGCAAGTCACCGTGTTGCGTCCAGCCGTTGAGACCGTGATTGCGATCAGACTTGCCAGTATCGTGGATAGTGCGAACCACTTCTGTGAGAGTGCCGAGATCGTCATCGTGGCGACAGACGTGAACACAAGCAGCCCGACAGTCTTCGGTTTTGTCACTTCAATGTAGTCTCTTACACCGAGAGGAAAGGTCATCAGTATCACGAGGGGTTGTTTCGATCCTCCTTGGTGAGGCGGCTGAGTTCGCAAACCCGCGTTGGTTGCGAGGCACCTCACTTAAGTCTTCGGCTCTTGGCTACCCTTGATGGGAACGACCCCTCGCATCGAGGCCTGGAATCCTCGCACCCAACCTGAGTGTCTTCGGCGATGAAACCTAGGATATTCCATGGTAGAGTTCTTCGCACAGCGCGGAAAGTCTGGGGCTGAGCCGCACAGGTGCCTCGGCCACGACCGCAGGATCCCTGAATTCCTGCGGGAGACTATCCACCTCTTTCTTCCTATACTCACGAGTTTCGAGCAAGGCTGGCACTTTGTACGCCAATCGTCCCTTGTCGATCACCTTTGTAAGAAGTGGGTTAGCGACAAGGTTGGGAAAGACCTCCTCGCATATTGCTACTACGTCTTCCTTGATTCGGCCCGAGCCATCGTAGGCGCGATGTATCTGTTTGAGTTCGGGGATCGTGACCTTCGCTGGGCTCAGCTTCACCCGAGGAATAGTCTGTGAGCCTCGGCGGAGCTCAACCAGCTTGTAGATACCAGGTAGAGCCGGGTCCTCCCTTGACGTGGTGAGTTCTGTTCCAACGCCGAAAGAATCGATTGGAGCGCCCTTGGCGATCAGGTCTCGGATCTTGTACTCGTTGAGGTCGCCGCTTGCGAAGATCTTCGTGCTCTTGTGTCCGGCCGCGTCGAGGATCCGTCTGACCTTCAGGCTCAGATCAAGCAGGTCGCCGCTGTCAAGACGTACTAGTGTTGGCGTAACTCCAAGATTCACAGCTGTCTTTGCTCCTTCAATCGTGTTGTAAGTGTCGATGAGAAGTGCCATGTTATCTGGGAAGGCTTTCTTGTAAGCCAGGAAAGCCTCTCGTTCTGAGTCGAACGTCATAATGAACGAATGAGCCATCGTTCCGTACGTGGGTATGCCTAATTCATACCCAGCTAGCAGGTTGGAGGTGCCGATGCAGCCCCCAATGTACGAAGCTCTTGCGGCAAGAAGTGCAGCTTCAGGACCATGCGCTCGTCTGGAACCAAACTCGACAACATCTCGACCTTTCGCGGCCTCAACCACTCTGGAGGCTTTGCTAGCGATTAGAGTCTGAAAATTGATCATTGTCAGCAGATATGTCTCAACAATCTGTGCTTCTATGATGTTCCCTTCAACTTGAACGAGAGGTTCTCCCGGGAACACGACGGTGCCCTCTGGAACCGCCCAAACGTCACCCTTGAATTTGAAGTTCTTCAAGTACTTGAAGAATCCTCGGCTGATGTGGCTGAAGGACGGATGGTGTCTGATGAACCGTATCTGCTCATCGGTGAATCGCAATTTGAGAATGTAGTCAAGAGCTTGCTCGAGTCCAGCCGCGACTATGTAGGAGAAGTTCTTCGGGAGATGTCTGACGAACAGCTCGAAACCGGCCTTCCCAGGAACATTGTTCTCGAAGTATGCGGCAGCCATCGTCAATTCGTAGAGGTCAGCGAGCATTGACGCGTTGGAGGAGGTGACAAATAGGCCGCGCGTTTTCTTCAGCTTCACCATCTCGGGCACCATCGGCTGACAGAAATCATACGGAAGAAGTTCATAAGGGTCACAGATCGCGAAGCATAGAAGCTCGACAAGCGGCGCCGAAGCTAAGAACGTAGGCTCCTTGCTCGTGTCGTCAAACAATGAAGTGCACATTGTAAGCCTAGATGGCCTGGTCGTGATGACCCGCTTGGGTTTTGGTGGACAGTTTGAACTCCAAGATAGCACGTATTCTCTGTTCAGGATCAGGCATAGCCCTAACTCGTGCTTCGAAATCTGCAGGTAACTTCGAGGTCTGGATAGGACGTGGTGATGTCGTTGCGCGTTCGAGTATGGGTCTCACTTTCTCGAACGTGGTCTCCAAGCTTCGTTCCGTGTCCAATCTCCTTCGTTGCGCTATCTCTGCCATGGCCACGAGGTCCGGGTCTCGGGAAGGTGATGCATGTGGTGGTTTCTGGTCCGTTGCGCGGCGAGCAATCGACCGGGTCCTCGTCCAGAGTTGCAGAATCCTACGCATGTCCTGTCACACAGCTTCCAGGTAACTAACTAAGTGCTTCCGCTTCGTGGGCAGCGCGTAGTCACATAAGGCTTGGCTCGATTGTTTGGATGGGGAAATACCTCGGCGGAGCGGGCATCTTGGTTTGTTTTTCTTGCTTGTGAACTGTCGCCAACGTCACGACTCAGGGACGAAGCGGCTAGAAAGACATAATTATGTCACATCCGTATGCGCTTAGAAAACTCTGGAAGGCCTGAAGTTTAGTGAAGGGAGCCGCTTGAAACGAGTCATCGCATCATTTGCTCTTCTCTTGGGGCTCACCTTCGTGACCCTGACACTGTATCTCGGTAACGTGGACACCGTTGTGAAGGTACTGCAATCGTATGCGGTGTCCTTTCCTTAATGGAAGTTGAGTGCTTCATGGCTGAGCAAGAGAAAAAGCGGTTCAAGTTCAAGTATGGCATACCCCGCTTCGTCATTCAGCTCGTGTCCCTCCTACTTCTGAACGGACTAGTGCTAACGGAACTGTACCCTAGCCTGACCCTTCATCGGTCTCCCGTGATTCTCCCCATCCTGCTGAGCATTAACGCACCAACAAATCTCGCATACGGAAGCTTAGATGTGATTCAAGTAGCTCTGGCGAATCCGGTTGCCCCTTGGGTGGCACTGGCTTTCGTGTTCATCATCGGTGCGCTAATTGGCCGTGCGTTCTGCGGTTGGGTGTGCCCAATGGGATTCATCCAAGACATGGTCACGATGATTAGGGGTCCGTTTGGCCAAGTTGATGTTCGCACTCACGAGAGCGGAAAACGATTCAAGTACTTTGTGCTCGCGGCCGCGCTGATAGTCAGTTTATCGCTAGCCATATCGCTTTCATTGGGAGCCGGAGATGAATACAGGAGGTCGCTAGGGATCTTCGCGGACGGGCTACTGATTCCCTTGGCACCTGAAGGCACTCTATTCTCGACAATTCCCCGAGCGATTCTGTACCTCAAGCTGGAAGTCGCCCCCACTTTCTTGGCAAACATCTCCGCGAATCAGTTGGGAGAGTGGGTCCGATCGGTTCCGATCGTGATCTATGCTGGGCTGATACTCCTGCTCGCATTCTTCTATGGAGCGTACAAGGTTCCACGGTTCTGGTGCAGATACTTGTGCCCCGTCGGAGCCATGATGGCCCCATTCCAGAAGTACAGCTTCTTGGGCATGAAGAGGGACCCGGTCAAATGCAGCAAATGCCCACACTGTGAGGCAGCCTGCCCAATGCAGATACGGATCTTGACATTGCCATGGGAGAAGTTCAACGATCCAGAATGCATTCTATGCGGAGAATGCGGAGACGCATGCGTCAACAACTCGTTAGCCTACAAATTCTCCTAACCTAGCGGGTTGTAACAACGTCAGGGCCGTTCACATATTGGAGCCTTAATAGCCAAGCAATCATATCGCTTGAGGAACAAAGTTGAGAACTAAACGACGTGTCTCCCTGAAGGACTATTATTCGCGGCAGATGGTCATGCGGGAGCTCGGCCAGGAAGGCCAAGACAAGCTGAGACGCGCATCAGCCGCAATAATAGGACTCGGAGGCTTGGGAGCAGCTGCCGCAGCGTTTCTCACAATGGCCGGCGTCGGGAGGATACGATTAGTCGATCAAGACACGGTTGAGACTCACAATCTCCAGAGACAGATACTTTATGCTGTAGATGACGTGAGGGCACCGAAGGTCGAGGCCGCAGCCCAAAGACTCAAGACCTTGAATCCTCAGGTCCGTTTTGATACGGTCGCGGAGAACGTCCGGGAAGCGAACGTTGATGCAATAGTCTCTGGCTGTAGCTGCATCGTAGATGGACTCGATAACATGGCCACGCGATACATAATCAATCGCGCGTCCGTGAAACACTCCATTCCATACATCTTCGCTGGCGCCATCGGGATGGAGGGGAACATCTCGGTATTCAGGCCACCAACAACACCATGCTTGGAATGCATAATGCCCGGTCTGGATGACGCGTCTTTGCCCACGTGTGAGACGCGAGGAGTGCTTGGAACAACCACAGGAACTATCGGTGCACTCGAAGCAACCGAGACGATCAAACTGCTTGCTGGCATTCAACCGTTGCTTGAAGGGAAACTGCTCATCTGCGATCTTCGTGAGATGGATTTCAGAGCGATAGACATCCAAATCAGACGCGACTGCAAAGTCTGCCAACTCAAACAGCCAGCTCAGGAAGCTGAGCAGGAAAGACTAACCTGGCTTTGCGGCAAGAACACCGTGAACGTCAACCCATCGAAGCAATTGAAGATAGACCTGCGATCAATCCCAAGACACCTCGGCAAGAGTGCTAAGGTTCATCTGAGAACTCCAATGGCCATAGTGTTCCAATATGACAATTACGAGGTTACTCTCTTCAATCACGGCAGGATGCTCATCAAAGGCATCAGCTCGGAACAAGACGCGATCGAAACCTATCGAAGAATCATGGACAAAGTTAGCGCGAAAGGAAGGAGCCGACCCGCGTGAGCGCCACAGAATCAGTCACTCAAAACTCAGCTCGAACTGTCTTTCGAGGAAGAGCAGTGTGCCTGATCTCAGGAGGCATGGACTCCCCTGTCGCTCTCTGGCTCATAATCAAGGCGGGCATGGTCCCAGTCGCCGTTTTCTTCGACAGTTACCCGCTAGCGGACAAAAGAGGCAGAGAGATCGCTCTACTCAGCATCAGGAAGGTCAGAGAGTACTCAGGCGCTCCACCGATCAAGACGTACGTCGTCGGGCACTCTCCCGATTTGTCAGAGATCGTTACATCCTGCCAGCGGAACTTAGCTTGCGTCATCTCTCGACGAATGATGTTCAGAGTGGCAAAGGAGATTGCACGCCGAGAGATGGCGGACTGCATAGTCGCAGGAGATGTCGTCGGGCAGAAAGCTAGCCAGACACTGCACAACCTGTTTGTTACAGATGCGACAGTCGATGGGCTTCCCATACTCAGACCTCTTGTCGCCATGAACAAGGATGAGATCGAACGGCTCGCCAAGACCATCGGCACGTTCGAACTCTCAACAAGCCCGGGCGTAGCAGCTTGCGGTATCCCCACGCGCAAGCCTAGGACTCATTCTCGACCTGATGAGATTGCGAAGTCTGAGACGCACCTAGATCTGGACCATATGGTCTCACGTGCCCTAGAGAACGCGCAGACCATCAACGCGTAGCTCAGCGTTTGCTGGCCAGCAGCCCAGGCAACAGATTCTCTGCGATTTTGCGTGCAGCCTCTTCGTCAGCAACGTTCCTGATGATCAGACGGCCATCAGCGACAATCGTGATCTCGGTCGCGTCTGTTTTCTTCACAACCATAAGTTGCCGAGTCCACAGCGTTATCTCGCAATCCCCGCTGCTCTCGAGAGAGCGCCTGAGCCTTGCTAGATCTACCTTAAGCCTGTTCTTCGGAACGGCTTCATATGCTGCCTTGTCAGAACAGAGCCTGACAATGAACGCCGTTCCATGGTCCATCATGGGCATCTCTCGACCCTCAAGAGACAATGATCAAACAAAAAGCTGATGCCCCATGTCTGCAGAAGTCGGAGCGTGAGTCCGCATTCTTGGTTCAATAGGCTTATACGTCAAGAATCGAAGTTGCGGTTGCCGGGGGAAGACGCCGGGGTCGGTCGCACACGATGCGGCCACCGAAGGCCGAACGGTTCAGGCGGCGGCCTGCAGAGCCGCAGTATATGGGTTCGACTCCCATCCCCGGCTTCAAACTGGTCCGTGCTTCGTGAAGATTTCTTCTAGCGAGTTTTTTGGTTGCGTCGGCCAAGCCTTGAGACCTCTGGAAAAAGATCTGTCGCACGGTTTGCCTGCTAGCCCTGCGACTCTGACAAGCTTGACTCTACCCATGGAAGCGCTTGAAGAGGTGGAAGCTGAGCATAGGTGCGCTTTCAGAGATCACTACTCTTTCTCTCCTGCCTTGAAGAGAGTCCATGGCTGGCTCGGTCTGTCCTTGAGGTAGCCTTCCAAGTGGCTCCATTGGATCTGTTCCTCAAGGAATTTCTTCGCGTCAAATGGCATGCCGGACGAGTTGCCCCACCTGGCCCAGAAACTAAGCGTTTTCGCCATGTCGCTGTCCATCACCTTGCCGTCGACGGTGCCGCGCGGCTGGAATGGTATCGGTCTCCCGGGCTGGCTCATGTATTCCCGTGCATCTAATTCATAGTGTCCGTCAACGGTTCGTGAGCAAGGATTATTCTCCTTCTTCAGGTACACGTCATAGTGGTCAGCCAAGATCTTCTGCGCTATCTCGACATCGATAGCTCCATTGTACTGCTTCGTGAGCTGGGTCAATCTGACCTGACGGGCTCCTTGATGCCGCCTAAGGTCCGCGTAGCCTGTGTTCGAGCATTCGAGATTGCGAATCCGCGGGTCAAGCGGGGCGTTGAAGCCGATGTAGTAACCGTCCTTGGTTCGCTCGACATTGTAGAACTTCAGGCCCAACTCGAAACGCATAATCTCTCCAGTGTGGGCGTCACCGAAGAGCCAACTGTTGGCGTAGCCACCGTTGTTCCTTTTCTTCATAAGCTCGACAGCGTCGTCTAGGTTATTCGCGTACTGCATGGCTTTGCGGACGCGGAAGAATTCCGGGACCTCATTCGGGTCGTACTGGCCGAACCCACCGATGGTTGTCTCCGTGCCCATCAATCCGGCATCTGTAACGAAGAAATCTGAGAAGCTGTCGATGTAGCCGGGGTCAGCCTGCATGAAGATGCGGTGGCCCGTTGCTGGCTGGATATCTAGTATCATGTTGGCGAACTGGCCTGTCTCGAACTGGTCCCAACTGTTATGGGCCATCACGATCTTTCCTCCTTTCGTAGCCGACCCAGTGGCAGCGAATGCGCTACAATGCCCGATAACCTCCCCGTGGAAGGTACCGTACGTGCTTCCCTGTGCGGTGGGCCACCAATAGTCTGTGAGTTCCTCGCGGCCGTTCCAGGCAAGGATCTCCTGCCATGTCACGTCCACGCCAGCAGCCTTAGCGCCGTCGGCGATGCCTTTCATCTCATCGAGGAACTCTTGGTCTATCTTGTCCGTCCACAGTTTCTCTGCTTGTTGCACGAAGAATTCCCACTGCATTCCTGTGTTCCAGTAAGTCAGATACTTGAGGCTCCTCAGTATCTCCTTGAGCTCTGGGGCAACCAAGTTGCCATGTTGGTAGCCTCTTTCATGTGTATCGCCCTCGATGTGAACGTAGATCCACCCGTTTCTGTCGAAACGGTAGCCTACTTGCCCAGACTTGGCATGATAATCGCCATTGCCATAATGCTTCACAACATACCGGAAGTTACTTTCCTGTCTTCCTTTCGTGAAAACACGGTTGCCAAACGGGTAGACTTCAACATTCATCTTGCCGGATCTCCATATTCTTCCTGCATCCTGGAAATACTTGCTCGGAATTCCGAAACAGAGAGCCATGCTTCTTGGAACCACAGACTTCCCTGCTCCTAACGGCCCAATGTTCTTGAGGCCAAGATGTTTAATCTGCCGGCGGATTTTAGGAATCTCCGTCTGTCCTCCATGCAGAGAAGGGGGCTGGTGCTTCTCAGCCGCAGCTATCGCTCCCGCCAAGTCTACCTGCTCATCCGCAGAGAGGCTAGCCAGCGCCATACCTTCGTGTCAGAACTTTGCCTTCGGCATGGGAGTCAAACTTTCTTTTCTGCTCCCATCCCCGGCTCCAAATCGCGCGTTGCTTATTTGAGGCATTTCCGTTTGACGGCAGAGGAGGCGGAAATCACCATTCTCGGTACGGCGTATGTGCCAGGTGTAATCCTTAAGTTGCACGCATCATGCCCTCGGACGCGTTGAACAATGCCTGCCAGAAAGCTGAGTGCCAAACTACCCCTCAAGCGGCTAATCGTTCCCTTAGTTCTGCTCCTAGTGTTGAACCTGGCAGTCATGACACAGCTAGCTGAAGCCGCATTGGCTGAGCAATCAGGGTCTGAGACCGGTGCGCTGACAATGAATTTCCACATGAAGTCGTTGGTATATAGCAACGCTGTATCCATCTTCATCTACAATGGTGCAGACGCGAGTTCGCCGACCTATGCGACGCCAGTGACCACGCCTGTTTCTTGTAGTTCTTCCGCTCTTGAATTTCAGCAGCTTCTTCCTCCGAGTGTTCTGTCGTCGTTCGCCAGCACCAACGTTTGGTTCGGTGGCGTTTCATGGATCACTCAACCGCTGACTGAGGACAAGACCGTTCAAGGAAACGTGAACATGACCGTCTGGATGAGTGCCACCGGCGCTGCGACTGCCGTGGTGGGTTACACATTCGGTATGCTTGAAGTTGAGGGCATGACCAGTGTCGTCGGCGAGCCAATGTACGGGTACTATGTCAACGGTAGTGCCATTGAATCTTCGCCGAGACCGTATCAGGTTACGTTCAACGTGGATCGGACATTCGCAAAGGGTCACCTCGTCGCCTATTTCGTCGGCTTGGCCTCGGCCAGCAAGGGGTGGGTTTTTCAAGTCTACTTTGACAGCCCAAGCATGGATTCTTTCGCCGAGCTGCCAATCAATAGCACGCCTGTCCCAGAGTTCTCGCAGCTAGGAACAGTAGCCTGCATGATTCTGGTAATGCTTTGTTTCGGCATTATCCATCGACGGAAGCCTTAGGCGCCCATAACGCGAGGCGGAAGGACGGTTGCGAACGGAACCTGGCTTTTGAAGCCTGCTCCCGTCAAAGGCCATAATGATGCACTCATCGTGTGGAGCCGGATGCTGTGCATCTTGCGTAGATTTTTCTTTGACGGAGCGCTTCGAAATCGGTCTATGCAGCCAAAAGGACGGCATAACTGCGCCGTTCAGAAGATCATTCACCCGTTTCGTGCGGTCATTTGCACCTATGGCGGGCGGGGCAGGATTCGAACCCGCGACCCCAGGCTCCGGAGGCCTGTGCCCTATCCTGGCTAGGCGTCGGGAGAAACTACGCTTTCCATACCCGCCCATACCCGCCCGACATTGCAGCAAACAGCAAGCAAGAGCACATCATTTCTCCAGCCTGCGATTGCGAGCACATACTTTCGTGAAAGATACTTAAGTTACTTCATTGGGCAATCAGCCGAGTCGTTGTTCTCAGTGTCCCCCAAAATCTATTCAACAAGTTACGTCCGTACAATGCCCGTCCGTACAGGGTGACTTGGCGGAAGCACAAATGCCCTCAACTCTCACAAGATTCAGAGAGCAATGCAGTCAAGCCATAACATCGTCCGTTCAGCAACTCTACCATCTTGACTGGCCGGACCCCATGCTTGAGGAGCCCCCCTCACTGGAATTTGGCCAGTTAGCCTCCTCCGTCTCGTTTGAACTTGCAAAAACACTGAAGACTCGTCCCGCGGAAATCGCGAAGAAGATCGCAGGTCAGATTGACCCATCCAAGTATGAGCTATTGGACCGAGTCGAACCCGCAGGATCAGGATATGTGAACTTCCATTTGGATTTCAGCAACGCCGCGCAGGAAATTCTCACGATCGCGGTGTCAGCAGGAAGGAAGTATGGACTAGAGGCGGCAGCAGAACCAAAAAGGATCGTGGTCGAGCACACCAGCGCGAACCCTAGTGGACCCCTGCACTTGGGGCACGCGCGCAACACAATCCTGGGTGATGCGCTCGCCAGACTTCTGAGAGCGAGGGGTCACAGGGTTCAGACAAGGTTCTATGTCGACGACGTGGGAAAGCAGGTCGCGATGCTCGCCTATGGGTACTCCCTCCTAGGCGAGCCCAAGCCTATCGGGAAACCAGATCAATGGTTGGGTCTACTCTACGCGTGCGTAAACTGCGCGGTACAGATCGAAACCCTGAAGGCTGAGATTTCACGCCTCCGCGAAACCTCCGATCCAGAGCAGAAAACTCCAGAGCTGACCGAAGAACTCGACGACTGGACATCAGTGGCAAAGGAGCTCGAATCCATTGACTCGACACTGTTCTACAGAACTGTCGAAGTGGTTCACTCGAGAACTGAGCCAATGCGAGAGGTCGAGCAGATCGTCGTCCGATACGAAGAAGGGGACGAAGAAACCAGGAGGATCGTGAGGGCGGTCGCTGAATTATCTCTTGGAGGCATTCGCGAGACTCTCAAACAGATGGAGGTCGCATTTGATGAGTGGGACTGGGAGAGCGAATTGGTTTGGAGTGGCGAAGTGCGAGATTCGATGAAGCGACTCTCCTCAACTCCATTCGCGATCACGGACGGAACATCGCTCGCGCTTGATGTGGACAAGATCGCAAGGACATACGGACTAGACAAGACGCTCGGCTTCGCTGAGAATTACGAAGTGCCCCAAGTAACACTTGTCAGGAGTGATGGGACAACACTCTACGTTACACGGGACATCGCCTACTCAGTCAAGAAGTTCCGTGATGCTGACATTGTTGTAAACGTGATAGGATCAGAGCAGAAACTCGCCCAACTGCAGCTGAAACTAGCTCTCTATGCGTTGGGCGAGAAACACATCGCGGAGAATCTGATTCACTATGCATACGGAATCGTCGAGTTGCCAGGCGTAAAGATGTCCAAACGCAGAGCACGATACATCAGCGTCGATGAAATCATCAGTCAAGCCGTTTCGCGTGCACAAGAGAAGATATCGTCCAGAGAGGAAACCCTATCTGAGAACGATCGTATGGACATAAGCAGGACAGTAGGACTGGCCGCGATAAAATACGCGTTGCTCTCGACATCTAGTGCGAAGACTATCACATTCACTTGGGATCGTGTGCTAAGTTTGGAAAGGAACAGCGCCCCTTTCATCAACTATGCTTACACGAGGGGAGGCGGAATACTGTCCAAAGCGGGCGAGGTCCAGGAAGACCCAGACTACGCTGCCCTGACTGATCCATTGGAACACCTACTGATCCTCCAGATAGGCAAGTTCCCGGTGATCTTTGCCGAGTCAGCAGACAGGCTAAGGCCCGAGCAGGTCGCCAGCTACGCAAATGTGCTTGCGGAGAAATTCCACGAATATTACGAGAAAGTGAGCGTGCTTAGAGCGGAGACACCAAAGCTGAAAGCCGCGAGGCTAATGCTGATTCGTGCGTTGCGGATCGTGCTGGCAAACTCGATGAATGTGCTTGGTATGGATTTGTCGGAAAAGATGTGATGAGACTAATGGTCGCCAGCAGGTTAGAGGATGCAGGTGAGCGATTCACGACTCGGCGAATCTCTGAGGAGCGAAGGCATATTTGGTCAATCTGAGAGATATCCTTGCGGTCGATTTCCATCCGAGGAAGAACGAATACGATCACGCCTTCATGTACCTCTTCGTCATAAGCGCGGCCCTTAGACTAATCTGGCTCGATAAGCCTCCGGGGCTACTCATCTTTGACGAATCTTACTATGTCAACGTCGCGAGAATCATCCTGAAGTTGCCTCAGCAGCCAAACGTGTTTCCGAATGCTATTCCTGGAATTGACTCAGTGAACCAGGAGCATCCGCTCCTAGCGAAACTGATGATCGCGCTTTCGATGAGTATCATAGGAGACAACGGGTGGGGGTGGAGAATACCGAGCGTCGTGTTCGGTCTTCTCTCCATCTTTGTCCTCTATCTTCTTCTGAAGAAGACCGCAAAGAGTCCGCTAATAGCTCTGATGGGGACGTTCCTGTTCAGTTTCGATACGCTGGTCTTTGTGCATAGTCGAATCGCGACGTTGGACATATTCGTCTTAGGATTCATGTTGCTGGGTTTCTACTGGTACTTCTCAAATAGAATGAACCTCAGCGCTCTTGGAATGTCGTTGGCTACGCTGTGTAAGATATCTGGGCTCTATGGGATTCTGACCCTCGGAGCTTTTCACTTGGGAAGAGAAATCTTCTCAAAAGGTAGGAAGGTCGACTGGCAAAGCCTCTTAAACGTCTTCGAAAAGTACGCCGTCGTCTACTTGGTTTCTTTTATAGTTCTGATGGCTGTGCTTGACTTCTTCTGGGCAGGCTACAAAAACCCGTTCGAGCATTTATCCCACATCTACACCTACACTTTTGCACTTCGGGCGCCTGATGTTCGAAAGGCGACCGACATCTGGAGCTACCCTTGGGAGTGGCTGGTGGATCAGGTGAAGATTCACTATGCGACCGTCAATATCTCAGTGTTCACCGATCACGAAGTCGCCCGAACATTCCCAAGCGTGGACTTCATAGGAGCCATGAACCCAACCATCGTTTTCCTGACCATTCCGGCGATGGCGTACAATGTATACCACTACTATGAGACTAGAAGTGAATTCTCGTTGTTTATGCTCGCGTGGTTCGCGATGACCTATCTACCCTACTTCCCCGCGGCGATCTTCGGACACCGGATAATGTACATCTTCTATTTCCTCAACACAGTGCCAGCCGTCGCCGCATCAGTGGCAGGCATGATCGTTGACCAGAAACCCCCAAGAATAGTGGTAATATTCTACGTCGCTGCCGTGGTCATGGGTTTCTACATGATGTTCCCATTCAAGGTTATTCCATGACGCACTTCTGTGACATACCCAAGGCACAAGGACAGTCCGAGTAGCCTGGTCGAAGCCCACGTAGACAAGCTCGATGGACAGCACGAATTCGAAACTGCTTCTATGGACGATCAGTCGCTCTTCTCGATCTTGATGTCCATGGTGGAGACGTTCCGTGTTTCTCCTCCTTCGCCGAGTGCTTGTGTTCCGATCGTGACTTCCTTGACCGACATCTTGCCAGCGAAGAATCTCCTCCTGACGACCTCGACAACATCAACTGCTCGGCTAATCGCTCTTCCTCGAGCCTTAATCGTCAGTACCTTCGCTCCGCTCTGGAAGTGCATCATAACCGCAGTCGCGTAGGCCATTACGGGTTTCTTCCCGACGAGTATCGTATCAGGGGGAATGGGTTCTCTCGGGGCAGTCGGCATTGGCTTTTCTGTCATGCAATGTTCACCTCCGAAACAAAGTCATCGTAGGACAGGTGGAAGGTTATACCTCCGAGAAGTTGACTTAAGCCTTGTCATTCTAGGCTCTCCAAACTTGGGGCAGAGCACGAGAATTGATGTAGTTGAGTATATTCGACGTGCTTCGCTGAGGGCGCATTCCCCTCATCACCAGACTATATGGGCGTGTTCAGCAAGTCAGACACCATAGTGCAATCGTCCAGGAGGGCATCACATCATTCGATGGAGACACACAACAAACGCCACTCCGCTGTGATCTTTCCAATCCATCTCTTGAGAAACACAAAGACGAATCCTATTTAAGCACCGGATTTGTAAGCGATTCCGACTTTCGCTCCCGCATCATGATACTTTAGTTCTTTTGGACCTGAGAGGGACTTGTTGTGAGAAAGCATCTCCTGAGATCTCACTCTTTTTGACAGCTTTCTTTCCAGAAATCTAATGGCGCTAGGCCTCCTAAACGACAAACTCACAACTCAGTTTGTGGGTTGCACAATCTAGGAGAGACAATCTTGTCATTTGGCTTGAACAACTGGGATGAACCACCGCTTCGGACGCGAATAACAGGCAAGATCCATCGCGGTGGATCGTTGAACGAAAGACTGGCTGAGGCGATCTTCCGCCTACAAGCTCAAGAGAATAGGCTCGCGGGATCCGCGGCTCGGATGCAGCAGCACGACAAGGAGATGTTTGACAAGTGTGTGCGAGCTCAAGTCAGCAAGGACGATGCCCGAGCAGCTATGTACGCAAACGAGTGCGCACAGATCAGGAAGATGGCCAAGATAACATTGCAGTGCCAGCTGGCACTCATGCAGGCTTCTTTGAGACTCGAGACTGCTCGTGAATTCGGGAACATTGCGTCTATGATGGCCCCTGTCGCATCGGTCGTCAGGTCAGTACAGGGACACATATCTGGAATCATCCCCGAAGTGGGATTCGAGCTCGCCGAAATAGGAGAAGTATTGAACAACGCCGTGTCTGACATTGGCGGTCCTCTCGGCTCGGACGCAGTAGTGCAAGCCACTGGTGAAGATGCCCAGAAGATCCTCACAGAGGCCAACGCCCTAGCCGAACATCGAATTCAACAGCACTTCCCAGAGCTGCCAACGACTCCGTCACCCCTGACTCAAAAAGAAGCGGAGCAGGGATTCCAGTAGCAACACCGAACCTCTCATGGTGCATACTGATGGTAATGCTTGTAGAGGATGTTGGAAGATTCTTAGGAAAGACAGCCCAAACCCCCTACAACACTCCCGTCGGAAAACTGATTGGAGTAGACACGAACCTCCGTGACGAAGTAACTCAAGTGAACATCGAGCAGGAATCAGGAATCCTCGCGAAATACCCGGCTGCACAAGTCAAGGTGGAGAATGATTCCGTTGTGATTACACCTGTGTGGAAGCACGAAGCTTCGGACCTGGAACGCGAGTACTTGACCGCGTCAAAGCGTATCACGGCACTTAAGTCTCTGCTCTCTGACGGCGACATCGACACCACTGCGTACAGAGAAATGACCAGCGAATACGAAAGCGCTATCCATGCCATGGAAAGTCGTCGTATTGCGCTTGTTGATTCGCTCAAGGAAAGAACGCTGAAGCTGGAAGACGAAATACGAAGACTCCAGTTGGCGTTGACAGACAACAAGCTCCTCTACTCGTCTGGAGTCGTTGAGGCGATTGCGTACAAAGACGCCTATCAAATCATACATGGGATGATGAACGGGCACCTTGCCGAGAAGAAGGACATACAGGCTACGGTTGAGAGCTTGACCTCTCTAGAAAGAGGTTCGGAAGTGCAGCAGCAAACGGCACCTCGTAGAATTGACCAAGGGATCCCAGATTATGTCGTCGTGAAAATCAACGAAAAGATGCCCGCATAGGCAGTGGCGTAACTTGACGATAGTTGATAGAATCATTCCGCATATCCACCACACTCCTCTCAAAGATCAGATCATAAAAGCAAGATCTAGACTCGAAATCCAAAAGAACAGACTCGAGGGCATGGCAATCAAGATCCAGCAGAAGGATCAAGAGCTTCTCGAGCGGTGTGTTGGCGCACAGGCAAACAACGATCTTGCTCGCGCACGATTGTACGCCAACGAATGCGCTGAGGTCAGAAAGATTGCTCACATAATAATTAGCGGGCAACTCGCGCTTGACCAGGTCATCTTCAAGCTGGATATGGCGCTTGAATTCGGGGAACTCTTGGGCGATATGAAGCCGATCATCGGCATTGTGGCTGAAACGAAGGGAAGAATCTCTAACGTTGTACCACACATAGCGAGTGAACTTGGCGAGATAAACACCATGCTGCAGGACCTCAGCGATGAAGCGGGTCCGGTTCTCGACAACGCGGAAGTTGTTCAGACAACCAGCGAAGATGCAAAGAAGGTACTTGAGGAGTCTTCAGTGATTGCGCAGGAGCGGGTGTCTCAGACATTTCCCAAACTGCCGGAGCTGACTCTCGAACACAGCAACGTTTCGGCTGAGCCGATACCTACTGCAGGGAGCGAGACGGAAGTGGACCGGCGTGTCTACGAGTACATCAAGACCCACCAAGGGAACCTCCATGTCACCGATGCGGCACGCATCATCGGCATACCGCCAGACAGGGTGAAGGTAGCCCTCGACCGGCTGGAAAGTGAGGGAAAGGTAGTTGTCGAGTAGCACTCCACACAGGAGCCCTACCGGCCTTCAGACAGTCGGATCTCCTTCTCCCTTTCGTTCTGAGACTAGATCGGGTTCGGCGTCCGAAGAACTGGAGAGCCTTGCAGTACGCTACGCAAACGAAGCGATCCAATTTGATCGACAGGGTTCGAAGGGGATGGCCATATCGCGCTATCAGAGGGCGTCTGAAGTGCTCCTCAAGCTATGCTCGCTGTACCCTGAGGCGCCAACGAACAAAGTCTACCTGGAACACATTGAGAACTTCCGGCGAAGAATGAAGGAGCTCAACGATCAGGGTTCGCGTACTGGAACAAATCCCTCTTCGCAGCTTGCTGTTGAACAGACAGAACATTTCGCGCCCATCCAGAAGCCGAACGTTAGATGGAACGACATCGCTGACCTGCGCGACGCCAAGATGGCTGTTGAGGAATCTGTAGTCTATCCGGCTAGGCGTCCGGACCTGTTTCCGCTAGGCTGGCCTCGTGGGTTACTGTTTTTTGGCCCTCCAGGCTGCGGCAAGACCCTTCTGGCGGCTGCAATTGCGACTGAAATCAACGCCGATTTCTTCTGTGTCGATGCAGCAACTGTAATGGACAAGTGGCTGGGTCAGTCTGAGAAGAATGTCGCGAACTTGTTTCAGGATGCAAGACGAGCATCGGGGTCGGGACGGCCTGCGATAATCTTCATCGATGAAGTTGACTCTCTTGTCGGAATTAGGGGGGACGAGGTAGGCGGAGAAGTACGCACCCGGAACCAATTTTTGAAGGAGATGGATAGCATTTCGGACAAGGCCAACCCATCCCATGTGTATATCGTTGGCGCAACAAACAAGCCATGGGCACTTGATGAGGCGTTCATCCGCCGTTTTCAGAAGCGGATATTCGTTCCGTTGCCCAACGTTGAGGCGCGAACTGAACTTGTCTCCATATACATTAAGGAGCTGACTATTAGTGGTGATGTCAGCACTGACGAACTCGTCCACATGACAGATGGTTACTCTGCAAGCGACATACGTGACATATTGCAGTCAGCACAGATCAAAGTCGTCCGGGAGCTCTTCGAATCTCAGAGGATCACAGAACGTTCACGACCGCGAGCCATATGCATGGATGACATTCGAGAAATCCTTCGCAAACGACGCCCAAGCGTTTCGCCGGAGATGCTTCGATTCTACGACAAGTGGTACGAAAGATACAAGGCGCTGTGAGATCATGCAAACCTCAACAGATTCAACCGACCTGAAGATCCTTGCCGAGCTCGTGGAGAATGCGAAGTCATCGTTCGTCGACATCGGCAAGAAGCTGGACCTTCACCCGAACGTGGTCGCATACAGAGTAAACAAGCTCGAACGTCTAGGGATAATCAAAGACTACACGACGCGACTCGACCTAGAGAAACTCGGCCTCTCAGAGCAGATCTTTGTTGCTGCGAATCTGCCGGGTAACTCTGAGCGCGAGCAGATCCTTGAAGAGATCGCTTCAATGCCTCAGACAATTCAAGTTGTGAGTTCGCTCGGCGACCCTGAGAGCATCGTGTTTCTGGCCGGCAAGAACAAGGCTGATGTGGACAGGACAATGTGGAGGCTCAGAAACATGAATGTGAAAATCGAATACTCCGGCTCGATAGTGCGAACCTATGACGAGGGAGGCCTCTGCAACTTTCTGAAACTCCTTGCCAAGGAATTCGAAGAGTCGCGGAGCCTTTCCAAACAGCCGGTCTCGGATCAACACTGGGAAGGGGGGAAAGAGAGTGTTTAAAGAAAACAGATCGATGATGGGCAAAGTCAAGGAAGCTTTTCATCCCACACCAGTCCGCAAGCGGATTATGGACGCGCTGTTGAGTCTTAAGATGCAGCTTTCACGTCTGGACAGGACAGCTCAGAAGATGCAGCAACGTGACGCTACACTATACAGCAAATGCGTGACGGCAGTGCAGCAGAAGAACTCAGAACTCGCCTCGATATACGCTAGCGAATGCGCCGAGATACGCAAGGTCGCGAAGGTCGTCTTGCACAGCCAACTCGCCTTGGAGCAAGTCGCTCTGAGACTGGATCTAGTCCGTGAGTTCGGCGATGTTGCGCAAGCCATGAGGCCAGTTGCATCTGTTGTGAAAACCATCAAGACGCAGCTCCAAGGCATACTCCCCGAAGTCTCGCTTGAACTTGCATCAGTGAACGAGTCACTTGAAGACCTTGCATCGCAAGTAGGTGACGCAGCGGAGGAATCCTTTGCAGTCCCCGTCTCAGGTGATGACGCGCAGAAGATCCTCAGCGAAGCAAACATCGTCGCCGAGCAAAAGATGCGCGAGCGCTTCCCAGACCTGCCGCCTGTTCCTGTGCAAGAAGCAAGAACCCAGTGAGCCCCGAGAGCTCCTGGGTTCGTCTCCCTTCTTTTTCATCCTTATTCTTCGAAAGGCATATAGCCTGTCTTTCCAAGCTCGGGCGCATCGTGGAAGCAAATGAAGAATTTCGCCAAGTCGATCACCCTGTCAACTAAGGAGAAGTATGAGCTTATCGATCTCACAGAGACGATCGAGGAGATCGTAGCCAATTCGCAAGTGGCGAAGGGCGTGTGTTTGGTGCATGCCTCGCATGCAACAGCCGCCATAATCTGCAATGAACATGAGAGCGGATTGATTCAGGACATTCTCAGGAAGGTAAAGGAGATCTTTCCTCCCAGTGCTGGATACATGCACGATAGAATCGATGACAATGCATCCAGCCACATTGCTTCAGCCCTGATCGGCGCATCACGAACATTCCCAATCGAGGATGGACGCCTCGTGCGCGGCACATGGCAGAATATCTTCCTACTGGAACTTGACGGCCCAAGATCGCGACGCACCATAAACATACACATCATGGGTGAATGATGGAACGTTGCGTTGAACAATTGCCCTGACATCGACGGATTATGACACCAATAAGCCAGCGACTGTTCGCCTGCACACCAACTGGCGGGATGTACATGTCGAGCGGGTTCCTACGTATGCCTTAAAGCTCACTATTGGTTCAGTCGCCGACGTGCCATAGAGCCCGAGAAACCAAGAAAGCTTGCTGCACATGAAGCGTGACAGAGTTGTCCAGCGAAGGTGAAGAGCATGCGCTTAAACGTGAGGTTGGGTGGTACGGCTCCTTCGCAATGGGGTATGCCGATGTCGGGGCGGATCTGTATGTCGCGATTGGGCTTGTGGCTTTCTATGCGGCAGGCGCCTCGCCGATCGCATTTGCGATCGCATCGATAACCTATGTCTGCACGGGGCTAGCTTACGCAGAGCTGGCAACGGCTTACCCGTACGCCGGCGGAGCCCACGTCTATTCAATGAAAGCCTTCAACGATATCACCGGGTTCGTGGCAGGCTGGGCGGTGATGCTTGACTACACGGTGGACATTGCACTGTTCTCGCTCGCTAGCGCAGGCTATCTCAGCTTCTATCTGCCTTGGATGAAGAACTCGCACTTCCTGCTATCTATTTTTGGTTATCAACTCAAGATATCGTACATTGGGATCACTGCTTTCTTGCTGGTCATCGCATTGTTGTTTCTCAATTCAGTCGGAATAAGGGAATCTTCGAAATTCAATGAACTCCTTGTCTCGATCGACCTTGTTGTCGAGTCATCGATTCTGATAATAGGCATCTTGTTTGCCTTTGGTCTAGCGCTCTTCCTGAGTCAGGTAACTGATTTTGGTGCCACTTCAATATTCTCGAACATTGTCTACATCATGCCACAGTATGGGACTCAAACACAGAATTTCATCTACGGCATCACTCTGGCCATGACCTCATTCATAGGCATCGAATCCATTGCACAGGCTGCTGAGGAGACTAAGAGGCCTCAGCGGTGGATTCCACGGGCCAACAAGCTCTCGATAATCGCGGTGGTTATTTTCGCGGTTGGGCTCTCAACTTTGAGCATGGGGTTGATGCCGTGGCAAGATCTTGCCGCCGCCCAAACAGACCCAATGGCTGCCATCGCATCAAGAGTCCCACATATCGGACATCTACTCGCACCAATCGTCGCATTGACAGGCTTCACTATCTGTTACGTGTCCACTAACACTGGAGTGATCGGTGCATCTCGTGTCGTCTTCTCGATGGGACGCTTCTCGCTGATGCCCAGTTGGTTCTACAAGGTTCACAAGAGGTTCCGCACACCGATTCGCACGATAGCGGTTTTCGGACTCATTGGTGCAGGGATGGCGCTTCTCGGCGAACTTCATTTCGTTGCGGACTTGTACAACTTCGGTGCTCTTCTCTCGTACGTGATCGTGAATGTTTCGTTGATTGTTTTGAGAAACAAGGAACCTGATGCGTACCGAGCTTGGAAGCTGCCAGGCACATTGAAGATTCACATCGGAGCAAAGACAATCTTCATCCCTGTTGTGAGCGTGATCGGCGCGATCGCAACAGGAACAATGTGGACACTAGTCATTGGATTCCATGCTGAGGGACGAATAGTGGGGACGATCTGGCTCATTATCGGGGTCATAGGTTTTATCGTATTCAGAAGATCCCGTAAGATGAGCCTCCTCGGAAACGAGGTCGGCAAGACCATTGTCCCCGGCGCATACATGATGAATGCCACCGTTCTAGTCAGAACCCCTGAAGACGAGGATGCGGTTGTGAAGGCTCTCAAGTATGAACTTGACAAGCGTTTCAGGGTCAGGCTGTTGAGTATCGTCGATCCGCGAGACTTCGGCCTAAGCACTGAAAATGTTCATGACTACTCCCAGCTGAAGCAATGTCAAGCAATATCGTCAGTAGAGTTGAAACGTGTGGAGAAGGCTATCGCTTCGGAAGGATTCGACGTGGTCTCGCAAGTCGAGATCGGATCGACCACATCCATCGTGGAAAGAGAGATGGAGTCACGCGATAACGATCTCATCGTTCTCATCAAGAGAAAGACGTTAAAGGGCCATCTCGAAAAGAGAGAGGACACAGCGTACGCGATAGCATCAAAGTATCCGGGCAAGCTCATGGTCGTTAGAAGAGGTGATTAGCATGGCACCAGGCGTAGTCGTTATACTCAATATCTTCGTGCAGTCAAAGGAGTTGGATAAAGTCACGAAGAAGCTCCTTGCGCTACCTGAAGTAAAAGACTTGTACGAAGTCACGGGAGAATATGACATAGTTGCCACAATCGAAACGAAGGACATTGCGGCATTCAGGGTATTCATCAAAGAAAAGATTCTTGCCATCGACGGTATCCGAAGCACCGTCTCGGCAGTCATTCTCTACACACATAAGAAAGAAGGGAAGCCTGTATCCTGATGCGAAGCAAGACTCCCAAGAAGCCTCCAGTCAAGATACTGGTCCCAATCGCCACAAGGGCGGACAGGCAGCTGATGACAAGGGCTCTGTATGCCCTGTCGGCTTTCAGGGATCCCGAGATCGTTCTGTTTCATGTTGTTGAATTGCCAAGTCGCACCGTGCCGATCGAAGTGGTCTCGCATAGGGAGGAGATCGCTCTTGCCGACGAGGTCCTATCTCCGATTGCTGAATGGCTTAAGGAACAACGTTGCATTAGCCGCAGGAAGATCGTGGTAGCTCGCGACGTTGCAGAGGCTATTGTCAACGAGGCGAATGCTGAAGACTATGCTTTCGTAATCATGACGAAACGTCACCCGAAGAAGGGGCTTAGAGGGCTCTTTCATCAGAGTGTCAGCGAGCGTGTGATCCGGGAGACTAGGTGCATGGTACTCACCACATTGACAGATCCCGCTGGACACGAACCCCGCACTCATGCATGATAAGATCGCCATTATCGACGGCCTCTACGTGATAACAGGCAGCTTCCACTGGACAAACGCGGCAAACAGTCACCACAACGACAACCTCGTCGTTCTACGCGACCAAACTTGGGCTCAAGCCTTCGAACAACAATTCACACTCATCTAGAGCCAAGCCACACCATAAGATGACTCACGAGGTCTCGGCATAAAAGGCCGTGCGAAATGTGGCTTGAGGGGTAGTCTGATCAGTCACGACTCAACACCTCGCTTCTTCTCTTTCCCGAGGGCGAATTCCGCAACTGGAACTAGGTAGTTTGGGTTTCGAGAATATCGTAAGGTGGAGGAGCATCGTGATGTGGTGATGGTGTTCGGACGTTAAATAGCAGGACCCGTTTCGTGCTTGAGATGAATGGAATTGATGAATCAGGCTACTGATGACGAAGCTGCTCGCTCCGCTTGGAAGAGTCTCTACAGGGTTGGCGGAGCAGCTGCCCTGTTAGGCTAGAATAGGGTAGGCCACCTCGAATCTCGGCGTGGAATCCCCAGCTCCCGAAATATGCGGCCATCTCCTGCGGGCATATCCTGAACTTTCTCGAGAGGAGGCTGATACATGTACTTCTGCCGTGGAGGTTGGTACTCGTACGTCTGAGCTGGAGGTTGGTACTCGTACGTCTGAGCTGGAGGCTGGTACCAGTACATCTGGGCAGGAGGCTGGTGTACGCGTGTCTGAGTTGGGGGCTGATACACGTGCTTCTCAGGTGGAGGCCGGTAGGTGTATTCCTGCGGAGGTGGCTGATAGTAGATTTCGGGCGGTTGAGGGGCTAGACGCTGCTCGGCCGTGTAGCATTGCTGTGGCACGTAGACTGTGTATGCAACCGGCGGTCTCGGAATATAGTAGTATGACATCTCCAATCGTTTAAAGAACGGGCTAGGAAAGACGGATAAACTTTACGTGAGAGCGTGCAGTGTTTGCAGCAAAAGTGCAATCTGAAATCGAACGAAGAATCGTCGTTTGCATGAACAACCTCAACCCACGCTGGCTAATGCCGCATCCGGCATCACGGCATCCAACAAAGACCCCTTGTCGCCCCGCAACGGAATCAATAATAATATTGAGCCGGGCTCAACCTACGGGTACCAGTACGTAGACATGACCCAGATTCTCGATGGAATTCAAAGGCGTCAAGGTAGCTCCAGAGATAATATTCGCGCAGATAACTAACCCAATGGAAATCTCCCAGAACTTGCCGTTCAAAACCCGCATCACACCGATCAACTCTGGAAACGGCTCAGCGATAGGAATAGAATACTACATTATCCCAAATGCCCCTAAGCATGACAAAAAGCATTGAAGGCGAGATCGGTCGTCTACTGCCTGGAGAGAACTACACGCTCGAAACGAGCATGATGGCATCTTCAGCATAAGACATCGTACTTCCAACTACCACAGTGTCCTACAGCGATGCAAGCGGAAAAGAGGGCTGTTCCCGTACAGACCAAGTTCACGACAGATGCCGAAACAACCTCCGAGGCAGACGACGCCCAAAGGAAAGCCAAGCAAATCCCTCGGACTATGCGAAAATAAGCCGCCCACCAAGTTAGCCGAAAACCCGGACTGAAACACTAATTAGATCGCCGCGTGCGTAGAGGCCGAAATAGCGCGTTTGAGGGAACAGGCGTGAGGGCGTCAGTTATCGCGGGTGGCTCTGTTCCAGAGCCATAGCATTTGTTGCATGCTGCCTCGAACGTTCTACCGCACGTGGTGTTCTACAGATGAGCAAAGAGATTGGAATCACTGTCTCTAAGAAGGACGATCTGTCCGAGTGGTACACTCAGGTTGTCACGAAGTCAGGGCTTGCTGACTACGCCAGCGTCAAAGGATTCATGGTTTTGATGCCGTATGGCTACTCGATCTGGGAGAGAATCAGGGAATTCCTTGACAAGCGCCTGAAGGCAATGGGTCATAGTAACGCCTACTTCCCGCTGTTGATTCCGGAGAGTTTTCTCAGAAAGGAAGCTGAGCACTTCTCAGGTTTTACACCTGAAGTCTTCTGGGTGACCTCCGCTGGGAATGACAAGCTCGGAGAAAGGTTGGCGATTAGACCCACCTCCGAGACTGTAATCTACGACTCGTATGCAAAATGGGTGAGAAGCTGGAGGGACCTGCCGCTCTTGATCAATGTGTGGAACTCGGTCCTTCGAGCCGAGATCAAGATGACTAAGCCGTTCATGCGAACCTCGGAGTTTCTCTGGCAAGAGGGTCATACCGTCCATGCCGACAAAGAGGATACCGACGGAGAGGTCATGAGGATTCTTGACCTGTACAGACAGCTAATAGAGGAACAGCTTGCAATTCCAGCGCTCGTCGGCTGCAAAACGGAGCGGGAAAAATTCGTTGGCGCGTTATATACGATGACTCTCGAATCCATGATGCCCGACGGAAAAGCTCTCCAGATGGGAACATCGCACAACTTGGGACAGAACTTCTCCAAAGCCTTCGACATCAAGTACTTGGGCAAGGATGAGCAAACACACCTTGCTTGGAACTCTTCGTGGGGCGTCTCTTGGCGTGTCATCGGTGCGGTCATCATGCTTCACGGGGATGACAGAGGCTTGGTCATGCCACCGCGCATAGCCCCTGTGCAAGTCGTCGTTGTCCCAATTCCCTACAAGACGGAGGGAGTCGAGATCGTGGGTCGAGCCAAATTAATAGCAGACAAACTGCAGGAAGCCGGCGTTAGCGTGACCCTTGACGATCGCGAGCAGTACACACCTGGGTGGAAGTTCAACGAGTGGGAGCTGAAGGGGATCCCTGTAAGGATCGAGATCGGCCCCCGTGACGTCAGCCGAAAGCAGGTTACGGTCGTCCGGAGAGACACGCTGGAACGCTCATCGGTTCCTGAGGCGGATGTGATTAACGAGACGAAGAAGCTGCTTGACGCCGTTCAATCATCCTTGTTTGAGAAGGCCAGTCGGGCGCTCAGTCAGGCTATCCACGACGCTCGCACTTATGACGACCTGAAACAGACTATTGAGACTAAAGGCGGGTTCGTGAGGGCATGCTGGTGTTCAGAGACTGCATGTGAAGACCAAGTGAAGGACGAGACTGGCGCGACCATTCGCGTGGTTCCCATGCAGGATGAGCAGGTCTTCTCGGGATGTATTTGCTGTGGAAAACCCGCCAAAAAGGTTGTCTACTTTGCTAGAGCATACTGACACCCTGTTGCGATCCCAACTCTGAGGCGGGCACAACATTTAAGCGAACTAGCCTAGAACTAGGCCGCAACCGTGAATACGAATGGGGAAAAAGAGGAAATCTGGAGGGCGGAGCGGAGGCAGTCGAGGCCGCAGCACACTAGTACAGTGCACAAACTGTGGGATGCAGGTTCCACGTGACAAAGCAAAACGCGTTACAAGTTTCGTCTCATTAGTGGATCCGTCCTTGGCGCGGGAGCTGCGTGCTCATGGTGCCTACATTGCTCGGCAGAGAGTCTTCAAGTATTACTGCATCTCATGTGCTGTTCACTTCGGGGTCTCTAAGGTTCGAGCACGCGACGAGCGGCGTTTCTCGTATTAGATGCTCGCCCGAAGCAACTGTCTAGACTTCTCTGATCCGGCCGACAAGCCGTGTCCTTCTTCTGGCTTCCGTGTCGGTCAGAGGAAAGTCTGGTCGCGGAGTTTCAACCATGATCGACGCTGCGGCTGAGGCGTAGAGACACGCCGAACGAAGATCTCCTGTGCGACTGAATTCCGCCAAGAAGGCGCCAGCATAGAACTCCCCTGCTCCGGTTGGATCGACTGCAACGGTCTCGAAGGCAGGCACATGAAAGCATTTACTTCCGTCGCACACAAGCGACCCGTTCGCGCCAAGGGTGACGATTGCTATTTCAGCCCCCCACTCAACAAGCCTCCTAGCTGACTCCACATGATTCTGCAGACCGGTGATAACTCGAGCCTCTAGTGCGTTAGGTTTGACGATATTTACTAGTTCTACGAGTTTCCTGAATTGGTCCCTTTCACAGGAGTGCTCCACCTCTCCGTCCTTTCCGACCTGCCGAAGCAGACCCTGTGGGTCCAAGAATACCAGGCTGCGCGATGGTTCAATGAGACGCGTGATCTCTGGGATGTCTATCTCATGGAATACTGGACCAAGCATAAGAAGGCGGGTATCCTGACACTCTGACCAGACACGTGTAACGGGTATTCTTCCGGCGTCGGATATCAGCCGGAGTGAACGTTCTCCGCTTTCGTAGTTTCTGATGCTGAAACCCGTGGTTCGGTCCGTCGTCCCCGTGCTGATCACCTTCACTCCGTGTTGTCTCATCACGGTGTGGAAATCTTCATTGAAGTCTGCTCCGACATTCCCAACAAGCGCTATGTTCTTAATGCCGAGCCTTTTGGCGGCAAAACAGACGTTCGTGCTGCATCCAGACAGTGTTGGCCGGCTGCTCTTAGTTGCCGGAGTGCTTATGAAATCGTACACGGGATTTCCTATTGCGACGAGGTCGTACGTCATCTTAGATGACTCTCACGTTCCTGCTCTACCTGATCGGATCGCCGAAATCAATTTGGCGATTCCTGTTGAATCGCACCTCTTATGAGCATTGAGAGCAAGGGGTTGCTGTGGTCAGTGTGAGGCCGGCGACTAAAAGTACAACCTGTTGCCTTGGTGAGTCGTGCGTGGGGTTGACTTGATCAGTAGGCTGTCGAGATTTGTGGAGCCTGGATTAGGTCGGCTTGCGAGGGGTCTTCATGATCTTGGTCTGAAGCCAAACCACATCACGCTAATGTCCTTCTTTTGTAGCCTTGCTGCGGCTCTCGCATTCGTGGTTGTGACCGAGCATTCGCTCAAGGGAGTCACAGCAGGCACCCTTCTTCTCCTTTCTGGGCTTCTTGATGCGACAGATGGGGCCATGGCTCGACTCTACAGTGAGGTGTCGCATTTCGGCGCATTCCTTGATTCAGTACTCGACCGGATTTCCGAGATCTTCGTGTACTGGAGTCTTGTCTACTCTGGACTTGTTGACTGGACGATCGGTCTGGCTGCTCTTTCGGGGTCCCTCATGGTCAGCTACGCCCGTGCACGCGCAGAACACTTGGGCTCTCAGATGAAAGGGGTCGGTATTGCAGAACGCCCGGAACGGCTTCTGATTTTGATAGTGGCGGCTTTCGTGAGCCAACTCAATGTCGGTGTTCTCCTGATCGCATTGCTTTCTGCCATTACGGTTGTTCAGAGAATCATGTATGCAAGACTTGCGATGGCCAATACTCAGCGTCCTGAGAAGTAATAGGGGACGGAGCACCGAATCATGCGCGGTGTTTGATATCACACGAAAGAGGGGTAAGCTATCATCGTATTGGCAACTCTTGAATAGGTCCTAAGCATGAAGGTTTGCGGAACAGGAGTGGCCATCTAAGAATTGGGCAAAGTTTCGAAAGGGGTAAAATGTAACGTTACTGGATGCACTCAGACCGCTGTGCGTTCCGTCTCACCAGACGCGGTGGCACAGGCGAAGATGGACGTTGGAGGCGCCAGGCGAGCGTACTTGTGCCGAGCGCACTATAAGGAGATGAAGAAGCGGTCAAAGAAGGACCGACAGATAGAGAGATGGCGTCTGTCAGGATGACGGAGTGAGGATAATTGCGAGTTCTATTGATCCATGCTGAGTCCTTTGAGTATCAAGTGCGAGAGAAGGCGGTTGATGAACCGGAGAAGTTCGAGACTTCTCGTTCTCACGGCCAGATGCAGAATGTATTGGTCGCCTTTTGCACGATCGAGAAGGACGATGAGAAAGACCCGGAACGAGTCGCGGCGAACGGGTCCGAGGCGGTCAGAGAGGTTGCAGATCAGGTTAGGACTAAGAACATAATGCTCTACCCATATGCGCACCTCTCAAGTAATCTAGCCGCTAGAGACCCAGCAATCAAAGTAGTCGCGACAATGGAAGATCTTCTCAAGAACGTAGGCTTCACCGTTCAGAGAAGCCCGTTCGGCTACTACAAGAGCTTCAGGCTGCATTGTCTGGGGCATCCTTTGGCGGAACTATCTCGAACCATAACCGCAGAGAAGAAGCTTGAGGAACGTGCGCCGATTCAGACGGAATACATGATCATGGATCTTGAAGGCCGCCTACATGTTCCAGGAGAGTATCGCTACTCGAAAGGAGAAGAAGAGTTCAGAACACTCGTCGAAAAAGAAGCGCTCAAGAAAGGGCTCGCTGGCGGCGGCGAGCCGCGTTTCTTGGACTATTGCAGAAAGTTCGGAATCGAGTGGGAACCGTACTCGGATGTCGGTCACATGAGATACGGTCCGGAGGCAACACTCATCTTCGATCTGATTGCCGACTATTCATGGGCGATTGCTGGCCACGTCGGAATACCAGTCCTTCAAGTTCGCGGAACGAACTTGTTCGATCTCTCTGTGAGACCCGTGAAGGAGCATGCAGACCTGTTCGGCGCGAGATTGTACAAGGTCGACTTGGACGAGAAGAGCTTCGTCATGCGCTATGCTGCTTGTCACCAGCAATTCGCGATGGTGAAAGACTGGACTATCAGCTATAGGACTGTCCCATTCGGCACGTTCGAAGTTGCCGACAGCTATAGACTCGAGCAAAGCGGAGAATTGCTGTTGTGCTTTAGAGTGAGAAAACTGCACATGCCCGACCTTCACATCTACTGCCTTGACCTGGAAAACTCAAAGGACGTCTCGATTAGCACGCACAAAGTCATCTATGAGGAGATTGGTAAACTTGCGAGGGACTACGTCTCGGTATACAACACGACAAGGAGCTTCTTTGAAGGAAACAAGCCATACTTCATCGAACTCGCAAAGCTCGAAAGAAAGCCTATACTCCTCAACTTCGTGCCAGAGGGGATCTACTACTGGGTCCTCAATATTGAATATCATATCATCGATGAACTGGACCGGCCTAGAGAGATAGCTACATTCCAAATCGACATAGGCAACGCCAAGAGATTCAACATATCGTATGTTGACCAGAAGGCCGCAAGACAGTTCCCTCCGATAATTCATACTGCGCTCATTGGAACGGTTGAGCGATACATTTTCACGATTCTGGACAGTTGTGCTAGGATGGAGCGACAAGGCAAGAAACCGCAACTCCCTCTCTGGCTGGCTCCAAGTCAGGTTAGGATCATACCCGTAACAAGAGAATTCTTGCCGTATGCAGATGAGGTCGCCAAGAAATTGAACAATGGGAGAGTCAGAACAGATGTCGATGATTCGGATGAGACCGTTGAGAAGAGAGTGCGAGATGCAGAGATGTTGTGGGTTCCTTACATCATAGTCGTCGGAGCCAGAGAGAAGGGAGTAGCTGAGTTGCCAGTTCGGGTGAGGGAAACAGGTACGCAACGTAGAATATCGATGGAGAAATTGGCGACTGAGATCAGGGAGAAAACTGCAGGGTACCCATTCCGGCCCCTCACACTCCCGCTTCACGTTAGTACCAGGCCAGCTTATCGCGTATACCAGTGACTGACAACATTTTATATGTCATGAAGAGGCCAGAAATGGCAGGATAGTGATATCAAGTGAACCGTGACCAGTTGTATGGAGGCAGCATTTTCGTCATTTCACTCCTTATTGCCTTGGGATACCTCATTGCTTTCTTCCCTCAGGTCCTTTCCCTGCCCGGGTGGTTGCACGAATGGGCTGTCGGGCTACCTGTGCTTCTTTTCGTGCTTGCGGTCCTCGTGATTGCGATGTGGATTGGGTGGACGATGATGACGACTCCTCCACCAGCTCCGTTGGAGCCCGAGACGTTGCCGGAGACGAAGACCGAGCAGAAGCCCTGAGATCGTTAGACAATACCCTCCGTTCCGTACTAATTTCGCGTCGCGATAGACCTAACTAGCTTGATAGTGGACAGCTGCACAGGGACGAGGAGGATGGGCAGGAAGTTGGATCTCGCATTCTGGGCTACTGTGATACTGATAACAGTGATAGGAACAGTTGGTGGCGTGCTGTTCAAGTCAGGCACAAATGTGCTGGGAACGATCGACTTCAAACGACTTCTCGATATCAGAATGTCCACTACCACACTCGTGTTTGGTGGGCTGGTTGTATTCAGCGTCTTACTGTTCTTCTTCAGCGGCTACAGTCTGCGGGGTCAGGTCTTTGCTGCAGAGTACCTGTTCACTCCCATAATCTTCGCAGCTTTGGTGATGATGGCTCTCTCCCGTTTTCTCATCGGGATCCCAATGTCTGTGACCGGGCTGGGGCGACTGACCGGACTGCTCACAGCGCTTTCAGTTCTAGCTACGGCTGTTGCAAGCAATCTCATCTTCAAGGAGACATTCTCCATGCGGGTGCTCGCAGGAATGGCTCTCGCAGCCGTGGCTGTTATCCTCATAGGAGAGTAGCGACCCGGCACCGATACGTAATCTCATATCCAGAAGCGTTCGGGAAACGTAATATGTCCCATGCGCCTACGAGAGCGCGCGGTTTGCAAGTTGATCAAGGGCCTGCATCATGTCGGAATAGCGGTTTCAAACCTTGATGAAGCTGTGAAGACTTTCAAGACGACGCTCGGTCTCGAACCTAGTTTCGTAAAGGAAGTCAAGGACCAGAAGATTCGCGTGGCAAGCTTCAAGGTTGGAGAAAGCTCGCTGGAGTTGTTTGAGCCAACTGACTCAAGCAGCACCGTTGCCGCTTTCCTCGCCAAGAAGGGCGAGGGAATGCATCATGTCGCGCTGGCTGTTGACAACATACGTGCGACGCTGGACGCCGCACAGAAAGCAGGGGCGAGCCTTATTGACCGGGAGCCTAGAGTTGGAGCTGAAGGTCAGCTGATCGCTTTCCTTCACCCCAAGTCGACAAGGGGAACCCTTGTCGAGCTCTGCCAAGAGTGACTAGGCTTGCATTGGGCTGAAATCTGCATCTGCTCTATGACTGTGTGAAGAAGTAGCGAGGCCAACGCGGCCACTCGGTTGGGATGGTCACTTCGAAGTCTGTTTGAAGCTCCATTCCAATTTTCAGATTCTCAAGCTTGACGTTTCTTATCATACCGGGGAGTCTTACTCCCTTTCCGAACTCAACAATGCCGACAGCGTAGGGACTTAGCTCTTGGAACTGGGCAGGTGATACATGTATCACTGTGTACGTAACCAACTTTCCCTTGCTTGGCAGCTGGGTCCACTTCATGTCGCTGCTGCCGCATTGCGGACAGAGGCTTCGGGGAGGCACGATAACTTTCTTGCATCCGGTGCACGTAACTCCCATCAGTCTCTTCTCGGCACAGAATTTGTAGAAGTTCTCTATTGTGGGTGCAGGTGTGGCTGCCATCCTAGTCGCCTCTGCTGTAAATCTGCACGACAGCAGTTGAAGCTGACCCGCCAATGTTCTGCGTCAGGGCCATCTCTGCGCCTTTCACTTGTCGTCCTCCTGCTTGACCAGTAAGCTGCAAGAATACTTCGCAAGCTTGAGCAGTTCCAGTGGCGCCCACAGGATGCCCCTTCGCCTTCAATCCACCACTGGTGTTGACTGGGATTCGTCCACCTAAGTTCGTAATGCCATCGTCGATGAGCTTTCCCCCTGCCCCTTCCTTGCACAAGCCCAAAGCCTCGTATGCCATGATCTCAGCGATTGTGAAGCAGTCATGAACTTCGGCCACATCGACGTGTTTGGCATCGGTCTTCGCCATTTCGTAGGCCTGCTTTGCGGCGAGCTTGGTCACATTCATGGTTGTGATGTCATCTCTCTCGAATAGGCCGAGGGTGTCCTGCGCTTGACCTGATCCGACGATATGAACGGGCGTATCAGTGAATTTCTTCGCGAGTTTCGGGTTCGTTAGGACAATGCAGCTTGCGCCATCGGATATCAGAGAGCAGTCGTAGAGCTTCAGAGGCGATGCGACCGGCCTGGATGAGAGCACGTCACTAACGGTTATCTTCTTCTGCAAATGCGCTTTGGGATTCAGCATCCCGTTCTCATGGTTCTTCACAGCGACTTTTGCGAGCTGCTCCTCTGTAGTTCCATACTTTGCCATGTGTGCAGTAGCCATCATCCCGAATATCCCTGGGAACGTGATGCCGTGCCATTGTTCGAAGGGAAAGTCAGAGGCCATGCCTAAGTTCTCGGTGACTGTCGCGGTGCGGCGATTCGTCATCTTCTCCACACCGCCGACCAGAACGATGTCGTGCATTCCTGACTGGATTGCATAAATCGCACACCTCATGGCTACTCCTGAAGAAGCACAGGCAGCCTCAGTGCGATACGCAGGAACCGGCAATAGGCCAACCCAGTCGCTGATCATGGGTGCGACGTGGGCTTGATGCTCGTATGATTCGCTCATCTGGCCAACAAACAAGCCATCGATATCCCTTCTAGGCGAAAGATTAGGGCATCTCTCGAAGGCCTCTGAGGCGGCTTCAACGAAAAGTTCGCGAGCATACAACCCTTCCCTGACGCCGAATTTGGAAAGGCCAGCGGAGACGATAGTTGCCAGTGGCTTTCCCGTGATGTCTCACCGATTCCATTGGTAATTGCTATTCGCGCTACGTTGTCGCTTCAGTCCGCCTAATAGCTTCTCACAAACGGCGACTTGTATTAGGTCTATTTCTGGAATTTCTCCTTAACCCAAGAGCGTATCGGTTCGAGCTGTCTGCGCATCCGTGCCTTCTGCTCTGCGGATCGCCTGTTAAGCGGTGGTCCTTCCGGCACGAAATAGATGTCCATTGGGTTCCCCGAGGGCTGTTCAACGAATTTGATGTTGACGTTCATGTCGCACTCCACGTCTACGGGATCCATCCCAACTAATCGGCCAGCGATGAGCGTGTTCGCTCCTTCGACTCTCACATACGCTAGTACGAAGGGCAGGTCTGAAAGAAATGCCTCTCCCGCGAAACCGAGAACTGTGAAACAGTGGAGGGTGCCTTGCATTGGCATCTCTATCCATTCGGTTTCGGCCAGCTTGCAGCTGTTTCTCCAGCAATGTGCCCTCGGCGGGCAAAATACATCGCCGCATTTTGGACACTTGGTTCCGAGCAGCTTCTTTTCCATGAGTGCTTCGAAGAATCTTGAGACTAGTCCGTAGCTGTGTTCATACATTACGTCCCATGGCCTGTTGACGAGCATATAGCGGGCCCTTTGGAGTTTGTCAGGTCTAGGGCCCTTGTTTCCCTCGATGATCTTGTATCCTACAACGTTCCACTTGCCCAGTCTACCCCAGTTCGACCATTTCGAGTCCGGCTTCTTCTCCTTGATGACTTTGTCAGGTTCCATTTCGCTCACCTCTCCATTATCATGACCGAAATTGCCGTCCCGGTTCCTGCGTGGCTGTGGTTCAATCCGACCTCCGCGCCCTTAACTTGGGTTGCGTCACTCTTGTGTTTCTTCCCGATCTCTTGTCTCATTTGCCAGAAGAGTTCCACAGTCTGACCGATTGCAGTCGACCCCACAGGATGCCCGAAGCCCTCGAGACCGCCACTTACGTTGACCGGAATTTCGCCGTCAACGTAGGTCTGCCCTTCTCTGATGAGCGTCCTGCCTTGCCCCCTCCTGCAAAAGTCCAGGTCTTCGTAGGTTTGGAGTTCACTCGAGTCATATGCGTCGTGTATTTCTACAATGTCTATCTCCTTGAGAGGGTTCTTGATCCCTGCCATCTTGTATGCCGTCCGAGCAGCAACTTTGCAGGCGCCGAAGTTTGTCATCTCAGGATATGGTTCCCGCGGTTTAACCGCGTGCTTCGGATAGGTTCTTGCTTCGCTCGGGAACATGCCATGGAAGCCGGGGTTGTCTGGACGATCTCCGGGTCTCATCATGTCGCTTCCAAGCCCGACTCCTGTTATCCAGATGGGCGTATCCGTGATCTTTTTTGCGCACTTCTGCGACGCCAAGACAATCACGCTCGCTCCCTCGCTTAGTAAGCAGCAGTCGAGCACTTTCAAGGGCCAAGCGATGAGGCGAGAGGATAGGACGTCATCAACCGTGATCTTCTTTCCTCCGCATTCGATGGGCCACTGCGCGTATGGGTTGTCCAAGCTGTAGTTACGGTTCTTTACCGCGATCATCGCGAGGTCCTCTTCAGTCTCGCCGTAGAGGTACATGTGGCGTGCTTCCATCGCAGCGTAGTACCCAGTGTAGTAGCCACCCACTGGAAAGTCGAAGTCTGTGTCGCTCGCCAATGCGATGAATTCATTTGCTTTCGCCGACGAGACTTCGCCCTGCTTCTCGAAACCACTTACGAGACATACGTCGGATAGACCGGATGCCACAATGGCCCACGCGGTCCTGATCGCAGTGCCAGGCCCAGCCCCTCCGTTCTCGACCCTGAAGACAGGTTTCGGAGCGAGGCCAAGGTAGTCGTTGAGTATCCACGAGAACGCAAGCTGTTGCTCGAAATGGTCACTGAAGTAGGAACACACATGGTTGTCTATGTCTTTGATTGAGAGGTTGGGGGTGTCGTCGAGCGCCTCTTTCATTGCCTCAGCGACCATCTCTTCTTGGTTCTCATGTCTTGGTTTTTCATATCGGGAGATTCCACCGGCGACTACAGCCACTTTTCTCACGGTTTTTGCCTCGAAGCCAAGAAGTTGAGCCTGTCCTTTGATAAAGCACTTTGTTCGTCTGGTTATCTTGGAGGGACATCGCGGTGCTGTCGACATTGCCCTTTCAGTGGTTAGCTGAGGTGTTCAGCCAGCCGTCCTAGAGTCCGTTAGGTCAGGAGGTCGTCGCTCGTGCTTCGAGCATAATGAAAGGGAGCGCTAGCACGCCTTGAATAGGACACGCGTAGAGAGATGCCGTCACACCGCTAGACTACCAGTGGCTACTTGAGAGTGTTGTACTGGGGAGACTAGTTGGGGCAGCCTCGGCTCGTGACGCCGATAGTTGTGCCTGACCGATGAGAGGGTGGTGCCACCGAGACGCTTGAAGTGCAGCCCGGAGCCGGAGCCTGGTTCGCGTTCCAGAAGGACAAGAGAATAAGCCATCTATTGTTGAGGGGGCCTGTTCAAGATTCGCCCGTCTAGAGTTTTCGCTGCGGTTGCTTCGGAGAGGCGCTTGTTCGTCTATCTGCGGGGTCCTTCTTTCTTCACCCTCGCAACGATATGGTCGATGATCTCGCTCAGAGAAGTTCCAGGCCCGAAGTTGCCTGTTATCCCCTCTTTCTCCAATGTCGGCTTGTCCTCCTCCGGAATTATCCCGCCACCAACCAAGAGAATGTCACTACCGCCCTTCTGTCGAAGCAAACTGGCGACTCTTGGGAAAGCGGTCAGATGCGCACCATTGAGTAGGCTCATCGCTATCACGTCGACATCCTCGTCTATGGCCATCTGCGCTACCTGCTCAGGCGTCGCCAACAGCCCGGCGTAGATGACTTCCATGCCGGCGTCTCTGAATGCTCGGCAAAGAACCAGTGCGCCTCGGTCGTGCCCGTCTGGCTGTCTAAAGCTGCACTAGCCCGGGTTTGGCGACGAGGACCCTGATCCCTACGCCTGGTTTCGGTTCTGGTGATTTCACCAATGCCGCTTGCGTCGGAATCCACCTTAAGGTGTATGCCTCATGAGGCTCTCATAACATTAACGTCAGCTAAGACCGGCGTTCTACAGTATGCCTGGTTCTTTCCAGTCTCCGAAAACCCGTCGACCGACATCCACGATCTCGCCAAGCGTTGCGTATTGCTTCACAGCGTCGAGGATCGGAGCGATGCAGTTCGCCTTGTCATTCTCTAAGGTGCGACGTAGATTTTCCAGAGCTTTCTTGACTTGCAAGTTATCCCGACGTGCCCTAAGTTCCCTGAGCCTGCGAACCTGCCTCTCTTGAGCGGCAACATCGACTTTCAGCGTGTTCAGGGGTTGTTGTTCTTTGATCATGTACTGGTTTACTCCCACAACCGTCCTTTCGCCCTGCTCGATCTGTCTTTGGTACTTGTATGCGGTGTCGGCGATCTCCCTCTGGAAGAACCCATCCTTGATTGCTGGGAGTACTCCACCCAGAGACTCTATCCTATCGAAGTACTCGTATGCTCGTCTCTCCATCTCGTCTGTGAGGGCTTCCAGGTAGTACGATCCTCCGAGCGGATCAATCACATCTGCGACTCCGGTCTCCTCGGCTATGGTCTGTTGGGTTCTCAGTGCGATTGTCGCAGCGTCCTCGGTGGGCAGCGCCCAAGCCTCGTCATACGAGTTAGTGTGGAGTGATTGTGTCCCCCCTAGAACCGCCGCAAGGGCCTCAATCGCGGTTCTCACAATATTGTTCAGCGGTTGCTGCCATGTGAGGGAAACACCGGAAGTCTGTGTGTGGAACCTCAATAGCATAGATCGTGGATCCTTGGCTCGAAATCTGTTCTTCATCACGTGCGCCCAGATTCGGCGTGCGGCTCGGAACTTCGCAACCTCCTCAAAGAAGTCCATTCCGGAGTTGAAGAAGAAAGAAAGTCGCGGGGCGAAGGCGTCGACATCGAGGCCGGCGTCCATGCCGAGCTTGACGTATTCAAAACCGTCGGCGAGTGTGAACGCGAGTTCTTGAAGCGCGCTCGATCCAGCCTCGCGGATGTGGTATCCACTGATGCTGACGTAGTTCCAATTAGGCAGATTCTTGGTCGAGTACACGATCATGTCGCGGATAATGCGCAGATGAGCTTCAGGCGGGTAATTCCACTCTTTCTGAGCTATGTACTCCTTGAGGATATCTGTCTGAACTGTCCCCCTCAGCTGGTCAGGTTGCACTCCTTGTTTCTGCGCGACCGCAACATACATGCAGGTAAGAACCGCGGCGGGGGCATTGATCGTCATTGAAGTGCTGACCTTGCCCACGGGGATGCCAGCAAAGAGATGCTCCATGTCCTCCAGTGACGAGACAGAGACGCCGCATTTTCCTACTTCTCCAAGAGCACGAGGGTGATCTGCGTCGTACCCATAGAGGGTCGGCATATCGAAGGCTATGCTAAGGCCAGTTTCGCCATGCTCAAGCAAGTACCGGAGCCTCCGGTTTGTGTCCTCCGGAGCACCGAACCCTGAGAAGAGACGCATTGTCCAAATTCGGCCCCGGTACATCGTCGGATAGATTCCTCTGGTGTATGGGAATTGTCCGGGGAACCCAAGATCCCGGGTGTAATCGACCTGCGCAGTGTCCCTTGGAGTGTATATCCGATTCAAAGTCAATCCGGACAGGTTCTCGAATACCCTTTTTCGTTCCGGGCTGTCCGAGAGCCACGGGTGTAGAATCTTCTTCTCCCACCTCCTTTTTGCGGTCGCTATAGTTCTTCTTTGAGAGTTCGAGAGTTTATCCGATCGTGATCTATGTCTCGCTTTCAGTTGCCGTAAGGTCGCTTTCCAGAAATTCGCATTGGCCGACGGGGACATTGTCGCGTCCTACCCTCCCAGCTTCAACTCTGGGGCATAAGCTATAAGCGCTTTTTCTAGGTGTCTCTCTGACAATGTGAACCACGGACGCGTGCAAAAGTATGACATCAGCAAAAGAGATTCGGACAGATTCTGGAATTCCGGTGGATACTTGCTACAAGGGATCACCCGCTACCTCTGAAAGTACTACCGGCTCCAAACCAGGAGAGTATCCATTCACACGCGGGATCTACCCGACCATGTACAGAGAGAGAGTCTGGACGATGAGACAATACAGCGGCTTCGGCAGCGCTGAGGAGACCAATGAACGATTCAGATACCTCCTCCAGCAGGGACAGACCGGGCTAAGCGTCGCGTTCGATCTTCCCACTCAACTCGGACTTGATGCAGACAGTCCGCGTGCAAGCGGCGAAGTCGGAAAGGTCGGAGTGCCTATCAATACAATCGAAGACATGCGCACTCTGCTGAATGATATTCCTCTCGACAAGGTGAGTACTTCGATGACGATCAATTCGACGGCTCCGACTCTCATGGCGGCGTACGTGGCCGTAGCTGAGGAGAGAGGTATTCCGCCCGAGGCTCTGAGAGGAACAACTCAGAACGACATCCTCAAAGAATACGTTGCTAGGAACACGTACATCTATCCTCCGCGAGCCTCTCTCAGGCTCAGTGCGGATCTCATTGACTACTGTGCAAAACAAGTGCCGAAATGGTACCCAATTAGCATTAGTGGATACCACATTAGAGAGGCCGGAGCAAATGCTGTCCAAGAACTCGCGTTCACATTCGCGAACGCGATTGAGTACGTCAAGACATGCCTGAGTAGAGGCATGACCGTGGATTCCTTTGCACCCAGGCTTTCTTTCTTTTTTGCCTGCCAGAACGATTTCTTTGAGGAGGTTGCGAAGTTCCGAGCCGCACGCCGAATCTGGGCCGAGATAATGAAAGAAACGTTCAACGCTCAGACGAGGGAATCATGGATGTTGAGATTCCACACGCAGACGAGCGGGGAAAGCCTCACCGCAAAACAACCCCAGAACAACATAGTGCGAGTCACACTCCAAGCTCTCGCGGCGGTTCTGGGGGGGACACAATCACTCCACACTAACTCGTATGACGAAGCCCTCTGTCTGCCTACTGCAGATGCAGTGAAAATTGCCCTACGGACTCAGCAGATCTTGGCGCATGAGTCGGGAGTAGTGAAGGCTGTTGATCCGCTTGGAGGGTCATACTACGTTGAGTATCTGACCGATGAAATCAAGAAGAGGGTCAATCAGGAGATCACGAAGATAGACGCCATGGGAGGTGCCCTTGCAGCAATCGAATCCGGATACATGCGAGATGAAATCAGGCGGAGTGCCTACGACGCAAAACTGCGTCAAGATAGTGGCGACAGAACGGTCGTGGGGATAAACAAGTTCGCCGACAAAGAGACTCTAAATTTCACAATACATCGAGTTGATCCAAAGGCGGAAGCGAGGCAGCTCGAAAAGCTTCAGAAGTTCAAGAGTTCTAGAGACAAACAGAGTCTCGACCGTGCCCTACAAACACTGAAGTATGATGCGGCTACCTCCGCAAATCTGATGCCTAGCATACTCGGCGCGGTGAAGGCGGGTGCAACGAATGGAGAAATCAGTAACGTTCTCAGGGAAGTCTACGGTGAATACAAACCGAAGTTGTCGTTGTAGGAGTCAGGGGGTCCCTCCCCCAAGCTGAGCCTCTAGGATATCGTGAGACCAAGTGAAGCCAACCAGAGACCAGGATCTCAATCAGCTCATAGCTGACGTCTTGCGCGGCGATCGAAGATCACTTTCTCGTTTGATCTCAAAGGTCGAGAATGATCGAGACGCAGCTAGGCAAGCCATCAGAACATTGTTCCCACAGACCGGACGGGCCTCTGTCGTTGGAGTCACAGGACCGCCAGGTTCCGGGAAGAGCACCCTAATCGCAGCTCTGGTCGGAGAACTAAGGAAGACACAAAGAAAGATCGCCATTGTTGCCATCGACCCCAGCAGCACCTTTTCGGGCGGTGCCCTCTTGGGGGATAGGATAAGGATGAAAGACCTGACAGAAGATCCAAATGTCTTCATCAGAAGCATGGCTACGCGCGGAGCGATGGGTGGGCTATGTCGTGCAGCCACAGACGTTGTAAGGATACTGGACGCTGCGTCTTGGAACTATGTCATTGTGGAGACAGCTGGCGCAGGCCAGACCGATCTAGACATTGTCGAGCTGGCCAAAACTGTGGTGGTCGTTCTCTCTCCTGGAGGCGGCGACGAAATACAAGCGTTCAAGGCTGGTCTCATGGAGATAGGTGATGTCTTTGTTGTCAATAAGGCGGACATGCCAAGTGCAAACAGGACTCTACTCGATATTAGGGGTATGCTTCAAACCTACGGCTCCGAACGCCCCTGGCATCCCCAAGTGCTTCTTACAGATTCCCTCAAACCCACTGGAATGCACGAGCTGATGTCCGCTATTGCAGAACATCAGTCGTATGTTGCACAAGCTCACGTTACTAGGCGCGGACTCGCAGAAGGTGAAGCTCAGCTACTTGCTGCCCTCAGGGAGGAGCTGGAGTTCGGGCTCATACCTAATCTACAGAGAAGCCAAGCTTTCGCTAAGTATGGTAAGAAGATCACGGACCGCACGATTGATCCCTATACGGCCGCCTTGAGACTCATCCACACTCTCAAACGCCAATAGGGGTCAGATGGCGCGGGGTTCGCCTCGAGGACGAGGCAGTTCGTCAACTTCGGATCTGAGCGAGTATGTCTTTGTACTGTTCGTCATCGATCACTCCGGTTTGGTGTAGCTGACGTGCGATTCTTGTGACAGTCGTGAACGCGCACAGTCTTAGTTGCGCTTGCGCGAGTGCAGCAGGGCCCCCTTCCTGTCTGTCTATCAGCACAATGACGTCTTCCACTTGTCCGCCCTCTGCTCGGACAGCCTCTGCTGCTTGCAGCGTGTTCTTCCCTGTCGTTATGAGATCGTCAACCAACACCACACGGTCGCCGGGTAACAATTGTCCCTCGACTCTTCTTTCCGCTCCATGTGTTTTCGCTTCTCTTCTAACATAGAGGAAGGGTTTCGAGAGTCGGTAGGCAAGAATCGAGGCGTACGGGACTCCTGCTGTGGGAACGCCAGCGATTCTATCAAAGGATGTGATTCCAACTTTTGACCTCACCATCCTCTCGTAGATCTCAATTACTGTCTCGAGCCCCTTGGGGTCTCCGGGAATCATTCTGAGATCAATATAGTATGGGCTCAGCTTTCCACTAGATAGCTTGAATAGGCCAAACTTCGTCGCTCCTGTCTTCATGAGGATCCGGCTAAGCTCAGTCTCAAGGCCTCGTGAAGCAGTAGCTTGGGTCTTCCTTTTGTGCAAACGGACCACCGCGCTCCTGCACCTGAAGCGCTATTGTCACGGTGCTTTAATTAGTTCTGTCGTGCCTCAATGGGGGCGTCTCGGCGATATGCACTAACTCTTTGATCGGCTGATGGGCAATTGGAGTTCTGGCTGCCATACGGAAAAACGGATGTAGCCGTCGCTGTTCCGGACGAGAATCTGCTTGGGTACTTGTCGCCTCTTGAGGATTCGACAAGTCAGAATCTCGGCGAGCTAGTTCCCGGTGCACTGAATCACAAAGTGGGCGAAATGACTCTCCTAGAAGCTGCTAGCCGCGCAGAGAAGACAGTAGTGGCTTTCAACGGAAAATCGATGTCATGTGTCTTCGCTGCCAACCGGTTGGTAGAGCAACTCCTGCAAAACGGAGTTCACGGTGTTGAACTGCTTGAAAGCGCCCCTGATGCCACGCTGCCAAGGTCAGGCGGAACTTCTGCTGACTTCGGCACGCGAGCACCAGTTGCGACAATCAAGCATGACACCAGGACTTCCCCGGCTACAAAAGTCGGGCAATTGGAAGATGGTAGCGAGATACTCCTCAATGAGTCATTTGTCCAGGCTGACCTTAGATGCACAGTAGCGAATGTTGTGATGAGTCCATTCTGGGGATACAGTGGGGGACCGAGTTTCGTGGTTCCTGGGCTGGCGTCGGAGAGGACGATCAAAGCTTGTCTCGCTCCCAGCCTTAGGACGGAAAGGCTTCCAGGGATCCTGTCAGGAAATCCCACGCACGAAGCTCTCGTTCGTGCCTCGCAGACTGCGCGCATTGATTTTGCAATCCATCTCTTGGAACGTCCAGATGGAAGAGTCGAAGGGGCCTTCGCAGGCGATTTCATGGGAACATTCGGACAGGCTTGCGCCCTGGCAGCGAAGGTATTCAGACCATCTTTGCGCCGAAAGGCCGACATTGTGATTTCGAGCGCCGGCGGTCTGCCTTGGGATCATTCCCTTTTTGAAGCTTCTCCAAGCGCCGTAATGGCAGCGAACATCTGCAAGGACCGAGGGATCATAATTCTAGTTGCGGAATGCTCGGACGGGCTCGGCGGGTTCCCGTTGGGCGGATTGACAGGCTCCGAGCTGAAAGCTCGTCTTGCACATGCCCGTAGGTTCTTCTCTGTAGACTTGTTGCTTGAACATTCCTTCCGGAAGGTTTCTGGCGAACATCGCACGTATCTAGTGTCCACGCTACCTGAGCACCGGGCCTCTTCTTGTGGGCTCCTTGGCGCAAAGAGTGTAAGAAGTGCCTTGGAGCGGGCGATCCGACACGCAGGGAAGGACGCCACAATTGCAATAGTCCCATACGGTTCGCACACCGCTCCGATGCTCGAATAGAAACAACGAGATCGTGCTGGGCGCGATTTATTAGCCCGAACGTCGTCTTGCCTAGGCGATCCGCTATTGAAAGTCGGAAACTTGTTCTTGGTTCTTGCTCTGATTCTGGTGGCCTCTTCTCCGTTCCCCAATGTCTCGGCTGATCAGCAGAATGCTCCCAGCACTTTGGCAACGCGAACTGCTTCGTTCGACATCAAAGTAGTGCTGGTCGGATTCGATGAGAAACTGATAGACAAAGACTACCTGAAGTGGAATTCTCCCGAGACGCGATACCAGCTGTTTGAGATTCCAGGCGTAAGCACGAACACTGAGTATTCTCTAACGTACGATTACGTTTTTCCCGGGAAAGCATTCACGGATGAATTCGTTCAATTTCTCCAGTCTGTCGGCAGGGAAGAACCTCGCCAGAACGTCATTTGGAACATTTCGTATTCACAGATCAGGACCGCGTACTATTGGAACTACACGCACTTCGCTGCGCAGAGTGCAAATACGTTCTACCCGGCTGATGATGCAGAGGCATGGTTGGTCCAGCATCAATCAGATTACGGGGGATTTCCTAAGAATGGGTATGTTCTCATATTAGCCGACTTGTCGAGCCGGCTGCCGTCGGCAACACCTGCTCAGCTTGAGCTTGCACTCAAGCGCAAAGAGGTTGTGCTAACTCCGCATTTCTACAACAAGACATACGACGATGTCGATCTCGGAATTAACCTGAACAGGCGATACATGACTGCCTGGGGTGGCCATTCTAGGCTCTTCTTTGCTGATCTGTCAGCTGGACCTGAGCAAACGGCTGAGCAATTACCAATACAGCTTGCATATGCCGCGAATTCCATCGACATCTCGACGACATACGGAAAAACATGGCTCAACCAGTTTCTCTCGGACTATATTGGGGGGGCCGTATACAATCTGTTCACGCCAGACTTCGTCTACCCTATCAACTTCGCATACTCGTACAAGATGAAGGTCGTTGTCATAGACAACCGAACCGACGGACACGATCCAGCGATTTCCAGCACATTCGATCAGCAGGCTGCAGTCAAAGAGTGGCAGGCCCTGGCTCCATGGGCCAATGTCACCGCCGAGACGAAATACGTGAGCATCAGCGACTACCCGGACCTCCAGAAGATCATTGTGGAAGCAAGAAGTTCTGCCAAGTACGGAGCTGAACCTGGTGTAGCGGCCGTAGACGCGCGGCCTGTCTGGTACTGGCTTAGCGAACAAGGTCAGGGACACATCAAGGATTTCATGAATGTCACACGAGACTTGAACGAGTTTGACATCCCAGTCTTCGTGTTTGCGTTCACAGGCGACTATGAATTCGCTTTCACGTTCAAGGAGTCAGTTTCAGAAGACTTTGACAGAACGATCTGGGGAGTAGCGCTGTACGATCTTGTACTGATCAGTCATTCCACAGAGGACTTCAGAAGAGGAGACACTTGGAGGGCAGATCCGCCTCAACCTGGAAAAGGTTTCGGCTTCACGAACACAGTGATTCACGAAGTTGGTCACATGCTGGGCCTGATGCACCCATTCGCGACACTATCTGACCCAACCGAGAACTTTGTCGCGTCCGTGATGGCTTACTATCCATATGAAGACAGTTTTAGCGTATTCGATCGGGATGCGCTTGGTCGCGGCCAGGCTGATCAGTTGCTGCGAGTCACCGCGCAGCTGCTTGCCGACACCCCATCCATTCTTGTCAACCAAGGAGATATCTCATCCGCCAAAGCGAGCGCAGCACGAGCGGAGGAGGCTTACTCTTCTATGAACTACACAGATGCGATCAAGAACAGTGTAGATGCTCTACTCTCAGCGGCTAGGGCGAGCTCAATTGGGGCCGGATTCATACCCGCGTCAGTCTTCCGAACGATCCAGCTGATCGGCGCTTTCGTTTTGGGCGCACTGATCGCATACCTCGTGGTCCGAAGAAGAGGGAAGGTTAGAGCACAAGTGGCCCCCACGCAGACTGCACATGTGAGTTATTGTCCTACGTGTGGCAAGCCACTGACCTGGATCAACGAGTACAGTCGGTGGTACTGCTACACCTGTCGGAAGTATCAGTAGTCAGGTCACGAGAAAACACCATATAAGCTGTAGGTCGACAACCCAGGCTGTGATTGTTTTGCCGCGAATGGTCAAGGCATTCGAGCTAATTCGGGCGCGAACAGGCAAAGAAGACTCGCTCATGCAACAGCTCATGAAGTTGCCCCAAGTGAAGGAGACTCACCTCCTTGCCGGCAGCTGGGACATCATGGCAACGCTTGCTTTCCCAGAAGAGCCAGTTGACCCGAGAGAGCGAATGCTTGACGTTGTGACAGACAAGATACGGAAGATGCCTCTTGTCAGGGACACAAACACGATTGTGCCGGCAATATCTAAGATGCGTGAGATGCACTTGGCTCGTCCAGAGCGACGAGCATACGCGTTCGTCTTCATAAGTGCCAAGCTAGGCAAGAGTCAAGGTGTGATGAATGCGGTGATGAGGTACAATGAGGTCATGGAATCGCACCTTCTACTTGGCAAGTTTGATGTCCTTGCTGTGCTGGAGTTCGAGAAGGGAATTGTCCCGCCGGTTCCTGAAAGAGTTGCTCGCATAGTGACGCGAGAGATTGCCAAGATTAAGTACATCACTGGCACGGAAACCCTCTGTCCGATAAAATCTTTGGTGAAGGACTAGCCGACTGCCGCAGAACTGTTACTGTAGGGAGTCAGCACATTTTCTTGAGAAGCCCGTGCAAACCTTCCTTTCGAAAGCCAAGTTCGCCGCTGTCGGCGAACGGTCGCTTTGAACTATTCGGGAAACCGCCCTTTGGCGGGTGCAGCCTGAAGCATGGCTCTATTCCCATCTCCCGCAATCTGGCAAGTGTGACTTTGCCAGAGTAAAGGCCGAAGACAAGCTCACTCATCCCTGCAAGATCCGACTTCTCCTTCACGAACTTGGAAGTCAGACCCAAACCATCAGGCGTTCTTGCTCTATTTGATAGCAGTAGCTCGATATCCTCCTTCCTAGCCTCAGCCCAAGTCACGTGGTCCTTGATGCGTTGGAGCATTCCTCGCACAGATGCGTCGTCTCGAAGCAGGACCGTACTGTATCGGCTCTTCATCCTCAGTGAGTTGAGCGTCAGCTCTTCAGGATGCTTGACGGTTGGTCTGCCGTCGAGACGGATCGCAACAAGATAACGTTCAGCAGGCTCATGTTCCCTCTCAACTGGTTTCTCGGCCGGTTTGGATGGAGGAACCTTCGGGGAGGCACGTCGTGGCCTTGCAGTCTTCCTTGCAGGTTTCTCGGCCTTCTTCTCTCGACGGGGATGTGCCACCTTCGTTTTCTTGCTCAACTATCTTCAGGCCTTCTTCTCAAAGGAATGTGCAATCTTCTCGGTCACTTCGTCAAAATGCGCCGGGATCTCCTCGGGTTTGAGTTTGTGCTTCAAGTAGGTAGCGAAGCGTTTTTGATACAAGTCGGGTTTCTCAGAAAGCAGTTTGCCGTAGGCTGCTATGTGCTCTCCTCGTAGCCGTTCTTTGGCTGGAATCGTATCGTCGCCGTGGGGGATCTCCATTCCGGAGTCCACGGCTCCGCTCATTGCCGCGTACAATCGTGATCCTGTGCTGACTGGTCTTGTTCCGACATCTAGTATTGCCTTCTCGATTCCTTTGCTCTTGGCTCTGTACCCTGCCAGGCGTCCTGTGAGATAGGCTGCAGGAACGTTTCCTCCCGCGCCCTTCCAAGCGTATTTCTTCAGCTCGGATGAGTGCGCAGAGGCGAGGACCAAGTCGCCAGTGGCTTTCGCCTCGACCACCTGGACTGTAACGTGTTTGTTGGCAGGCCGCACAACTAGTCTAGGTAGGCCGGACAAGACTAGGCGTTTTCTCTTGCCGTAGTCGGTTCTTGCGTCCCTTCTTCTTCGGTACGACAGGTTGTATTGCGAGCCTTTGACCATCTTCAGTCTACTTCCGTCAATCATCTAGTATACATATGCTAGTAGTCTGCCGCCGACCTTGCGTTCCTTTGCGTCCCTTTGTGAGATAACCTCGCCTGGGCTACTTACGATTAGCAGCCCCACTTCCTTTGAGGGCAGGAATCGTTTCTCCCAATCCTCGATGCGGTCGGACTTGACGGAATACCGTGGTTTCACGACAGCGCAGCTGTTGATGCGGCCGAGGAGCTGGATTCTGAACTTGCCCGAGCGTCCATCATCGATGTATTCGAATTCTCCGATGTAGCCGTTCTTCTGCATCACGCGCAGGACTTGACCCATCAGTTTGGAAGCTGGCCACACAAGGCATTCGCGCTTGTGCCTGCGTTCATTATTACTGATTGTTGAAAGTGCATTGGCAAGGGGATCTAGCAGTGTCAATTCAAGCCTACTCCGTGCGTTTTCTCCTTTTCGACCGGCCACTCTGTCTGGCTGCTATTAGTCCTACCTTTCGTCCGGGAGGTGTGTTCCTACCGACAGTCGTCGGCTTGCCAGCGTGCTTGTGACGTCCGCCGCCGTGCGGGTGCGAAGCTGCGACCATGGCTTGTCCCTTTGTAATGGGCCACAGTCGCCCTTTTGGTAATAGCCAAGCTCTTCTCGCTCCAGCTTTCATGAACGGCTTCTCAGTGCGGCCTGCACCGCTCACGACACCGATCGTGGCTCTGCAGTTGTCCGGCACAAAAACCGAGGTTCCTGAAGGCAACCGTAGTTCCGTTTTGCCTGGTCTGTGTGCGACGACCATCGCGTAGCTGCCTGAGGCTTTTGCCATCTTGCCGCCGTCCCCCGGTTCTCTCTCAATACTGGAGATCATTGTTCCTTCGGGTATCTTGCCTACTGGGAGTATGTTGCCGATTTCGGGGGGTGATTCGGCGCCCCGGGAAACTGTCTGGCTGACTAAGATCCCTTCTGGCGCGTTGAGGCAGCACGACTTTCCGTCGGAGAACTGCACAAAGGCTAACGGTGACCCTCGGCCTGGGTCGTGAATGATGTCGACAATTGTACCATCCACTCGTCCGGCACTATCTGTGGGTGTCAATGGGGGATACGAGGCAGGAGCGATTCTCCGATAGATATGGGCTCTGAATACGGTGCCCCCTCGCCCTCTTCTCTGAACGCGAATTCGTAGGCCCATCCATTTTTCCTCAAGACGACCTGTACCTTCTTGGCTGCGAGCCGT